>ERZ777305.313-NODE-313-length-82437-cov-9.412554_pt1 | contig 82437 bp, 82 predicted proteins | sample MGYA00374965_ERZ777305 | MGnify/ENA primary metagenome ERZ777305 (study PRJEB29328, sample SAMD00013331) | mouse gut metagenome | study: EMG produced TPA metagenomics assembly of the Metagenome analysis of fecal microbiota from mouse which was promoted...
GCAACCTGCATCCCAAGAATTACTTCGTAATTCTTGCTGAAGCCGCTTTTGTTCTACTGCTTCTGTGGTTTCCCTTCCATTGATGCAGGTTCTGCGTTAATTTTTTTTCAGGAGAAAGGATTCTTTATGATCGCGTTAAAAATCACCAATGTGAAACAATTTATGGCAAAGCTTCTCGGGGGAGAGGATTTTGACTCTTTTCTTCTGGAAGAGGCAACCATCAGCACTTACAATACCTTCATGATAGATGGTCACCAAAACAGGGATTTTTATTCCACGGAAGAGTGGGAAGATACAGAACTCAGACCTTATGAATTATCGACCTGGAAAAAGCTCCGGCCTATTTGCTTTGAGCTAATTAAGGGAAAACGCACCCCCACAGCCTTTCGCTTCGTGCTGCATCTGATACCGGAACAGATAGCCTCCATCCTGCAAACAGGAGATACTGCCGTGACACCGCAGCAGGTACGTGCTTTTGTCCTTAATATCAAATATGACGGCACAACCCTCATGCTGGTGACCGGCACTTCTTTCCATACTTTTCTCATGGATAAGACGCCGGACACCCTCTGGGATAATGCCGTCAGACAATTCCTTGCAAAGCAGGATATCTCTTACGAACAAATGTAACCGCTGGTTATCATAACCAGATTCCTCCATGCATCATAGCGTAGTCTACTGCTGCCAGCATCATGGCGAAGAACAGCATGAGTACCAGCATAACGACTGCCGGAAAATCGTATATAAATTTATATCCTGCTCTGTTACTCCTGCAGTTTTCCACCAGAATCTCTATTCCTAAAAATATAAAGACTATAGGCCACAGGCGGAATATGATATAGTAATGAAATGCCGGTACTACAATATGTATCAGGAACATGATGCCGAAGCAGATCAGTGTCAGCCCGAAGGTCACAGAGCCTACTCGTCTTGTCCTTATCCTGTCCTCCTTTTCTGTTATCGCTTCTTCTCTTTTTGTCTCAATCTCCATATGCTCTCCTCCCCAATACGATACAGATGCATGTACACAAGCCATCCTTCATCTGCATTCTAACATCCACGATGTCACTTATGAGACTCCTTAAGTCCACACTATGAAACCTGACTATCATCCCTTTGCTCGATTTGTATGACGGATTCTTCCTTCTTGTCCTGTGTCACCACAGTCACATCCTTCTTCCCACGAAGCAGCACCACACCAAACCAGATGATGGCAATTCCAATCGCTACTCTTGGAACGTCATCCGTCACCATATAGTACATAGCCTTAATGATGGGATTATTCCACCCGAAGAAATCACGCAGAAGTCCAAACACCACATTCCACAGCATATACAGTCCAATAACGATAAGTACCACTGCCACTACTTTTTTACCCTTCTGGTCTATTTTCACCTGCTGGCTTCCAATATTATGGAGTCCAAAAAGGTATTCATCCTCCAGGGCTTCAAAGCTCTCATCGTCCAGTCCTCCAATATTATTGGCATGGAAAAAGCTATAAACATACAATGCCAGCGGCAAAACGGTAAACGCCGAGATCCCTGTGATGGAAACCACCATAAGAAGTACCATAAAGCCCAGCAGAAGGCTGATTCCCATTCTCATAAATCCCATATACATATGTCCTGCTCCCGGACACAGGGAAAAGATAAATAACCAAAATTTGCTTTTCTTTTTCTTCATTGTTTCATTCCTCCTGTTTGATTGTTTTGTCAAAAGATTCGATTCCGTAAATCTCTGATTCTATTTTCAATACCAGTTAAATAAGATTCCCTGACTTTATCCCTTTCCTGTTCTTCCGAATATTTCTGCCAGGTCCGTTCTATCTCCCGCTGTCTGCGCAGCGCCCCCTGCTGTACTTCGTCCACATTCTCCTGTTCCTGCCAGAAAATCTGATGAAAAACGCTGCTCTGCGGCAGGGCTTGTGTCTCCCTCTCCCCCACAGGCACCAGGAAAAGCACCGTCAAGGCTGCAGCCATGCCCACCAGCACCTTGGCCCGGTAAGAAAAGAGCTGTAATTTCTGTGCTGTCTGTCTCTGCTTTCTTATCTGGGTAAACACGTTTTCTTTCAAGTGCACCGGTGCATGCAGCATCTCCCGCTCTTCCACCTGTTTGATCAGTCTCGTAAGTTCCTCCTCGCTAAGCATCCCGGAAACGGAGGATTGACGTGCATACCATTTTTGTTTTTCTTCTATATTATGTATCATGCGCCTTTCTCCTTTATATACAGCTTGCGTAACATATCTCTTGCCCGATAGATCTGCGTCTGCACTGTCTTCAGCTTTGCCCCTCGTACCCTGGCTATCTCTGCCATATCCATTTCATCGTAATAATATGCCCTGGCTATCTCATCATAGGGTGGTTTTAATGTCAGACATCTGGCCAGCAATGTTTCTCTTACTTCCCTTTCCAGGCATATGCTCTCCGGCGTCTGCCGCACCGCCTGGCTCTCCTTAATACTGTGTAAAGAAGTCCTGCTGCTGTCAGTATCCGGTCCTCGTACTTCTTCCATTCCCACGTCTGCCATCGGAATGCTGCGTCTTTTGGCGCTCTGCATATAATCCAGACACTTGTTGGTAGCAATCCTGCAGACCCAGGCCTTCTCATGCTTTCCGTCAAACTCTTCCAGATGCTTATACACAGAAAGGAAGGTTTCCTGCGTCAGGTCCTCGGAGGCAAAATAGTCCGATGTCATCTTATAACAAATAGAAAAAACAAGATGTTGATAGGAATCAATCAGCGCTGATAATTGTTCTTCCTGTCCGATACTATCTACCTCCTTCCCTCACGTCTCTGTCTATTAAAACGAACCTGCCTGTCGATTGTCTTCAATTTCTTTAAAATTATTTTTTGGGCTTTGGTTTAAACACCACGCTTGCCAGATAACCAAACACAAGCGCTGCCGAACACCCAACCGCGCCTGTCTTAAATCCGCCCTGGAACAGTCCGATAAATCCACTCTCATCCACGGCTTCCCTTACACCTTTCATCAAAATATTGCCATAGCCAAGCAAGGGCACACTGGCTCCCGCACCCGCAAATTCCATAAAAGGTTCATACCAGCCGAAAAAGCTGATCACAGCGCCTACACAGACTAACAGTACCATAATACGCCCTGGCAGGAGTTTTGTCTTTTCCATCAATATCTGTACCAGCGCACAGATCAGACCGCCTACCCAGAAAGCATTGACATAATCCATCATATTCCCTTCCTCCAAAGTTTCCCATGCACTTGTACCTCTTTCTTTCATGTTTTAAATACGCAAAAGGCGCCTGCACAAGAAGTATTTACTGTTATTCTTTGTTATTTTGAAAAGATTATACAGCAAAAAATACCACAAAAAAGGAATGTATCCATAAACCGACTGCAAAGTCCAATCGGGACACACTCCTATCTTTGTTCTGTTTCGTAACATATTTAATTCTCACTGCCAACTATGGGCAGTCATCTCTTACTGACTGACTTGCTTTGATTTTACATCTACTGTGTCACCTTCTCAAAATCCGAAGCAGGATGTTTACACAAAGGACAGATATAGTCAGCCGGCAATTCTTCTCCCTCATAGATATAACCGCAGACCGTACACCGCCACACTGTCTTTCCTGTGGATGCTGTCTGTGCCGGCTTGGGTTTAATAGAAGACTGGTAGTACTCATAAGTAGCTGACGGCGTGTCCGAAAGCACTTCCATGTCATCCACAGAGGCAATGAACAGGGTATGACTGCCCAGATCGACTTCCTTTTCCACCGTAGCGCTGATATAGCTGTTGATTCCGGCTGTAACATAATAGAGCCCGTTGGCACTGCGTTTGCAATGCTCATACGCTGCAAATTTATCCACATCCCGCCCCGACTGGAACCCAAAATGTTTAAACAGCGCAAACTCTGCCGCCTGGCTTATGATGGAAATATTGAATTTTCCGCTCTTTTTCACCAGATCATGTGTAAAATTGGCCTGATTGACTGCAATACTGATTCTGTTGGGCTCAGAAGTCACCTGCTGCGCCGTGTTGATAATACATCCGCTGTCCTCGCCATCCATGCCGGATGTAAGAACGAACAGACCATACGATAATTTATACATTGCCTTTTTATCCATTTTTCCTCCATTTCTTCTCTGCTTAACGCAAATCTTGTCATCCAAAACTTTACCGTTCCATCTTATGCCGCTCTGCCTGTTTATTCTCTGACCATGCATCCAGTCAGTGTTACAATCTTCTCTACGACCTCCCGAATGGACATCTTCCCGCAGTTTATGGTAATATCAGCGTACTTTTCATAGAGAGGAATCCGTTCTTCATAAAGTGCCGCAAGATCCTGACCTTCCCGCAGGGTAACGCCTCTCTCATCCAAGTCCCCTAACCGTTCTCTGATATCCTCAAGAGGAAGCGCCAGATACACAACTTTCCCAATTCCTTTATAATGCGTCATGGCTCTGTCTCCATAGACCGCGCTGCCTCCTGTAGCAATGACAGTCCGTTCCGTCAGAATCGATTCGTTTACTTCCTCCTCCACCTGCCAGAATCCTTCCACACCCTGCTCTGAAATAATCTCATGCAGAAGTTTCCCTTCCCTTGCCTGAATCACCAAATCCGCATCCATAAAGGCATAACCAAGCTTCTTGGCTAATACTACACCCACCGTGCTCTTTCCTGCACCGGGCATTCCAATCAGAATAATATTTTTCATATATGTTATAAACGAAAGCCTTTCTTATTTCAGATAAGCTGTCACTTCCACCTCACACAACACATCTTTAGGCAGCTGCTTGACAGCTACACAGCTGCGTGCCGGTTTCTCGGTGAAATACTTCTCATACACCGCATTAAAAGCAGCAAAGTCCGCCATTTCCGCCAGAAAACAGGTGGTCTTAACCACTTTGGTGTAGTCGGTGCCTGCCTCTGCCAAAATGGCTCCCACATTTTTCATGGCCTGCTCCGCCTGCTCGGTCACATCTTTACCGGTAATCTCTCCTGTAGCCGGATCAATGGGAATCTGCCCTGAAGCAAACAGGAAATCTCCTGCAATGATGCCCTGGGAATAGGGGCCGATGGCTGCCGGCGCTTTGTCTGTTGATACTTTAGTTAACATAATGTTTTTCTTCCTTTCCTTTTCCTAAATTTTAATCTTTTTGGCTTGTTTTCTGCGAGAAACAATACCTTTACACGTCACCAAATCTTGCCTTCACATAAAAGCCTCTGGCATTTTCAATAATCTCTGTCACTACGCCCTCCCGTTCAAGCATCCGCTCCCGGAAGGGAAAATTACCGGACATGGCAAGAGCCGGATCAATCGTATAATAATAATTACTGGGAAGAACGCCCTCTGTCACCGTAACCCTGTCGCCTTTTTGTAAAAGGCCCGGGCGCTCCATCTTAAACTCCATCTCCCGCATCTGGTATCCCTCATTGTTTCTTCGTTCTTTATTTAATAGAAAGAAAATATTATCCTCGTAGATAGTATTTTATCCCAAATGTTATATTTTTTCAAGAACAATGGCCAAGATACCGTCCCTGCGAAAATTTAGCAGGATGGATTGACAGAAGGATTGCCTCTGATTTATAATTTTAATTATATATAATTATAACTATATATAATTAAAATTATAAATAGAGGTGCAAATATGCCAGCAATCGCAAAAATCACAAAAGAAATGATCATAGACGCAGCTTTTGAAATCGCAAAAGAAATGGGAGCAGAAAATATAAATGCCCGGACAGTTTCGCAAAAACTCGGCTGTTCAACGCAGCCTGTCTTATATCATTTTAAAACGATTGAAGATGTACGAATTGCCGCACACAAAAAAGCAGGCGAATTTCATATTGACTATGTAACAAATCTAAGCGGCAAATACGAACGCCCTATGTTGGAAGTGGGTATGCGATATATTCAATTTGCCGTAGAAGAAAAAAATCTTTTTCGCTTTTTATATCATTCCAGCTATTATACAGGCGTTTCCCTTTCTGATTGGCTTACCGGAAAAATTTTTGATTCTTTATTTCCTATTCTAAAGAGACAGGCAGAGGTAGACGAGCGACAGGCATATAGCATATTTTCTCAAATTGTTCTAGTCACACATGGAATCGCCAGTCTGCTTGCCAACAATGCAATGGTTTATGACGAAGCATATTGTATAAACACATTGTCTAATGCTTATTTTGGAATCATGTATCTGATAAAAGAAAAAGGCTTATTATGAAAAGACTTGAAACAAAAATGCAAAGCTGATGAACAAAACAACAAACCAGCATTTGAACAGGAGATGGGTTTATGAATTTAATCATTTCAGTACTTAAGAAAGATGACTTGTGTGGCAAAAAAATAATTGAAACGATACAAAAAAATGTAAATGATGTGGAAATTATTTATGAAGAAGATATGCATATAAAAGGTTGCATAGGCTGTAATCGTTGTTGGCTCGTAACACCAGGAGTATGCACTGTAAAAGATGATTATGAAACATTGCTTATTAAATTTTTACAATCAAAACAAGTTATTTTTATAACAGATTTAAAATTAGGCTTTGTATCTTATCAATTAAAAAATATTATTGATAGATTATTACCTCTTGCGACAATGCATTTACGATTTAAAAACGGACAAATGAGGCATTACCCCAGATATAAAAAACAATATAAAATGGGGTTACTGTATAAAGGAAATGGGAAGCAAGAATTTTTAGAAAAATGGCTTGAAAGAGTCATGATAAATTTGGAAGGAACATCGATTGGCACATTTCATATTGAAAATGAGGGGGAAATTTTAAATGCACTTATTAATGATTAGTTGTACTCCCAGAATGAAAGAAAGCAGTAATACAGATAAAATATTAGATGAATTTAAAAAAGGATATGAATCATGCGGAAATACAACAGAGACATTATATTTATATAAAAGAAATGAATGGGAAAGTATCAGAAAAAAATTCTATGAAAATGATAATATTTTATTTGCTTTACCGCTATATGTAGAGTGTATTCCAGGCATTATGGCAGAATTTCTGGAATCATTAAAGCCAAAACAAAACAGGAATACCAAAATAGGATTTTTATTACAAAGTGGGTTTGCAGAGGCATCCCAATTAAGGTGTTGTGAATCATATTTAGAAACATTACCATCTTTCTTAGGATGTGAGTACAACGGAACACTATTAAAAGGGGGTATGTTTGCAGTCAGCTTTATGGATGGTAAAATCAGAAGACAAATGGTGGCACCTTTTTATAATATGGGAAAATATTATGCGCAAAAAAATTACTTTCATAAAGAAATGGTAAATGACTTTGCGAAACCAGAATATTTCTCTAAAAAAGCAATCTTTTTTAACACTGTATTAAGTCCATTCAATAAATTGTTTCTTATAATGTTCGCTAAAAAATTAGGCTGCAAAGGATCCCTTCATGATAAGCCCTATCAAAGTTATGTTAAAAGATAATTATTGCACAAAATAACTACTCACCGCCTCCATTGTCCGCACAGAATATTCATAAAGCGGAATGCAGAATACTTCTTCCCCCGCATACTGCAGATCATATGGATTTCTCAAGGCAATTAACGCTGTTTTCTTACTGTTTGTCTTAGCCAGATCATGCAAAGATTGTATCAATTCTTTCTGCCCCTGATACAAATGACCGTTTAACGTTCCGATCACAACGCTGCTGGCCTCTTTTGCCGCTTCCATGATCCGGCCGATTTCTGCTGCCGAAGGTTCCATGGAAAAAGTAATCGCCAAACCGCCAAATTTACGCTGCATATAATGGGCAAAATCCCAGCCTGCCGAGACATCGCTTGATGCCAGTGTCACTCTGGATGGAATGGCTCCTGCAAACAACGGGCTCTTCCCTAAGAGCATCTTTTCATTTCTGTATTTATCACATGGAACAATGGTCTTTTGCAGGAATTTCTCCGCAAATGTTATTTGTACTTCTGTTCCGGCCTGTGATGGGTCAATCCTAATATTTCCGGCATATTTTTTCTTGGCCTCCAGAATACGGCTTACCGCATCATCCAGCCGCTTCATGCTTAATGTCCCTTCTGCCAATGCTTTCTTTACTGCCTCTATGCCCTCTTTGACGGCTGCCGGGGTATGGGAAATAAAGATCAGGTCAATTCCCGCCTGCAGACCTTCCACTACTCCTTTTCCGATGCCAAAACATTTCTGAATCGCATCCATCTCCATACAATCCGAAATGATCAATCCGTCATATCCCAATTCCTTGCGCAGATAATCAGAAATAATCGCTCTCGACATCGTGGCCGGAATCTCCTTTGGCTCCATGGACGGTACTCGTATATGAGCGATTGTGATAGCCGGAAGTCCTTCCCCAATCATCTTTTGAAAGGGCAACAGTTCTCTTCTCTCTAATTCTTCCCTCGTTCCATGGATAACAGGAAGCGATAAATGAGAGTCCGTTTCTGTATCTCCATGGCCGGGGAAATGCTTACCGGAACACATAATTCCTGCCTGACTGTATCCTTGGATTGCCGCTGATGCGAAACGGCATACCTGCTCCGCTCTTTCTCCAAAGCTTCTTACCCCGATTACCGGATTCTGTTGGTTACTGTTAATATCCAATGAAGGAGCCAGATTAAAATTCACTCCCAAAGACAACAGCTGCTCCCCTGCAATCCTTGCCCCCTGCCGGATCATCTCTTCATCCCCCAGATTCCCCTGGGCCATGGGAGATGGCATGATCGCAGTTCCTTCCGGCAGCCTTGACACCACACCACCCTCTTCATCTATCGTAATGAAGGGCATAATTCCTGTTTCCTCCATGATTGTTTTAAACAGGAAATTTGTCAGTTCTGCCATTTGTTGCCTGGATTTCGCATTGTAAGTGAAAAATATCACATTTCCTACTTTTTGTTCCTTTACCAGTCGAAGAAACTCTTCCGATGGCTCTGTCCCCGGAAATCCAGTCACAAAAAGCTGTCCTATTTTCTGTTCTAAAGATAACTGTTCCAAAGTCGTCCTGTGGGAATCCAGTATCCTGACACTCATCTCTCCAACCTCTCCTCTCCCGCGGTCTGCTGTCTAATCATACAGATGGAATTTCTTCTTACGCTCGTAAAATTCCCTGCTGTCCTTGTGGTACTCCTCCAGCAGACTTTCAAACGACACATTTTCATCCAATATTCTGTCATTTCCGAATAAAAGCTCTATACTTCTTCTGCTGCCCTCCTTAAGCGGCGGTAAGAAAGCAAACTCTTTCGGATAGCATTCTCTGAAAGCATACAAAAGCGCCAATCCCAATTCTGCTGAACATAGTGCATGGCTGTCTGTAACATGAATATGGACGCCCTGGCAGTTTTTTTTCTCATGTTTGGACGTTGTCGGTGTAAAATAAGCAGGCGTAAACAACACACCCGGCAATTTCTTGCTGTTCATGTGGTATGCGAATTTATATCCGTCCACATAAGGAGCGCCGATGATTTCAAAGGGAGCCGATGTACCGCGTCCCTCTGACAAATTACTCCCCTCAAATAAGCAGGTACCCGGATAAAGCAGCGCCGTTTCAAATCTCGGAATCCCCAAACTCGGCATCACCCATAGATTCCCTGTCTCCGGGAAAATACTGTTTCTATTCCATCCCTCTATGGGAATGACCGTCAGCGGAAAATGGAAACCCTGCTCTTCATATATCATTCCCGCAAGTTCTCCTACCGTCAGGCCATAGCGCATACATAACGGATATGCTCCGATAAAGCTTTCCTTTTCTTTCTCAATCAGGTTCCCCTCCACCTTATCTCCCAGAGGATTTAATCTATCAAACACAATAAACTCTTTCTCATAGTGCTCACATGCCTGCATGGCATAATACATCGTGGAAATAAAAGTATAATACCGTACACCCAAATCCTGTATATCATACACCACTGCATCTATCTCTTTAAGCATCTCACGGGTCAAGCGTTTTGATTCTTTACGATACAGGCTGTAAACAGGTATCCCTGTATAGGAATCTGTATAAGTCTCCACTTCTCCTCCTGCATCCACATTCCCTCTGACACCGTGTTCCGGACTAAATAGCACAGCAAGCTGATATTCCTGAGCCAGAATATCTATGGTAGAGCGCAGTGAACAATCCACACCAGAAACAGATGTGATCAATCCCAGCCGTTTACCGGCTAAGACTTTATCAAATTCCTTTATCCTGTCAATCCCGTTCCTTACCATATGTTAAAATGCCTCCACTACCAACTTCTTCTCTTCTTCATTGATCATAAACGCCTCCGCATACTCACATCTGGCAAGACAGCCGTTACATTTCATCAAATGAGAATAATATTCCATATAATGAAAGCTTGGACTATTTACAGCAAACCAGTGTTCTTTCATTGCCTTCTGCCAAAGTTCAAAGCCCTCTGGCGTAACCTTAACATAAATATACGGTTTAAAATCCGTTGCATCTTCCCAGTTTTGTGCATAATACGGACCTTTTGCATAATATGCGCTTTCTTGTCTGACGATTCCCGAAAGCCCCGCATAAAACTGAGCATCCTTTACGATTTTGTGCGTCAGCTCATGATCCTTATGCATACTGCATTTCCAATGCGTCATAATGGCTTCCGGTCTCCATTTGCGAATCAAATCACATAATGCAAAGCGAACTTCTTCATTGTCCGGCAGTTCTCCGTCCACATAGGGAAATACCACAGCTTCACCGCCCAGATATTTCGCAAAACGTCCGGCTTCCTCTTCCTTCTGTTTACGGTACTCTTCTACTGTAAGATGAGGCGGATTGCCCCGCTCCCCTCCGGTAAGCGCTACGGTGATTATCTTATAGCCTTTCAGTGCATAGGTTGCAAGCACACCGCCGCAAGTAAGTTCTGCATCTCCAATATGTCCTCCGATTGCCATAATCGTCTTCTCCATGACCGCTACCTCTCCTTTCGCATATCTGACCAGCTTCTTACCACACTAAACCCTGCTGCTTCATAAATATTTCGCGCCGGATTATTCTCTCCTGTAAACAGAGTCATATATTCCGCACCCATCTCCTTTAGCTGGTAACACAAAGCACAAAAAAGCGTCTTCGCCAACCCGTTTCCTCTGGCTTTTTCATCTACGGCGATTCCTGCAAAAAATCCTCTTCCACTCTCTTCCACGGCCAGCGGGCCCGTAAAGCCGCATACCTGCTTTCCGCAAAGCGCAACCAGAATCGGTCGGCCTCCCTCAGACAGCGCAGGCTCTCCAAGGACGATTCTTTGCCACTCAGGGTTGCCCAAAGCCTGCAGCATTTCTTTCATTCCACTGTGTTCCTTGTTATCGTACACCGTAAAGGTAAATCCCTTCTCCTTCAAGTTCTCCTTGTGTTTTGCCATATCTGCCGGATATTCGTATTGGGAAAGCGGCAGATAATAACTGTTTTGCAAGGCAAACTCCCGGTATCCGCAATTTTTAAAAAAGAGATACGCTCCACAGGACACGTCTACTCCCGGCGTATTAGGATGCGTCACGCCGTCTTTTTCGGGAATGTTCCAACCAAAGACCACGGGATTAAAAAAAGAAATTTCTATCGCCTGCTGCTGTCCCTTTTCTTCCCGCAGCTTCTTTTCCAGCGCTTCCAGCAGCATCCCGCCCAGACCTTTTCTTCTCTCTTCTTTCTCCACTGCAATAAAGGTAATAAAACATTTTCCGGATCTGTCATCTATACAGCCGGAGGCAAAGCCATGTCCGTCCGCATCCGCCACAGTATATTTTCGGATATCCTGTTCTTCCGCAAAAAATTTGTACTTCCACTCTTCCCATAAAAGTTCTTGGTGCAGCACCTCTTGGTTGTTTACCGTTTGATTGTATAATTCATATATTCGGCTGCATAAGTGATCCTTTTCTGCCACATGAACTATCACGCGCTTCCTGCCTCCTTTCATGTTTCAAAAAACTGAGGCAAATATTCCTTATTTGCTTCCAGCATTTCATCCAGCACAATTTCCGCCGTCTTTTGAGACATCACCAACGGATTGATCATCAATGCCATCAAAGCTTTACTTCTATCTCCCGTTACGGACGCTTCACTTCCTGCCACCTCAAAGGATTTAATCTGCTGAACCAGACCATTAACCGCCTTGGGCAGTTTCCCGACCTTCACAGGGATTGGCCCGTTTTTCGTAATGACACAGCTTACTTCTACGGTTTCATCCTCTTCGAAATTCGCAATTGCACCACGATTTACGGTATTTACTACCTGTACATCCCCTCTGTCGTTATAGATGGAATCAATCAGACTGCAGGCCGCATCGCTGTAGTATGCACCGCCGCGCTGTTCTAACACTGCGGGCTTTTCACACAGTTCGGTATCCTGGTACAACCGGAACAATTCATCCTCCACACCCTTCACAAACTCAGCGCGCACTTCATGTTTATCATATTTCTCCAGAGCCTCTTCCAGATATTCCTTGGTCATATAGTAGTAGCGGTGATAAGAACAGGGCAGAACACCCAGCGCATTCACAAAATCGGGATTCCATACAACCCCCTTTATATTCTTCACACTCTGGTCTCCCCACAATTTCAATACGTCCTTCGTCACATCCCTGCCTTCTGCTGCTACCTTTGTGGCAAACACCATATGATTCAGTCCGCCAAACGTCACTTCCACCTTTTCCATCGGCAGTGCAAGCAGTTCTGCAATCGCTTTATGCATTCCGATCGGCACATTACATAAACCGATGATTCTGTCAAAATCCGTATAAGTCTGTATCGCCTGCATCACCATGCCTACCGGGTTGGTAAAGTTAATCAGCCATGCCTTCGGGCAGATTTTCTGCATGTCCCTGCATATATCCATAATGACCGGTATGGTTCTCATACCGTCAAAGAGTCCTCCTGCACCGTTTGTCTCCTGTCCCAGGATTCCATGGGAAAGCGGGATTCTTTCATCTTTGATCCTCGCCTGCAATTGTCCGACTCTAAGCTGTGTTGTTACGAAATCAGCACCCTGAAGCGCCTCTTCCCGATTCAGCGTTGTATATATCTCCATGGGAATACCTGCCGCCTTGACCATTCGTCTGGCCAGGGCAGATACAATATTAAGCTTTTCTTCTCCCTCCGGCACATCCACCAGCCACAATTCCCTTACCGGAAGCGTGTCATACCTTTTGATAAAACCTTCCACCAATTCCGGCGTATAACTGGAACCGCCTCCTATCGTTGCAATTTTAATCCCTGCTTCCATTTCCTTACACTCCCTTTCTCAGCATCTGTTTTAAAAGCACATACGCGCCAATTCTTCCCGCCTGATTTCCCTTCTCGCAGGCTTTGATCTGTGTATATTCCTCCAAGTGACAAAACCTGTCGTATACTTCTTTCTTCAAATCCTCTATAAAATGTTTCTGTTCACATATACCACCGCCAATCAGCACCGCTTCCGGATCAAAAAAGACTGCAACATTCCCTACCGCCACCGCCAGACGCTTAAGCCAGTCTTCATAAATCTCTCTGATCCTGTCATCTTCCAAATGTTCGAAAATATAATATCCGTCCACCTGTTTGTGTAACGCTTCGGAAACCTTCCGCACCAATCCAGCCGTCGCTTCCGGCTCTCTGCCGTACATTCTCATAAAATTGGCCTCTCCCGCTTTAAAATGACTGCCTCTGTACAGTTTTTTATCTATTGCCAGTGCTCCGCCGATACCGGTTCCAATCGTAAGAAGCAGTACATCGGAATACCTTTTGCCTGCACCCGCTTCCATCTCTCCGATCAAAGCACAGTTACTGTCATTCTCCAACATAACAGGAAGTCCCGATATTCTGTGCAGTTCTTCCTTGATATTAAAGGCGCGAAAACTTGGTCTGACGCTGAAATCCGTATTCGTCCCGGATTGAGGATCAATAAAACCCGCTATACAGATTCCGATCCCCACAACTTCCTTCTTATGCTTTTCCACGACACCAACCAGCTGCTCCTTAAATGTGTCTGTATCTATTGCCGTAGGAATATCCGATGTTTCCAAAATCTGTCCCTGCGCATCCATCACATTATATTTGATAAATGTTCCGCCGATATCAATCGATAAATATTTATCCATGATTCACCCCTTCTCGTTGATGCAAAAGCCGCAGCGCGCCGATAGATGCGTCATTTCCGGAAACACGGATCTGCAGTCCCTTGTTGCCATTATCATCCTCTGCCTTTTTGCACATTCTCTCAACAGTCAGTTCTCTGATCCTCTCGTTTTTCTCCAAAACGCTTCCTGCCAAAGCTACATTTCTCTCCTCCGGCATTTTCGTGCGAACCGCTGCGAATAACTGTGCCAGGCTGTCTGCACAGCGTCTTTCTATTTCCTGCGCCTTCTTATCCCCTGCTTTTGCCGCAGGTTCCAGCAACGTAGCAAAGGCGGCAATCTCTTTTTTACTTCTTTCCGGTGCATATACATATTGAACGATTTCTTCTATATTTCCAACACCCAGCTTATGATGGACAGCTTCCGATAATACAGTCTGCTCGTCCCGGCCGTCAAACGCCCGTACCACCGCCCTAAGGATATCTCTGCCGATGGCATAGGCACTGCCTTCATCACCGATGATATGTCCCCAGCCGCCGCTTCGCACTTCCAGCCCCATGCCGTCTGTCCCATAACAGATAGAACCTGTTCCTGCAATCAGAACAATGCCGTGACACTCCGGCCAGACTGCTGCCAACGCTGTCTGATGGTCACCAAACAATTCCATCCTTCCAACAAAGCCTTCCTCCCGAAAAGCGTTATGTAAAAACCTTCCCGCCTCCGGATTGCTGATACCGGCCATTCCGATTCCTGCACCGGCGCATTCTTCCACTCGATATCCCTTTTCCTTCAACGTACGGAAAATACTTCTTATGGTTTCGCGGGCCTGTTCTCTGCTTTGTCCGTTTAGGTTAAAAGCGCCGGCGCTAAATTGCTCTTTCAGACAATATGTTTCATCCGCCAGTGATATTTTGGTGCCTGTACCGCCACCGTCAATTCCTATATAAAATCCCATCATAAACCTAACCTTTCACCGCACCTACGGTTACTCCTTCCAGGAAATATTTTTGAAGGGAGAAGAACAACACGAACATGGGCAATGCTGAAATCGTTGCACCAGCCATCATCGGCGCGAAATATGTGGTATTTGCAAAACTGAAATTTTTAAGTCCTACCTGAATCGTCTGCATTGCCTCACTGTTGCATACAAGGAAAGGCCAGAAAAATGTATTCCACTCTCCCAGGAAAGTCATAATCGCCATAACAGAAAGTATTGTTTTGGATAACGGCATTACAATTTTCCATACGATCAGCGGCTGACTGCAGCCTTCAATCTTAGCCGATTCGATGATCGAAGTCGGCAGAGAAGTAAAAAACTGCTTCGCCAGAAATACGTTGTAGCAGGTCACCAGAGTAGGCGCCACCAGCGCCACATATGTGTCCTGCAGTTTCAACACATTTACCACCAGAATATAAAGCGGAACCTGTGTTACCTGATAAGGCACCATCATCGCCACAAGCAGAAGGAAAAAGAAAAACTTACATCCCGGAAAACGCATTTTGGCAAATGCATAACCTGCCAGACTGGCAAAAACGACATTGCATACGGTAACAGTAACGGCCACAACCAAAGAGTTGAACAGCCATCTTACCGAATAACGGCTATAATCAAAGAAAAACTTATAAGAATCCAGCGTGAACGCTTTCGGTATTAGCGAATAACTGGCTCCGCCAGCTTCCGTCGGCGCCCCAAAGGAAGATACAATCATATAGTAAATAGGAAACAATGTCACCGCCGCGATACACAGAAGAATAACTGCGATAAAGGTATTTCTGATCTTTGCTTTATATTTATATTTTCCAATATATTTTTTATATAATCCCATATCCCATCTTTCCTCCTGTTTAATATTCTACATCCGATGAACTCAGCTTAAACTGCATCACCGCAAATATAGCGATAATACCTGCCAACAAGAGCGCCTGCGCACATGCTTCTCCATATTCAAAATATTTAAAGGCTCTGTTAAAGATCAAAAGTCCTGCCATCGTTGTCGCATTATCCGGCCCGCCCCCTGTCATCAAGTAGGCGTTTTGGAATGACTGAAATCCATTGATCACTCCTGTAATTGACAAAAATACCGTGGTCGGTTTCACCATAGGCCAAACCACATAACGTACCTTTTGAAAAAAACCCGCGCCGTCAATATCCGCCGCTTCATAATATGTAGAATCAATACCCAGCAAAGCTGCAATATAGATGATAATATTCTGCCCTAAACCTGCAAATACCGCCATGATGATCAGCGATGCCATTGCTGTCTTACTGCTTCCCAGCCAGTTCTGATTTGATATTCCGAATACTCCCAACACACTGTTTAATAAACCTGTCGGCAACGGATCATAAATCCATTTCCATACAAAAGACAACGCTACGCCGGAAGCAATTGCCGGCAGATAAAAAGCTGCTTTAAATGCGGACTGTACCTTCCGCCTAAAAGGTATAATCATAATCGAAATGGAAAAAGACAGCAGCATAGATACCGGAACAGTAATAACTGAATAAACAAAAGTATTTTTTAATGCTTTAAAAAAGAGATCACTTTTAAATGTATTAATGTAATTGTCAAATCTTACCCATTCGGATCCTAACGGCCTGTATTTTTGAAAACTGGTAATAGCCGCAGAAAGAACGGGATATAACGTAAATATAGTAAACGTGCACAGTGGTACTAAAATAAAAAGGTAGCTCCACATCATTTCCTTTTTGAACACTTTCCTGCTCTGCCGCCCCTTTATGGCTTTATTCATTGCCTTCATACATCTATCCCTTTCTTTGAACGAAGTTGCCCTGGCTGTCATTAAGAAAAGGCGGCAGTTATCCGCCGCCTTTTTCACTCCACGGGCCGTGTTATTTAATCTGCCACACAGCCATCCTCCCCAAAGGTTTCATGACCTGCACTTACAATTGCCTCATACATCTCTTCCGGTGTAATCTCTCCTGCCAAAAGACCTTGGAACTTTGGAAGAATGACCTCATCTTCAATACGAATCGCTTTTGCACCAAGTTCAGCCGGAATGTCGGGCCTTGCTTCTGCAACCTGTGCGGTAAGAAATTCTACCGCCGCTGTATTGTCCTCGTTCTTATCCGGAATCGCAGGCAGTTTCTCATACTCTGTACGTCCTGTTTCACAAACAGGTTTCAAATACAGTTCCTGACAGGTCTCTGCCGCACGCTGGCCGCTTGCAAGGAAGTAAGCTACTTCTGCCACATTTTTCAGATGCTGCTCATCGGGGTCTTTCTCACCTGTCAGACAGATATAGCCGTCCACAGCCCCCTGCGCCTGCTGCATACCGCCGTCAAATACCGGTACCGGAAGGACAATATATTCTACCGGAATACTGTCTTCAACCGCATTCGGATCACCTGCATTTAACAATGCCGTGTTGTCATATGCAGATTTTTCAAAAGAAGATAATCCTTTCCCTGTGATCATGGTCTGTCCGGTCAACATCATGTTCCAACGCTTTCCGGCATCAATACCGCTTAATTCTTTCGGCATGGAACCGTCATCAATCATTGCTCTGATATCTTGCAGGAAAGAAAGCATTTTACTGCTTGTATATGCGTATTTCAAATCCTTATCAAATGCCGCCGGCATTCCTGCATTTTTAACGAAGATTCCGAAATAATCCTTTGCTGCTACACCTGAACATGCAAACAAAAATCCGTATACTGTCTTATCTCCATCCTGTTTTACACCTTTTTTAATCGCTTCCCGGAATTCATCATAAGTCCAGCCGTTTTGCTGTACTGCTTTCCAATCAATTCCCGCTGCTTCTAACATTTCTCTGTTACCGCCGATACACTGTACTTCACAATAAGCAGGGAAGCCATAAATGCCGTCGCCGTTGCAGAAATATTTCAATACGCCTTCATCAAAGTCTTCCATTTTTTCTGCCGGAAGATATTGGGAAATATCTACAGCCATACCCATATCCAGATATTTGCTGACTCCGTCAGAGCCAATAAATGCGATATCCGGCGGGGATCCTGCATTTACTTGTACATCCAGCTTCTGTGTCATATCTTCCCAGCTGGCTGTCGTCACCTGGATTTCAATGTTTTCGTTTTCACTGTTGAAGGCTTCAATGTAACTGGTTATCTTCTCCTGATACGTTCCGGAAACCGGCGGTAAAAGCGCCGTAACAACATCCTTTTCACCGCTCTCCTGTTTGGTTTCTCCTTCCTGTGCTGCAACAGGCTCCGTACCTGCAGATGGTTCTGTGGATCCGGAGCTACTGGAACCTCCACAGCCCACCAATAAGCCTGCCGTCATAACCACTGACATCAAAAGTGCTATTGCTCTTTTTTGCATAAGATTTTCCTCCTTGTAGCTTTATTATTTTATGGTCATCTGTCTTGAAACAGCGACTTTCACTTTACCGCCAGCCTGCTCTAAGCTTGCCCTTGCAGTTTCGATATCGCAGTTAAGAAGCATTTTTGTAATGGCCAGTTTCGCTTCTCCTTCTGCTTCTTTTAATGCCTCCCTGGATTCTTCCCTATTGCATCCCACGGCTTCCATGACTATATTTTCTGCTCTGTTTACCAGCTTTTCATTGGTTGTCCTCACATCTACCATTAAGTTCTGATAAACCTTCCCAATTCCCACCATACTGGCGGTAGATATCATGTTTAACACCATCTTCTCTGCCGTTCCCGCCTTCAGTCTGGTAGAACCCGTTAAGACCTCCGGACCGGTAAGAAGTTCTATCGCAATATCTGCCTCTTTGGAAATCTCACTGTTATCATTGCAGGAAATCGCCACCTTGCGGCAGCCAAGCTCACTGGCATAGCGAAATGCACCGATAACATAAGGCGTCCTGCCGCTGGCAGCCAGACCGATCACAATATCTTCCCTTTTCAGATTAATTTTCTTCAAGTCTTCCGCTCCCAGTTCCAGACTGTCCTCAGCCCCTTCTTTTGCCTTCACAAAAGCCGCTTCTCCTCCAGCGATAACACCAACCACCGTATTGTAATCTACCCCAAAAGTAGGAGGACATTCCACCGCATCCAATATTCCCAAACGTCCACTGGTTCCCGCTCCTATGTAAATAATTCTTCCCTTACGGGTCAGGCTTTCAATTGCCAACTCTATTGTCCGACTGATTTCAGGCAGTACATGATATACCGCTTTCACAACCTTTTCATCTTCTCCATTCATGACGGAGACGATTTCATAAGGAGTCATCTCATCCAAATTCATGGTGTTCTTATTTCTTGTTTCCGTCATTAAACTCTTTAAGTCAGCCATAACTCTCCTCCCATACTTGTTTCATGATTCCTTTGGTATAAAAGTTCTTTTCAGCAGACGCATACACTCGTCATAATTATTTTGTATGTATGCCATATACAGCATATCAACCACTACCAGCTGAGAAATTCTGGAGGACATCTTTCCCGTCCGGAAATCAAATTCCGTCTCTGTCACATATAAATTGTAATCCGCCAATTTGGAAAGCGGCGACTCTCTGAAACATGTAATGGCTATAATGGGCACATTTGCATTTTTCATGGTTTCCGCACACATGATCATCTCTTTTGTCATGCCGGAATAACTAATCACAATTGCCACATCTTCGCTTGTCATATTTGCTGCCAACACAATCTGTGCATGATAATCCTGATTTATCTGACAGAATTTGTTGATTCGCATAAATTTCAGATACGCATCCTGCGCCGCTAACAAAGAAGCTCCCATCCCAAAAAAAGCAATTTTTCTGCTTTTCGCTAACAGCTTCACGCTTTTATCCAACGCGTCAATTTCAATCAGGCTCTTTGTATCCTTAAGCGAAACAATATTTTTGTAAATTACCTTTTCTATCAACTGCTCCAAAGAGTCATTTCTGTCTATTTCACAATTACGCTCCGTAATCACATCTTTGCGAAGTGCATTCTCGTATACCAGAGATTTCTGAAAATCTTTATAATGTTCAAATCCAATCTTATGGCACAAACGTGAAATGGTGGAAGTGGAAGCATAACACTTTTTAGCCAGATCCCGAATGTTCATTTCCACTACCTGTTCCGGGTGTTCCAAAAGATAGGCTATAATCCCCTTCTCTGTTCCACTGGCTTCCCGCATATACTCACGAAGCTTTACGATAACACTCTTCATCCTTTTTCCTCTGGTTTCTCTGTGATAGTTTCGATTATATCTTCATGAAACGAATTTTCCTAGTCCTTTCTCATTTTATGCAACTTTGTTTCACATTATGACAACTTTTTTGTGCATAATATCATTTTTAGTTCTTATTCCTTGTTTTCCTTTTGTGATAAAGGCACAAAACGACAGGCTAAGTACACTACAATTAGAGATAATATCCATGCCGAAGGATTTGCTGCACATACACCTGCAAAACCTATGATTTTCGAAAGCAGCAGCGCAGAAAGTGCTCTGGCTGTCAACTCAAAAAAGCTGCTGCACATAGGAATCATTACCCTGCCCATTCCCTGCAGACTGTTCCTTGAAATGATCAACATGCCATATATCGGATAAAACAGAGAAATGATTGTCAAATGCATTTCTGCCATCTCTAAAATATGGTTTTCATTCGTAAACAGAGTAAGCAGCCATTTTCCCATTGTCAGATTAAAAATCGCTCCCGTCACTGTCAGCGCCAGCATCATTTTCACACTGCTTCGAATTCCCTGACGAATACGTTCCGTCTGACCGGCACCCGTGTTTTGCCCGCAAAAAGTAGTGATGGACACACCCAATGCGGAGAAACCCTGATTCACAACCCCGTCAATCCGGTTCGCCGCTGTATACGCTGCAATTGCCTCTGTTCCGAAACCATTCAAGGCCCTGCTCACCACCATAACACCAAGAGAAATCACTGAGGACTGCAAAGCCATAGGAAATCCCTGCTGTATATGCAGCAAAACTTCTTTTCCCCCATACCGAAAATCCCTTTTCCTCAAACGCACCTCTTCATATTTGCACAGACATACAATCAGACACAGAACCGCCGAAATCATCTGTGCCAGCAACGTTGCAACGGCCACACCCGCCACCCCGCATTTCCACACTTTCAAGAAAAGATAATCCAGTAAAATATTCATTACCGCAGAAAACGCCAACGATAATAAAGGCGTTACACTGTCTCCCAGTGCCCTTGCTATATTAGAAAACAGGTTATACATGACCGTGATACAAATCCCCCCGTAAATAACCTGTATATAAGTCAGCGCATCCCCTATAATCTCTTCCGGCACGTCCAGCAGCCGCAGAAGTGGTTTTGCACAAAACAGTCCAATCAATGTTAAACAGACACCTGCCATCATAGATAGCACAAGAGATAATGCGATTGACCGTTTTATTTTATCCGGACTACCCATTCCTACATACTTGGATATACAAATAGAAAGTCCCCTGGAAAAACCATCCGAACATCCTATCACCAAAAAGAATATGGAACCCGTGGCTCCCACAGCCGCAAGCGCATTTACACCAAGAAACTGTCCTACCAGTATGGAATCTGCCATATTATAAAGCTGCTGCAGCATGCTTCCCGCAAAAACAGGTAGTGAAAAAAACAGAATATTTTTCCTGATGCTGCCTTTTGTCATATCGCATTTCATATCTGCCCTGTCTCACTTTCATTTTGTCTTGTTTTATACATCTTTATCAAAAACACTGACAAAATCAACCGTCTTTCGTTGCAATGCGTGAAACTTTTTACCAACCGGCTAATAGTTCAAAGAAAGGTTTTATGGTATATAATAATGCAACAGCAAATTGAAAATCAGAGGGATAACAATACAAAATATAAGAATTTATGAGATGCCGGCCTATAACAACCGACACAGAACAAAAAACAGATAGAGAACTTATGAAGCCCCGCCTTATGTTCAGAGGTGCAAAAGCAGAGACCATCCGTTCCATAGGCAGGGCTTATCGGAAAATGACTCAATAATGCTCCAAAATCACACCATGGGCAATGCCGGGGATGGTCTGTCCCTCATTAAAACTGGTCTTACTTAAGAGCGCCCCTGTAGGCACAAACAGCACTCTCTTCCAGACACCTTCCTGGAGTTTCTTTAAGATATAAGCAGACAATACCACCGCGCTGCATCCGCATCCGGAACCGCCTGCATCCGTATGCTGCCTCTCACTGTCAAAGATTTCTATGCCGCAGTCCATGTGCTGCTTGGTAATATCAATCTGCATTTCTGAAAGCAGGTCAAACAAAAGCTGCTGCCCCACCGTTCCAAGGTCACCTGTAATAATCTTATCATAGTCTTTGGGAGACCGGCCGAAGTCTTCCAGATTCTGTCTGATGGTATCCGCTGCAGCCGGGGCCATGCATGCCCCCATATTCATGGAATCCTTAATCCCATAATCCACAATCTTACCGATAGTAGCACCCTCCATGACCGCACACACCTGCTCCCCCGGCTGAGCCGAAAGAATAAAGGCACCGCTTCCTGTCACCGTCCAGGTGGCAGACTTAGGTCTCTGATTGCCATAGGCTAAAGGAAAACGGAATTCTTTCTCTGCACTGGCAAAGTGGCTGGAAGTGATACATCCTGCTTTCTGCACAAAACCTCCCGCCACCGCCATACCTCCCATGCTAAGGGAAAGGCCGCAGGTAGAACATGCCCCGTAAAGCCCCACATGCGGCACCTGATAACCGGCCAGTCCAAAACTGCTGGCAATGGATTGTCCCAGCAGATCGCCTGCGAAGACAATCTGCAGATCGTCCTTTACCAGTTTCGCCTTACTAAGAGCAATCTCCAATGCTTCCTTCTGCAGGCTGCTCTCCGCATCTTCCCAGTTCTTGGCGCCAAACATATCGTCATACCCTGTTTTATCAAACAGTTTGCCCATAGGTCCCTGAGCTTCCTTACTGCCCACAATGGACCCGCTGCTGATGATATAGGGTTTACATGTAAACTGTACACTCTGCTTTCCTAACATGCTGCTATCTCCTTATCGATATATCTGAAATCCGTTCGCAAAACAATGCTTTTCAGACATCTGCCTGAAACGCCTTTTTCTGATGATAGTATGCATGTTTTGACTAATATTATTCAGGTATTTCTGTCTTTTGGCTAAAATCGATTATGCCGTCTACTGTAAAACCACTTCATCAGCAAACTTCTGTCTCTACAACGGCCAGAAGTTCCTGGGTCTCCTCATCAAAAAGGCATGCCTTTTCATGGCACAATCCAATCCGAATATCTTCACCCGGCTGATAATCCACACTTCCAAAAACAACTGTGCGCATATCACAACCCATGCATCGAATCACAAGAGTTGTCTCCATTCCATAGGGAAAAGAAGAAATCACCTTGGCCGGAATCTCTCCGTCGGCGCTGACCTTCACATTCTCAGGTCTCACGCCGAATATCACCTTGCCGCTTTTCTTTTTCAGCTTTTCCCCATGCACAGATTTTACACTGAGATGAATGTCATCTTTGCTGATAGTCTGTTCCTGCAAATCGAAGGGCAGAAAGTTCATGGAAGGATTTCCGACAAAATCAGCAACAAACATATTCACCGGCTCTGCATAAAGTTTCAGCGGCGGCGCATACTGCTGTTTCACTGCCATATTCATCAGACAAACGTTGGTGGACAATGCCATGGCTTCCATCTGGTCATGCGTAACATAAACAAACGTTGCATTGGTGGTTCCATGTAACCGCTTTAATTCTGTTCTCATCTCCAGTCTGAGCTTGGCATCCAGATTGGACAGAGGCTCATCCATCAGAAGAATCTGCGGGTTGGTTGCCAGCGTTCTTGCAATTGCCACTCTTTGCTGTTGTCCTCCGGAAAGCTCGGACGGATATCTGTCCAGATAAGCTGACAGCTGCAAAAGGCCGCACAGTTCCTTTACTTTTTTATCAATATCTGCTTTTTTCCACTTCATATTCTCTAATCCAAAAGCAATATTTTTGTAGACTGTCATATGCGGCCAGAGTGCATAATTCTGGAACAGAAAGCCAATTCCCCTGTTATTTGGCGGCACATCAATGCTCTGCTTTGCAGAAAAAACCAGTTTGTCACCAATCCAGATTTCCCCTTCTGTGGGTGTTTCCAGACCGGCAATCATTCTAAGTGTTGTGGTTTTTCCACAACCGGAAGGCCCCAGCAAAGAAATGAAACTGTTTGCCGGAATCTCTAAATTCAGGTGATCTACTGCTACGGATTTCCCAAATTTTTTTGTAACATTTATTAATCTGATACTATTATCAGCCATTTTTAACCTTTAACCTCCGTTCCGGAGCGTTTACGCGGCGGGGCGACGCAAATTTCAAATTTGCGTCTGCCATCAGCAGAATTTGTGACGCTCCGGCACAAATTCTCGTGTAAAAAATCAGCACATCAGTTTGATTTTTTACACTCCGTTCCTATTCCGGAATCGATGGATGCCCCGGTAAGTTTATTTATCAGTGCATTCAGTGAAATCACCAGAATTACAATAAGCAGCGTAATTGCATTCGCAAACTGCTCATACCCCTTCTGATTGTACATAAACAATAACGTTGTCAGAAGCACAGAATTGGGCGTATAGAGAAGAACAAACAGTTCCATTTCCCTCGTGCAGCTTGTGAAAGGGAGCAGATAACCAGACATAATACTGGTTTTCTGAATCGGTATTAAAATCCGACACATCCTCTTCCACCACGGAATTCCCATTACTGTTGCGGATTCTTCCAGTGTAGCACTGATCTGAAACATGGAATTCAGTCCCGACCTGGATGCCATCGGCAAATACTTTACAACACCAATCAACACAAGCATCGCATAAGTCCCGTAAAGTGCCGGTATGATTCCATGCCTTGTTGAGAACATGGACAGATAAATCGCTGATAATGCAATACTGGGAATCAGATAAGGGAGGAAAGTCAGTCCATTTACAATAGCAGACAACCTTGTCCCCCATTTTCTGGCAATTCCATAGCCGGCAAGCGCACCAACTGTCCCAGCTCCGAGGGAACAGCAGGCAGCCAGAAGAAGTGTGTTCTTTAATGCCTTCCAAAATACCGGATTTCTGAAAACACCGGAAAATCCAATACCCGCATCCTCTGCTATCCAATATTTCAGTGTAAAGTTGGCAAAGGAATAATCACCCTTTACCTGTGTCAGAGATTCTGTTGCGAAACTGAGAAAGGGAAGTATCGTAATGCAAATTACAAAACCAGTAACCAGAATGCTGATCAGTTTTCTTCCCTTCCGAAGCTTTGTCAGCGAAATATTAGAACTCTTTCCGGAAACGGTTGTATAGGATTTCCTGGTACCCAGCATTTTCTGATTCAAGACAAGAATCGTCAGGCTGAGAACCATCATAACAATCGCATATACATAGCCTCTTCCGGGATTTGTGCCGTTCAGATAGCTGTACATCTTAGTAGCTAAGGTGTAAAAGTTCACCGGCAATCCCAGAAACTGCGCTGTGGAAAATACGCTGAGTCCGGATGCAAACACCAGCAGGATTGTTGAAAGAATCGCCGGTTTTACGAGTGGTATGGTAATCTTCATAAAAATTCCCGCTCTGGATACATTCAGAATCTGCGCCGCCTCTTCCAGATTGGAATCCATATTTTTCAATATGCCGCCAATCAGAATATACGCATAAGGCGCATAATGAAATCCTGTTACTAATACAATCGGAAACAATCCATAGGCAAACCAGTTGGGGGTAGAAATTCCCACCACTGATTCAAAAATACCGGTTGTCCCGCCTGTCAGGCTGTTCTTAAAAAAGTTTGTCCATGCAATTGCCAATGTCCATCCCGGCATAATATACAGAAACATAAATAATGTAGAACAAAGTTTCTTACAGTACATATCCGTCCGAATCACCAGCCAGGCAAAAAAACCTCCTGTCACGATTGCTATCACACAAGACAGCACTGCACAGATTAAGGAGTGCAGGAGAGGACGCCAGAAATTAGAAGACGCGTCGCTTGACAAGAATGTTTTCGCCCAATGATAGTTTGTAATCGTGCCTGCTTCAGCATGCACTCTGTTTACCTCAGAAGTATGGACAAGCAGCGTATCTTTCACAATGTAAAAAAGCGGAAAAACAACCAGATATGCCAGACAAACCAGTAATACGAGCAGGATGACATGCTGCGGCCTGCGGATATAATTGATAAATTTTCTTATTTTCTTTTGCAATCTCGTCACCTCTGTAGAAGAGGGTGTCGCAAAATCATCACGGCACCCTCGCTCCTTTTCCTGCCATTATCTTAAAGTTTCGATGAAGTCCTCCATGTCTGCACGACGCTCTACGAGATAATCTGCATCATCCATAACAATATACTGTTTGATATCATCAAAGCTGTAATCCGTTGCATGTACATTGTTCGGATTTGCAGAAAATCCACCATAATAATCATTAAATGCTGCCCAGCCATTTTCACTTAACAGCCATTCAGAGAAAAGCTTTGCCGCATTCGGATGCTTACATCCATTTAATACAATGGAATAAACAGGGTATGCATAGCCTGCAACCGGTGCACAGGCTGCATAATCATAGCTAAGCTGAATGCCCTTTTCTTCCTGTGTACTGTATCTTTGCGTACTGAAATATCCAATCCATGTATCTGCCTGTCCCAGCGCTCCTACTGTTGTTGCACAGGTCGAGTCTGATGTTGTCAGAATAACACCATTTTCAAAAAGCATCTTGATAAACTCCCAGCCGGCATTCTCTGTTGTCAGTTCTATGTCCTTGCCATAGTACTCTTTATAAGAATCTGCAAGAGCTGAAGCATAGGGCTCCGAAGTCAGCATGGTCAGCATATCATAGTTTACACCTTCAGATGCAGGATCCTTCATGGTAAAGAGTCCCTTATATTCAGGATCTGTAATTCTCCAGAGATTTGTCAGCCATTTCTCCCCTGCCAGTTCATCATTATACATAAAGCTCTTGGTATCGTAATACCATGTCATCATAGTGCAGTCATTGTCTCCGAGAATTTCCCCGACCCGTGCATTGCTCCAATTCATTGCGTATCCGGTGTTCACCAGTTCCGCTGCCACACGATAGGTATCCTGAGCGCATACAAGATCCGCATTCACTGCACCGGATTTGCACTCTGCAGACACTTTCTCAATCATTTCCGTCTCGCCCAGCTGTGTAAACTCTACCTTAATTCCAAACTCTGCTGCAAAGTTGTCTGCTGCATCCTGCAAATAAGAATTGGCCCCATAGAATACCAGCGAACCTTCTTCCTTTGCTGCTGACACTAAATCATCATAACTGATTTCCTCCGCAGGCGCCGATTGTGCCGTCTCCTGGGTTGATGCTTCCGCTGCCTCTGCCGGTTCTGTCTCTGTAGTATTTGCTGTACTCTCTGCAGCATCTGTTGTGCTTTCCGCAGTACCTGTCTGTGTATTTTCCGTACTTCCACACCCCGATAAAGAAATAACAAGCATTGCCGCTGACAATAACACTGCTATCATTTTTTTGTTTTTCATTCTGTTACCTCCTGTACTTTCTGACCCCTGTTATAGTTTCATATCTGTAAATATCTCCAGCATATCCGTACTCTTTTCCTGCACAATTGCTCTGGTCTTTTCATCCGCTGTCAGCAAATCCAGCATGGCTTCTGCAACAGCCATCTCACACAGATGACTATAGTTTTTATAGAAGTCAAAGCGGGAGAAATCTCCTTTTGACTCCAATACATAGTCTGCCAGTTCTCCAAGCTTTGAATTCTTGTAAGCTGTAATCGCAATAATTTTTAATCCTTTTTGTCTGGCCAGCGTCACACCGTCAAGTACACTCTTGGTGGAGCCTGATTGTGACACAGCAAATACAATGTCATTCACACCCGCAAGGTTAATCTGATTCATATAATAGTCGGCAACACCACTGAAGGTATTCCTTACACCAAGTCTTCCCAGACGAAAACCCATATGTTCAACAATCGGCGCCGTATTTCCGGATGCGATCAGATGTACCTGATCGCAGTCCCGAAGCAGCTTTACACATTTACTTACAGTTTCTACATCAATGTTGTCAGCAATATTCAACATATTTGCCGAATATCTTTTGAAGATACCCTGCAGACCATTCTCTGTTTCTGTATCCACCGTATTTTTCTGGTGCTTATCCACTTCTTTCGCCAAAGACATACGGAACGGCCAGTAACCCTTAAACCCAATGTGCTGACACATTCTCACGACAGCAGCTTCACTGACATTGCTGGCTTCCGCCAAATCCTTTACTGTATATTCAATCGCCTTCTGTGAATTTTTCAGTACGTAATCTGCCAGCCGCTTCTCTGTCGGTGATAAGTGATTGTAGTTTTCCTGTATTTTTTCAATAGCCGATAAGTTATTCATCTGTGTTCTCCTTTTCCCTCAATCAGAATCTGCACAATGTTTTCAGTCTTTCCTCCACATAGGGCTGCAATTTCCCCTGTATATACTCCGTTATATGGATTACCTTAACCGGATCCGGATTGTCTCGATTCTCCTGTGCGAAATCAAGCACTGCCTGATAATATCGCTTCAGGTACTCCGTTCCCAGATTAAACTTCCGTATTCCATTCCGAAAAGCCAACAGGAGCTGGTCATCCGGTATTCCGCTTCCGCCGTGAAGAACAAGAGGCACAGATACTGCCGCATGAATTTCCTGCAGTCTGCCGATGTCCAGCATAGGTGTCTCCCGATATTCACCATGTGCATTCCCAATAGAAACTGCCAGCATATCCACACCGCTTTTTTGGCAGAATAATTCTGCTGCATCCGGCCTGGTGTAAAAATCTTCCTTAGTATTGTCAGCTTCCCCGGCTGCACCCACATGACCAATCTCACCTTCAACAAAAACATTCCTTCTATGAGCAGTATCCACTACTTTCCGTGTAATTTCAATGTTTTTTGTCAGATTAAATGCAGATCCGTCAATCATCACAGACGCAAAGCCGGCATTCATCGCTTTTATGAGGGATTCAAGCGAATAACTATGGTCCAGATGCAAGCCTACCGGCACCTTCACTTCCTCTGCAAGCTCCTTTACCATAGCAGCATATCCTGCAATGCCGGTTGTTTTCTGTATTGTCACATGCTCTGGATAAAGCATGACAAGCACCGGCGTATTGGTCTTTTCTGCTGCATAGATAACACTTCTGGCCATTGTATAATCCTGGCAGATAAAGGAAATCACCGCTGTGTTACTCTGCTTCGCCATACATAGAATTTCTGATACCTGTTGATACATATTTTACTCCGTTTCTTTTAGTAAAGAGCTGCCTTTGCGTCTGCATGAAACAGTTTGATTTTCCTGCCGGCAACCTCTCTCAAAGCATCAATACATGGAGGATAAATCACATTAGGCTCTCTGAGCTTCTGATCTGCCAATACCTCCCGGCATTTCTGATAGAAAGGGGCTTTGATATCACTGGAAATATTCACTTTATTAATGCCATGCTCCACAGCCGCTTCAATCTCACTGTCCGGATTGGAAGAGCCTCCATGGAGTACCAGCGGAATCTCCACTGTCTTCTTAATCTCATCCAGAATATCGATCCTGAGCTTGGGCTCAAACCCTTCCGGATACAGACCGTGACTTGTCCCAATCGCAACTGCCAGTGCATCTATGCCGGTTTCTTCTACAAACCTTCCGGCGTCTTTCGGATCCGTATAATGAATCACATTGCTTCCTGTTTCAATGGAATCGGTGTTTCCAATCGTTCCAATCTCGCCTTCTACGGATACATAATAAGCTGCTGCATGCGCCATCTCACAGACCCTTTTGCAGGCAGCAATATTCTCCTCAAAAGAAAGAAGAGAAGCATCAATCATGACCGAGGTAAAGCCAAGGCTGACAGCCTTTACACAGTCTTCATAAGACCCGCCGTGATCCAGATGAATACATACCGGAATCGGTGCCTTGTTTGCCTCATCGATAACTGCCTTAATAAACGAATCCCCGACAAAGCTCAGTTCATCCGGATGAATGGCAATAATCGCCGGCGCATGCAGCGCCACGGATTCCTCTATTACACCCCGCAGAATCATGTTGCTTGAGGTGTTGAATGCAGGAACCGCAAAATTGTGCTGATTAGCCACTGCCAATATTTCTTTCATGTTAACAAGCATCTTACATCCACTCCTTTACCGTTTTCTTTGATGACATCATCATACCATTGTGAAATGAAATGTCAATATTATTATTGAAAAGAAATTTCATTTCATCAATATCACTAAAATATTTTTTCAAATTTGTAAAAAAGACACAACCCATTTTAAACATAAAAAAGGCGCATGGCTGCCCTTTACTGTTCCATACACCTTTGCCAACGCATCCTCAAATGCGTGCTGTTATCCTATTAAAATCGCTACACTTCCACAGGAATCATATCATATGCGATATCCTGATCCTCCTGGCTGCAGACCGCCACACAGTAACCTGCAATTTCATCATATTCTTTCATATGGTAATATTTCGCATCTACCTTATGCCGCACCCGAATCCTCTGGCTTTCCTCATCCACATGAATGGCGAAATCCGAAAGCGACAAAGACATCCCCCTGCCAGTGACCTTTAAGAAACTCTCCTTCATAGTCCAAATGCGAAACATTCTCCGCGTCCGTTCCTCTTCCTCTTTCTCTGTATACAGCCAGTCCCTCTCTTCCTCGGCAAAAAACCGGTCCGCCACCTTAAGCCGCCCCTGTTTGACATACTCGATATCATTTCCTACCGGCTTATCCCCTATGCTGCAGATGGCATAATCTCCGGAGTGAGACAGGGAAAAATGAATTTCCGGATGATATTTCAGGGCAGGCTTGCCCCATTTCCCAATCTCATATTCAATGCTCCTCTCCCGCAGCCCGTAGACCATCAGCGCATGATCCAGCAATATACCGGCGCCCAGACTCCTGTTCTTATCCTTCTCATGTTTGAGAAGGGCAGTCTTTTGCTGCCTGTAAGGAGATAACAGATTCAGTTTCTCCTGAAACAATGTTTCCTTATCAAAACAACGCACATCCATGTAGTAGGTGTAGACCATGACGAACCTCCATACTGCATCCTAACTTCTTCTTGCACCTCCGATTCTGCCATAACAGCGCTCGCAGACCGGATAGGCATAATCCCACATGAGCGGTCTGCCGCAGATGCGGCATCTCTTCTCAAACTGCCCTTTATCTTCTTTGAGCATCTCACCAATCTCATGCTGTGCCCACTCCCTGTTGGCCGCCACCTCTTCCTTGTCAATAACCCAGGCCATTCTGGCAGAAAACTGGGTGTACAAATCCAGCTGCTTATAATAGGACTCCAGACCTTCCAGCGAGAAATCCTTGGGTAACATCGGACAGTTCTGCTGTTTCTCCGGTCTCTCACAGTAGCGGAGCCACAACTGCAGCACATCCCTGTCCTTCACGTCAAAGGGGCAGGTGATCAGCGTAAGCACCAGCTTCCTGTCATCCATATAGGAAATCTTCTTCCTGTAATTCTTAAGATACTTATACTTATTAATACTTTCCGCCATGGATATCTTATCATACATGGGAAGATCCCTGGTCTTTTCCCAGGCTGCTATAACTTCATCCATCTCCAGATCAATATCCAACAGCACTTCCGGGAAACCCACCCGTGCCCGCTTGAGGGGATAAAAAGGTTCCGCAAGCTTCTTACCCACATATTCCATATCCACAGCCGACTGTACATACCCCACATCATAATAGCCGTATCTGCCGGCTCTGCCAGCAATCTGCCGGATTTCCTCCGCAAGCAGCCGGCGCATGCCCACACCGTCAAACTTCGTGGTGCTCATGAAAATAACACGCCGGATAGGCAGATTAATGCCCATGCCGATGGCGTCTGTTGCCACCACCACCTGATGATATCCTTCTGTAAAAAGGCGCACCTGCTCCTGTCTGGTCTGGGGCGGCAGATTGCCGTAGATAACGCTTGCCTTGATACCCCGGCCTTCCAGCTCTGCCGCAATGGCCAGCACATTTTTCTTGGAAAAGGCAATCAGCGCATCCCCCTTCTCCACGTCATGCAGGATATCGTAACGCTGTGGGATAAATTCCAGCCTGGTATTGCGCTCATGGCCAACAATCTCATAGGTATCCCCGCATCTTTCTATCATCTTCACAAGCAGATTCTGCGCTGTGACGGAACTGCATACATGAATCTCTTCGGCACGGATGCCCAGAATCGCTCTTGTCCAATAGCTTCCCCGGTTCTCATCCGCCATCATCTGCGCTTCGTCAATCACGGCAATATCATAGACTTCCCGGATATTTAAAATTTCCACCGTGGAAGCCTGCACGAAACTGCCCGGTGTGAGGATGGTCTCCTCCCCAGTGATCATATTACAGGGAATCCCCGACGCCATCATGCGGTCATAAACTTCCAGCGCCAAAAGGCGCAAAGGTCCCAGATAAATACCCCGATAGGCCTGCCGCAGTCTCTGCAGGGCCTGATAGGTCTTCCCGCTGTTGGTGGGACCGATGTGCAGGATGAAATGCCGCTTCATCCCCCGCGCTTCCGGATATTGTTTCTCCGGTTCCGCCTCCATCAGTTCCTCAATCCTCTGCCCCACAAGGTACTGCATATAATCTTCTTTGTATATTTCATAGAGAGACTTCTTCTGCAAAAGCAGAGCTGTCTTCTCCATGGCTGCAATATCCTCCGGCACGGCGCCGGAAGCCATCTTCTTTAAGAAAGCAATATCCAGTCTGGCAAGCATCCTGACGATACGCCGATATCTTTTCAGCCATGACACATCCCGTACCACCACCGTATAACCAACCTGTGCGGTCTTCTTGTGCAGTTCCTTCATATCCGCCAACACCTGGTGGTTCTCCTGTTTCTTCTTGCGGGCGATACGGCGCTCCAGCTGCCCCAGCTGTTTCTCCGTCCCTCTGATACACCGGCAATCCGCTTCCGGTGCTAACTGCAGGAAAGCCTTCTCATAAACGGCCCAGACCTGCTGTGATACCTCGTCCTGCACCTTAGTCCGGGAATCCGGCTGTGCCGGGTCTTGTTGTGTTGTCTGCCCTGTCCTTAAATCTGCCTGCGCATTTGCCGGTTTCTTCTTGCGCCGCCGTCTTTTCCTTTTCACAGGTTTCCCATCTTTTATGACGGCACTGCGCGCACTGTCTTTTGCTCCTGTCTTATCGTTTCCTGCCTCTTCCACCTGTTTCACTTCTGTTACCGTCTCTTTTTTCAGCATGATTACACTCTTTTCCTGTATTTATCTTTGTGATACCACGGTTCCTATTCCATGCCATACAACAACGCATTGCAGATTGCGGCAGCCACATTACTGCCGCCTTTTCGTCCCCGGGCCACAATGTAAGGCACTTTCGCCTGCATAATCAATTCTTTGGCTTCCACCACATGGACAAACCCCACCGGCACACCGATGATCAGCCTGGGAAACACCTTTTCCTCCGCAATCAGATCATACAATCTAAACAGGGCAGTGGGTGCATTTCCAATGGCATAAATGTAATTCTCTCCCATTATGGCAGACTTTTCCATACTGACAGCTGCCCTGGTAATGCCGCGTGCTTTCGCCTGTACCGCAACATCTTCATCCGCCATAAAGCAGTGCACCTTCCCCCCGTAAACGGAGAGTCTTTCCCCATTGATTCCAGCCTTCACCATATTGGTATCCGTGATAATACTGCAGCCTTCCCTGATGGCCTGTCTGGCGCTCTCTATCACGCCCTGTGAAAAGCACAGACTGTCCACATAGGAAAAGTCCGCCGTGGTATGAATCACCCTCTTGATGACAGGCGCCTGCAACGGATCTAAGGGGTGTGGCAGTTCCTGTTCGATGATTTCAAAACTCCTGCGCTCAATCTCTGCAGGGGGTAATATTTTCTCATGCTCCCTCAATGATTTCATATATTCTCTCCATATCCAGATGTCTGCGCACCGCATCTGCCAGCATGTCGTACTGCGATTCCTTATAAGCCTGATAGGACGGCGCTAAATCCGATGCGTAGAGGATTTCCGGTGACAGTTCCCTGTCCTCACATAATAAGAGCAACAATGTTAAAAGAAACTGCGAATCTTCAAAAATACCATGCAGGTAAGTGCCCAGTACCCGATTCTGCACACAGCCATCCATCCTGCCATCCTCTAACAGGCAAAATGGCTGTCCATCCCCGTAAGCCATACTCTCTCCCATATGAATCTCATATCCTTCCACACACAGACCACGAAGTTTCTCCCACCGGTTTGCCCGTCCTGTTCCTCCTTCGCGGTTTTCTCTGCCTGCGTCCTCTCCACAGCCAAAGGTTATCCTGCCTGCAATACGGGTTCTCTTCTTTTCTTCCCGAAAGACCGTCTGCACAGGCAAAAGGGAAAGCCCCTGCATACTGCCGCCGCCTTCCACACCGGAAGCATCCGTAATCCTTTCGCCCAGCATCTGATACCCTCCGCAGACGCCCAGTATCCGGCATCCCAAAGCCGCACGCTGTAAAATGGCCGCCTCCATACCGCTCTCCCGAAGCCACTTAAGATCCTGCAGGGTATTTTTACTGCCTGGCAGAATCAACAGATCCGGCAGCCCCATTCTCTCAAGCTGTGTCACCTTATCCACATACTGCAAGGATACTGCCGCAAACCGGACCAGCGGATTAAAGTCTGTGAAATTTGACAGATGCGGCAGTCTGACCACTGCAATCCTGATGGGTTTTACTTCCTCACGATAAGTAAGCTGCCCGGAAAGACTGTCCTCATCCTCTATCTGAAGCGGCAGGTAAGGCATGACACCCACCGTCTCAATGCCGCATCTTTGCCGAAGCATCTCAGGCCCCGGCGCAAGCAGTTTCTCATCTCCACGGAATTTATTGATGATAAATCCTTTGATTCTTGCCCGTTCTTTTTCTTCCAATAATAGCACAGTTCCCAGCAACTGTGCAAATACCCCGCCTCTGTCGATGTCACCCACTAAGAGTACCGGTGCATCCACAAGCTGTGCTAACCCCATATTCACAATATCATCCGCTTTCAGATTGATTTCCGCAGGACTTCCTGCCCCCTCGATTACGATGATATCCGCCTCTTTTTCCAGGGACCGATAGGCTTCCATAATCTCCGGAATCAGGCTTTGCTTTAACCGGAAATAAGCTGAGGCATTATAGTTTCCCCGTACCCTGCCATGGACAATAACCTGGGATCCCACATCACTGGTTGGCTTTAACAGGATAGGATTCATGCACACCTTCGGTTCTATGCCGGCTGCTTCCGCCTGCATGACCTGGGCACGGCCCATTTCAAGTCCTTCCGATGTGATATAAGAATTAAGCGCCATATTCTGAGACTTAAACGGCGCCACACGATAGCCGTCCTGCTTAAGCACCCGCAGGATTCCCGCCACCATGAGGCTCTTGCCTGCACTGGACATGGTTCCCTGTATCATAATATTTTTAGACATGATAATCTCCTCTGGTAACGCCATCCGGCATACTGTATGTTACCGGTTCTGCCAATTCTCCCTCATGATTACAACCATAGCAGGGCTCCTGTCATCGCTCCCATACAGCACAGCCACATCAGGAACGAAGCGGCATACAACAGTCTGTTAGCCCGCCTGATATCCGCTGCTTCCACAGGTCTTAAGGCATCTCCGATATAGGGTTTTTCCACCCTTTGGCCAAAATACCAGGCATCTCCCGCCAGCCGAAGACCCAGGGCGCCTGCACAGACCGCCTCTGTCTGGGCAGAATTGGGGCTGGCATGCTGCAGGCGGTCCCGCCGATACATCCGAATCCCCTGCTCTACATTATATAATAAAGTGTTCTTTCTCTCCTCTTTGCGGCATGTCAGTTTACATAATACAGTCCCGACAAGCATCAGACAGGCTGCAAACCTGCTGGGAAGGAAGTTCGCTGCATCATCCAGTCTGGCTGCATATCTGCCAAAATCAAGATACTTTTCACTTTTATAACCAATCATAGAATCCATCGTATTAATGGTCTTATATACAACACCCAAAACCGCACCGCCAAGCGTAAGATACAGAAGCGGGGCAATGACACCGTCCGAGGTATTCTCCGCCACCGTTTCCACCGCCGCCCTGGCAATGCCGGCCTCATCCAGACAGGCCGTATCTCTTCCCACAATCATAGATACTGCCTGTCTTGCCTGTTCCACATCGTTTGCCTCTAAAGCCTCACAGACACGCATACTCTCCTTTTTCAAATCTTTCATAGACAGCATCTGGTAAAAGAGAATGCTCTCCAGGCCAATTCCTGCTGCCCTGTGCATATGATATACGAAGAAAAGTCCGATACATGTCACGCCGCCGCATATGGCCAGCATAAGCACTACCAGAAGAAACCCGCAGCCTCTCTTACGCTCCCCGGTGTCTGTCTCTTTTAACAGCCGCTTTTCCAGACCGCCGCACAGTTTCCCCATCAGCCTCACCGGATGAGGCCATCCCTGCGGATCCCCCAGAATAAGATCTAATACCACTCCGATTGACAGACACCATATTCTGTTGACCAGGATTTCCATCTCTTCACCGCCCTTCGGATCCTTCTTTTCATCCTCTGCTGCTGTAACCTTTTCCACTTCTGAAAGAATCAGGCAGCAATTATTTGGACGCAGAGTGTTGACTCTGCGTCCATTATACTCCACTTTTAACTTATCTGCACCCTTCTCTTACGCTTCACAGCTCTCCTCCTCAACTGAAGGAACCGCTTCCGCCTTCCGGAAAGATACCGTCACTGTGAACAGATCCGCATCTGTCTCCACGGTCAGGTCACCGCCGCAGGCCTGGGTAAAACTTTTGGCAATGGAAAGGCCCAGGCCGCTGCCTCCATCTGTGCGGCTCTCATCCCCCCGCACGAAACGTTCCGTAAAGTCCCTACTGTCTGTGAGTTCCACACTGGAAGTATTCTTCATCCTGACGATAACCTGCCCTCCTTCCTCGGTGAGGGTCAGAAAGATTCTGGATCCTTCCAGGGAATAGCACAGGGCATTTTGAAGCAGGTTCTGGAATACCCGGTAGAGTCTCTGGCCATCTGCCAGCACCGGCACGGGCGTCTCCGGGATTACCGCCTTCACGGTAAAGCTGCTTTGTCCAATCTGACCATTCATATCTGCCAGGGTCTGCCGCAGCAATTTCCCCATATCCAGAATTTCCATCTTCACAGGCAGCTGTCCTGCTGTAGCTTTGCTCACCTCGAATACATCCTGCACAATATTCCTTAACCGCTCCGACTTTTCCCCCAGAATCTGGATAAATTCTTTCACATGCTCCGGCAGATCCTGCTCCTGTCTGAGCAGTTCCACATAACTGACTATAGAAGTCAATGGTGTTTTGATATCGTGAGACACGTTGGTCACCAGATCCACCTTCATACGCTCACTCTTCACCTGTTCCCGAAGCGCCGTCTCCATCCCTTTCTTAATCTCATTCAGATTCTTCGCCGCTTCCTGTAAGTCCGTATCCTCAGACAACTGCAAGTCCGTGGTCAGATTGCCTTCCCGCACAGCTTGAATCTGGTCAGCGAGAGCGCCTATATCTTCAGCCAGCCGCCTGTTCCTGCGCAGCGTGCAGATATCTGTCATCATAAAGGCAAGAAGTGCAGCCAAGGCTACCACCGCTATCACAACAACCACTCTGTCAAATCCAAAATAGCCGCCATATCCCCCACTGTAGCCCCACTCCCATGCCTCATAAGCATACCCCGCATAAACCCAGGCTGTCTCATGGAGCAGACACATCACAGAAGCTGCTGTCCCTGCCATAAACAGAATGGCAATCTCTATGAGCAGGGCAATTCTCTGCCTGCGCACCAGCCTCTTCTGAATCGGATACTTAAAATCTTTCGTCCGCAGCAGACTGATAAGCGGTTTCTTCTGTGTCCTCCTGTTCCCTTTCCAATCTAAAACTGCCAGATAGATAAGCCAGTAAAAAGCGGCAAGATAGCCCCCAGCCTTAAGCATCCGCGAAACCTCATAGGTAATATCACCGCTCCAACAGTAATAAGAAGAAAAGCCATTGCTGATTTTCCAAAAAGCCTCCGCCAGCACGTCTGCACTCTTCCCTGCAAGTAAGAACAATCCAAACAGGAAGATAAAGATTTTCACTTCTAAAAAGATTTTCCCTGATACAGCGGCAATCTTCTGCTCTGCAAGCCGTTTGTTCTTATGCAGCAGTGCAGCCAACGCTAATAATATAACAGATGCTATCAAACAACTGCCAATTCTTTGAAATGCCTGGTGCAGCGCCGTTCTTTCCAGTTTCATATAGTAGAGGCGGCCTCCATACTCATCCACACCATATCCCGCATAATCGCCCACCAAATATAACTGCGGCTCTTTGGCTGCCGCTATAAACACTACCGCATCCTTGGCCGCATCCCCCAGGGTAAAATTCGCATAGCCCGGCACGTACCACTGGCTGTCATCACCATAGATGCCATCGCCGTACACATCCACCTCCCGGCCATCTTTTACAATCTGGACCTTACCGTCACCTTGTCTGTTATACCAGAGTGAGAAATTATACTCCTCCGATGAAAGCGCACTGTAAAAGTCGGTTTTGTCCCAGGTTGTCTGCATCTGCCCTTCATAAGCCTCGATGTTGGTATAGAGCAGTTTATCCTGATACACTACAGCATAACGGATATTTCTATCGTGTTCCATAGCCGTCATATAGTCATTCAGCGTCCACTCTGTGTCATAGCCGTACCCATAACCATAACCGTCACCAGAATCAACGTGCCAATCCAGTTCCTCTTCCTTCTCCGCAATCCCATATTCAGCGAGATAGGCCTCATATTCTTCCTGCCGATGTCTTTGCACATCTTCCATAACTTCCTGATAATCGGCTGCTTGTTCTGTCACCGCCTCCTGGGTCACAGTCACTTCATTCAGCTTCCGGTCAAGCCAACCGCTATAACCGCTCTCTTCCATGCCGTAATAGCCATAACCATCTGAAAATATTGGCATTTTACCACCGGTAGCCACGCTGAGAAGATCGCTCAATCGTCCGCTGATCAGCTTTCGAAACTCCCAGCTCTCCTGATAATCCACCTGCTGCCCATTCCGGACTTCACCGCCCAGCGCAAGATATATCCCCACTGCCGGGACCAGATTTACCGCCAACATGGTCACGCCGGCCAGAAATACCAGAAAGCTGCATACTACTTTACATTTTTTCCATCTTGTATCCAATGCCCCACACCACCTTTACATATTCTGGCTCTTTCGGGTTCAGCTCGATTTTCTCCCTGATATGACGAATGTGCACCATCACCGTATTCTCCGGTGCAAAGGAAGGTTCCTCCCAGACTCTTTCATAAATCTCCTCCGCCGGAAAGATACGTCCCCTGTTTCTCATGAGAAGTTCCATGATCTTTGTTTCCGTGGCCGTCAGCCTGACCGGCTCACCATCCACGTAAAGGGTGCGCTCCTGGATGCGGTAACACAGCCTGCCATTGACAATCTCATCCGCCTCATGCTGCGCATGGATACCCCCTAACATGGTGTATCTGCGGAGCTGACTTTTGACACGGGCCGCCAGTTCCTGCGGATGAAAAGGTTTCGCCACATAATCATCCGCCCCCATGGACAGTCCCAGAATCTTATCCGTATCTTCGGTCTTAGCACTCAGCACAATGATGGGCAGATTCTTCCGCTCCCTGATCTTCATCATGGCGGAAAGTCCATCCAGCCTGGGCATCATCACATCCATGATGATCAGCTGTACTGACTGTTCTCCCAAAACCCGCAGAGCCTCCATCCCGTCGTATGCCCTAAGCACCCGATACCCTTCCTTCTCTAAAAGAAGGGCTATGGCCCGTACAATCTCTCTGTCATCATCCACCACCAGTACACACGCATCCATCTTCGTAAACCTCGCCTTTCCTTAAGCCTGCTGTCATCATAAAGGAAGTTCCTTACAAAATCCCATGGGATTTCTTATAAAATTCTTAATTACACATCATGCAGGGGAACCGATACATTTCATCTGGTACAGCTGACCATCCCCTGTCAGTTCCAGCCTGCACAGATACCCTGCACCATTCTCACACTGGAAATCATAATAATCCTGCCTGGGCGTGGCGAAGGTGCTCAGAATGCTCATCATCGTTCCCCCGTGCAGAATCATGGCCGTGTGGGCATGCTTTGCCAACATGGGCAGAAGTTTCCCAAAGGCTTTCACACAACGCATTTTCACCTGTTCCGAGGATTCCCCTTCCGGAAAAGGCGCCTTTCCCCCGGCATCAATCCATGCCTGATACAAAGGTGCAAGATTTTCATCTGCCATCAGCTCCTCATAGTTTTTCCCTTCAAACAGGCCAAAATCCGTCTCTCTGAAATCTTTTATTATTACAGGTGTTATTTCCGGATACAAAAGCTGTGCTGTTTCCTGACATCGCTTCAGGGGACTTGTGATCACCGCCTCCACTGGCGGGAGCATCCTGCCTCCTCCACACATATTTCTCTCTTCCTGTCTCCTCATAAGCTCCTTCTTGCCCGCTTCACACAAAGATTCATCTGTAATGCCTTCATACCTGCCCTGCAGATTGCCTTCTGTGCTTCCATGTCGGATTATACTTATGTAAACTGTATGCTTTATCACCTGACCCACACTACAATGAACACGTTCCACAGTGTCGGCTTCTCTGGCCAGTTCACAAAGAATCCTGCCCACACACTCCCGATACTCCCGTTCTCTCTTATTGAGCGGTATGATACCCAGTCCTATCTCATCGCAAATTAAAATAACATCCGGTATTTTACTGGCAAACTGCCTGATATAAGATAAAATATCCTGATAGGTCTGTCTGCCTGCAGCATTCTCCAGCATCTGTTTTACTATTTTATGTAAACCATTTATACAGCGCCATTCTCCCTCCGGCACGGGATAGCCGCCCTGCCAGATCTGCGCTTCCTCTATGCCGTATGTTTTCTGCGCATACTCTTTCTTACCCTGGTAAGCCCCTCCTATGATAAGGTTCATTCCGGTACCTGTGCTCCTTCCTCTTCCCCGGCCTGTTTCAAATATTCGGCCACTTCTTTGGAAATGTCATCTAACAGATACTTTTTATCTCCTGCACCTGTTCCCTGTATCCCCATATATTCCTGCCGGAGTTCCTGCCTCACGGCCATCACTTCTTCCCACAGCTCCCTGGCGGAAACCCTGACGGCACCTGCCCCCATGATAATAAGCTGTTCCAGCCCATCTGAGGTAGCTACACGCACACGGTACTTCCGATTCATGGCGTGCGCCACCTTCTCAATATACTGGTCTGCTGTCTCAGCTTCCTTCGTGTAGACCACATCTATATTATGATACCGTACCACACTGCCTGGGTTTCCCTTCACCTTATAGGCATCAAACACAAGAATCAGATGCATTCTGCGGTATGCCTGATAATCGCTTAAAATATCCGTCAACCTGCCTCTTGCGCCATCCAGATTGATTCCGGCCAGTTCCCGCAGCTCTTCCCAGGCAAAGATGATATTGTAACCATCCACCAGCAGATATTCTTCCTGCGGTCTGGTCTCTCCCCTGTATTTGCTATCATCCCTGACAGAGGGCGCTATGGTTTTCGCATACCCCGGCTTCTTCCTCTCCCGGGAACCGTAGGTACGGTTAAAAATCTCTTCAATCTCATCCTGGCCGATAAAATCTTCTGCGGTACTGGATTTGCTGCCGCCATTCCTTCTGGCATAACCGGCTGCAAAATTTCCAGACTCTCCAGCCGGTTTCCCCAGCACAGATTCCAGGTGCATATAGGATTCCACCTGATCCCATTCCACCACAAACCCTGCTCCATGAGCGCAGAACACAGACCCACAGGGATTGGCCGTATCATGTTCCGCCCGGTATCCGATTCTGTCAATCACTTCCGCCGCATTATGGCAGGGTTCATATCCTTTCAACAGCGTGGTAAGCCGCCCTTTTCCACCAGAATAGGAAAGGAGACTTGCCTGGTAGCCGCCCATCTCGGACACCGGAACCGTCCCCGCAAGAACCGCATACTCCCCCACTGTCTCCGGGGCTGTAAAGCTGCCTGCCCTGGCCTGTATATCCGCCATAACCCGCCCGATAAGAGCTGCCGGGACTTCTATCCGAAACTCATAGATCGGTTCTAACAGCACACTCTGCGCTTTACAAAGCCCCTGTCTCACCGCCCGATAAGTGGACTGCCTGAAATCGCCGCCCTCAGTATGCTTGATATGGACCTTCCCCGCCACAAGCGTAATCCGCATATCCGTAATGGGAGACCCTGTCAGTACGCCTGGATGTTCCCGCTCTTCTAAGTGGGTCAGTATCAATCTCTGCCAGTTTCTGTCCAGTTTATCCTCGCTGCAGCGGCTGTAAAACTGCAGACCGCTGCCCCGTTCACCCGGCTCTAAAATCAGGTGCACCTCTGCATAATGTCTGAGCGGTTCAAAATGTCCCACCCCCTCCACCGTATCCGCAATGGTCTCCTTATAGACAATACTCCCCTCGTCAAAATCCACCTCCACCCCGAACCGTTCCCGGATCAGGCTGCGCAGGATTTCAATCTGCACCTCCCCCATAAGCTGTGCATGTATCTCCCCTATCTGCTCTTTCCAGACAATATGCAGCTGCGGTTCCTCCTCTTCAAGTTGACATAACATATTATACATGCGATGCACATCACTGCCGGGCGGCAGCACAATGCGATATGTCATGACCGGTTCCAGCAAAGGAACTGTGTCTTCTTTCTCCTCACCCAGCCCCTGTCCGCAGAAAGTCAGCGCCGGCCCGGCCAGCGCACAGACGCTCCCTGCCGGCACTTCCTGTTCCACTGTATACTTTTCTCCGGCATAAACCCTTATCTGATCTATCTTCTCCTCTGTACCCGTTCCTGTACCTGCCTCCTGTCCTGCCCCGGCGCTGCGGTCCGTTACATGTATCATCTGTTTTACCTTCAGACTGCCGCCGGTGACCTTGACGTGTGTCAGACGCACGCCCTGAGAATCCCGTGTAATCTTAAACACCCGGGCTCCAAAGTCTTCTCCATAAGAAGGCCTGCGGGCATAATCATAAAGCCCGTCAAGCAAGGCTTCCACCCCATCCCCCCTTAAGGCCGATCCGAAGAAACAAGGGAACAGTTTCCTGCCTGCTGTCAGTTTCCCTATCTCCTCTGCGCTAATGGGAGGCTGGTTTTTCCGCCCGCCAGGATGGTCCTGCACTTCTTCCAGATACAGATATCTCTCCAGAAGTTCCTCATCACAGACCGCAATATTCTCATAGAACGCTGCCTCATCCCCGTTTTGACGCATAAAGGATACGCACCGCTCATCCAGACTTTTCCTAAGTTCTGCAAGCAGTGCGTCTGCCTCCGTTCCCGGCTGATCCATCTTATTGATAAACAGAAATACTGGTACCTGATACCGTTCCAGCAGCCGCCACAAAGTCAGTGTATGACCCTGCACGCCATCCGCACCGCTTATGATAAGCACCGCATAATCAAGCACCTGCAGAGTCCGCTCCATCTCCGCTGCAAAATCCACATGTCCCGGCGTATCTAACAGCGTGACCTCCAGATCCTTCCAGGTAAAAGAAGCCTGCTTGGAAAAAATCGTGATGCCCCGCTCCCGTTCCTGTCTGTCCGTATCCAGAAAGGCGTCTCGATGATCCACCCGCCCCAGCCTGCGAATCATGCCGCTGCGATAAAGAATCTGTTCCGCTAAAGTTGTCTTGCCCGCATCCACATGGGCAAGCAGACCCACCACTAATTTCTTATCACCCATACCCAATCACAGCACCCTTCCCAGCAAGCCAATCAGCAGCACATTGGCCAGCTCGCACAAACTCAGAAAATATCCTGCCACATCCCCGGTGATACCGCCAAACTGCTTCTTCGACATGTAATAATAGTATGTCCAGACCCACATGGAAGCAAGCGCCATCACAGCACCGATGACAGGTGAAATCAGGATAAGGCAGATAAAACAGCCTCCCAGAATCAGTACCAGCACCACCCGCACAGTCTGTTTATGGGCCGCTGAAGAAAAGGTGTACAGAAGCCCATCTTTCTTTGCCCCCTGAAACCACACCAGGGACAAGCCGCTTAAATCTCTGGAAATCACAAAGCTTATGGCCAATAGCAGCAAATGGTCCGTCTTCCAGATCTGTGTCAGTCCGGCTGCATACAGGAAGAAATACCCCGCCAGGGCTATCACGGCAAAGGCACCCACATGAGGATCTTTCAAGATTGCCAGCTTCTTTTCCCTTTTCTCATAAGAATGCAGTGCATCGGCGGTATCCATAAAGCCGTCCAGATGAATCCCGCCCGTCACAATCACCGGCAGCACCGTGCCCACAAAGGCAAAGCACATCTGTCCATAACCAAATTCCATACAGACTCTCCCCCAGGCATACAAAATAGCCCCGATCACCACGCCGATTACCGGGAAGAAGCACAGCGTGTATTTCATATTCTTTGGATTCCATGCCGTCTTGGGCATGGGAATTTTAGAATACATGGCTATCGCAATGATGAAACTGTTTACAACTGCTTTCATAAATCATACGCCTCCCTCTTTCTTTTCTTAATCCTGACAGGAATCGTGTATACAATCTCCGCTGCCTCATCTGCCTGTTTCACAAGGCCGCGGTTCATCTTGCCCAGCATTTCCCGGTACTGTTCCGTTTCCTGATCATAGCACACACCATCTGAAAACACCTCATTGGTCACGATGATCAAATGCCTGCACTGCCTTGAGAGGCCGGACACCTCTGCCAGCAGACGTTTCTGCAAGAATGGTTCATCATCCCGTAATGGCTTCCCGTCTCCAAATAACTCATTTGCCAGCAGATTTGACATACATTCCAGAAGTATCGTCGCCTTTGTGCACGCTGCTGGCCCAATCCTGTCCGGCAGCTGCCCGATATCCCTGTAGCATTCTATGGTCTGGAATCCTTTGCCGTCCCGAAGCGCCCGGTGACGGCGGATTCTTTCCCGGGCTTCCTCCCCATAAGGCTGCATGGCTGCCACATAATAAAGATACTGGCCGCCAGAAAGCTGCACTGCCAGATTCTCCGCATATTCAGATTTCCCGCTGCCGCTCCCCCCTGTGACAACATACAGCATAACTTCGCCCTTCTGGTAAAAGATACCCTTTCCAAAATCAATCTATCGTTCCCGCCAGCCCCAGTTTCACGAAACGGCTATAATGCGCCTTTTTGAACATGATCCTGTAAATAGCATCCATCGCTTCTAACGATGGCGCCACCGCCTCATCTTTTAACTTCAGATACAGGATGCTGTACTCCACACCGAACAGTCTGGATTCCAGGTTCGTCAGCACACAGCCGCAGGACTCATAAAAGGCAATCCGGCGGCTGCGGATGACCCTTTCTTCCTCATTCCTGGCCTTGGCAATTCTCTCTGCCTCAATATAAATGCCATGCACTTCCGGCAGGGTTTCCTGCAAATACGCTCCAAAAAGGGGCAATGCTTCATGTCCCACGCCTTTTCCCCTGCTGGCCTTCACAACGGCAAAATAATCCAACAGCGCACAGCCGGCAGCAACAATGAACACGGCGTATCCCACCAGCTGCTCCCCCTCATAAACGCCCAGACTAAACCCATATCCCCGCTCCATACTTCTGATAATATGACCAAGCGGCTTTAGTTCTGCCGGCGGAAAGTCCTTTTTCATATATGTTTTATAAATATGGCTGATTTCTTCCTCATCCAGTCTTCTGACCGTATACTGCATTATATATCCTCACTCTCCTCAAATCTCTCATATGCCCCTATCTGCATCTGGGCAAAGGAATCATTCAGTTGATACACCGTCAATGCCATGTCCAAAAGAGGAAACAGCATGGCGGCACCGGTTCCCTCTCCCAACGCCAGATCCCCGCAGATTACAGGATGGAGCCCTAACGCCTCCATGACCTTAGCCGTAACAGGCTCCCGACTTAGGTGAGAAGCCATCATATATGCCCTGACCCCCGGACAGATTCTGTCTGCCGTAAGCGCGGCCACCGCCGTAATCATTCCATCTATGACAATTGGAACATGATAGAGGGCTCCTCCTATGAAAATCCCTGCCAGACCCGCAATGTCCAGTCCTCCCACACAGGCCAGTGCCGTCAGCGCATCCTGGCGGTACAGATCATATTTCACAAGTGCCTGGCTGATTACTTCCTTCTTGCGCCGAAATCCTGCATCATCCAAACCTGCGCCCCGTCCTGTCACCGCTGCCGGTGAAAGTCCCAGCAAGGCGCAGCCTACAGCCGTGGCTGTGGTGGTATTCCCAATGCCCATCTCTCCGGTTCCCAGTATCCGATATCCTTTTTCCCGGCATTCCTGTACCCAGCAGATTCCCTCTTCTACAGCCTGTAAGGCCTCTTTCCTGGTCATGGCAGGCTCTTTGCTGAAATCTGCGGTAGCATACCGCACCTTGCAGCGGCGCAGATTCTCACAGTCCACATCCTTCTCCATCCCAATATCCGTGACAAACACCTGGGTCCCGCCCACTGCCGCCATCCGGTTGACACTGGAACGTCCCGCTGCCATATTGGCAGCCACAATCGCTGTCACTTCGCTGGATGTCTGCGTCACTCCCTGGGCCACGATTCCATTATCTGCGCACATGGCAAGAATTGCTCTTGGAGATGCCTGCACATCAGCGGTTCCCTGAATACCTGCCATCTGTACCATGAGACGCTCAAACTGTCCCAGCCCGTCTAAAGGCTTGGCAATGCCATCTAACCTCTCCTGTGCCTGCTCCATGGCCTCCCTGTGTAGAGCATCTATTTTTAGTTTACATAATTCATCAACATACATCATGCCGCTTTCCCTATGTTTATATCTTTCTTCCTAAATAAGACGCCGCTGCCTCTGTCTGGCTCCTTGCCTGTGTAAATAAATCTCACATGTTATGATATCTTTGCGCCGCCTCCAGAAACTGCTCTCCCACCTCAGGACTTCCATAGAAATAGAGATGTGGAAACCCTGCATACAGGGTTTTCGTGCAGAGCCCTTCCTGCCAGGTTGCGCCGTTTCCCGGCTTCACCACACGGATAGCAGCCTGCCTCATAGTCGATTCCCAATAGTGAAACTCATGGGCTTTGAAAGTTGTTCCCTTTTCTCCCAGCAGGCAGTCACTCTGTAAGTCCGCCTGAAGATATCCAAAATGCCCTTTGCGCTTTCCCATCAAGGCATCTGCATCTATAACACCTGCCATTTTATAAAACTGTCCGGCGGATTCCAGCCTCTCATGAAGGTACAGAAAGCCGCCGCACTCGGCAATACAAGGCATTCCTGCCTCAATCTTTCCTCTGATATCCTCTCGCATGGAGACATTCTCTTCCAGCGCTTTGGCATACAGTTCCGGATAGCCCCCGCTCAAGTACAAGGCATCGCAGTCTATTGGCAGTGTCTGATCATGCAGGGGACTGAAAGTCACAATCCGTGCCCCCCGTTCCCGCAGGAAGTTCAGGTTGTCCTCATACTGGAAACAAAAAGCCTCATCTTTGGCCACCGCAATACAGACGTCTCTTCCTGCCTCCCAAGCAGCTGCCTGTCCCATATACTCCACATTCTGAACAGACAGACTTTCTGCATCCTGCCGCCTGGATTCTGCCGCCAGCCGAAGAATCCCCTCCACATCCACTGTTTCTTCTATGGTCTTGGCCATCTCTTCGACTCTCTTTGCAAAGTCTTCCACTTCTGCCGCCATCACCAGCCCCAGATGTCTGCTCTCTAACTGCATGGACGCCTGCCTTGGCAGATACCCCAGACACCGGATTCCCAGATTCTGTACGGCTCTGCATGCTTTCTCATACAAGGCAGGAGCCAGCCGGTTAAAAATCACACCCCGGATCATACTGGGATCTCGATGTCTCAGATACCCCTCCACCACAGCCATGACAGAGCTGCCCATCCCCTGACAATCCACCAGCAGAATGACCGGTATGGCAAGGGCACAGGCCACCGTATAGGTACTGGCCTCATTGCCAAACCCCAGGCCATCGTAATACCCCATCACGCCTTCCACCACACTGACTGTGCCGACGCCGCTGTGTCTCTCATACAACTGCCTGAGTTCTTCTCCCTCCAGAAAAAACGGATCCAGATTATAACTTGGCACCCCCAGCACCCTGGTATGAAAAGCGGTATCTATATAATCGGGTCCGCATTTGAAGGCGCAGGGCCTGATCTGACGACGCGCAAGCGCCCCCAGCAGGCCGCAGGTAAAGGTTGTCTTGCCGCAGCCGCTGCCTGTGCCGGCTATCAGGATACCGCTGCTCATACCTGGTCTCCTTCCCGGACAACGCAGCCGCTTCCCCGGGCAGCAAAAACCATCACCGGATTTTCTGCCGTCATCATATGACTCTTCCCCACTCTGTGCGCCCGATTCACCTGCATCTGCACGGCCTCCATATTCTGAAATCTGTCCGAATCCAGTAAAGCAAAAGCCCGGTTCGTATTTTCCGCCGTGACGGTATTGATCACCAGTCTGACAAGCGGATTTTTCTGTAAAAGAATCTCCACAATCTCTTCCAGATGTCCTTTACTGCCGCCGATAAAGACGGCGTCCGGCGTTGGCAGATTCCTAAGCGCTTCCGGCGCCGTTCCTTTTACGATTTCAATATTATGTAAACTAAATCTTTCCATATTGAGTTTACATAAATTTATAGCTTCCTCATGGGAATCTATCGCATATACCATTCCCTTAGGAGCCGCCAGCGCCATCTCCACCGAGACAGAGCCTGTACCCGCCCCCACATCATATACCACATCCCCTGCACGAATCCGCAGTTTACTCATCACCACCGCCCGCACTTCCGCCTTGGTCATGGGCACCTTTCCCCGGATAAAGCTGGCATCCGGCAGACCGAAAAGATTTCCTCCTGCGGGCTGTGGATTTTCCAGATACAATACTGACAGCCCGTCATACATGCCCTGGGCCAACTTTGTCACACTGCCATACGTAATCTTTTCCTCCGGATAGGAAAGCCGTTCCCCCACATAACCGTGGACACTCTCACCAAGGCCTCTTTCTGCCAGCTGTTTCAAATGCTCCTGCATATTACCGCCGGAGATGGCAAAGACCCGCTCCTGCGATAAGACTGCCGGCCACAGACTCTCCCTGGTACCATGCAGATTGACAATCGCTGTATCCTCCCAGGGCTTCCCAATCCTGGCGCTGAAATAGGAAAGAGAGGAAATGCCTGGAAGCACGGTAACGCGCCTAGCCGCCTGCTCCCTGCCCCAGATGGACTGCAGCGCCTCAAGAAGTCTGCCTGTACCGCTGTAAAAGCCGCTGTCTCCGGACATCAGCACCGCAATCACCAGACTTTCGTCTGCTATTTCGATCCTTTGGACAATACAGTCTGCTATTTCTTCTGTTTTATAAGAAACAAAGCACTCCCTTTGCCCCCGATAGGGCGCGAGCATCCGCGCCGCGCCGATTAAAAGCACCGCTTCCTCTATCTTCCGGGCTGCCTCTGTTGTCAGGTTCTCCGGCGCGCCCATGCCGATTCCTATGATATATATGCTTACATTTTTATCTGTCATACCCTCGCACATACACAAACTGTTCGTTCTCTCTTTCCATACAATATTCCCGGTCAAGCACTGCATCCACAAAATCCTGCCCGCCGGCCTCCACTGGTACCACCCGAAGTCCAAGTGCCTTCTCCACTTCCGCCACCGTCACATCATCCAGAAAGACCTGTTCCCCGCTTCGCAGCATATTGACGGGAATCAGAAGCGCTTCTCCCAGATCTTCTCCCGCCTTCTGCCTTTCCTGCAGCTGCGCAATCAAATCCTGCCCTGTAACAAGCCCGGAGACTGTGATGGTCTCTCCAAAGAAATCATTGCGGATGGCACAGACACGAATCATAAGCCCCGGGTAAGCATCCATCAGCTGTCCGGCAAACACTTCCAGGGTGGAACATGCCAGTTGTCCTGTGGCTACTGTCACTGTCCGTTGCAGTGTCTGTCTTAACTCTTGAAAACGACTGCTGCCGGAAGCAGCCTCCCATGCTGATGCAAACTCCTCCATCAGAAGCCTCATCATGCCCACACCATTTTCCAACTGTATATAACCGTCGTAACACTCCTCCTCCGGAAACTTTCTGCCGGCCAGGATATAGAACTCGTCGCTGGCATGAATAAAGTGCAGGCCATACTGCTCAAAACATGCCTGCTGATAGCTTTCTATCATGTCAACAATCTGTTCTGCCTCCTCCTTTGTAAACATTTCAATAGGATACAGTCCTTCGCGGAATCTGCTGATCCCCGCCGGTACCACCGACACACTGCGCATAAAGGGCAGGTAAGCCATCAGATCCGTAATGCTGCGGCGAAGTTCCTCCCCGTCATTAACCCCCTTACAGCACACAATCTGGCCGTTCATCTCCACATGTCCCTCATAGAACCTTTGCAGGAATTGCAGCTTCTCCCCTGCAAAGCGGTTATGCAGCATCCTGCAGCGCAGTTCTGGATTCGTGGTCTGTACCGAGATATTGATGGGGGCAAGCTGCATCTGAATAATCCGCTCCACATCTTTCTCCGTCATGTTGGTCAGGGTAATATAATTGCCCTGTAAAAAGGAGAGTCTCGAATCATCATCCTTAAAATACAATGTTTCCCGCATCCCCGGCGGCATCTGGTCAATAAAACAGAAGATACACTTGTTACTGCAGGAACGGTACTCACTCATCAGACCATTTTCAAATTCTATCCCCAGATCGTCATCATAATCCTTCTCGATTTCCAGCAGCCACTCCTCCCCGTCCGGTTTGCGCACAAGTACCTCTATATACTCGTCTTTCAACAGGTAACGGTAGTCGAACACGTCCTCTATCTCTTTATCATTGATGGCAAGAAGCACATCTCCCGGAACAATCTCCATCTCCTGGGCGATAGAGCCGGGTATGACTTCTTTCACGATATGTTCTAAAGACATCTTAACAAAATCTCCTTCATTTCTTTCACGCTCACACCTTCCGCTTCCCGCGGCGGTAAGATAACCACCAGGCCAGCCCTGCACTGTCTGGCCGCCTCCACTTTCTGCTGATAACCGCCTGCCCTGCCGGACTGCTTTGTCAAAACATAACGTATGTCATTTTCATGTATCAGGGCTGTATTCATCTCTGTGGAAAAGGGTCCCTGCATACACAGCAGATGCCCTGCCGGAACCCCCTTGTCCAGACACTTTTGCAGCATATCCGGATTGGGCAGAATCCTCAGATACATTCGGTCTGCATAACCATTTAGTTTACATAATCCATCCAACTGCTTACTGCCCGTGGTAACCAGGATATTGCCCTGCGTATGATTCAGATAAGCCACCGCCTGCTGCATATCCGGACAATAAATAACATCCGATTTCTTATCATCATCACGCACCGCCATTTTCTCCAAGTCCGTTTCCTGCCCCGCCGCATCTTCCGGCTCTGTCAGGCTTCTCAGCACTCTGTAATACACCTGCTCTTGTATCCGGCGCGCCTGCTGATACCTGGCGGCTGCCTTTCTGACCTGTTCCGTCACCTCCACCGCGTAAGGATGGGTGGCATCTATAATCATAGCCGGTCTCTCTTCCTGAAAAAGGGCTGACATGCCGGCTTCCTCCAATCGTCCCACTCTGATTTCGGGAGAGGGAACGCCCTTCCGGCATACGGTTATTCCTTTCCCGGTCAGATGGGGACTATGCGAAGTTTCTACATTACATAACACTTGTTTTCCATATTCTGTAGCCACACAGAATACCGCCCGGATGCCATGAACTGCACAAAATTCGTACAATAGCCGGCCCTCACTGGTTCCTGCAAAAACTATGATTCTCCTCTCCACCGGTTCATACCTCTCCATTCACCTGCCGATACCCCCGCGGTGTTATCATACGCTCTCCCAGCTGTTTCGTCATCCGGTTCCCGATATACACCGTGGTAAACATGTCTGCCGCGTAATCCCGCAGAGCGGCCAGCGTCATAATCCGGCTACTTTCACCCTCCCTGCCGATATTCTGCACCACGCCGCATATTCTTTCTTCTTCTACGCCGGTCTCACAGAGAATATCACAGGCTTTTCGCAGATAATCCGGCCTTCCCTTGCTGGCCGGATTATAGAGGCAGATTACAAAATCCCCCGCAGCAGCAGCCTGCAGTCTCTTCTCTATCTTATCCCAGGGGGTCAATCTGTCGCTTAAACTGATCACCGCAAAATCATGGGCCAGCGGCGCACCCAGCAAAGCTGCACCACTGCAGGCTGCTGTCACTCCCGGCAGAACCTCCACGCCGGTCTCTTCACCCGCCAGTTCACAGACAAGCCCCGCCATGCCATAAACACCGCTGTCTCCGCTGCACACCATGGCAACCTCCCGTCCGGAAGCCGCCTGCTCTATGGCCCACTGACACCGCTCTACCTCCTGCGTCATGGGCGTGGAGTAATATACCTTATCCGGGAAGAGCTGTCGTACCAAATCCACATACACCGTATAGCCCACAATACACTCACACCGTGAAAGGCACTCATATGTCTCCATGGTCATTCCCTCTGCTTTACCCGGTCCAATGCCGACTATAGTTAACATAACTTTCCCTCCAACAGCCTTGATCGCCCCATGACAAATGCCTGCATCTGAGCATTCTCTGCACTTTCTAATCTGGTCACTGCCAGAAGAACTCCACCAGCGCAAGCGTCATGCCTTCCAAAGCCTGCTTTTCTACCGCCAGCCGATACCGAGCCCTGTTCCAGTCTGTCTGCAGAGGCTCTCCCTGTACAGCGTCTCTTCTCCTTGGCCCCTCTGCCTCACCTTGTTCCTCACGTGATCTGCCAACGCTCACAGGCATTTCCCTCTTTCCCGTCCATTCCCCTGCCAGGCAACAGGCACTCCTCTCACAGACATTATCCACTCCCAGCGTCCGTTTTACAAACGCCGAAGAAGATACTTCCTCCTCTACCTGCATAAGCCGGTCCGGCGAAAATACGGTATAGGGTACACACAGTCTGCGGGACAGTTCCCAGATTCCTTCTTCTTTCCGTTTTCTGTCCACAGAGGCGATTGCTCCAATCTCTCTTTTATCAATGCCTTCCCGATCACAGACCACATCCAGAAGTGCTTCCAGCTCATCGGCTGTCTTCCCCTTCTTACAGCCAATGCCAAGTATATAACGCAGCGGTTTTAAAACACATGCGTTATCTTTCATATATATCTCAGACAAACGCTTTTCTTCCAAAGGTGCTCCAAGTAAGATCGCATAGTCATTTGGGTCCGCAGTAACGGAAGAACACAATCGGACTCCCTCAGGGACCTCTCCCTGCAGAGGTATCCCGCTCCATAAATCAACGCTTTCTCCCCGCAGTAAAGCTGCCGATATCCTTTTCATCTGTTCCCGCTTCTGTGCATACAGATGATTCCTGGCCGCAAAGACATCCACTGCAAACCGTTCTTCCACATCCGTGGCTGTGGTGATCACCGGCTGGCTTCCCAGCTTTCCTGCCAGCTCTCTGGCCAACTCCACCCCGCCCCCAATATGCCCGGACAACACGGGAACTATGAACTGTCCCCTCTCGTCAGCCACAAGCACAGCCGGGTCTTTCAGTTTGTCCATCAAATAACAGGCGATATGTCTGACCGCAATTCCCATAGCCCCGATAAAGACTATGGCATTGCTTCTTTTCCACTCCTGCCGCAGCAGTTCATCGGTTGACATAAAGTTTTCTTTATAAGAAAAAGCAATCGGCACATCTCCCAGTTCCAGCAGACATGCCGTCACTCTGGTATTCAGTTCTTTGCCCTTTTCCGTATAGGAAATGATAACTACCCTGCGCATGTCCCATGCCCTTCTGCCGCACGCTTTACATTCTGATCTTTTCTTTCCCGATTTCCCCGATGGAATAGGCGCCGCACATCTCCATGGTATCCCGCAGCTCCCCGGCTATCTTATCCACATACACCTGTACGCCCTCGGCGCCGGCGCCATACACCGCCGTCACAAAGGGTCTGGCAATCAGCACACCGTCCGCGCCCATGGCAAGCGCCTTAAATACATCCACGCCAGAACGGATGCCGCCGTCCACCAGCACTTTCATGGAACCGCCCACCGCATCCACGATACTTTCCAATATTTCTGCCGTAGCCGGGCACTGGTCTAACACCCTGCCCCCGTGATTGGATACCACGATGGCTGCCGCCCCGGCTTTCTTCGCCTTCACCGCCCCCTTTACGGTCATGATACCCTTGATGATAAAGGGAAGTCCTGCTTCCTGAATAATCCGGCTCATCTCCTCCACGGATTTTGCCCCTGCCGGGGGATTCATATTCTTTAAAAAGGGCAGACCCGCCGCGTCTATGTCCATCGCCACCGCATAGGCGCCGGCCTCCTTCACAAGCTTAAGCTTCTCCCGGATGGTCCCAAAATCCCAGGGCTTAATCGTGGGGATACCTGCACCCTGCCTTTCTTTGATGGCTGCTGTCGCTGCCTTCACCACTTCCGGATTCGTGCCGTCTCCTGTAAAGGCCGCAATGCCTGCATCCGCACAGGCTGCCACCAGCACGTCATTATAGGTCATATCATTGTACTTATCCCCATAATGCAGATTAACCGCACCTACCGGCCCCGCAAAAAAGGGATATTGAAAGGTCTTTCCAAACAACTGGATGGAAGTATCCACCTCATGTTTCTTCGTCAGCGTATCCATATTGACCCGAATCTTCTGCCAGGCCTCATAATTGCGTATGGCCACATCTCCCACACCTTTGGCCCCAGGCCCGGGAATCTGATTGCCACAGGCCCTGCCGTTACATACCACACAAGCCTTGCAAACTTGCCCCATACAGGGCCTTGCCGCCTCCAGTACTTCCTGATAGTTCATATTCTTCTCCCTTTCTGCGCTGTTTTTCCTTTGCAATCTTCTGCTCCTCTTTCTTACAATTTCAGTTCCCCAAAGGGTATCACCGGAGACATCTTCTGAAGATGCGGCCCAATCTGCTTCTCCATCCAGACCATATGATACCACCGCCCGAATTTATAAGCACACTGGTGAAACTGTCCCACCATCCTGTAACCCGCTTTTTCATGAAAATGCACACTGCCCTTTGTCAGATATTCATCTTCTTCCTCCGGATAAGCAATGCAGGCCGCCACATTGACGATTCCCTGCCGCAGCAAAATCCTCTCTAATGCCCGATACAAGGCACTGCCTATCCCCCTGCCCCTTTGATCCATACGCACATAGATAGAAGTCTCCGCTGACCAGTCATAGGCCGGTCTTACATGAAGCGGTCCCCCATAGACATAACCAAGAATCCCGGTGTCATCCTCTGCCGCCAGATAAGGATATCTTACAAGCGTACGTACCACCCTGTCCGCAAATTCTTCCGCCGAGGGCACCTCATATTCAAAGGTAACAGCTGTTTTTATTATGTAAGGCGCATAGACATCCAGAAGTGCCGGCGTGTCTTTGGGGGTAACGACGCGGATGCTGATATCCTGTCCATTCAATGTAATCCTTTCTTTCATATGCTTTACACGCTCCCTGTGAGGTTTTACGATTCTTCTGCACCTGTGCCTGCTGCCGTTCTATATCCGGTCTCAAAATGTTTATCATACAGCTTTGACAGTTCATAATCCTCTCCCAGCACATCTCCAACCACAATGAGTGCTGTTTTGGTTATCTGATTTTCTTCTGCAAGTTTACATAACTCGCATAGTCTCCCACGTATCACCTTTTCCTCTTCCCAGGTGGCCTTATAGACAATAGCACAGGGGGTCTCCCCCTGGTAACCACCCTGCAGAAGTTCTTCCTGCACCTTAGCTGTCATACCGCTGCTTAAAAAGAGCACCATAGTTGCTCCATGGACTGCCAAACGATGCAGCTTCTCCCGCTCCGGCACCGATGTCCTGCCCTCCATGCGGGTAATGATCACGCTCTGACTCACACCCGGCAGGGTATATTCCGCAGAAAGGGCCGCTGCTGCGCCGCAAAAGCTGCTTACCCCGGGACAAATCCTATAGGAAATCCCCCGCATACGCAGGGCGTCTATCTGCTCCCTGATGGCTCCGTAGAGCGAAGGGTCGCCAGTGTGGAGCCTGACCGTATGCTTTCCTTTCGCTTCCATCTCTTCTATCACACCCAGCACCTCTTCCAGATGCATCGTGGCACTGTTGTAAACTGCACAGTTTTCTCCCGTATACGACAAAAGTCCGGGATTTACCAGCGACCCTGCATAGATTACGCAATCAGCCTCCTGCAAAAGTTTCATTCCCCGCACCGTAATCAGATCCTCTGCCCCGGGTCCCGCCCCTACAAAATCTACCATTTTATACCCCATTTCATACCTGATATTCTCCTTGCCGGCTTCCGTGGCGCCACCATGCGGATACAGCCGCTCTCATCCCTTCTCTTACACACTACTTCCGATGCAGCATAATCAGCTCTTCCGCCCCGGATGTCCTTCCCAACACCCCATAACGGTTGGAAAACACCACTGCCGCAATCTCCATCCCTGCTCCGGCGCGGCTTTTGAGCGCACTGTCAATCTTACGCATAAGCTGTTCCATCGTGGGATGTAAAAAGGCTGTCACCCAAAGAACCTCCACCGCATCATCCGTTGTATTACAATTTAATATCCTGCGGGACAGATCCGCATCTCCACCTGCCATAAGGACACAGCTTGCCAGAGTCTCCATTCTGCCGTCCGCCTGGCGGGAATGGGTGTTCATGATGCCGCTTCCCAGCTTTACAAGCTTTCCCAGATGCCCTATCAGGAGCAGACTTTTCATCCGAAATTCACAGGCTATATCTATGGTTTCGCCAATAAAATTACTGCATTTTACCGTATGTTCCAAATCCAGTTCCAATTTGTCCGACAGAAAGCTCTCCCCGTAATTGCCCGGTGTAATGATCAGATCTTTCTGCCCCTGGGCACTGTACATGGAAAGCTGTGCCCGGATTGTATCCACAAGCGCCGTTTCACTCATGGGCTCCACAATCCCGGAAGTTCCCAGAATCGAGATGCCATCCATAATACCCAGTTTTTCATTCAATGTACGCTTTGCCATATTCACGCCCTCCGGCACCGAAATAACAGTTCTGAGGCCGCCTTCATATCCATAGTTATCTGCCTCTTCCATCATCACTTCCACCATCATCCTGCGCGGCGTGGAGTTAATGGCCACACTTCCCACAGGTTGATCCAACCCCGGCTTCGTCACCCGGCCAATCCCTTCACCGCCCTCTACCGCAAACCCCTGCCTGATTCTGCTCACACAGGCATAGACATAGGCCCCGTCCGTCACATCGAAATCATCCCCAGCGTCCTTCTTCACAGCACAGGTAACAAAGTCCTCTGACATCGTGATATGCTCCACGGGAAGTTTCAACAAAATCCCCTTAGGCGTCACAAACTCCACCCACTCTGCTTTGGTTCCCCGAAAAAGCATCTGTACAGCCGCCTTCGTGGCCGCCGCCGCGCAGGTGCCTGTGGTGTATCCAAGCCTTAATTTCTTATGATCTTTATAGATAAATTCTTCCATATATATTCTCATGTTTGCGCTGCATTTGCCTCAACCTTGTTAAGACCCGCCAGCCGCTTCTCTCCGGCAATCATGTCCAAGAAATATTATAGGGGAAAAAGCCTAAAACAGCAACCTGCAATGTCACCAACAACAGCTGCCCGATTTCCTGTAACATAATAAAGAGAGGCATGCGCCTCTCTTCTATCATTATAGTCCCTCCCATTCTCTAAACTGTTCCACCGATTGCGCCCTGGCTGCCGACAATAGCCACCTTTTTAAAACAGTCTCATCTCTCTGCGCCTGTATCTTCTCTACAAAATCCTTCGGCAACGGGCTGCATTTGCCTGTATTTTCTAACAAGTGCAGGATATCTTCTGCTTTTCCTCTTGCAACACCGATGGCAATTCCTTCATCCCGCACATATTCATCCTCGGCCCACCGGTCTCTTTTCGCTTTCCAATAATCGTCATATACCCACTTTAATGTTCTTATAAATCCCATATGTCTTATTACCTCTGCCACATCTCTCATCCTCTCATTCTGCATCGCAATCTGATCCACTTCTGCCTGACTCGTTGCATTAAATAAACGGATCCAATCATCTACACTGCCTCCAGTCAACGTCTTACCCAGTTCAATGATATGTACTTCCCAAAGATCTGTTAATTCTTCACCTTTCGGATTTCTCAGACGATAGACATGATGATACTCGCTTGTCTCCGGTAATAATTTAAAATCCAAAAGACTGATGCTGACACACCGATGCAGTCTGCTATAATCCTCCCCAGCCATCAGATCATCCGTATACATCCTTCCCAGATAATACAGATTTCTTCTATTCCAATATTTCTGTGTACGCACCTGCATCTCGATGCCAATTTTTACATCGTCATTTAATACCAGTAGGACATCCAGAATACCCTGTTTTTGTCTTCTGAATATCTTTCGTAAATTAGGCGCCGCCATTCGTACCGACCTGATATCTTCTATCGGAATACCCAACACATCACTTAGAAACTGCTTCCTGACTATTTCACAGGCAAACAGTTCTTTGAAAGCATCGTCTGCTTTCAGCGTAAATTTCTCCACGTTTCCTCCTGTTCTGCAGGAGAAAATCGAATCCTGGTCCACAGAATCTCCTGCTTTTAAATTTAATCGGGTTGATTTAAAAGCATAGATTTTCTGAAGTTTAGAATGTTTGATTTGACACACTGTTTTTATCTAGAAATTGTTATGCTTTGTAGAGTATTATAGGAGAGCTGTGAAAGATTGTCAAGCCGGATCTGACAAAGAATTGACAAAGATTCCTCTTACCTGCTATATTACTTAATATTATCAAACAATCTTATCGCAACCTGTGGAAATTGGAGACCATTATGAGAAGAAAAGATCGGGAAATCACCGATATCAGAACAATCACCGCCATTCTGGACAGGTGTAAAACAGCCTGCATTGCCATGACAGACGGTAATTTGCCCTATGTGGTGCCGCTAAGCTACGGTTATGAAATAGAGGAATACACTTTAATCCTGTATTTTCATTGTGCCAGAGAGGGACGGAAATTGGATATCCTGAAATCCAATAATAACGTATGTTTTACAATCTTTGATGAAGGAGAACCTCTGCATGCGGATACCCCCTGCAATTCCGGTTACTATTACTCCAGCATTATTGGCAGTGGTGCTGTCACATTTGTGGAAGATGCTGCCGATAAAAGATATGCATTAAACAAAATGTTTGCACAGCAGACCGGAAGAAACGTGCCATTCACAGACGCACAGGCAGACTGTGTGTGTATTTTCAAGATTACTTCCAAAGATTACACCGGAAAACAAAAGGTAAAAACGTAATCACAAAAGCAACACCCCCTCATCAAAACCATTCAACAAGGAGGATACCCTTATGTCAGCAACCTTCTATGCCGTTGGCGTTGGTCCCGGCGATCCGGAACTGATTACCCTAAAAGCACTGCGGGTTCTTGGAGAATGTCATTTTATCGGCATACCCACAGATAATCCTTCTGCTTCACATGCTTACCGGATTCTCCTGCAGGCAGCGCCGGAGCTTGCCCATAAGCCAATCCTGAAACTGCCCACACCTATGACCAGGGATTCCGCTATTTTGGATAAATCCTACGCAGATAATGCTGTATTGGTTGCAGATACACTTCTGCAGGGTCTTTCTGTGGCTGCCATCACCATTGGTGACCCTTCTGTCTATGCAGCCATCCATACCCTGCTGGAAAAAATCCGCGCCCTGGGGCATCCTACACAGATGATTCCCGGAGTGCCCTCTTTCTGTGCCGCCGCATGCACCCTGCAGGAAAGTCTCGGCACACGCGATGAAGCCATTCATATTCTTCCAGGCTCCTATCCAGTGGCCGAATCTCTTACCCTTACCGGCACCAAGGTTATTTTAAAATCTGCCGGCAGTTATCCGCAGATTCGAAAGTTACTGCATCAGAACAATCTACAGGCCAGCCTGGTGGTACGCTGTGGACATCCCGAGGAAAAGGTATACCCTGACGTCAAAGATTTCCCGGAGGAAACGGAGTATTTATCTCTGATCATAGCAAAATGATTTCTTGCAGTATCATCTTGCAGCATAATATATGACTCTCAGAGCAGACCGGCTCTGCTTCCGGTGATATTATCGAAATCGTCAATAACATTTGCACCGGCATTGAAAAAGCCGTAGAAGATATCGAACGGACGGGAGGAAGATTCCAGGAAAATATATCCATCTCTGAGGAGGTACAGAATATGCTGAATACAGTAGGAAAATCTTTTACAGCCCTGATGGCGTCGGAAAAGTTACAGCACGAAACCTATGAGTTCACCCACTAAGATATCCTGTTGCGCAAATCAGTTTACATAATATCGAAAATACCCTGCATGGATTTGCAGGGTATTTTCTGTCTTACCCATCTTAAGCTTTCTGCTTACACATGCTGTGGGATTCCATAATCATCGTAATACCAGAAAACGGATGGTAAAATACAATGTATAAATCCAACAGATTTCCTCATACTAAGGTAAACGAAATAACTAATCACTGGAATGAGGTATGTTATGTCAACCAGTAGTGCGACCATCTATCTGAAAGCTGAACAAAATGTAGAACTACAATCCCCGGATGTGTATGTAAAGGATATCGGAAAACTCACCTGCTCCGATTCCCACATCCTCGCCAAAGTCAAGGCCATCAAATTACTTCATTTTAATAAGGATGGTGAAAAGCGCCAGGTCATCAGCATCCTGAAAGTCATTGAAGAGATTGCCAGGGTCTGTCCCGGTGTCAATGTGGAAAACCTGGGTGAATCAGATATTCTGGTGGAGTATATTGATGTGAACAGACACAAAGGGTTGGGGCAATGGATCAAGCTTGCCTTTGTGGCCTGCGTCAGTTTCTTCGGCACTGCCTTTACCATCATGGCCTTCCACAATGATATCGGTATCAACGACGTTTTCGTAAAAGTTTATGAAATGGTAATGGGGCGCCCCGGAGACGGTTATGGGATTTTAGAGTTATCCTACTGTCTGGGGTTGGCCATAGGAATCATCGTGTTCTTCAACCACATCGGCGGCAGAAGAATCACCAAAGATCCCACTCCCATCGAAGTTGAAATGCGCGTTTACGAACAGGATGTGAATAAGGCCCTGATCGAAACCGCTGACAGGGAGGGCAAAACAATTGATGTTTCTTAGACAAATACTGCTTGCAGTCATCGGCATCAGTGCGGGACTGATCGTTTCTGCCGGTGTATTCACCGTTCTGATCTCAGTAGGACTGATTCCCCGCTTTGCCGGTAAAATGCATGTGGCACGAAAAATCTTTACGCTGGAGGAAATGGTCGTATTCGGCACGTTGGCAGGCGGATTCCTCAGTATTTTCAGTGACTATGGCCAAATCGGAGCATTCGTGCGGCAAAGGCAGCTCTTCGGACAAGGTGCAACCGACAGCATCTGGAATCTGGCCGGCACCTTATTTTTGATTCTCTTTGGCCTGTTCGCCGGCATCTTCGTGGGCTGTCTGGCGCTGGCCATCGCAGAAATGCTCAACACCATACCTATTTTTGCAAGAAGAATCGGCTTTCGTCACGGTCTTGGCATCGCCATCCTGGCCGTAGCCCTAGGAAAGCTGATCGGAAGCCTGGTTTACTTTACACAGCGTGTATTCTTATATGGAATGAATTGAGCTTCGCGCCATTATAAGCTCTGCTTCGCTTCCTCAGATAAGCAGGTACAAAATAAGCAGATGCAACTCGCACAATATACCGTATGAAATCAATCAAAATATAGCACGAAAGGAAAGTAATAAAATGTCAGAAATGCAAACTCAAAAACCTCAGACCATGCAGGAGAAAAAAAAGCAGGCATACCAGCAGCACGTGGAACAGACCACACCCAAATACAGTCTGCCGCTTCGCATGTGTAAGGCATTCCTCATCGGAGGGCTCATCTGCCTGATCGGACAGATTATTTTAAACTATTCTACTAGTTCTATAGGGCTTGACAAGGATACCGCCGGCTCCTGGTGTTCCATGCTGTTAGTCCTTGTGAGTGTGCTCCTTACCGGATGCAATCTCTACCCCAAACTGGTGGAATGGGGCGGCGCCGGCGCACTCGTGCCCATCACGGGCTTTGCCAATTCCATCGCCTCTGCGGCAATCGAATACCAGAAGGAAGGCCAGGTCTTTGGTATCGGCTGTAAAATCTTTACCATTGCCGGCCCCGTTATCCTCTATGGTATCTTTACCAGCTGGTGTCTTGGTTTACTTTACTGGATCGGGCGTCTGCTTAACATTGTGTGAGGGGAAACCCACCTCTCACACACGAATTGAAAGTCCCGTGAAAGGATACCATGTTACATCATATGATACTCCATCATCTCGTAAAGAAGTTTCGTGCCCTCCGTGATCTCCGGGGGCAGAAGCGCTCTGGCCACCAATTTCAATTCATCGCTCTCTGCATCTGCATCAATCCTTTTAAGGTTCGCATAGTCTCCATCAATGCTGGCTACCTGATACTGGAATGTGTTCATCGCAAGCACCTTTCCTTTCCTGTTCTGATTATGCCAGGATGATGATACAATCCTGTTCAGGTTAAGTCTAACACACTTCTTCCCGCAGATGCAACAGAATCCTCTTCTCCATACGGCTCACCTGTACCTGACTGATGCCCAGGTATCTGGCTACTTCCACCTGCGTTTTATCCTGAAAATACCGCATGTCAATCAGCTGCCTTTCCGTATCGTCCAATCTCCCTAACAATTCCTCCAGAAGCATGTGATTTAAGATTTTTTCTTTCTCCACATCCTCACATGCACCGCTCCCATTCAGGCTGCTCAAGCCTGCGGCACAGCCTACACCGGCACTGCCGCCCACCACCTGATCCACCAGGTAAATCTCATTCCCATCAGACTGATAGACAGACTTATAGATGGATTCCACCTCCACATTGGCATCCAGCGCCATCACGATATCTTCCACACTCAGGCCCGTCGTTTCCGATAGTTCCTGCAGAGTCGCTTCTCTGCCATAGGCCTGGGAAAGGCGTTGTGCTGCCTGCTTGACCTTCCAGCCATTCTCCTTTAATGTCCTGCTGACCTTGACCATCCCGTCATCCCGAAGAAATCTCTTAATCTCTCCCTGTATCATGGGCACCGCGTAGGTTGAGAAGCGCACTTCAAAGTGCAGGTCAAACTTATCGATTGCCTTCATCAACCCGATACATCCTATTTGAAATAAATCTTCCGCATCATATCCTCTGCCCACAAAACGTTTCACAATGTGGCGCACCAGTCCCAGATTTTCTTCTATCAGTGTCTCTCTTGCCTCTTTATCTCCTGCCTGTGATCGTTCAATTAATACGGCAGTCTCTTCCATGGCTATTCCTCACTATCAATCCATGATCCCAAACCAATCTTCTTACACATACGCACCACAGTGCCCTGCCCCGGCTCCGACTGCACATCCAGATTGTCCATAAAAGCCTCCATAAAGGCAAATCCCATCCCCGACCTTTCCAGCTCCGGTCTGGTGGTAAACAGGGGTTCCATGGCTCTGTTGATGTCCTGAATTCCCACGCCCCGGTCTATGATCTCCACTTCCAGCACATCTTTTATCAACTCACAATTCATATAAATACGGTCAGTGACATGCCCTTTATTCTCATAACCATGAATGATCGCATTGGTCACCGCCTCAGAAATAGCAGTCTTCACATCAGACACCTCCTCAAGTGTGGGATTTAGGGGCGTGATAAACGCCGCAACTGCCATCCGCGCAAAAGATTCATTATCCGACACCGCTGCAAATTCCAGATGTATCTCATTTGTGATCTGTCTGTAATCCTTCTTGTCTATAACCTCTATCATCGTTTTCACCCTGCTCCTTTCTCTCCTATCAACTAAACATGATCATATGATCTCCACAATATTCTCCACCCCGGCCAGAAGCAGCATTCTTCTGATTCGGCTGCCAGTGTGCACCGCATATACCTTACCGCCAAAACAGGATATCTTCTTATACCGCCCCACAATGATTCCGATTCCGGAACTGTCCATAAAGGTTGTCCTTTCAAAATCGAACACCACATTCTCCACCTTCTTAGAGAGGATGTATCTATCTGCCTTGGTACTGATATTGACCGATTTATGGTGGTCTATCTCCGTGGGCATTCTTATCATAAGGTAATTATCAATCAATCTGAAGTCCTCTTCCATATTATGTAAACTCCTTTCCTTCATAGTTATGCTATTATTATCAGCAGACTGTGTCTGTGAACTTATGGTTCTGCTGACTGCGCAAAAAGAGAACGTAATGGGATATCTCATTACGTTCTCTTTCGTATCTTACTGTTAATTTTTATCTTTTGCGGCCCGGTCTGCCGTCATGTGTTACCGCCGGCCCTAATCCTGTATCTCGCTCTCCATCTCCTCCAGGAAACCTTCTGACTTACTGGCCTTCTCGGTTCCCGGGAACAACTGGATAATCTGCTGATAAGCGTCCTTCGCCTTTTTAACTTCCCCTACACGGTAATAGGCATTGGCCAGATTGTAAAGCGCCTCTCCGTTTGTAGCATCATACTGGAATGCCTTCTCCAGATTGGGAATCGCATCTTCATAATTTTCCTGTCTGTAAGCCTCGTAGCCGTCATTATAATATGACTCTGCAATTCCCGGCCCCACCAGGGCAAGCAGGGTATGATAGAGATTCTCAAAGGCCTCCGAATTATCACTCTCACTTTCGGCCTCATCTGCCTCAATCTCCTCCAGATAGTCTGCCACCACTGTGACTTCCTCGGGATTGGTCAGATAAGCGCCGGCTGCTTTCATCAGACTGTCCACAGAACGCAGGGTGCCATCTGTTCCCAGATAAGCCGAAAGATCCTGCTCCAGATTATTTTTCTCTTCCGTCAGTACACCAAGCTGTTGCTGCAGTTCATCTATGGTAGCGGTTTTGGCATCAGACTGCTCGCTGACTTTACGCAGTTCCTCGTCAATATTGGCCTTAGCCGACTGTATCCTTGCCGGCAATATCAGGAAAAAAGCAATGGCGATACCGATTGCCAGCCCGATTCCCAGATTCAGAAGGGATGTGACCCCCTTACCCTCCTTCATATTGACAGGCTGAATAATGGTCTCGTTCCCACTCTGATATTTAATGATTTCATCCGACTTTCTCTGTTTCTTTGTGGTGTTCTTGACGCCTTCTTCCGGCATCAGCATCTCATCTACTTCCTTGAGATAGCGCAGTGTTGCCGTATTATTGGTATCAATTTCCAGACACTTAGTCAATTCTCTTTTGGCCCGTTCCCACTCCTCACTGTTAATATACAAAAGCGCCAGAAGCTGATGTGCCCTGATAAATTTGGGATTCAGGGAAAGTACCTTCTTTAGCTGGATCACGGCCAGATCCAGACTGTCCTGATTACAATAAGTCAGTGCCTGATTATACTTTTTAATCGTCTGATTGATGGTATCCAACCGATTCTGGTTGGTCTGAATCATATCAATATAATCATCCGCGATATTCTTTTTCGGGCGCAGGTTCTTGCTGATGACCCACTCACTTAAGGCAGCCACCACCTCGCCTGTTTCAAAATATACAAGCCCCAGAAGATTGCGAGCCTCCACATTATTCTTGTCAAATTTTAAACTCTGTCTCAAACTTGTCACAGCGCCTGTCAGATCCCTGACACTTGCCCGCTCTAATCCGTCATTATAGAAACGGTTCGATATATATATAATCCTCTTATAAAGGGCTACATCGGCACCACAGTTCGTACAGAAATTGTGTTCTGACAAAGTACACCCACACCGATAACAGATCATCTATGCCAATCCCCTATTCTTCTTCCACTTTCTTAGCATCTTTTACTATCTTTACCATCAGATCTGCCATATCAGTCAAATCCTGGTTATAAATCGCTTCCTCTGCATCCTCAACTTCCAGGCTGGGATGGAATTTCTTTAATTCTTCTTCAAAATTGATCATGCCCGGGTCTCCTTATAAGGGCTTTGACTTCGCCCGCCAAATATAATGAACCGGCAATATACACTCTATCCTTGTCAGCCCTGTGTGATACCAGCCCGGCAAAAGCCTCCTCCAGCGTATCATAAGCCCTGACCGTGACCCCTGTATACTGCCCAAATAATTCTTCCAATGTCTGCAGCGGCAGCGCACGTTCTCCCAAAAGAGCCACCACACCGATCTCATCAAACAATCCTGAACCGGCAAGCGACTGCGCTGCTTCCCTGTACTGCTTGTCCTTTACTACAGAAAAAAGTAATTTTCGTTTTCCCTCACAAGGATGTGCCCTTACTGTCTCCAGAAAAGCCTTTATCCCATCTAAATTATGGGCCCCATCCAGATATACTCCCGAAAATATTTCTTCCATCCTGCCTTCCCAGAACGTTTCCCTGATTCCATCTTGAAGAACCTTTGCCGTGATACGGGAATCTGCTAAAAGCCCCAATGCTGTCACTGCCAAAGATACATTCTCAATTTGATAGAGTGCAGATGTGGACACAGTAAAACCAATATAATCATAATAGTTTAAATGGAGAGAAAAATCAATTGTTTTATCCAGAATCTTTATTTCTTTTATCGCAGCTTTCTCTACCGGAAATGTCTCTGCCCCAATCCTGGCTGCACATTCCTCTATCATCTGCGCCACCTCCGGCTGCCTGCGCGGATAGACCACCGGCACGCCCGGACGAAGGATTCCGGCTTTCTCCCTGGCGATATCCGTCAGTTTCTCTCCCAGGTACTCCATATGATCATATCCTATGGAAGTCAGAATACACAATTTCTTGTCGCTCACAGCATTGGTGGCATCCAGCCTGCCGCCGAGCCCCGTCTCCAAGACCACATATTCCACGCCCCTCTTTTCAAAGAGGATCATTGCCATAAAAAAAAGAAATTCGAAAAACGTAGGATGATAGGATATCTTCTGCAGCTCTTCGGGAAGATTGCCCAGATGTTCCTTCACAACACAGAAGGCCTCTAAAAATTCCTCCTCCGTGATCATTTCCCCTTCTATCACAAACCGTTCCCGCATGGTCACCAGATGAGGAGACACAAACATGCCGCTTGAGATGCCTGCCCTCTTTAAAACAGTAGATAAATAAGCACAAACGGAACCTTTTCCGTTTGTGCCCGCTATGTGAAGTATCTTACAATTCTGTGCCGGACCTCCCAGATGTTCCAGGAACCTTCCGGTACTCTCCATGCTGTTCTTCCTGGTAAATTTCGGGGTGACGTTAATATACTCCTGTGCCGCCCCGTAAGAATCTATTTCTTCTGTCATTCTCCTGTTTCTCCCACAGTTAATTATGTATGATTACCGAACCTTCGATAATCCCCTTTTCTGCGGTGTATTTCATATAACAGGTATTTCTGTCCATGATCATCTGTTCCGCATTGATACTGATGACCACATTCCGATAGAGATTTCCATCCACCTTGATGTAAGAATCCCTTCCCGCCTCCATGGTCTCTTCCAGCTCTTTGCGTTCCTTGCCTATCCTGTCAAGTTCCGCAAAATATTCATCCTTCAAGCGGTTCCATTCGGAAAGATTGGCTTCCGTCGTTTTGGCCGTATTGGCGCCCAGCTTTCTTTTCTCCCGCAGTGCCTCCGTCATGGTATCTACCAGTTTCGCCAGTTTCTCCTTGGTCTCCGTCTCCTTGCGCCTGATTTCCAGAAGCATATCAAAAGCCTCCGGCTGATAGCCGCAGTGCAGTACTGTCTTTACTTCCACATCATTGCCGGCTGTTATGGCCTCTATACTTTTCAGCGCATGCACCTGTCCGCCAATGATGGCCCCTCTCTTGCCGTTGGTGATTACTTTATCTTTGGCAGATACCCTGGCATTCAAGATGACATTGGACTGGACGATACCGCCCGCCTCCACCGTTGTATTCTCAATAAACTCCGCAAACACATTGCCTCTGGCAGATATTTTACCGCCGCCCTGTATACCGCGGGACAAAAGCACATCACCTCCTGCAAAAAGTGAAACGCCCCCTGCAGTGCCGTGTATCTCAATGTTTCGCCCGGCACGGATTGTGACACCGCCCTCCACATTGCCATTGATAATCACATCACCAAAAAACTCTATTTTACCGATAATGGCATCCACATCTCCAACAATCTCATGGACATTCTGGATATCGATTTTACCGTCCTTTACCTCTATTTTCCCATCATTCTGCGCGTAATATACACCGTTCTCCCTGATAATGCCCTTGCCGCGCATGGGCGGAAGATCCCTGGCAGGTGCTGCTTTCAGTTCCTTGTCCCGGACTGTATAACCGTCCTCCCCCTGTTCGGCATAATGGTAGATTGCAACTTTATCGCCTTTGTGCACATTCTGTAAGGCGCTCATACTGGAATAATCAACGGTACCGTCTTCCCGGATGACAGGTCCCATATGCTCCTCTGGTGAAAACAGATACTCGAAGTAACCGTCTTTTCCTGGTATGGATTTCTTTCCCTGGGCTACCAGAATCTCTCTGTCATATACCTTCTTTTTCACCATCGCAGAAAGATTGGAACTATGATAACCTCTGGTAACTCCATTCTGTTCCAGATAGCTTTCCAGATCACGCTTAGTATATACCTGTTCCTCTTCCGGCGGTGTCAGGTAAAGCCACGCCGTCATCTCATCATCTTCCACTCGCAGATAAGTGCCTTCTGCCAGGTTGGTTTCTACAAGAGGCTGCGCCTCTTCCGGTTCTTGTGCAGCAGCTTTCTGTGCTTCCTCCTCAGCCTTTAACGCCTGCGCCGCCGCTGCCAGCGGAAGGCCCTTCGCCTTGGCCAGGGCTGCCTTCAGTTTATCCAGCTGCTCCGATGAAAGATTTGATCCGGCCACGTGACTCACCTCACTTTCGTCATGACATTTGTGTCATTTATTTTCATTCCGAAATATGTAACGAAATTACCCTAGATATAACTTTACACCAAATCGTTGCACATTTCCACCCCCTAAAGAAAATTCCTTGCGGAATTATCTTTTTCCCTTCAGGTACTGTATTCCTTGCATCATTATCTTATCGAGCCTTGCTTTGCAAATCCCTGAGCTATTTCCCAAGCTGTGTAAGCCGCTCCTCTACCTGTGCCATCATCTGTGCATATTTCTCCAGTTTGGCACGCTCTTCGGCCACTTTCTGTTCCGGGGCTTTGGACATGAATTTCTCATTGCCAAGCATTCCCTTGACTCTGGCAAGTTCACCCTCTAAACGTTTCTTCTCCTTTTCAAGGCGCTCAATCTCCTGGGCGATGTCCACCAGTTCTTCGAACGGAATATAAACTGTAGCATTGGGTATCACCACAGATACGGCACTGTCTGCGATACCGCTCTTATCTGTCTGGATGGTCACCTCAGAGGCTGCCGCCAGCGCTGTAAAGAACTGTCTGCCCTCTGTAAAGATCTGCCGCACTTCCTCTTTATCGCTGACCACATACACTGCTGCCTTTCTGCCAGGCGCCACATTCATCTGTGTTCTCACATTACGGATGCCGCGCACAGCCTCTTTCATCAGCTCAATGGCCGTCTCCTCACTGGTATACTGCCTGTCATCACTAAATGCAGGCCAGTTGGAAATCATAACAGACTCCTCCGCCCCCTGCAGCGTGCAGAAGATTTCCTCCGTGATAAACGGCATATACGGGTGCAGCAGTTTCAGCGCATCAAGCAGCACATTCTGCAGCGTCCAAAGAGCCGCCCGCTTTCCGTCTTCTTCCCCATCCTCCGTGCTGTAAAGTCTGGGCTTCACCATCTCGATATACCAGTCGCAAAACTCATCCCAGATAAAATCATAAACTTTCTGCACAGCGATACCTAACTCAAAGCTGTCCATGTTATCAGTCACTTCTTTTACAAGCGTGTTCAACTTGGAAAGAATCCACTTATCCACCGGATACAGGCTGCCTTTTATCTCATCGTAAGATACTTCCCAACCGCGCTTACCGGTCTTTTCTTCCTCCTGATCCATATTCATCATAATGAACCGGGACGCATTCCAGACCTTGTTGGCAAAGTTCCGGCTGGCTTCCACTCTTTCATAGTAGAAACGCATATCATTGCCGGGTGCGTTGCCGGTAATCAGCGTCAGCCGCAGGGCATCCGCACCGTACTGGTCGATAATCTCCAGAGGATCGATACCGTTTCCCAGCGATTTACTCATCTTACGCCCCTGGGAATCCCTTATCAGTCCATGAAACAATACCGTCTTAAAAGGTTTCTCCCCCATCTGCTCATAGCCGGAGAAGATCATGCGGATAACCCAGAAAAAGATGATATCGTACCCGGTCACCAGCACATCTGTAGGATAGAAATAGTCCAGATCTTGCGTATGCTCGGGCCACCCCAGCGTGGAGAAAGGCCATAATGCCGAAGAAAACCAGGTATCCAGCGTATCCGGATCCTGTGTAAAATGAGTGTCGCCGCACTTCGGACACACACCAGGTTCCTTACCTGACACCACAATCTCACCGCATTTGTCACAGTAATAAGCAGGAATCCTGTGTCCCCACCAGAGCTGCCGGCTGATACACCAGTCACGGATATTGTCTGTCCAGTTATAATAAATCTTTTCCATACGTTCCGGAATCAGCTTGATCTCACCATTCTTCACCGCCTCCACAGCAGGTTTGATCAGCTCATCCATCTTCACAAACCACTGTTTCTTGATCAAAGGCTCAATGGTTGTCTTACAGCGGTCATGGGTGCCTACATTATGAGCGTAGTCCTCGATGCGTACCAGAAGCCCTTCCTGCTCCAGCTCTTCCACAATCTTCTTTCTCGCCTCATAACGGTCCAAGCCTTCATACTTGCCGCCGTTTGCATTGATCGTAGCGTCATCATTCATAATATTCACTTCCGGCAGATTATGACGCTTGCCCACCTCAAAGTCATTCGGATCATGAGCCGGCGTAATCTTTACCACGCCAGTCCCAAACTCCATATCCACGTAATCATCTTCTACCACCGGAATCGCTTTATTCACAATCGGCAGCCAGACCTGTCTTCCTTTTAAATACGTATATCTCTCATCAGCAGGGTTTACCGCCACCGCGGTGTCGCCTAACATGGTCTCCGGACGGGTCGTCGCAAACTCCAGGAACTCTGTCTTGCTGGGCTGTCCGTTCTCATCCACCAAGGGATACTTGATATGCCAGAAGTGCCCTGCCTGCTCCTCGTACTCCACCTCCGCGTCTGAGATGGAAGTATTGCATATGGGACACCAGTTGATGATGCGGCTGCCTTTATAGATCCAGCCCTTTTCATGCATCTTACAAAACACTTCCGTGACCGCCTTATTACAGCCCTCGTCCATGGTAAAACGCTCCCTGTCCCAGTCACAGGAAGACCCCAGCTTCTTAAGCTGTGAGACAATCCTGCCGCCATACTCCCGCTTCCAGTCCCAGGCCCGCTCCAGAAATCCTTCACGTCCAAGATCGTTCTTGTCAATGCCTTCCTCTTTCAGCTTCTCGATAATCTTCACCTCAGTGGCAATGGAAGCATGATCGGTTCCCGGCTGCCAAAGGGCATTGTATCCCTGCATTCTTTTATAGCGAATTAAAATATCCTGCATGGTATTGTCAAGTGCATGTCCCATATGGAGCTGCCCCGTGATATTCGGCGGGGGAATGACAATGGTAAAAGGTGTCTTGGTCTTATCCACCTCAGCATGGAAATATTTCTTGTCCAGCCATTTCTGGTACAGTCTTTCTTCTATGCCCTTGGGGTCATAGGTTTTCGCCAGTTCTCTTTGCATGATATGTCCTCCTTCTTGATAACTACAAAACAACGCCCTCTGCCATACTCTGGCAAAGGGCGTAAATACGCGGTACCACCTTCATTTATCACTCACAAAATCCCGGCTGACAATCTGACATCACGACGCAATAATCCGCTGCCCACAGACATCAACCTGAGATTCTATCCGTTAACGGGGATAAAGCGTGTGCGCCTACTATCGTCCGCATCCATGCAGACGCTTCTGTACACCGGCTTAAGAGCCACGTTCCACAATCCCTCTCCGAAGAAATCTTCCAGCTTCTGATCTCTCTCTCTGGCGGCGGCGCTTGTGTACTCATCTCTGTCATCGCCTTTATAATCTTATACTTCGTAACTGCCTGTCCCGCTGCAATTATTAATACTATAGACAATTGCTGCGCTTTTGTCAATTACATTTCCGCTGTTCTTCTTATTTGTTCTTCTTTTTTGTTCTTTCTATTTCTTCTTTTTATTTCCTCTTCCTGGCTTTCTCATATCCTTCATCATTTGATGAAGCACTCCCTTATGACACCTTCTGCTCTTCCAGTACTTCCAGGAACACATCCACCAGATGAGGGTCAAACTGAGCCCCGGAACACCGCCGCAGTTCCTCCACTGCCGCCTCATGACTCATGGCTTTATGATACGGTCTGTCGTGCACCATCACATCATGAGAATCCACCACTGTAATAATCCGCGAAAGAAGCGGGATCTCCTCCTTTGCCAGACCGCCCGGATATCCGCCGCCATCCCATCTTTCATGATGATGCAGGATAAACTCTCCAATTGGATGTAACTCCTTGGACGCACTGGCAATCCGATATCCTTTCTCCGTATGGGTCTTCATAATCTCCCACTCCGCATCCGTCAGCTTCCCGGGTTTACATAAAATTGTATGAGGAATAGCAATCTTGCCAATATCATGCAGTACCGCCAGCAAAGCCAGTTTGCCAAGTTCCACATCCGAGAGGTTTAAAGCCCGGCCAAGCCTGGTAGCCATCTCCTTTGTTCGTTCCACATGCTCTTCTGTCTCATAATCGCTCTCTGTCAGTGTCTGCGTCAGGGAATCTAACAGAGAACTTTTCCTGGAAGACTGATTCATCAGCTTCTTCGTGCGCATGCTCTGACCCGCTTCCCTGACAGCCTCCTCAATACTTTTAGAACCATCCCTGATCACAGCGATACCATATTCCAGATCTGTATTAATCCCTGTATCATTATCCTGACGATACTGCTCCCTGATATTCTCAAAAAGTCTTATCGCATATTCTTGTTCTGCCTCTATCAGTCCTGCCGCCATATCACCGTCTTCCAGTCTGGCAAGGACAGCCTCTCCCGGCAAATGCTCCCGCAGAAGATCTGCTGCCTTCTTAAGCATCTTGTTTCCCCTGGCCCATCCATATACATCATTGACCAGCCCAATACCATTCGTATTGCAGACCACCACCGTCACCGGATAGCTTCCGCTGGACACCGCTTTCTCCAGGCTGCTGTAAAAACTGTTCCTGGAATACAGATGTGTCAGCATATCCCGCTCCACTTCCTTACTTTTCAGAATCAACAGATTCCCGATGCAGTGCCCTCTTTCATCCCGCAGACAGCTGAAATCACAATGATATACTCTGGGGCCGGTCTCCTTCGGATTTTCCCACTCAAACACCTGATCTGTACTGGTATTCTGCAATTCCCGGAAAGCCCCTATCTGGATGAAGTCTATCATGCTGATCCCATGTTCCCGATTATTCAGAACCGGAAACAGGTCGCGCATATCCTTGTTGGAATCTGCCACATATCCCTCATAGTCAAAAAGAATCATGGGCGTTCCCATATATTCCAATATCATCTTGCGCGTCGTATTCAACATACTTTTGGAAGAATAGTCAAAAGTATTCCTGTAGACAAAAGGACAGCCGAAGCCATATACAAGCACCGCCACATCCACCGGGAACCTCAAAATGCCTGTCATATACATCATCACAAGAGTCATCACTGTTATCATCCACAGCAGGCAGTTCCGATACCTGGCCCGATATATTTTGGGTATGCTGATTGTCTTGTAGATGAGAATCAAGATTGCAAGGCCTGCCAAAAGACACACGAGCCCCATATGAAAATAGAACGCTGTCCTCTCCTCATACATATAAGAAACAGCATACATACTGTCTTCATGAAATTGATAGCGAAGTGAAATCTCATGGAAAATATTAAAGATCAGACAGGCGGCATCTGCCAAAACCAGAACTGCCAGTGCCAGATAGAACTGCCTCTTGTGCTTCATGACAGCCAGTTTAGGCTGCGTAAACTCCACCACATAACATACCGCAGTCAAGACCAGAATATCCAGACACACAAAATAAATACTGGTAGACATAGACGCTGTAAAATACGTGTCGGCATCAATCCTTGCAAGATAAGACAGATTCACTGCTGCCGCCGCCATAAACATTGTGCCGGTGATAACCCCCATGCGATTCTTACGCCCATAAGTCACCACAGCACAGACCAGCGCACACAAAGCCGCCAGGCTATACCCAATCACATACCCCATCATAACTGACCCTTTCTATTTATCCTCCAAAATTCAGGACATTCTAAGCAGTACCATACACTCTGGTCCCTTCACCATTTATGCCTGTATAGTCTTCCTTTTTAAGAAGTTTTCTGTCATATTCTGCCCGTTTTTACTATAGTATCACAAAATTTGTACCATTTCTATCCAAATCTTCCCCTTTTTCCATTGTTATATGTTATAAATTTCTACTTATTATTTTGTCCATTTTAACTTTTTCTTTTACCTTACAGTTAGCCAATCAGACCTTAATAGTAAGCAATTCCCCTACCTATATGTGGTATAAGAGCGCTGTAAGCAGCATCCGCAGCAAAAATGACTAACACAGTCAACATTGTGCGTATTCTTAGCTTTACAGGGATTTTTCGATAGAGAGAATGCAAAAGCGGCGCGGCTACACACACCAGAAATGTACCTCCTACCCCAAACAAAATACTGCTGGCAAAACAGATCCTCCCTTGCAGATTCCAGTTCATTTGACTATAATCCCACCACTTGACTTTCCAGGTCAATTCCAGATACCACCCTGCCAGATACTCCAACACCGTACAGATAAGCATGGACGACACAAACGTCAGGAACGTTCTGTCCCGCCATTTGTGAAACAGGATTTCCAGCATAACTGCACCCGCTCCATATATGGGCAGCCAGGGACCGGTAAGAAGCCCTCGATTGACATAGGCGTCATCTTTAAAGAAATACAGAACGCCCTCCCACAGCCATCCAAACACAGCGGCTATGAAAAATAAATACAAATAGAATATAAAATCCCACTTCTCCGGTTCTGACGACGTCGATTTCATTCCGATCTCCCAACAATTTACACCTGGATGTGATAATCCCATTCATTGACTCTATTGGTAAATATTATTAATCTTTTCCACTTTTTCCAGATTCTATGCAACTGCGCGTATCTGGTATGGTCAAAAAAATCTAATTTGGTACTTTTAAGGAATCCATATTCTCATATAATAGAAGTAAATTCCAGCGGAAACTACTTCTTTTCTTTTCCTTCGGAATTTACTTCTCTTCCCGTGATCCTCTGCGCGGCCTCGGGATCAGGATATCAACATAGAAACGAGGATTTGATATGAAAAATGAAAAATTACTGAAAGTTGTATTCACTGGTATTTTTGCCGCTCTCTCTTATGTGGTGTTTACCTTTTTGCAGATTAAGATTCCTCTGCCTGGCGGAGATGCCACCTCCATCCACCTTGGCAACGCGGTATGCGTTCTTGGTGCTTTGCTTTTAGGCGGCGTCTACGGAGGCCTTGGCGGCGCCATAGGCATGACTATAGGAGATCTTCTGGATCCGGTCTATGTGGTCTATGCCCCCAAGACCTTATTCTTAAAGTTCTGTATCGGTTTCATCACCGGACTGATCGCACATAAACTAGGGCATGTCAGCACAGAGACGGATAATAAGAAGGTTTTAAAGTGGACCATTGCAGCCTCTGTCTGCGGCCTCTTATTCAATGTCATCTTTGATCCGTTGATCGGTTACTTCTACAAGCTGCTCATCTTAGGCAAACCGGCTGCAGAACTGACCCTTGTGTGGAATGTGGCTTCCACATCCATCAATGCAGTAACTTCCGCCATCGTATCCGTACTGGTCTATATGGCACTGCGGCCTGCCCTAAAAAAATCAGGTTTGTTCTTTACTATTTCCTGAAATAAGAGGCCGGACACTTGACATGCCGGCCTCTTATCTGTTCCACTATCTCTATGATCCTGCTGCTTTCTTTGGTTACATCCAGCTCATTCCATTCGTATGATCATCCTGTATAGCCATCGTTTTCCGGCATGATAACTGCCGCAACAATATAAATGACCAGCCCCGTACCACAGCTTGCCAGAGAACACAGAAGCCATATCAGGCGTACCAGTGTGGGATCAATATTCAGATACTCCCCGATTCCCCCACAGACACCGCATATCATCCTGTTTGCTGTAGAACGCATCAATTTCCTGTAATCATTATTCATTGTCTTCTCCCTTCTGAAATGTTACTTTTATATTGCCCAGATCACAACACAATTTCATCTGATTTTTCCTTTCGCTGTTCCAGCTTCTGCTGTCCCCAAATCCGGAATAATGGTGATCGCCAATCTCTATATCTCCCAGCTCACACTCCACAGCAAATCCGTAATCCTCCTGTGACCCTGTCAGATGCAGTTCTAAACTCCCCAGATTACATTCCGCTTCTACCTGTCCTGTAAGTGTCCCTGTAATCTCAGCACTTCCCACATCAAGTGACATTTCCGTGGAATTTCTCACTTCGATGTCCTGCACAATCAGTTCGCCAACGCCAACCTCCATATCAGCCTCCCCGGCCTTAAGTTCAGCAATCTCAATCTGACCTGCGCCAACCAACACCTCCATCGTCTCTGCCTCAAACGCCTTGGCTTCACAAACTCCTGCGCCTACATTGATTTCCATCACATCCGCTTTCAGCGGAATGGTACTCATATAACCTGCGCCCATCATGATTGTTATTTCATCCAGGTCACAGCCCTGCGGCAGGTACAGACTGATGTTGTCGTCAGGCTTATATCGCCAGTTAATCGCCTTGTGCTTTTTGCTATTACGCACAGAAAGCGTATCTTTGCCCGCATCATCCTTCTCAATCTGATAATAAGTCCTGCACCTGTTATCATTGACTGCAATCCATATATTATCATCGGAGGACTCCTCTATCTTAAAATTACAGTCTGTCACTTCCAGACAGAGCTGACGCAGACCGGCACCCGTCACGGCAAGTTTCTGTTTCGTGCCGCTGGTATCAATCCTCTGCCAGTCTCCTCTCTCCCAGAAGGCATCCTCCACCCAGTCGTTCTCAAAAAATCCAAGGCTGAAACCGCCATCTTCCTGCCAATCACACACAAACGGAATACCATTGATATTATTCAATACCCCTGCCGTAATCTGTCTAAATCCTCCTAACACACCACATACCGTACAAATCAGACAGCCCAGAATAAACAAAACCAACGCTGTACCCAGACAGCCCTTTGTAAACCTCTTCATGCCTGTGCACCTCCTTTATAAAACATCCGCCGACACAGACTGACGATACCGCGAATCAGTGCCGGTATTGCCGTACCTACCACCAATACCATCAACCACAAGAACACCAGCCCGATCGCCGCGAGGACCAATCCCACACCGATAAGACTCATTCCCGCAAGCGGTGCTCCAAACATGCCTACGATTCCGGTAACAATCAGGGCAATCCCCACCACGATCATCACCACTCCCACTACCAGAAAAGCCAGAAAAATACCGAACAATCCGGCAAGCAGTCCCACAGATCCGCCAAACAGACCGCCCAAAATGCCAATCCAGACAGGCGACGAGAGAACTGCCAGGATCACAATAAGCGCAATCATCCCGCCTGACATCCTCTTCGGCGGCTGATTTTTCCCCATGGACTGTCCGTAACTGTCACGCTGTGCATCCGGCCCGCCATATGGGTTACTCTGACTGCCTGATCCTCCATAAGTATTTCCATGAACATTCGAACCGCTATAAGCATTGCCCTGCGCATTGGGATTTCCATAAGCGCTGCCCTGGTTTGCTGCTCTGCCCTGCGAATACTGTTGTCCGGAAAATTGCTGCTGCGGGCCGCTGCTTTGACTATCCTGCCCTCCTGCCATATCCTGCGTCCGCATAATTTCGTTTCTTCTCTGTTCTTCATAGCTGCGAAAGCCAGACTCCGTGAATTCCCCTGTACTGCCGCCGTCCAGGAGTCCCGCCTTGATGGACTTGGCAAGTTCCTCCGGAGACCCTAATGCAGCAAGCACCCCCTGCTCATTCTCTTCGCCTGCATCGTCAAAATAGTCATTGTAATACTGTATCGCTTCCTCCCGCTCCATCGGCAGCACATCGCTAAGTGAAGCTGTCAGTCTGCTCATAAATTCCGCTCTATCCATTCTTCAAACCTCCCTCAAAGATACTGTTCAATTTGGCAGAATATCGATACCATTCACTGATATACAGATTAAGCTGCGCCCTGCCTTTCTCTGTAATCCTGTAGTACCGCCTGTTTCGCCCGGCGCATTCCATGTCATACACTTCCAGGCATTCGTCCTTTTGCAGTCTGCGCAGGACCGGATATAAGGTAGACTCGGAAATCTCAATGACCTGCCGCACTTCCTGGGTAATCTTATACCCATACGTGCCCTCCGGCTCATGGGAAATGACAGCCAGTACTATGGCATCCAGCAATGCTGCACCTGTGTTAAAAACCATGCAAAATACTCCTTTCCTCCTTTTTACATATCTCATAAGAACATCTCCATATGTGGATCAATAGTATAGTCACAGAATATAATATTATATGGTATATAATATTATTTCTGCTTATACTATATGAAATATAATATTGTTTGTCAACATATATTTCTTGTACTTTTCCTTAAATTTCTTTAAGAAATCCTTAACGGTCACACAAATGCAAAATACAACAGGAAAAGGCAGGATCAGGCTTGTGCCCTTTGTCCTGCCATAGATGAAATAAAGCCAGACCCATACCGGCCTGGCTCCAAACGTTTCTTCATCCTGCCGCTTTCCGACAGGTCCTAAAACAGATTAATCTTCCCTACAATTCCATCATTGATCACATAATAAGCCGTAAAATCTTCCGGCTTCACATAAACCTGTATATCTTCTATATCCACTTCCTTATGTCCCTTTGCCACATAATGCGCCTTGACTCTGGCAACTACATCATCTATATTTACCTCATACTGACGATACTGCAACACTACCTCCGGTATAACTTCATTCTTTTCCTTTTCCATAAGAATCTCCCTTTCTTGTGTACAACGGCACCCTGAACATCTGCAGTGCACATTCGGAAAACCTTCGGCTTCCCTCATTGCCTCCGCGTACATTGTATCACACTACTCGTTATCCTACAAGAGACAAAATACTGCTATCTCCGGATCCAGGTACTCTTGGAAAACAAAATCAAAATCGGAAATATTTCCAGTCTTCCTGCCAGCATATCGACAATCAAAAGAGACTTGGACAAAACGCTGTAGCCGCTGTAGTTGCAGGTAGCCCCCACACTTTCCAATCCGGGTCCGATATTATTAAAACATGCCAGCACTGCCGAAAAGTTCGTCATCGTGGAAAACCCGTCAATGGAAATCACGATAAAACTGAATACCACAATGAAAGCATAGGCCGCCAGATAAGCATTCATGTTATCCAGCACGCCCTCCCGCACCATCTGCCCATTTACACGCACCACCTGTACCTTCTGAGGGTGCAGGATCTGACGCACATTACGCCGCAGGCTCTTGATCAGCAGCAATGTCCTGCCGCATTTGAAGCCGCCGCCGGTACTGCCGGCACAGGCGCCCACGATCATGAGTCCCAGCAGGATTGCCTTGGAAAAGCTGGGCCACAGATCAAAATCCGTAGTTGCAAATCCTGTCGTGGTGATAATACTCGCCACCTGAAATGCAGCATGCCGAAGGGCCTCCGAAAATGAGCCGTACATATTACCGATATTCCATGTGATAAACAGGATACTGCATACCACTGTACCTATATAAAACCGCAGCTCCTCATCCTGAAACACATTCCTGACCTGTCTGATAAACAGCATAAAGTAGCAGCTGAAATTCACACCAAAAAGCAGCATAAACACCGTACATACATTCTGCAAGTAGGGACTGTAACCGGCAATACTGTCATTCCTAATGCCGAAACCGCCGGTTCCCGCCGTGCCAAATGCCGTACATACCGCATCAAATAACGGCATACGCCCAATCAGCAGAAAGATTACGTTCAAACCCGTCAAAAAGATATAAATAAAGTATAGAATCTTGGCCGAGTCCTTCATCTTCGGCACCAGCTTCTCCACCTTGGGTCCCGGACTTTCCGCCCGCAGAAGGTGCATGGTATAACCGTCGCTTTTCTCCCTGCCCCGGCCAATGGCCAGTACAAATACCAGAACACCCATACCGCCCAGCCAATGCGTAAAACTCCTCCAATAAAGATTGCCCTTAGAAAGCGCCTCCACATCAGAAAGAATTGACGCACCGGTGGTAGTAAATCCGGACACGGTCTCAAACAGCGCATCAATAAAATGTGGAATCTCCCTGGAAAAATAGAAAGGAAGACATCCTAAAAGGCTCATCACAATCCAGCTGATTCCCACACAGACAAGACCTTCTCTTGCATAAAAACCCTTCTTAGCCTTGCGGCAGATAAAGGACAGGGCAAAGGCCGTAACCAGTGTAATGACTATACTGGTCAAAAATCCTGCTACCGTTTGTCTCTCTCCACAGTATACACCGATCAGCAGGGCCGGAAGCATAAAAATGGCCTCCACATAGAGAATCCTGCCGATAAATTTTCCCATCATACGATAATTCATAATATTCCTCGTTCCGTAGCGTTAGCGCGACAAGGCGACGCTTCATGCGCCACCCTTTCTCATGATTCAAAAATATCATTGAGCTGATAAATTACCTCATCTCTTCCCGTCACAATAATCACTCTGTTGCCTTTAGAATAGAACGAATCACCGTTGGCTATCTCAAAGCTGTTGAGCTTATTAATGCCCGCAATCCGAATATTTTTCTTAAGCTTTACTTTCTTAAGCGGCTCTTCACAGTGTTTCGTGTTCTCATCCACAATAAACTCTATGGCCTCCGCCTGCCCGTCCGCTATCACATTCACCGCCTGCGCTGCGCCGGTCTGGTTCCTGATAGCCCGAACATACCTCACAATATCGTTACAGCACAGCTCCTTCGGGCTAATCGTACTGCCCACAGAAAGGGTATCCAGAATACTGTTATTACTAAGGCGCCCAAGTTTCGTGATGATCTGCGGCACTTTACGGCTGTTGCCAAAGAGAGAGATAACAATATTCATCTCATCCACACCTGTCAGCGTCACAAGGGCGTCACATTCTGAGATGCCTTCTCTTTCCAGAAGAAATTCACTGCTGGCATCACCATGCACCACCGTCACATCAGGAAGCTGGTTGGCTAACGACAGGCATCTTTCATAATTTTGTTCTATGATCTCCACCATAATCCCATCCCGTACAAGAAGCTGGGACAGGTAATAACTGAGACGCCCGCCGCCGCACAGGATGACCCGCTTGGCCTTGTGGGTGATAATACCCATATTTTTCAGGAAAATGGTAAGTTCTCTGGTAGATGCCGTGACAAAGATACGATCCCCGGCCTGCAGGACAAAGTTACCGTCGGGAATGATCGCCTTGCCGCTTCTTAATACCGCACAGACCAGAATCTTACATTTAACCACACTTCCTAAGCCGTACAGACTCACATCCCGCAGTTTGGAATCTTCCTGAATGCGAAGTTCTACGATTTCTACCTTGCCTTTGGCAAAGGTATCCCGCTTTAAAAATCCAGGATATTTGATCAGCCGCTCCATCTCGATGGCGGCCTGCCTCTCCGGATTGATCACCATAGACAAACCAAACAGGTTTCTCATCTGATAAATCTGATCTTTATATTCCGGATTGCGGATTCTCGCTATGGTATGAAGCCCTGGATTCATGGCATGTGCGATGGCACAGCAGAGCAGATTCACCTCGTCTGCACCTGTCATGACAAGCAATACGTCCGCTTCCTTCACGCCTGCCTTGGCCAAAGTGTCCATGGCCGCACAGTTTCCCTGCACCGCCATCACATCATAACGCTCCTCACTGACTTCGAGAACTTCCGCTCTGGCATCGATCAACGTAATATCATGTCCTTCTGCCACCAACTGTCTGGTCAGCGTGGACCCGACTTTACCGTCTCCCGCTATTATGATCTTCACTGAAACTCTCCTCCGTTATGTAAAATAATCTTAGAGTCGCAATTTCCGCTGTCCTGTTTTCGACAGTCTGAATATTCCTACTGTCTTATTATAACACGCCTTTCTAAAAAGGCAACTTCCGAAAACAAAACCGGCAGCTATTCCTAACTGCCGGTTTTCCCGGGGCTGCGCATGCGGTCCTCAAGATCGAGCTTCCTTTTTCGTCCCGCTTTTCCCGAGGCCGCAGAGCGGTCCTCAAGATCGAGCTTCCTTTTTCGTCCCGCTTTTCCCGAGGCCGCAGAGCGGTCCTCGAGATCGAGCTTCCTTTTTCGTCCCGCTTTTCCCGAGGCCGCAGAGCGGTCCTCGA
>ERZ777305.317-NODE-317-length-81418-cov-43.826027_pt1 | contig 81418 bp, 61 predicted proteins | sample MGYA00374965_ERZ777305 | MGnify/ENA primary metagenome ERZ777305 (study PRJEB29328, sample SAMD00013331) | mouse gut metagenome | study: EMG produced TPA metagenomics assembly of the Metagenome analysis of fecal microbiota from mouse which was promoted...
GTTTGTTATGCCTAATAACATTATTTCGCACTAATTTTTAGACAATCTCTTAATACTTCGTGATTTATTATAATGAACACTAACATTAAAATACAAATTATGAAGTTTAAATTTATGTATCTTATAGGGCTTGCTGTTGCAGCCATGCCTCTATTACAGTCTTGTTCGTCTGATGATGATCCGTTGCAGAACAGCTACACGGCTGTGGTAACGGTGGTGCCAATGTCTGACAATGGTTTTGAACTCAATCTTACAAATACGGAGAAACTGATCCCCTCAAACCTAAAGACCTCCCCTTTCAAAAACAAAGAGGTACGCGCACTCGTGAATTTCAGATATGATGACGAAACCGAAAAATCCACCTCTCGCAACGTGACCATCAACTGGATAGACAGCATCCGCACAAAAATGCCTGTAGTAAGTGCCGGAGAAAACAACGATGAGAAGTTTGGTAATGACCCTATCGAAATAGTTAAGGATTGGGTAACCATTGCCGAAGACGGCTATCTGACCTTAAGGATAAGGACAAAATGGGGGACTCCTTCTGCTAAACATGAAGTAAACCTTGTCAGCAACGTTAATCCTGAGAATCCTTATGAGTTTGAACTTCGTCACAACGCTAACGGAGACACATACGGAGAATTAGGCGACGCATTGATCGCATTCAATCTTAACGGATTGCCGAAACCGGAAGAATCTCCAATCAAGATAAAAATAAACTGGACATCATTCAGCGGCTCAAAGAGCACTGAATTTGACCTTACATTGCGTGAAGACAAATCAGATGCAAATTACACAGGAATTAATTATTCAAACAGGGTTCAATAGTTTTCATCTCTTAGAAAAACACTTACTAAACCTCATCGACCGCTAACTATAGAGTATGCCTGAGTTCAGGCATACTCTATTATCACAAACACATGAGAACATGTAGCGAGAACATACGCGAAGATAAATTAGCAGAGATGGCACGGCAGGATAATCCTGTCGCCATGAAAACCCTATATAATCGCTATGTAAGGTATCTTACAGCAATATGTTCACGCTATATCGATAATGAAGATGACGTAAGGGACGTGCTTCAGGATGCATTCTTGAAAATATTCTCATCCATTGATAAATTCACATATCTCGGAGAGGGTTCTCTAAAAAGCTGGCTTGCAAAAGTTACGGTAAATGAAACCCTAAGGTTTATTAAACGTAACGGACGTTTAGATTTTATATCACTCGAAAAGGAAAACATTGATATTGAAGACGATGAACCGGAATTAGACAACATTCCGATATCCGAGATACACAACATGATCCGTGAACTCAAACCCGGCTACCGCACAATCTTCAACCTATATGTTTTCGAAGAAAAAAGTCACAAAGAAATCGCATCAATCCTGAACATAAAAGAGAGCACATCTGCATCACAATTACACCGAGCCAAAGCGATATTGGCAGATAAAATCCGAAAGTATCAAACATTAACCCCATATGCACGATGAAAGACAATTGGCTTAAAGATTTACAAGGAAAGCTTGCCGATTATGAACGGGAAGCCCCTGACATGCTGTGGGAGAACATTGAAAAACAACTTCAATCACCCCGCCATAAACGTAACGCACACGTATGGACATGGAGAAAATATGTGGCAGCTGCCATTCTTTTACTTCTCATATGTTCCTCATATTTTTTAATAAGTCAAACGGATATTGACATGTCGGTAGACAGCCACCTTGCCAACATTAGCACATCCAACATTGACATTAAAGAGCATTCCAAACCTGTTGCCACACATGAGGGAAGCAAAGGAGTTGTTATGGAACAACATAATCAACCACGTTATAAGAGCCACGCCATAACGGATAAAACTATTGTGGGAGTTAGCCACATTACAGAAAATGCTGACACCATTTCGAAAGTTAGCGACCAAACCGACTCCCCTACCACCCCAACTGAAATAGAATCAACGGAAAAGAAAGATATTCCTCAAAAAAGGACAACATATAAAAGCGATATGAACGTATATAATCATATCGCCCAAAGCAATATGCATAATAATGAAAAGAGTCGTTTCTCAATGGGAATATACACATCCGGCTCACCGGATCATTCATCAGCCATGACGTCTCAAACAGCAATGGCAAGCAGTCTTGGTGCAGACAATGCCAATTGGGAAGACGACCCGAAACTCGGTATAATGCTCTTTAATAAAGGAAAAGCTACCAAACACAATGTCAAGCATCACCTTCCTGTAAGGACGGGGATATCATTTGCCTACAAGCTAAACGATCGCCTGAGCATCGAAAGCGGACTCACATACACCAACCTTACTTCCGACTTTAAGGAAGGCACCGACAATAATTATATAAACAACAGGCAAAGTTTGCATTACATAGGGATTCCGGTTAGCGTAAGATACAATATCTTTTCCTGGAAACTGATTGACATATATGGTGCCGCAGGAGTCCATGCCGAACAATGCGTCAAAGGGCAACAAAAAACCGACTACATCATCGAACAAAAAACCGATGTGTCGGAAACTTATAGCATTGACGAAAAACCATTCCAGTTTTCCGTCAATGCCTCTGCCGGCGTTCAGTTAAACGCAACATCATTAATAGGAATATACGCAGAACCTGGCGTAAGTTACCATTTCAAAAACAATTCAACATTGCAGACAATATATAGCGACAAACCTTTTAATTTCAACTTGAACATAGGCATACGCTTCACATTCGGTAAATAATTTTATCCTCTGCACTTCGTGTTTAGACGCTATTAAAAAATAAATCCGTTTTTCTCGCTTAATGTAAATATAATATTGTATATTCGAACCCGGAAACATCGAAGTTGTTTAAACAGCTTCTTAAATCAAGAAACCATCATGATAACAAACCGGGAAGAAGTCCTCGCGAACGCCTTGCGGGTTTTCGCAAAAATGAATTACGAGAAAGCGAGTCTAACTGAAATTGCCAAAGCTTGCGGACTATCCAAAGCCGGACTGATATATTACTATCCCTTTAAATTAGATTTATTCATAGCAGTAATAGACAAATATGTATTCAGCATGCACTCAACAGCCAATAAATTCAGATTTACATACACATCCCTATCTGAATTTATTGACAAATATGTTGAAGGAATAAAACGGACCATGCATATACTCGTATCGGTTTTAAAAGACGACGACAGGCAACCCGGATGCAGTCCTAATTTCTATTATTATAATCTGCTAATGCAGGTGCGCCAATATTATCCGGATGTTGAAAAAAAGATAGAATCACTATTTAATCAGGATTATACCGTCTGGGAATCAGCGATCCAATTGGCAAAAGACAGTGGTGAGATACGTCATGACCTAAACACTAAAGATTCAGCATTCCTATTCAGGCAAGCATTCTTCGGCCTCGCATATGAGCAATCCTTTTTATCAGGTCTTGACACAAAAATGTTAGTTCAAAAATTCAGGTTCATATATTCCTTATTAAAAAGTTGATTTTTAATACCTTATCCTTATTTGCATTATAATTTTATGGCTTACAATGTCTATTATCAAGAATAAAACCAGCCACTCGGTTTGTTTTATTGTTTTTTTTCGTTAATTTTGCAGCAAACAAGTTAACAGGTGCTTAATTACACAATAGTTTTAATTCTCACTAACATTCTTTAAACAACATGAAAAAGACGTTGATCAAAACTCTCTTGGCAGCTCCATTACTCGTATTGTCAGCAACTTCGTGCAATATGATGAATCCGGGGCCCTTACCTGAAGACATAGTAGGAGACACTCCCGGCGAACTCCAATCAAAAATCGGAGATCTTCTTGACCAAGCAGGCACAGACTCCACCAAAGTTGAATTTGCAGAGATCACATCCACATTCCTTTACAAACCCGGTGACAACACAGCGCACGTTAGCATCCAGATCATTTCTCCTGATGATAAAAACCAGATGGAGCAGTATGACTGGAATGACATGAAAGACCGGAGAAATATGTATGAAAAATATGACCTTACGGTATCCACCATGGTCAGCAGCGATGTTGTTGATTCATATGAAGGTTATAAAGACATGCTTTTCACTTATAATGACATCAAGACATATCTTAACAACCTGCCCGGATATTGCAAGGAAGCACTCGAGGCATCCGGCTACAAGGACAAAGGTTATATAGACAACTTCACGATTTCGCACGACAGGGCTATCATCAGTGTCAAGCATAAAGACGGAGGCTTTTCCAAGACTTATGAAATATCGCAAGACGGCAAAGGAATAGTGATACCGGAATAAACAGACTACTCAACTATCGAAACATTAACTTATAAATCAAGGAGACGTGTCAGAACCGATCGGTTCTGACACGTCTCCTTGATTTATATATCCATTTCGGATACTTAAGTATAAACTTGCTTATTATATCTTCTTAATAGAGAAGACACGACTGTTAAGTCGGTTGAGCGTGAATAGCGGAATACCTACCTGCATGAGGTATTCGCCGGAATATTCACCAATCTTGCTGTCATTGCCGTCTGTGCGGTCAATCTCAGTCACGGAATAACGTGCCGACGGGTTAAGTCCGTTCAATTTAACAGTCGACTCTGATTTAGCGATCTGCTGCTTGTAACGCGGATAAATATCGAATGTGAAAAGCACCGCGTCTCCATCGTTCTTGCCAACATACATTGTTGCGGCATGCTCTCCTTCATAGGGCGACACAAGTCGGTACTGGTCACCTTCGAGGATCACCGGTTTTAGCGAATTATAATTCTTGATCGCACGTTTGCAATATGCAACCTCGTCTTTCGACATATCGTCAAGCTTAAGGTCAAAACCGAGTTTACCCATCATAGCCACGTTCGTGCGGAATTTAACGGGAGTTGAGCGATTCCATGTTGTAACGTGCGCACAAAGTGTCTTGGCAGGGAAAATCTGAGAGAAACCCCATTGTATGTAGAGACGTTCTATCGGATCAGTATTGTCACTGGGCCAGAACTCAGTGAAATACTTCAACCCTTCATAATCGGAGCGTCCGCCACCGCCAGAGCACATCATCATAAGCAGATCGGGATATTTAGCCTGTATCCTGTCCAATACATTGTAAAGTCCCTTTACATAATCAACATACAGATGATCCTGATCCATTTTCTCATAATTGGAATAGATATTCGTGATCGGAGAATTGCAGTCCCATTTAAAGAATGCTATGTCCGGATACTTGGTCTTAAGACCATCAACGATATCAAACACATAATCCTGCACTTTAGGGTTACTTAAATCGAGAACCAACTGATTCCTGAAATAATATTCGTCACGATTAGGGAGCGTTATAACCCAGTCTTTATGCTTCTCATAAAGTTCACTTTTGGGATTTACCATCTCAGGCTCTATCCACAAACCGAATTTCACGCCATTCTTTTTAGCCGCGTCAGTAAGTGCACCAATGCCGTTAGGAAGCTTATTCTTTGTCTCATCCCAGTCTCCGAGTCCCTGAGTGTCACTATGTCGCGGATACTTGTTACCGAACCAGCCGTCGTCAAGAAGGAACATATCCACACCAAGTTCCTTCGCCTCTCCAATAAGGTTCACGAGCTTATTTTCGTCAAAATCAAAATATGTAGCCTCCCAGTTATTCAGCAATGTCATCCTGGTGTCATTACCCTTATAGAGTTGGTGATCCCTCGCCCAATCATGGAAATTGCGACTCGCCTTTCCCTGTCCTTCATCGGAAAGAGTGAAAATAAATTCCGGAGTTGAGAACGTCTCCCCTTTCTTAAGGATACGGCTCGAAGCATATGGATTGATACCGGATATTACACGGAGTTCACCCTTATGGTCAACCTCAAACGTAAAACGGAAATTACCTGTCCACCCCAAGGTTCCGACAAGCAAGTCTCCGGAATTTTCCTTAGCGGGAGAATCTATACCGAGTTGGAAGAAAGGTGAACAAAACATATTTGCACGCGCACCGAGTTTGGTGTCAAGCTGTTTGCGTCCATACTCAAGCTTTGTCTCAGACATATTCGCTTCAGAAGCCCAGTCTCCGTTAAACTGCGTGAGGTAATAATCGCCATTATCGAAATGAAGCATTGAAGACGCAAATTTCTCAAGCTTTATAGGTTTCTTTTCTCCATTGGTGATTGTAGTGTATGTCTTTATGATATCATGTTCCGGATATACAATGAAATATACATCCACATTGTCGGAATATTCCTTGTCGGAAAGGGAAATGACTGTCTGTTTAGCACCATCCGCAAGAGTCGAAGTCTTATGCCCGGTGTAAGTTAGCAATGTCGATGGATTCCCGTCGGCATGCACTATATGAAGAGCCGGTTCATAGTAATCTTCCATCCCGCTTGTGATGTATATCTCCTGACCGTTAGGCATAGAAGCATAATCGGATGCATTTTTCAGTTTCTTTCCGAAATATTTCTGATACACACGCCCGTTGTCGGCTACATTATAAACCAAAGCGTTGTTATCCGTGCTGATTACGATATCTTCAGCATTGGCAGTAACCGCCACAAAAGGTAATAAAAATGCTAATTGTTTGAGTTTCATGAGTTATTTAGTGTATTGGTTATTTATCAGTTGCGAAAGGTGCCACGGGAATACCATGACGGCTGTAAAGGTTGCCATTGGGAAAATCTGCCCAATCATAGCGTACGCAAACCGGTTTCTTCACCAAAGGTGAATACAATTCAAGGGTGCGACTGTCTGCCATTCGGGCAACAGCCTGATCGAAATCACCATCGGCATCACCGATAATGAAACCGAGAATGGCAACGGAAGTCGTAGTCAGGTCATCATCGAATTTAAGAACGATCTTGTTGCCCATCTTCTGCATGGAGATGCATTGCGGAGCCTTATAGTTTGTATCAAATCCATAATCGCGACCTAACGCAGTCAATGCAAGCCTATGTGCCACGGTCTGTTTGTCACGGGGATGTATATCCCCCGGATTACCGAGGTCTATAGCACTCACCATCGCCGTGTTGGGAAGCTGCAACGCCTTGCTTTGGGCATTGCGTAAAGCTGCCCATTCCGAATCCGGCTGCACGGAGTGCGGTGCAAGCCATCCGGCAAGTTGAACGAAATAGAACGGAAACTCCGAATCCCAAGTGTCTCTCCAATTATTAATCAACGATTTGAACAAAGTTTCATACTGTTCTGCCCTACCTACATTTGCACACCCTTGATACCATAGAACCCCCTTTATAGGCAAGTTCCGCAACGGATGAATCATAGCATTATACAGCACCGTAGGATAACTTGAGCCTTCTATAGAAGCCGGTTTCTTAGGCAGACTTGAAAAATCCACTCCATTGAGATAAGTCACGTCTTCATCATCTATGGCACCAAGCTTGAGAGTCATAGGCTTGCCTGCATCTTCTGCCGGGACATCAATCTCCTTCTGGACCCACACTATCCCGTCGAAACCATTGCCAAATCCGATCCTCTCAAAATAATCGGCAGGAAGAACATTGCCTGTCAGTTTATCTCCGGGACGGATCTCTTCTCCCCCCTTCTGGGCAAGTTTCATCCATACCCCCATCTCCTTCTCATAATTCTCCCTGAGACGCGAAGCGTCAAACCCGCAACTCTCCATCGCGGAGAGTTCTCCCTCAAAACCGGGAACTCCTTTGAGAAAGCCATACGATGTCCACGCCTCGGCAGGAGTGCCACCCCACGTGGCATCAATAACCCCTACGGGCACCTTCAGGCTATCACGGAGTTCCTTGGCATAAAGATAAGCGATAGCGGAAAAATCCATAGTGTTGGGCGCCGCTTCTACCCATCCCTCCATATTAGTCTCGATATCATCCTGAGGGGAAAACGCAACTCTTTTTTTAACCTGTAACAATCTTATGTCGGGATTACGCGCCGTGGAAACAACATGGTCGGCATCCATCACGGATGTCCACCCCTCCACCGGAAATTCCATATTTGACTGACCGGAACACAACCAAAGCTCTCCGGAAAGCACATTCCCGACTTTTACCTTACTATCTTTATCTGCAATTATAATCGAATACGGTCCTCCCGCATCGGGAGTATCAAGTGAAATATCAAATTTCCCTTCGCTGTCAGCCTTGACCTCACGTGAACGGCTATCCCAACCGGCAATAACATTCACTTTAGAACCGGAAGAAGCATGACCTGTGATTTTCATCACGCTATTGCGCTGCACGACCATATTGTCAGTAATATAATTCGGCAGCACCACCTTTGCCTTAGCAACAACAAAAGCTGTGGAAATAAGTAATAATAAAATAAGTTTATCCATGGTCACTGTTATTTTATTGCAAATTTACACATTATGAGACAATGAAAAACTGAAAAATCGCTTCAAATATTACAACAAACACACATTTTAACTCTATTTATAGTGCATTTATCCCTCAAAATCTATCATTTGAATTATTTCTTACACTTTTTGGAGAATTACTGACAAAAGCTCCAAATACATTAAAGTAATTTTGTAACATTAAAAAATGTTGGGTAACGTCTTCGGAAATACAACCCGGCACAATAAGACCTTATCATGAAAACAAAAATCGGAATTGCATTAACATTTTCACTGACGGCATTAGGCTCTCTGTTTTCAGATGCAGCAGTCAGCAACCGCACTTTGCATGACAACTGGCGTTTCCGGCAAGGACGCTCGGACATTTGGTATCCGGCAACCGTCCCGGGAACTGTACACACCGACCTCATGGCAAACGAAATCATCAAAGACCCGTTTTTCCGCCTTAACGAACGCGGTGTGCAATGGGTAGACAAAGAGGACTGGATGTATGAAACAACTTTTCAGGCTACAGCTTCGGAAGCCACTGCAGAAAATCAACAGATCGTATTCAAAGGACTCGACACATATGCAGATGTATATCTCAATCATCAACCCTTGCTCAATGCTGACAACATGCACCGCACATGGATATGCGACGTAAAGGGGAAACTGAAAGAGGGAGAAAATCTGCTGGAGATATATTTCCATTCTCCCATAAAGGTTGACCTTCCTAAATACGATTATACTTTCAATACCGGTCCGGACCAGTCGCAAAACGGGGGAATTTTCAACAAAACCTTGAGCATTTTTGCGCGTAAGGCAGGTTATCATTATGGTTGGGACTGGGGTCCTCGTCTCGTTACATCCGGCATATGGCGCGATATAGAACTTATAACATGGAACGGAATAAAGATTGACAACGTTCATTATATACAGATAGATGTAAACGCGTCAAGGGCGAACATCTCTACAATCGTCAGCGTATATTCCGACTCGGACATATCGGATGCAAATATCGATATTACCGCAAACGGCAAGACTGTTGCAACAAAAAAGACTTCTTTGAAAAAGGGCCTAAATTCTGTAACACTGGATTACACTCTAAAGAAACCTCGTTTATGGTGGAGCAATGGTCTCGGCGAACCATACCTGTATGATTTCAAAGCTATCGTAAAGGCAGGAGAAGATATCGCATCTCAAGATAACGCGATTGGAATCCGGTCTCTCAAACTCATACACGAACCCGACCAATATGGTCATTCACTTGCGTTTGAACTAAACGGCAAACAAGTGTTCATGAAAGGTGTCGACATGATACCGCTGGATAATTTCCTGCCACGCATTTCCAAAGAAAAATATGAGAAACATGTGCTCGATGCCAAGAATGTGAACATGAACATGATCCGGGTGTGGGGAGGTGGTGTCTATGAAGATGATTACTTCTACGACTTATGCGACCGCAACGGAATCCTCGTATGGCAAGATTTCATGTTCGCATGCTCCACGTATCCTGCTGATTCCACTTTCCTTGCAAATATACGTCAAGAAGCCATTGACAATGTAAAACGCCTGCGCAACCATTGTTCCATAGCCCTATGGTGCGGCAATAACGAATGTCAGGATGTATATTACGGATGGGGGAATAAATATAACTACTACAAAGAAAAAGGCGTTGAAGAACTCACTACCAAACAGTTCAAAGACATGTATTTCCGCACCTTGCCGGAAGTCGTGGAAGAACATGGAGGCGGAATATCATACCGCCCGTCATCACCTTACGCCTTCGAAGACACACCAAGCGATGGAATCAACGGTGACGCCCACTATTGGGGTGTATGGCATGGTCGCGATTCAATCGGTCATTACAACGTGGAGAAAGCACGCTTCTTCTCCGAATATGGCTTCCAGTCATTCCCGGAATTTGAATCGGTAAAAATATATGCTCCACAGCCAAGAGACTGGAATATAAATTCAGAAGTGATGATGGCGCATCAACGTGCCGGATCATATGCAAACAACCTTATCCGCGAATACATGAACCAGGAATATCGCAGCCCCGAAGACTTTCCGACATTCCTGTATGTAGGCTCCATATTGCAAGGAGATGCCATAAAGACAGCAATAGAAGCACATCGCCGCGACATGCCGCATTGCATGGGAACATTAGTATGGCAGCATAACGACTGCTGGCCTGTTGCTTCATGGGCGGGACGCGACTATTACGGAAGATGGAAAGCCCAGCAATACTATTCCAAAGCCGCCTATGATGACATACTCGTGTCACCGGTGGTAATGGGAGACACATTGACCGTAAACATAGTGACAGACCGCAGAACTCCCGCAAAAGGGAAATTCACATTGACAGCGATGACGCTTGACGGCAAACCTGTTTTCATTAAAAAGATATCTTATACCGCCAAACCTCTGACTTCCAAAACAGTCTTCACCGAGAACGTCGCCAAGCTATTGAATGGGCACAAGCGTGGAGACGTTATATTCCATACGACATTCGCCACCGGTGACAGAACCTATGAGAACGTAGGGTTCTCCACCAAACAGAAGAACATGAACTATATGGCTCCCGAATATAAGGTCAATATCAAAGCCACCGGTGACGGCTATGATGTAACCATCGGTTCTGACATATTTGCACGCGGAGTGTTCCTCTCCCTTGAGGGAATTGACAATTTCTTCTCAGACAATTATTTCAATGTAATGCCCGGAATGTCTCGCACAATCCACGTAACCACACCATTGTCTGAAAGCGACTTCCGCAAACAGTTGAAAATTATTTCAATGGGCGATGTTCACGCCTGCACAGGCAAGACTACCGGCTCCCAAATGATAAAAGGTAAATACAGGCCACTCGGTGGCAACTAACAGATTTGTTACAGCTTATTTGAAGCTGTAACAAATCTGATGGCTATATTTCCCTCCCGGACGCAGTTCCGTGGAGGGAAATTCTTTTTGGTTGGGAGAATCCGGCGGAAACTGGCATTCTATTGCCACTCCAGAATAATCGTCATACACGCGCCCACCTTTACCGGTAGGCGACTGAGCAAGCCAATTGCCCGTGTAGAGCATCATGCCGGGCATAGTTGTCTCCACGTCAAGCCTGATACCTGTATCCTCACTCCATAAGGTTGCCGCATGCCTTAGCTGCTTACAATCTCCGGCTTCGTCAATAAGGAAATAATGATTGTACCCTTTTCCTGTCAACAGGTTCTCAAAATCAACAGCAATATCCTGCCCCAATGTTTTAGGTTTCCGGAAATCAAAGGGTGTTCCGGCAACAGGCATTATGCGCCCTGTAGGTATGTCATGACCGTCTGTCTGAACTCTCCGCCTGCTGTCTATCGTCATTAAATGGTCAAGACAATTTCCCTTACCATCTCCATGAAGGTTGAAATAGGCATGATTGGTAAGGTTTACAATTGTCGGAGCATCCGTCTCGACATCATAATTGATGGTAAGTGTATTGTCATCACCCCATAAATAGGTAACCATTACTTTTAAATTGCCGGGATAACCCTCTTCTCCATCAACTGAAAGATATGAAAACTTAACACCCCTCTCTATTATCTCGTAATCCCATATTCTATTATGAAACCCTTCCGATCCGCCATGAAGCGCATTCTCTCCGTCATTACATTGCAGTTGACATGTGTTTCCGTCTATACGGAAACGCCCTTTTGCTATCCGGCCGGCAAACCTGCCCGGAGTTTTTCCGGCACAAGGGGAATCATAAAAATAATCCTCCACATTGTCATACCCCAATACAACATCCGTAGGCATACCCGTCTTGTCAGGCACGACAATGCGCGTGATTCCTGCTCCAAGTGACGATAATTCAACAAAATTATCTTTCCCGTTTTTAATGACAAAAAGGGTGACAACCCCTTTCGGGGTCATCACCTCTCTGATAATAAGATCTTTATTCATCTAACATCTATATCTTAGAAGCTGTTAAGAATAGTCTCCAACGCTCTTATACCCTGATGATTCACATTCAAGTTAATCGCTTCATCACGATAACGCAGCGAATGCTCCATGTCACCGAGACCGGCATATCCTAAAGCCAGCATATACTTGCAATGTATCTCGTTGCGCGTATTCAGGTTCTCATCCCATATCAACAGGTCGGGAAGAGACACTGCGAAATAGTCCATCTTTACATCATCATGCAGATGTTGTTTGCCATAAGACACCAACCTGTTGAACAGCCTGCGGGCATTGTTTTCTTCACCAAGAGATCTCCAGCAAAGACCGGCATAAAATATCTTGTCAGGCTTGGCATCATTGTAGTATAGGGAATCCGCAGGCTCTTCAGGACCTTCCGTACCTTTCAGCCAGCATTCACGTGCCTTTGCAGCATCTCCCTTAATTTCATATACCTTGCCGAGCAGATAGTAGAAGTCGTTCTCCTGCGCTCCGTGCAACTTCCCTTCGCCAAGATGCGCCGGATATTCGAGACACTCCAGAAGAAGTTTCTCCGCGTCGTCAATATGTCCCGACGATATCGCCTCTTTGGCAAGTTCCACACGCGACACCTGATATTGCGCCGGGACTTTACCTTCGCCACCCTCCCAAGGATGGAATATGTTCTCATCAAGGAGAGATTTTGCCTCCTCATAGCGACCGAGAAGATTAAGCAATGTTATTCTCTCAAGCTTCAAGTCTTCGCGATTCGCCACAAGGTCGGGATATTGCTCTAAAAGTTCAAGACGCATGGCATGCGGTTTACCCATTCTCTTATACAGCTGATCCAGTTCCATAAGTATGCGTCCGTCTGAAAGATCGAGAGAGAACGCACGTTCCATAAAAACTTCAGCTTTCCGAGCATCATCCTTCTTGTTGAAATATGCCAAGGCAAGATTGCGCCAGACAGTAGGGAATGAATCATCGATGCCTCGTGAAAGTTCCCAGAAACTGACCGCAAGATCATACTGCCGCTTGTCATAATATAAATTACCCAAGAAGAAAGGTGCATGAGAATCTCCGGGATCAGCATCCATAGCCGCAGACAGCGCTATCACCGCCTCCTGCCGGTTAGGGAAACAATAGTCGGGAGAAAGAGTCTTGCCTTTAGCAAATGCCTTGGCTGCATCTTCATCTTTTCCGGAATTGAGCAACGCATATCCGAGATAGTAATATGTCATCGGGGTTACAGCCCCTTCCTTTCCAGCTACACTCCACATGCGGCAAGACTCCTCGAACATACCTGCGGCACAATAATCAAGCGCTATCTCGTCATAATTATGTGCATCTTTCCTCATAAGGTCCGTCATAGCCTTCAGATCCGTCTCTTCACCTGAGATCAGATACAAGTCGAAAAGAGAACCATAATTGAAAGGATCAATACCTACAGATTCCCTTATAAATGCCAAAGCTTGCTCATTCTTTCCAAGCCGGCGTAAAATAGCCGATTTTAATGCCCGAGCCTTATGATTGCGGGTGTTTCTTATGAGCGCGCGCTCAACCTCATACAAAGCATCTTCCAAACGTCCCTGCATTGCCGAGATTCTCGCACACTCGAAATATCCTGCTTCCTGCCATGCTCCGTTCCAGGTAGCCTTATAGAAACGGTCATAAGCCTCTTCAAAACGTCCTTGATACTTCAATGCGAGTCCGAGATTATAAATAGGCTCCCCATCATATGGATTAGGATTCCGTCGGCATATAACCTTCACGGCAGTACGCAAATATTTCTCCGCCAAATCAAAACGGCATTTACGTATATACCATAATCCCAAGGCGTTGTTACAACGCACGTCAAGAGGGTCACGACGTAGCGCCTCTTCGTAATAATCAACTGGATTATAAGTGGCATGACGATATTGCTCAAGGTGCAAGCCGGTAAGATACAGCTGTTCGCATGTCTTGATCTCATCGGGGCGGAGCGCGGCTTCCGCAGCATCCGGTATGGGACGCACTTCGTCCGGCTCTGCATGCCAAGAAAGCACCACACGTCCGTTTTTAATTACCGACAGGGTTATCCGGTCAAACCTCGCTCCCTTGGTATCAATTTCCGTTTCAAAGACCTCCTCCGGACTAACTTCAAGTGATTCCTGCATCAGTATTTCTCCCGCATCAGAGGCAAGCGTCACTTCTATTTTCTGTCGTGAAGTGGCGAAGAGTTTTAAAGTCACTTTATTTTCACCCGACTCTTCGATATTCATGAGAATATCCTTATTGGCATTCTTAACAATACCAAGTTCGCGATAAGGAAGGAAATATTGCGTGAAAGATTTCTCTTCATAAGGCTGCAGCCAAGTGAAATCAGGTTGGTTTTCGGTATACACACCTGCCATCAGTTCGATATAAGGTCCGTCTTCATCCGTAAGGTTCCTGTCCCAGGCACGACCGAAATCACCATTACCCCAAGTCCATTGCTTCTTACCCGGAGATACATGATGAGAGCATACATGTAACATTCCGGCTTTGGTATCGTTCTCATACCCGCCTTCGAAATCGAACCTTGAGTTAACACCCATATATGAAGTGGGCACCTTGATGTTCTTATAATTGGAAATATCAACACCTGCCGAATAATCCATCTTATAATATGTGCCGGTAGCTATGGGGAAAGAGCTCACCGCGCGCTTGCCGTGATCGAACACTGCATTTATATCCGGTGGGAAAACACTTTGATAATGATCATTAACGGCAACAGCAGGGTTAGCCCACCACAGGAAGGTCTGAGGCATGTCAGTGCGATTATACAGCACCCCCTTGATTTCAAGGAAAGCGCAGCCGGGACGCAAAGTGAAACCTGCCATACCTTTCTGATGGAACATACGCTCCATTTCGCTGACCCATACGGTGACAGAACCATCCTCATTCTCTTCAATCTTGCAATCCACAGGCATATAAGTGCTCGGACGATGATGTTGAGGCCAGTTGAACTCAATACCTCCCGAGATCCAAGGACCGGCAAGACCTACAAGTGCCGGTTTTATCACGTGATTGTAATATACGAAATGACGTTGCCGAATCTTGTCGTAAGCCATCTGGACTCGACCTCCGAGCTCGGGCAATATCATGACTTTGATATATTCGTTCTCTATATAGACGGCTTCATATTCCTTGTCTGTCTTCTCATTTGAGATGGATTCAATCACAGGATAAGGATAAACCACACCGCTTGAACCCTGATACACCCTTTTTTCAAGGAATATTGGATTCTTCTCCGGCACTCCTGCCTCATAGGTCGGGATAACCACCCTTTCTTTCCACGCTTTTATCATGTTTCAGTTGTCAGTTTTATGTTTTCTGATTTAAATTTCTTGATTTAGATTCTTTTCCCTTTTGTCTCCGGCAATGACTTTAAGAAATAGCCTAACCCGATGAAGCATATTGCCGAATAGATCCAGAATGTGCCGTAGCTACCTAAAGAAGCATTAAGCAATGGGAAAGAATAGGTCAATGTCAGGCAACCTGTCCAAAGGGCAAACGTGCATACAGACACGGCGACCGCCCTGACTTTATCCGGGAAGAGCTCCGCGATAAGCACCCAGGTAACAGGACCGAGCGTCATGGCATAGCAGGCGATAGCTGCCACAACCAGAACTATCATGAACACACCTTTAACCTCCATAAGATAACAGGAACCCAATATAAGGTAGATTGCAGCCAGACCTCCCGCTCCGACAAGCATCAATATGCGACGTCCGATCTTGTCTACAGTGAATATGGCAACAAATGTAAAGACAACGTTAGTGATTCCGGTAAGCACTATATTGAACAGCATGTCGCCGAGATCATAACCGGCATCAGCAAATATCTCCTGGGCATAATTGAAAATGACGTTGGTTCCGCACCATTGCTGAAAAACCGCAATAAACACACCCAATATCAAAAGCTTGGCATATTTTTTACTGAACAAGGTTCTAAGACCACCACCATCCTGTTTATCTTTCATCATGCATTCAGCCTCTGCCATCTCTGCCATGGCATAATCGGAGCCGCCTATCTTTTTCAGCACTCCAAGAGCCGACGAAGTGTCTCCTTTTAATGAAAGCCATCTTGGACTTTCCGGAATAAAGAAAACAAGGATCATGAATGCTGCCGCGGGGAAAGCTTCTCCCCAGAACATCCATCGCCAACCCATCTGACAGTTCCACGAATCAATGGCAGGAACCGTAATACCCGCAGGCATAGGCTCGGCTATCAGCATATTGGCGATCTGGGCGCCCAATATGCCAAGAACGATCGTAAGTTGATTTACAGACACCAGACGACCACGCACAGAAGCCGGAGAGATCTCCGCAATATACATAGGAGACAATCCCGAAGCAATTCCTATGGCTATACCCCCAAGGAAACGTGCCGCAAGGAATAAGTCAAAAGTGCTGACAGCACCCGTGGCATATGCAGACAGAAAGAATATGACTGCGGATATTATCAAAAGTTTCTTCCTGCCATACTTGTCAGCAAACCATCCGCCCGTCATGGCACCCAACAGACATCCGGCTATTGCAATGCTCATTGCAAGCCCCTGCATCACCGGATTGTCGGCAATCCCGAAATATACTTCATAGAAAGGCTTGGCGCCCCCTATCACAACCCAGTCATAGCCGAAAAGCAGACCTCCCAAAGCCGAGACCAAGCAAATAAAACCTACAAATTTCTTATTAATCTTTTCCATGGTATAGTTTTTAGTTCTGTTGCAAAATTAATATCCGCCAATTGATATCAAAATGTAGAATTTTTAAAAGATGATGGACAATCCAATTATTTTTACTATTTTTAGAAGCTGTTTAAAAATAATCTTACCATGAAAGTCAAAGAGGGATTCACAGGAGAAAGATATATAGTAATTCCGGAGTTCATTATCGACATGATGAGGAAAGACCCATTGCTGTCCACACTTCATGTGACCGATATAGGATACTATCCTAAAGCAGAATATCATTTCTGCGAAAGAGACACCCCGGTAAGGCAGTTTATATTGATATATTGCGTAGACGGCAAAGGTTTTTACAAAGTCAACGGAAAGGAATGGAGTATTTCAGCCGGACAATACTTTATCCTTCCTCCGGGGATAACACACTCCTATGGATCCGACAATTCAGAACCATGGACAATCTACTGGATACATTTCGAAGGCACATTGGCTGCACAATATTCGGGTGAGACAGGTGTGCCGCGATCCATCGAACCGGGGAGTTTCTCTCGAATCCGGCAACGCCATGACCTTTTTGAAGAACTATTCAATATACTTGACTCCGGACTGACAATAGACAATCTGCGATATGCCGGTTCTCTATTCCACCATTATCTGGGATCGATACGATTCATTCAGCAATATCGCGGGGCTGGCGGCAACAGCAAAAGCGACAGCGTGGATCTCGCCATACATTATCTGTCGGAAAACATAGAGCGTCACCTGACCTTAAAGGAGATAGCCGACAACTGCCGCGTCTCTGAATCCCGTCTCTCCGCGATATTCAGAGAACGCACCGGACATTCTGTGCTAAACTATTTCAATATCCTCAAGATAAGGCGTGCATGCGACCTCCTTGACAATTCCAACTTGAAACTGAACCAGATATGTTTCAAAGTAGGAATCCCCGATCCTTATTATTTCTCACGGCTCTTTTCAAAGCTTATGGGAGTGAGTCCCCGCAATTTCCGGGGGCGAACCCGCACCTAACCTTAGACATTGTTTTGAGCCATATCCCTCCTCTTTTCCTGGCATTGCTTCTCGAATGCTTTCGGAGTGATGTCAAACTGCTTGAAGAAAAGCTTGCTGAAATATGAAGGTGAGGAGATGCCGATCATTTCGCATATCTCTCCGATGCGGTAACGTCCGTCCTGGATCAGTTCAGCAGCCTTCTTAAGCTTGACCAAACGTATCAGCTCACTTGCCGACATATTGAAAATTGCCTTGATTTTCCTCAGTAAGTTCGAACGACTCATGGCAAGTATGTCACAAAGGCTTTCCACATTAAAATCCTCTTCCTGAAGATGCTCCGTGATAGCATCCATACATTTCTTGACAAACTCCTCATCTGCCTTGTTTGTCTGAATGCTGTCTACATTGAAAAATGGTTTCTTTGAGAAAGATTCCCTCTCCCTGCGACGGTTTTCAAGCAACGACTTTACTGTCTGTGTAAAATATTTTATAGAAAACGGTTTGTCGATATATGCCTCTGCACCCATCTGAAGTCCGCGGACCTTGCTGTCAAGGTCATTTTTCGCGGTTATGAACACAATCGGTATTGACGAGAGATCCGGATCTTCTTTCACTCTCCTGCAAAGCTCCATTCCGTCCATCTCCGGCATCATTATGTCCGTAACCACGAGATCCACCCTTGACTTTTTAAGTTTATCCAAGGCAACGACCCCATTGCTCGCAGTGTCAATAATGAAATTTTTCGATAACTGGTCTCTGAGAAGGTGACGTATAGACTCGTTGTCTTCCACAACCAATACATGGTAGCCGCTGCTGCGAAGCTTGGTCTGATTGGATTCCTCATCAAGCACATAATTGTCTTTATCCGCATCTGCCACTGAAATATCTTCTTTCTCGGCATTACCCACAGGGAAAGTGAAAGTAAACGTATTCAGCAAGCTGTCATCATTATCCAACACAAGGTTGCCACCAAGCACGGCGGCAAGCTGACGGGCGAGTGGCAAACCGATACCGACACCGTTTTTTTTCTCAGCATTACCTTCACTCTGATAAAACGGCTCAAAAATCAAATTTCTCTCCTTTTCCGTTATCTTCGTCCCATCGCTTGAGACACTAACGGCAACAATCCCTTCAGATTCTTTTAATACAACCCTTATATTTTTTGAGGCATATTTCAGAGCATTATTGAAAAGGTTGCTGAGTATCTTGGTTACCGCCTCTTTATCTGAAAAAACCATTAACTTTTCATTTGAGACATCAACTTCAAGATCCTTACCATTGAGATCCATAGCCGGACCGAAACGCTCCGCCGTCTCACTCACCAAGGCAGACATGTCAAAAAACTCTTTTTTGGTAATAAGCATATGCGAATCAAGTTTCCCGAAATCAAGGAGTTCGCGGCTGAGGTGAAGCAGTCGCCGGGTATTCTGCCTCATTACTTTAAGATAGTCAGAAGTCTTGGGGTCATCAATACCGTTTTCCTCAATTGCCTCCAGAGGGATGTCTATCAAAGAAAGTGGTGTGCGTATTTCATGGGCAATAGTCGTGAAAAACTCAACCTTGTCGCGATATAATTCACGCTCCTTTTCTGCAGCATATGCCTGCTCCCTTTGATTTATCTTCTTTTTATTGCGCAATTGCAGCCAGATCACAAGCAACACGACTGCCATTAAAGCTATTATCAAATAAGTCAGTATCGCCCATGTCGACCTCCACCATGGTGGAAGAATCCGGATCCGCAATTCACTCACAGGAACATCCTCCCCATCACCGTATCTTACTTCCAGACGATAATCACCCGAGGCAAGATTAGCAAAAGTTATTTTATTACCGTCAATCCGAGTCCATTCCTGCCCGACAGGAAGCAATCGGTAATAAAAGAAACGTTGCCCCGAGACTCCATATTCCGGCGACGACACGGTGACCCTGAAGCTCGCACATGTGCTTGGCAGAGTTATGCTCTTGCCGAGAGTCACCCCTTCAAGCCCTTCGGCATCACTGCCCTCAGCTAAGTCAAGGAGTGAAACGTTTGTGAAATATACCGGATGATGCTGCTTGCCCGGGACATCAAGTAATGGATTGAACGCTATGATTCCGTTATTACCACCGAAATAAAAGATCCCCGATTTATCGGCGGCGGCAGAATTATAACTGAACTCATTAAACGGCAAGCCGTCATTGATCGAAAAGACCTTTATGAAGCTGTTATCAGGATTGAATTTAACCAACCCTTTGTTGGTCCCGAACCAAAGGAAACCATTGGAATCCTCAAGTACATTATAGACCACATCATCGGGAAGACCCTCTTCAATTCCGAAAGTGATAAAATCATCTTTGGCTTCGTTATATTTGCTCAGACCACCCCGGTCGGTAGATACCCATACATTCCCTTTGCTATCCTGCATTATGGACGATATTGAATTAGAGCGCAGACCGGTAGGCTTTATCTCCCCGTCATCATAACTATAGTTCCTGAATTTACCGGAAGAGGGTGTATATTTCCATAATCCATTGCCCATTGTTCCGATCCAGATGTTACGGTGTGAATCTTCAAACAATGCGAATATCCAGTTAGAGCCGGTATCTTCTACTTTTAAAAAGCCTGTCTCCCCCCTTTTCCTTTTTGCCAAGGCTCCTCCAAGACCTAACCATTCATTGCCGGATGAATCAAGAAGATAGCAATATCCGCTTCCGTCATTACCTGCTACAGAATCTATCGGCAATATCTCGGTCTTCCCTATTCCTCCTCTAACCTTTAATACACTGGAATGGGTGAAACCTAAGTAAACGTCATTACCGATAACATCCACAAAATGCATGACACCACTGCTCTTGGCTGGTGAAACAACAGGATGTGATACAGAACCGGTGTTCAGGTCAAGAAGATTCAGCCCGTTATTTTCAGTGCCTATCCATAGTTTCCCGTCATCGCTCACATCCAACCCCCTTATTCGCATACTCGACAATCCATACTCCCTGCCGAACACATCAAACCGGAACGGATTGTTTGAAAGGAAGTCAACTCCTCCGAACATTGTTCCAATCCATGCATGTCCTTCATAATCACGATATATCACAGAGAGTGAATTGTCGCTCAGGGAGAACGGATCAAGCGCGTTCTCCCTCAGTTCTTTCTCACTTCCGGACAACAAGTCAAGTATATGAAGTCCGTTATGAGTGCCTATCCACAAGTCATCATCAAAAAGTGCTATGTCACGCAAATATACCTTACCTGTTTTCGAAAAATCAATAAGTTGGGGATATCCGTTTTTATGAGGATTATATGAATATATATAGCCGTCTAAAGTGGCAAAAAACAGATCTCCATCTTGATCGGATATCATCTTCGTAAGGCTGCTCGGTGCCGGAAGCAAACCATCGTTGGAAAATACTTTTCGAAACCGGTCATCTCGCGAATTATGCACATAGATATCCAAATAATTGCTCACAGCATAAATCTCACCTGTAGGAGACACGGCAATGTCGGTATAAACATGTTGCTTATTGTCAGAAGTCTTCGGATTTGAGAAGAAATCTACCTTATCCCCCTTAAAACGAAAAATGCCCTGAGTCGGAATGTGCGCCCACACATTTCCGGCAGCATCACCCAATATCCTCAGAACATAATTATTAGGAGATTCCGTATTGGAATTTCCTATTTTCTTAGCTTCTATATTCGATTCGGACGGAGATGCCTCTCCATCCATAAACTTGAATCTGACATCATCAGGATCAAACCGGAAGACACCCCGGTCTGTTCCGATCCATATCTTCCCTGTCTTGTCCTCATACAATGCCCCAATGTTGTCATTGCCATGTTTCCTGACATAATCAAAACACTTCAACCGTTCGATATCCATTCCGTCATATAGATTCAACCCGTTCTTGGTGCCGAACCACATAAATCCCCGGGAATCCCGGAGAATGCACTTGACATTGCTTGCAGAAAGCCCGTCAGCAGAATTAATATGTTTAAACGAGTACTTCTTATCAACAGAATATGCCGGCAACATAACAGCCAGCAATACCAATAGGGTTAAAACAAATCGGTTCATGAGTTTAGCATGGAGTTAGCATATTAGCAGGAATTAAGACCTCATTATATAAAAACAAAAAAGTTTACGCCACCTTAGTGACATAAACATTCCCGTCAACAGTCTTAACCCTTACAATTAAGATATTATATATTGTATCCAATATGATATTGAAGGAGCCACAGGCTCCTTCAATATCAGTTGAATTCAACTGAGTTCCGTCGATTGAATAAACATCTATCCGGTCAATCGCCGAAACAGCATTGACACTAACACAGTTTCCGGTTTTGGAAACATTCACTTTACCGGCATCATCCGCTACCGATTCTGTCACTCCGCTTCCAAAACCTGATTTCTCGAAACGATAAATCCTTACATCCTTCACAGGCACATTGACCTTAAGCGAAGCCGGAGAAGCGGTCTCTCCGGTCCATAGTTCAGTAACATTGACAAAATCCGAGGCATTAACACCCAGACGGGCAAAATCGGGAGTCTTCTCAATAGCCGAATTACCGGATGTCCCATAATTGAACACAACATAATAGAATGCGTCTCCTGCATCAAGAACAAACTCGTTGTCAACAGAAATATCATCTTTCGACCAAAGAGAACCCTTCTCATGGAAAGTTCCTTCAACCGGACGGAACGTCTTGCCGACATTACCGAGTTTGATAAGATCCTTATTCTTGGCAAACTCAACCACACGCGCACGTTCGGCATCATTACCTACAACCTTATAGTCCGTTCCGTTAAAGTTCTTGATATCACCTTCGTAAGCATATGTGCCGCCCAAAAGGGTCATACCGGTCATCAGACCGCAGGAATAACGTATGCGGGCTTCATTAATGTCATTGGAGCCTTTCCCATTGAAAGGAACCTTGGAAAGACACATATGGTCGGGATCATTGAATGCATAGCAACGGTCAAGCCACCATGAGCCGTTGATACAGTTAAGTGTATACATGGACTGAGGAAGATCTCCCCATGCATCACAACCGATACGGCGCACATGCGCTTTTGCGGGGAATACCGGAGCGATAGAGAAGTCAATCATCATGTCTCCCGCCGCCTCCACAATATAGTCCATTCCATAATTGTAAGCCTGCATACCGGTAGTTATGTTCGGATCATAGAAACTGTCGGCTTCCTGCGAACCATTGTTCATGAAGTCTATCTTTACAAACTCGAATCCGAGATTATTGAATTTATTGAGTGTCTTCTCAACCCATTCCCTCACTTTGGGGTGTGTAGGATCAAGAGAGAGGGCATTGATCATTCGGTAACGCCCGTTCACCTTAAGAGCCATCTCACCGAGTTTGCCACCCTCCCAAGTGTTGTTATTGACAGCATCCTGCTCGCTGCCCCAATATGAGAATGGTGTGGTATATATACCGGGCACCATATTGAGAGACTTACATTTATTTACATAATTTACAAGTTGCTGGTCATTAAGGGCGTTCCATCCTGAGTCAAGCACCATCAGCGTGCGTCCCTTCTCATTATAGAATCCTACGGGAAGAAGTTCCTTTTCATAGAAATCAAGAACACTCATTGCCGATGTGTAATTGAGACCGAATTCCATACCGCCCCATGACTGCCATCCGAAAAGCGCGTTGTCTTTTGTCCATTCAAGCTTGGGACATACAACAGTATTCGCCTCTCCATAAGTTTCCAGTCCGTTACGCCAGTCGTCGAAATATCCCACCATGAAACGGGGTGAAGAAACCTTGTCGCCTTTTACAATTCCATGACGTGTAGACGAAGCCTTGTCTTTGATAACATCCCATGTGCGTGAACTAATATAACCGGCTATTGCCGATACTTTACGCGTTTTGTTTGAAGATGTCGGAGTAACACTTACCGCCGACTTCCATACGGAGTGGTCAACCGAGCCGATTATGATTCCCTGACGGGTATTGACATTATATAATGCAGTAGCCTCACATGAGGTTATAGGTTGCCCTAAACTCCAATTGTGAGAGTTGAATGTAGCCCAGTTGTCGTTGGCGAAAGGCATGTCATAGATCCTGTTGCTTGAAGTGGGGAGAGGGAGCGTAGTTGATGTCTGGGACACAATAGGGCATATCTGATGCGCCGCGGCATTATCACCACTCAATGTTGCTTCCACCAAGAAATAGTCGAGATCCGGATAAACATAGATCTTCTGTTCAATCTGAGGCGTTGCCCCGGTATATGTGTAAGTATACACGATGCCGTTGCCGTATCCGTCGTTCACTGCCGCCTTATTCATAGACACCGAAGGATAATTGCGTGAATCCACCGGTGTGTCATCCGCAAGTATCGCCGTTGTGTAGGCACCGGATAAGACCAGCTTTCCTTTATGCTCAAACCGAGCGGTTTTCCGCGACTCGTCAAACGTCACTTTAACATTTCCGTCAACAATATCGAGATTGCCGGCATACGCTGAACCTCCACATGAGGCAATCACTGCCGCCAAGGCAATGGCACCGCCCGTCCTGGCATTTAATATATGAGTCCTGATTGTTTTCATTGTCGTATATTGCAAATTTATAACAACTTCTTATTTTCCCAAAATAAAGATACCTAAAACCTTTTTACCTTAACATTTCTTCCCCAATCGCTTATTATTTAACTACAATCTTGGTTACAGAGGAGGATGTCTTTACAACATATATTCCCGACTCCAGGTCAAGGCTCACGCTTTCACCGGATTTAAGGCCGGATTTCATTACTGAAACTCCGGACACTGAGAAAATCTCCACTTCCATATCATCAGATACGGTAAGTATGTTTCCATCAATAACAAAAGATGCATTCGCCTGTTCCATATCCTCAACACCGGCAGTAGACGCCATTGCAAATTGGCTTGTCGCTTTGCCTCCGTCAATGCTCTGAACACCCCATTCAGAAATCTTGTCCAAAGGAACATTGAGACAATACGAAGTGCCGGTAAGCGATGCGTCAACGTTAGCCTGCTTGAGCTTGCCGGAAACGGCATCAACAGGAACAAGTGTGATTATTTGACCATCCGTAAGCTTGGCATAAAAATTATAACGCAGGGCTTCTGCGGGAGTCTCCTTATCGCTGCCTGCCTCCCATGTGAAAATAGTGGCGTCACCCTCTGATTTTGCACTCAATGCCACAGGAGCCGACGGCGCAGTGTTTACACCACGAGACTGCATGGAGTTATAAATCTGAAAATGGGGACCATTGTCATTGTAACCCATCACGAGCATGTCGGGCACAAGGTTATTGTTAAAATCCCCCAATTCAACAGTTGATCCGCCACGATGACCACCGATAGACGTGGAGTCAAGTTTAAAAGTGCCGTCTCCATTGTTATATGCAATTATTGTAATCGCCTTATCAGATTCTCCGGAATAGACAAAATCCACAAAGCCATCGCCATTAAGGTCACACCAATCTATACCCGACTTGCATATGCCTTGAAGTCCGGCTTCCATTTTGACAAAGTCCGTGCCGTTCACGTTTTTAAACAGGAACGCGCTCTTTGCCCAATCATTGACACATGATTCGCCCGTAACGAGGAGATCAAGATAGCCGTCGTTGTTGATGTCAAGAAATTTTATGGCACCCTTCTCCACCCCTGCCTTGCTTTTGGCAAAACTATCGGAAGCCACTTCCGTAAATGTCAAGTCGCCATTATTCTTATAGACCTTGATACAATCGTTACCGAAATCGTCATTCCAACCGGAAACCGCAATGTCCATCAATCCGTCACGGTTAAAATCGCCAACGGCAAGCGTACCGCCACGATGAGCTTTCAACCCGGTAGTTTCATTTTTGGTAAACTTACCGCTACCCTTCTCATTAATGAAAATTGTAGGCGTACCCTGATCATTCCTTGGATCTCCGCAAAATGTCAGAATGTCGGGATATCCGTCGCCATTGAAATCCGCAACAGCCATAAGTCCCGAATACCATTTCTCGGAATCATCACCGTCTATGCTTATTTCTCCATCCAATGCAAAACCGTCAACAAGACCCTTGTTTGCATCAAAAGTGCCATCACCGTTATTTATCAAGAGCTTTGCATTCCAAGAACTTGCAAGAATAAGGTCTACATTCCCGTCGCAATTGTAATCAATGGGTACGACAACACGCTCCCAGGAACACCCGTCAGGATCAGAGAGCATATTGTTTTTTGTAAATGAATATCCGTCACCCGATACGCAGAAAATATCAGTCTGCCAGCTATTATTAAGGTCACGCCCTTTACCTACAATTTCAAAATTTCCGTCATTATTGACATCTACAAGGATTGCGTTGCCATGACAATAGCCATTGGATATAATATCCTTAAGATTGGAAAGTTCCACAAAAGTAGGAGTTGCACTTTGAGCGCCAAGCACTGTGGCAGCAGTCAGGATTCCCGAAAAAAGTATATGTTTATTCATTATATTGTTAATTTTAAATTAAATAAGATATAAAGTTGACTCAGCTCACCCGGAATGAGCCGAGCCAACTTAAAGAATATATAGTCAAACTCTAAACCTAAAGCCTAAATACTCATCTATACCCTTCATTCTGGTCTGTGCCGAGGATATCGTCATTCTGGTCGATCTCGGACTGAGGGATAGGCCAATATTTATTAAATTCCTGTATTGTGCCGTAACGGTTAGCCCATTTGTTGCGAGCTTTGACATATTCAAGGAACTTACCTGTGCGGACAAGGTCAAAACGTCTCCAACGCTCACCGAACAACTCTCGGACACGCTCCGTCATGAGAGCCTCAAAGAACTGGTCTTTCGACATTCCTTTGTTCCACTGCTTGTCGGCAGGAATATTATTCTCCCATGCGCGTTTACGCACTTCATTCACATAATCTACAGCTTCGGATGTATGTCCGGTCTCATTGAGACATTCAGCGTAAAGGAGAAGAACGTTGGCATAACGCAGCCAAGGTATGTTCTTACCGGAGTTCCACATATTGTTAACGCCCATTCCTGAATGAATATCAGTGCGGAAGTCTTCATATTTCTTTATGTGGGGGAGAAGCTCGTCATGGTCATCGCCAAGACCCTCCCATGCCAGGGATGAGAGATCGGGCACTTGACCGAACCATTCGAAATCATATCTGAGCGATTCATCGCGACGGATATCGCCATCCTCCCAAATACCGTCATCCTCTACATCGCTATATGCCCATGCAGAAGGAACAGCGTGATCATAACCGGCGAAGAAACATCCGTCCTGACCCATATTGGCAGCTGCACGCGAACCTATCTGGAACTGGATGCAGTTATTATCAGGCCATGTAGTATTGAACTGCCATTCGAAAATAGCTTCCGCCGAATTTTTCACATTATAATCAAAGAGGTCATAATATTCCACCAAGCGGAACTTCTGGCTGTCGATAATCGCCTTGAAACATTTTGCAGCCTCTTCAAAATCGCGGAGACCGGTCTCTTCAGGCGCAGCCATATATGCATATCCAAGAAGCATGTTAGCAGCATAGACCGTGGCTCTCTGAGGATCATTGGATTCAGGACAATATCTCACCGCCTCCTTGAGATCGTCAATAATAAATCCCCATACCACATTAAGCGGCTGACGCGCATATGTGAGTTCCTCCTGACGCTCCATGTCTATAATAGGAATCCTTCCGAATATCTGGGTCAGTTCCATGCACAGACCGGCACGTATGAAGTTTGCCTCTCCATATATTTTACCGGACAGCTCATCTTCATCTTTCTTTGATTTCAAGGCATTGATAAGCTTGGCCGACTCTCCGACTTTAAGGTAGCGGCAGTCCCAGGTATCCTTTATGTAGGAGAGTTCCGAAGTGAGCATCGCATCGTAACGGTCAAGAGAACCACGGCGACCGCCATCTTCCTTCAATGCCTGCAATGCGCCTGACTGGATTTCATCCGTTCCCACCATCACTTCCCAGAGGTATCTGTCTTTGAAGCACTCACGCCATTGGCGATAGCAGGAAAGCAAGTTCGACTCGGCATATTCCGGATCAGAGAAAATCTGCTCTTCAGAGATTGATCCGGTGGGTTTTTCGTCAAGGAAATCGCTACAGGAGGTGAACATCATTGCCGAGATTCCTGCAACACCCATATATTTGATTATATTTGAGAATTTCATTGTCTGTTCGATTATAGGGTGAATGAAAGTCCGATTGTGTAGCTACGCTCAGTGGGGAAGTAACCGCTGCCGTCGCCCCATTCGGGATCATAACCTTTATATTTAGTGATTGTAAACACGTTGCCTGCCGTGAAATATAGACGAAGATTATCGAAACGTATCTTACGCAGTATATTCTTGGGGAATGTGTATGAGAAAGAAAGGTTAGAAAGCTTCAGGAAGTCTGATTTCTGCACATATCTGTCTGTATCTCCCGCTCCATATGCAGAATAACCGTCGGCATTGAACATTCTGCGGGGAAAGTAGGCGCCGGTATTTTCCGGGCTCCAGCTATCAAGAAGGTCGGGAGAAGCGTTGCTCATACCGACAGAGCTGATCAAAGATTCATAATAACCGCTAATCATTCTGCCACCGATAGAATACGTGAAGATTGCATTAAGTGTCAAGCCTTTCCAAGTCAAGTCCGTAGAGAAACCGCCATAAGCTTTGGGATCCATGCTTCCAAGACATACACGGTCATAAGAATCGACTACGTCATCCGGTATCCCGTCAGGACCTGAAACGTCAAGGGCATAAAGGTCTCCAAGACCGATTGTGCGGCCGTTAAATGTCTTGCCCTCCCATTCGGAGCGGTTCCATTCATTGGCGATACCGCCGGCTTTAAGGCAGTAAAGGTTGTTGAGCGATTCACCGATGAACAGGTTACCGGTGCGGTTATTGTCACCATTATAGATATGATCAACATTTCCATAAAGTTTGGTGATCTTGTTGCGATCCATACCGAGGTTGAAGTTCACGTTCCATGTCCAGTCCTGAGTGCGGATTGGAGTTGCACCGATAGAGAGTTCGAAACCTCGGTTGGTCATCTCGCCTACGTTCTCTGTAGTATATATATAACCGGATGAAGATGCGAGAGAGTGAGAATAAAGGAGATCAGAGTTCGTGATCCAGAATGCATCGGCAGAAATGTTCAGTCGGTTGTTGAAGAACGCAAGGTCGATGCCGAGGTTCCCCTGTTTCTGTTTTTCCCAAGTGATACCGGGTGTGCCACGGCGTCCGTCAGTGCCATATCCGGCAGTTCCGTCTGTTGATCCATAAGGAGAGTAAAGTGTAAGATAGAGGAAGTCTCCGATATTCTGGTTACCCACCGATCCGTAACCTCCGCGAAGCTTCAAAGTGTTAAGCCAGTCTGTTTTGGGGAAGTAAGGCTCGTTGGCGATATTCCATGCGAGAGAGAACGACGGGAAGAACCCCCATTTGTTACCTTTCCCGAATTTTGAAGAACCGTCCCAGCGACCTGTGAAAGTCACGAAGTAACGATAGTCATAGTTATAATTGCCGCGCACTACATAAGAGAGGAGCGAACTGTTGCTGAGATAATTCCCTACAGCTCGGTTCTCTATGTCTGCATTTGCTCCGAGAACATTGAAACCGAGATCGTCTGACGCAAACCTGCGACCTTCTCCCCAGAGTCCGTCGGCAACATAACGCGACATAGACATACCCGCGAATGCATTCAAGCGGTGAACATCTGCAAACGTCTTGTCATAGCTTACAGTGTTGTCCCACTGCCACTGTGTGGACGCATCACGCTGCTGCTTGGCATAGTTGTCGCCTCCCCTGTATCGGATAGCTTCCTGAATACCTGTGGGAACAAACTGTGCCCATTTCTGCTCAGCGCGGTTGATAGCGAATGTGGTTCGTATATTGAGTCCTTCAAGAGGATTGATGTTGATGAAGTTTGATGACATGAGATGATAGCGGGAACGCTCTGTCTTCACGCCGTTCAATGTGTTGAAAGGATTAAAATTATTATTGGTGTCGCCTGATTGTGCACGCCAGAAGAGAGTGAGGTTTTCCTGATCGAATCTTGTCTCGTCATTCATGAAAGGCTCATAGTCAAGAAGCGGGTTGCCGTTATAGTGAGCCTGATTATATACTTGACCATCCGTCATAACATCGTTGGTGTAAGTGAAAGAGGTGTTAGTTCCTACACGTAACCAGCTTTTAATATCAACAGACACGTTTGCACGACCCGAATAGCGGCGCTGCTCTGTGCCTTTCATGATACCGTTCAGATCCGAAAGTCCGAAAGACAGATATATGTTGGTCTTATCAGTAGCTTTAGAGAATGAAAGGGCATGGTTCTGTTCGAAACCCGTGCGGGTCACCTGATCAAGCCAGTTATAGCTTTTGCCGAGTCTGTGAGTAAGGAACTCGCGACGCTCGAATGCAAGAGGACTGTCCTCGTTCCAGATATAATCCTTGATGTAGGCATCACGATCGGCATTAGGATTACCATACATATATCCATTGGCAAAAGCTTCAGTTCGGAGGTTCCATATACCGTTGGCATCCATAAGGTCGGGAGAGTGACCGGGTTCTGTGAATTTTACCCAACCGTCATAAGTAACCTTACCTTCGCCCACACGCGCTTTCTTGGTAGTGATGACAACCACACCGTTGGCACCGCGCGAACCATAAAGCGCCGTTGCCGAAGCATCCTTGAGAACCTGGATAGATTCAACATCGTTTACGTTAATAGAGTTGAAAGAGCCGTAATCATCACCCATAACCAGACCGTCAACCACATATATCGGGCTTGATCCGGCATTGATAGTGTTCGTGCCTCGAATCTTAATGGAGTTGGATTCAGATGGAGATGAAGCTTTACCTATGCTCACACCAGGCATACGACCCGCAAGAGCGTCATTGACAGTGGTAACAGGTTTTTCAGTGAGCACATCTCCGTCGATCTGGCTGACAGCACCAGTAAGGTCACTTTTCTTCATGGAAACACCCACAACCACTACTTCATCAAGACCGGTTGAAATCTCTGTGAGGGTGATTCTAAGTTTACCGGATTCGGGAACTTTTACTGCCTTGGATTCATAGCCGACATAGCTAACTTCCAAGACATCGCCGGTTTTCGCGGCAAGAGAGAACTTGCCATCGATGTCGGTTGACGTACCGGTGGACGTGCCTTTCACCATGACCGTTGCTCCGATCAGCGGTTCAGATTTTTCATCCACGACTTCTCCAGTAACTATGTTCTGAGCAAAAGCCTGTGGCGCACAGAACATCAGAAAGAAGAATAGAAATTTAAATAATTTTTCCATTTCAGCAGGATTGTTATTAATGTTGTTTGGTTAGATTTTAAAATTAATTTAATCGGCATTCAACGTAATGCCAACAAAGGTTAGTCTTTCATGGGAGGCGACAAATCAACGCCGCGTCTCCTACTGAGTGATATTGCAAATTTAGCTCACAGTCAACTTCAAGGCGTGTAAAATTCAAACCTAAAAATGATAAATTTGCGCCATGTCGGTTGCGAACGGTCTTTTTTAAGCCTATATGGCTATTTGTTATCAGAATTTTACAATATACGGAGTTCCTTTTTTGAGGTTCACAGGTTTTGCAAATCCCTTGATTAAAACTTTGCAATCTTTAGTCGGATAAACTGTAGCCTCCACCATCTTCCCGTCTTTCCAGGACATGTCAAGCGACATTCCTCCCTCTGCGCATATCCCCTTTACGGAGCCGGTATGCCACGCTTGTGGAAGTGCAGGCAGGAACTCAATAAATCCTGCATGACTCTGAAGCAGCATCTCGCACATTCCGGCAACACTTGCCTCGGTGGCATCGAAACTGAAAATATCCGATTCAGCCATTGCAACCCCGGCAGGAGAAACTGTCATCAGATTTTCACGAGTGAAACGGCTAAAAAGGTTCTGAAGCCAGTCATGAGCCATCTCCCCATCCTTAAGGCGGGCATAGAGACAAAGCATATTCGCCGTTGACCATTCCGTATCTTCCCAATCGGGCGATGCTGTCTGCTGTTCAAGACTCCGGCGCGATGCCGCAGCCAATTCAGGAGTGGACTCAACAGAAATCTGATTGAGGGGAAATAGTGCCAACAGATGAGAGGAGTGCCTGTGAGAAGGATCGGAACGACGCCGGTCTCCGTCCCATTCACACACAGTCCCGTCACTCCCTATTGAAATCGGCGGTAGCCGGCGGATATCGTTCTCGAGCTGTTTCCGGAATTTCTTATCAACTCCCAAGATCTTTGAAGACTTGATGCACGCATTGTAGATATCATACACCACTTCCCTATCAATCGCAGGCATCATCGAAAGGCTCAGATGATTCCCCGATGGTGAAATATATCCGTTTTCAGGAGAAATACTCGGTCCGGTCACAAGATACCCCGTGCGAGGATCTTCAGTCATATAGTCCATGAAGAATTTTGCAGACTCTTTAAGCAATGGATACCCTATGGTACGGAGATAATCGTCATCACGGGTGTATAGGTAATGGCTCCACAAATGAGTGGCGAGCCATGCCCCTCCTGTAACGTTCATTCCCCAGCTGATGCCCCATCCGGGAGCCGTATATCCCCATGCGTTGGCAACCGTATGAGCTACCCATCCGTCGCAACCATACATCTTTTTAGCAGTCTTCGCCCCATGATGCGCCAACAATTCCAAATATCTGAAAAGAGATTCGTTACATTCGGCAAGATTCGCTCTGTTCGCACTCCAATAATTCTGTTGGGTGTTTATGTCAAGGTGATAGTCGCATGTCCAAGGCATGTTGCATGCCATATTGTCGTTCCATATGCCTTGAAGGTTGGCACAAAGTGACATGCCGTTAGGACGCGAACTTGCGATAAGCATATACCTTCCATATTGGAAAAACAACGCATCGAATGCCGGGTCAACGGCACCGGACTTTGCAAGACTAAGACGGGTATCGACCGGAAGGGCGGCATTCTTTGATTCACCAAGATCAATCTCCATGCGACCGAAAAGGTTCCTATAATCAGACAAATGTGCAACCTTGCATTTATCCCACCCCAAAGAAGCGGCATCGCTTATCGTGCGGGAGCAAAGCGATTTATAATCTTTATTGTTATAATCCGTGCGTATGTCAACAAGTATTGTCGCCGCATCCGCCGACTCAACCCTCATCCTGTTTCCTTCGGCAACAATTTTTCCACCCTCTGGAATTATCTTGACCATACCTACAAAATTCACACCTCCGGGACCATGAAGAGGAAAATCCACTTTCCCTCCGAACCGGAGACAATCACCGGATGTATGTATATCCGCACTGCGCAATAAATCAAGACCTATGGCAAATGTAAGCATTCCTTTCTCCGAAGAGGTCAGTCTCACGGCAATCACCTGCGAGGGGAAAGAAGCAATGTATTCGCGGGTATACGTCACATCACCGGAATCGTAGGTGACAGAAGTCACTGCATCTGCAAGATCCAGACAACGGGAATAACCGCTTACAGCATTTTTTCCGGTGTTCATTTCAAGCACAAGATCCCCTACCGGCACATGCGTGCCGAAAGAGGTCATGCGTCCGTTAAGATATTTCCACCCTAAAGAATCACCTTTTTCCGGCTCATTATTAAAAAAGTGTCCCCGCATTTCTGCAAGTCTGTCTGCACCACAGAGATTGTTGGAAGTGGAATCGGGCTGTCCGGACCACATCGATATTTCATTAAGGGCAATACGGTCAGTCTTTACACCTCCATAAATCATACCCGAAAGGCGCCCATTCCCGATAGGGACAGCTTCCATCCATTTTTCCGCAGGACGGTCATAACGAAGTCTGGTCTCAGCCGCCCATAAATTCTGAAGAGCGAAAACTCCAATAACGGCTATCAATATTTTTTTCATGATTCAAAGGTTAATTGCATTTGCAAATATCTCAGGCTATCTATGCCGCTGCAAAAATACAATTACCGCATACCTTGACATACATATCCAATCGTCAAAAAATGGTAAATTTGATTCAATCGGATTACTTGCATCCTCCTCTTTAGCGATTGTTTTGAAAACATACGCAAATTCACCAAATTAATAAGAAATGGCTACAATAAAAGTCAAATTCCTCCCTTCCGAAAGCACTGAAAAGGAGGGCATGATCTATTATCAGATTATCCATGAAAGGAAAACCAGAAGGATACTGACAAGCTATTACGTTTTCCCGAACGAATGGAACAGGAAAGAAAGAATAGCAAAAGTAGATAAAGCAAAACCCCGCAGATCTTACATATATGCCATTCGCGACAGGATCAGATGGGACCTTGACCGGTTCACACGAATAACGCGCAAACTCGACAATGAAAAAAACGGAATATACATGCATCGACATCGTAACCGAATTTGAGAGGCATGCCATGGAATACGAAATATTACAGTATGTGAAAAGTAAAAGAGCTGTCTGACTTACTTGTCAGACAGCTCTTTAGCATAATATCATATTATATTTACTTGGATTCAATACCCTCCATTATGACTTCTATACGATTTTTGCCGTTATAGAGATTTTTCATAAATTTATTAAGTTCCTGGAGAGTAAGATTCTCTATCGCTGCCTTGTGACCGGAGATATCATCGAAACCTTTCTCAAGCATTACAAGATTATTCTCCCAATAACCGTTATTGCGGACATTCATCTCATATTGCTTCATTGTAGCTTCTTTTACTTTATTAAAATCCTCCTCTTTCGCACCGTCATTCAGAAGTTTAAGGAACTCGGCGTTCGCACGTTCCTCCATTTTGCCAAGCATTTCGGCATTTGTCTCATATGTATATATCACCATCCACTGACCGGTATAAGGATTCAGGACAGCACCGGCAGCCGGACTATATGTCCCACCCATTTCCTCACGCAATGTTTCGGTAAATACCATTCTCAGTATCTGTCCGATGGTGCTTAGTTTAACGGAATTCTCTATTGAATATGGAACATTCGTTCCGGAGAAGATTGCATAAACCTGAGATTTGGGAGAATGCATCGGCTGCTTGAAATTGTCTATAACCTGACCTGATGCAATAGTTATTGGAGAAAGATCCTTGATAACTGACTTTCCTTTCTTGGCAGGCAGAGTCGCCACATACTGCTCAAGAAGCGGCTTAAGAGTCTCGATGTCCACATTTCCAACGAAGACGAAGGTATAATCCGCTGCGTTTGCTGTTGACAGCCTGATCATGTCAAGAATCTCATTATAATTCGCTGCATCCAATGTATTCACATCAACTTCCTGGAACATCGGATTGTTGCCATATTGCGCCGAGGCAAGATGTTTGGAAAATACGAAATTGGGGTTTGAATCCGCGTTCTTCAATATGGAACGAGCCTGATCAATTTGTGCGTTAAATGTTTCCGGATCCGGATTGACAGAAGTGAATCCGGCATAAATAAGTTCCATCAGCGTGGGCAGATCCTTTACAGAACTGCTTCCATCAAATGAATTTACAGTATTGCCAACAGAATAAGAGAGCGAAGCCACTTTACCAGAAAGGTATTTTCTTAGCTTGACATTGTCAAAGTTCCCAATTTTACTTGCAGAGAATGCATCTTCCATAAGAAGAACATTTGCAGCCTGTGATTCAGGATATGAACGTTTGCCACCGTTTCTGAACGCTGTGAAACGAATCTCGTCAGCCTTGAAATCTGTTGGTTTTACAATAACGCGTACACCATTGGAAAGAAGCAATTCAGTCGTACCGAACTTGCCTTCGCTCTGAGCTTTGATTTTTCCGGGTTTGGGAAGTTTCTCAATCAAAGGATCTGTTATCACCTCATCTACATAAGCCTCATATTCGGCATTGAGAGCATTTTCAAGTGTAGAGAGCATTTCTTTCTCTGAAGCGGGAGCAATACCATCTTTTTTAGGCTGGTCAATAACGATTACCTGATTCTCTGGAGTAAGGATTGTCGCAGCGACCTGATTGACAGCCATTACAGGTATATTAGGAAGCAACTGCTTCACCAGCTCAAATTCCATTTCAATACCGGGTGCCGCTTCGTTATCGACAAAATGACGAATAAGCTCGTTTGCATACGCACCGTTGGTAGTTTTGTTTCTTTCGTTATACAGTTTCTCATATCTTGCAGTCATGCTATCATATACACGCTGCAACTCGCTGTCAGTAAAACCAGTTTTGCAAGCTCTGGCTATTATCCCCATAGCTTCGGCAAAACCCTCTTTGATATCCGTCTTCCCGACAACAGTGATTGTGAACGCCGCTTTAGTCTTCGATACCCAGAAATCACCGAAATGCACACCAGCATAGGCATATTTACATTCGGGCTTCTGATTGTATTCTGTAAGCCTGTTGTTTATCAATGAAGAAAGAATTGATTCAAGCAACTGCTCCTGAACATAACCGGCAAGCGTGTTACGCATCTCAAAAGGAGTTTTTTCGGTTTTGAAACTCAACGTAAGTCTTGTGAACTGACCTTCCGGATCTTCAAAAACTACAAATATAGGCTCTTTGTTATCGCTTACAGTCGGATAAGTCCTTTCAGCAGCATTCTCAGGCATAGGAATCGGAGAGAACAGGTCGATAACCTTCTTCTCCATTTCATCTGCATCAAAATCTCCAACAATGATAATGCCCTGCTGATCCGGACGGTACCATTTCTTATAATATGCCCTCAACACCTCCGGAGGAAAGTTACGAACAACTTCCATTTTTCCTATAGGCGTCTGCTGATACTGATATTCCTTATATACTTTAGGCAAGATGTATTCAAGCATACGGGAATTTGCATCGTTACGGGAACGCCATTCTTCCTCTATGACACCGCGCTCCGCGTTGATTTCGTCTTCTTCAAGAAGAATCTCTCCGCTCCAGTCATGAATTGCGAGCAGAACGCTGTCCATCAGAGCCTTGTCGGTAGTAGGCACATTATTTATATTATACACGGTCTCATCGAAAGCTGTGTATGCATTTATATCCGCGCCAAAACGGATTCCTTTGGACTGAAGATAATTGAGCATATTCTTTCCGGGGTAATGGCTTGTTCCGTTGAATGCCATATGTTCAAGAAAGTGTGCAAGACCGAGTTGCTCCGATGTCTCGAGCGTAGAACCGACTTTCTGCGCTATATAAAAATTCGCACGCTCTTTGGGTTCTTCATTATGCATGATAAAATACTGCAAGCCGTTAGGCAATGTTCCATGCTTTACTGCCGGGTTAAGAGGCAGCGGCTGCATTTGCGGCTGTTGAGCAAATGCTCCGAAAGCGCCGACGATCATTATCGCCACGCTCAACATTCTTTTTAGAATCATAATGACTGTATTAAATATGTTATGTTGTTTATAATTGCCGTTATTTTGTGTAAAACATATTCACAAAGGTAATTCTTATATTTAAATTTGCAAAAGAAAATTCATAAATTCAAAACATTTACTGACATTATGGTCATATCTTAAGAGCTCTTTCCTTAAAATCCGGAATCTAAATGATGCCATTCATAAGTGCATATAATGACAATCCCGATATAGACCTTATGCCAAGCTTCGACGATATGTTCTTGCGGTGCGTAATTACTGTGCTCGGCGAGATACATAGACGGTCTGCGATTTCCTTGACAGTCAGTCCTGACACAAGTTCTTTAAGCACTTCTGTTTCTCTCGCTGTCAATTCTCCATTTTCGTCATTGCCGTTATTCTTGTTCAGAATTCGATCAAAAACAGTAAGGATTTCAGTGAGATCAGTATCCTTGCCGATTGTTGCAAAACCTGAAGCAGAATGTCCGGTTTCTCGCGATATTGCTACAACCCGGTTGCGACGAGGAAGGAAAAAGTCAAGATTTCTCAACAATTCCTCGACTGAAGCTATAAAACACTCGAACGAATCATCTGTACCGCGTATTTCGTCAAGACTGACAAAATTACGGGCATGTACCCCGGGATAACCTTCAAGGATACTGCGTATCGCAAGTGACTCAAGCGATGAAACATCAATTAAAGCGATCTTTCGCATAACGGTTTCAATATTCTGTCGCGAATACGATTGTTCTGACGGATATCCTTGTCAAGCACAGATATGGCACTTACAACCGCCACACACAGATTTCTGTCATAATCACCCTTGAGATGAATGACAAAGAAAGATATGAGATCCCTTATCTTGTCTTCAATATTGCTCTTGTCATATGGCAGTTCGATTTTTCTACTGTCATGAATTCCGTATCCTTTATGAAACGAATCATCTGAAACATTATCGCAGAATTTCAAATAAGGAAACCAATAGTCAATATCATCTCTGATCATTGATAGGATGTCGGATCTGACTTCAAGGTAAAACTTATTGAGCAATTGCAGATTATTATCGCCGCAACTTTCGGAACCGCAATCTGCCTTCCTTTGCATCAGAAGATTGAAATGCCTGTCTATATTAGGAATCTGAATTCTTTCATAATAATGGTCTGTTTTTTCAAGATAATTAACCACCATAGAAAGATGAGTTCGTTCGGCAATTCTCTCAGGGAAATAATCCGGATTAAGATAAGTGTTTATAACTGCCAAAAAGAAATCTGTGTCGATGCCGGCATCGACACAGATTTCCGAAATAGTGCAATCTCCCACACCGAGAAAAATCCCGAAACGGTTGATAACCGCCACAATCGACGGATCCTCGAATATCGGTTCACTCAGTCTGGAATCTTTTGTATATACCGCCATTTTATTTATTTCAATATCTTTATTTCACAGCAGGATTAACAACCACACAGGAAGACGGCGAGATAACTATGTCCATTTTCACGTCATGCGATTCAGCCTGTATCTCATTAACAATCTGAAACTCATAGCCGATTCCGATTTTTATAGCTCTCATTGATCTGAGAAGTCTGTCATAAAATCCCTTGCCGCGTCCGACACGGTTACCTCTGTTATCATAAGCTACACCAGGCACTATTATAAGATCTATGTCGTCCGGGTTCACGACATCGTTCCCGGTAGGCTCTTCAATATGGAACGCCCCGAGTTCAAGCCGTGTTTCGTCATAAGGGAGAATCTCAAGATTGACCCCATTCACTCTTGGCAGATAAAAACGTTTCCGGTTGCTCCATTTAGTCAGAAAGGCTCGCGTGGAAAGCTCATCCGGAAGTGAATGATACATAAGTATCCTCTCGGCTACCATAAATGCCGCTGTATTCTCAACACGCCTGAAAACGTCATCAGCCGCCGATTGTCGCTCCTTTTCAAGCAGCATGGATTTCAAATCCCTGATTTTCTTTCTGATTTCATTCTTTTCCATAGTATTGTTATTTGATATTTATCGGCGATTCCCCTTCTTCAAGAACCTTGACAGCGCGTAATACAGTAGGATCTGACTGATTGAGAATCTCCAGAAACGAATTGAATCCTATTAGATCTCTTGCTATCACGGCCTTTAGCTGATTGAGAAGCAGATTGCGCGATTTATTGATGTAGTACCAACGAGCCGGCAGTCCGTTGTTCGCGGCGAATGCAACAAAATTATTCAGCAGCATGTTGTCGCGTGGCATGATTCTTTTAAGATCTTCCATAGAATTCTTCCCATTCAACATAGGACGATACGTTTCCGCAAACTCACCTGCATAACGCTGTATAAGACCGCGGTTAAGAGCCTCAAGATAATAGGAAGTGTATCCGGTCGTGTCTTCCGGCACAAATATGTCGGGCATTATTCCGCCCCCTCCGTAGACTGTGCGTCCGTTGGGAGTGGTAAATATCTTGCTTTTGTCCATTTTTATGGAATCCTGAGAATAGAACTCACCATGATTGTACCTGTCAAGAATATCCAGATCATATTTACCATCCCGACCACGCTTGTATTCTTTCTGAATACAACGCCCGGAGGGTGTGTAATATCTTGCCACAGTAAGCCGGATTCCAGAACTATCAGGCAGTACTATCGGATTCTGTACAAGCCCCTTGCCAAACGATCTGCGACCAATGACCAGTCCCCTGTCATTATCCTGGATTGCTCCTGCAAATATTTCTGACGCAGAAGCTGAGAATTCGTTGGTAAGCACAGTCAACTCGACATTCTGAAACTGTCCGTTCCCATCGCTTATCGCCATTGTCTCGTTTTCAGGTCGTCGCCCCTGTGTATATACAATCATCTTTCCGGCAGGAAGGAATTCATTCGCCATGTAGATTGCCTGATCCATGAACCCGCCGGAATTACCCCGGAAGTCAAGCACATATTTCTCAGCCCCTTTCTTTCTCAATTCCACGAGAGCATTGAAAAACTCGTTGTATGTTGTCCGCGCGAACTTACTTACGCGGATATACCCGATTTTATCCGAAAGCATATACTTTGAATCGACACTGTACTCGGGTATCTTATCACGCACCACGTCAAATGTCAGTATCTTGGAGACTCCCTTCCGTTTAACTTTAAGAGTCACTTTGGAGCCCTCCTTTCCTCTGAGGCGCTTGAACACTTCCTGATTGGAGACTTTGTCTCCACATAAAGCATTACCGTCAGCCTCAAGAATCATATCACCCGGCTGAAGCCCCACCAGTTCGGCAGGTCCTCCGGGAACAACCTCAATGACTTTTACCGTATCTGAAAGAATCTGGAAAGACACGCCTACTCCCCCAAAGGCACCCTCAAGCTCTTCATTGGTCGCAGTCAGCTCTGACTTCGGAATATACGCGGAATGAGGGTCAAGAGAAGCGAGTAGATCAGGAATTGCTGTTTCCATCAAAGAATCTATATCAATCTGATCCACATACTGATTCCTGACAAGTCCGAGTATTGTCTGCATTTTTTCCTGTCCCGGGGAAAGCTTTCTTACAGCTTCATACTTGCCTATAAAAATACCTCCTATCACTCCTGACGCAATGGCAAAAGGGAGTATGACAGCTGATATGTTTCTTTTTTTAGCCATTTCAAATATATGATTATTGGCATTCCTCGTCTTCAAGAGGTAAATATACTACCTCTATGCCTGCCTTTTTCAATAAATCAAGACCATCGGTAATCCTGTAGATGTCAGAAAAAACAACTCTTTTGATACCAGCCTGGATAATCAGTTTCGAACATTCCATACACGGACTCGTCGACACATAAAGAGTGCTCCCCTCGCTTGAATTATTCGAACGCGCTACTTTTGTGATTGCATTTGCCTCGGCATGCAGCACATATGGGAATGTCACCCCTTCAGCACTTTCGCATACATTGGCGAATCCCGCCGGCGTGCCGTTATAACCGTCAGATATAATCATCTTGTCTTTAACAAGAATCGCCCCGACTTTTCTGCGCTGACAATATGAATTTTCACTCCATATGCCCGCCATTCGCAAATATCTGCGGTCAAGAGTTGTCTGTTTGTCTTTCATCTGTTGCTTATAAATCGTTTTCAAGAATATACCTTTCGGCATCAATCGCCGCCCTACATCCTGTACCTGCCGCACTTACAGCCTGACGATATATGGGATCCGCACAATCTCCCGCCGCGAATACTCCCGCTACGTTTGTGGAAGTATAAGGAGCGTTCACCTTGATATAGCCCTCTTCATCCATATCTATCTGACCCTTGAATATTCCGGTGTTCGGACGATGTCCGATTCCCAAAAAGAAACCGTCTATTTCTATATCAAACTCAGTTTGCTCCGGTGTGCCGAGATGACGGACAAGTCTTGCTCCTTCCACACCATCTTCTCCGAAAAGTCCGACAGTGTTGCAATTGAAGAGTATCTCTATGTTCTCACGTTCATTTACACGTTTCTTCATTATGTCGGAAGCACGCAGATAATCCTTCCTTACAATCATGTAGACTTTTTTTGCAAGAGTAGACAGATATAAAGCCTCCTCGCAGGCAGTGTCTCCGCCTCCGACAACGGCAACAGTCTTTTTCCTATAGAAAAAGCCATCACAGGTGGCACAAGCACTCACTCCAAGTCCATTATATTTTTCTTCATCAGGAATTCCAAGATATTTCGCCGAAGCTCCTGTGGAAATAATAACAGTGTCTGCAACAACAACATCTCCACGATCATCGACACAGCGGAAAGGACGCTGGCTGAAATCAACACTGTCGATCAAACGAGACACTACGCGTGCGCCGAAACGCTCCGCCTGATCTCTCAGATGCTGCATCATCTCCATGCCCTGCACTCCATTCGGATAACCGGGGAAATTCTCTATTTCTGTAGTCTGAGTCAACTGACCTCCCGGCTGGTTTCCCTCATAAATCACAGGACTCAGATTTGCTCTTGATGCATATATACCAGCGGTATATCCTGCTGGACCGGAACCTATAATCAACACTTTTGTTCTTTCTTCTGTCATGGCTATATTCTGATTTATTCTGTCTGAACTCAATGTCCAGCACATTTAACATTTATATGATTTATATATGATCTTATTGTCAATCTATCTCAGGTCAATAATCTGGACCCGCGGATATTTTACCTTGGGATATTCAAATTCCGAAGCACTGATGGATTTCGAATAATCAAGTGATTTAATCCTGACAGTAGCGGCTGTCCCCGCTCTTGGAATCACAACGAATTTCTCAGGTTTAAAAGATTTTGAATTCAATGTAATTTCTACAGACCTTACCTGATTCTTCTTTGACTTGGGAATAAGCGTAACCACATATTTCCCTGCCACCCTGTTTTTTGAGAATGTTACCGAATAATTCGCGGAATACGTTCTGAGATATTCCAACGGGTTAGATTCTGATATTTCATTTGCTGTCGGTGTCACAACCGTAGTCTCCTTTGACGAAGTGTTATATGACCACATATGTTTCCCGTTATACCACGATGTGGATACGGGCGTGGCAAACACAAACTTATTACCGCTTGCTTTCAGGCTTCCGGTAAACGAACCGCCTGATGTTGTAACGCCAAACACACCGACAATCCCTTTTGCCGCTTTGGCATAAGAGGCAGCCTTATTCATAACCTCGGTCGCCGTAAGAGCGTAGAGACTGGTTGAAACTGCAAAAGCAAGAAAAACCAGCGTATATCTCAATATTTCAACTTTATTTTTAATCTGAACGTTCTGCATACTTTATTTATGAGGAGTTTTAAATATAACATGTCCCGGCGACTCCATGTTTAGTCTTTTAAACATATGGTAAAAGACTTCACACACTCGCAAGAATGCTTTCAAGACCTATCTGGTCTACAAGAACGGCTCTCGGCTTCCCTCCTTGAGAAGGTCCTACTATTCCGGCTGCTTCAAGCTGATCCATAATCTTGCCGGCTCTGTTATAGCCGATCGAATAGACGCGTTGTAACGATGAGGTAGATGCTGTATTTGAATTGACGACACGCCTTGCAACTTCCTCAAACAATGGATCCCGATCTCCAACCGGACCACCGACAGATGAATCATCGCCGTTTGCCATGGGCGGTTCCGGCAATTCATAAGGTCCCGGCGCATAGGGCTGTTGCTCTATATATTCACAGATAGACTCAACTTCAGGAGTGTCAATAAACGCGCACTGCACGCGAACCATTTCAGAATTGTTGAAAATAAGCATATCGCCGCGTCCTATCAGATGCTGTGCCCCTGACGTGTCAAGGATAGTTTTTGAATCGACACCCGAAGAAACTTTAAATGATATTCTTGCCGGGAAGTTCGCCTTGATTATACCGGTAATGACATTGGTAGAAGGCCGTTGTGTAGCGATTATCACATGCATGCCTACAGCTCTTGCCTTCTGGGCAAGACGCGCAATGGGCATTTCCACATTTTTGCCCGACACCATTATCAAGTCTCCGAACTCATCTACAACTACCACAATATAGGGCAAAAAGCGATGTCCCTCAGCGGGATTCAACTTACCATCCTTAATTTTTCCATTGTATTCCTCAATATTGCGGGCATGTACATTCTTAAGCAGCGTGTACCTGTTGTCCATTTCTATACAGAGAGAATTAAGAGTTGCCTCGACTTTCTGCATATCTGTTATCACAGGCTCATCGCTGTCAAGATCGTCCGGTATTACAGCAAGATAATGATTCTTAAGTTTATTGTAAAGACTGAATTCAACCTGTTTGGGGTCTATCATGACAAATTTCAGTTGCGAAGGACTTTTGCAATACAACAATGATGTGATAATGGCATTAAGACCTACAGACTTACCCTGCCCGGTCGCTCCCGCTACAAGTAAATGCGGCATTTTTGCAAGATCAGCGATGTACACCTCATTAGAAATCGTAGAGCCAAGAGCAACAGGAAGATTATATCTGCTTTCCTGATATTTCCTTGACTTTATGACTGTCTGCATGGACACCGTAAGAGGATCCTTGTTGGCAACTTCGATACCTACTGTGCCCTTTCCCGGAATCGGGGCAATAATTCTGACACCGATTGCAGAAAGGCTCAAAGCGATATCATCGACAAGACTTCGGATCTTGGCAATTTTGACACCCTTGTCCGGAACGATTTCATATAGCGTTACTGTCGGTCCGACAGTTGCTTCGATCTTTGTGATCGGAATTCCGAAATCGAGAAGAGTCTTTTGAATTTTCTCTTTGTTCTCCATTTGCTCTTCAGCATCGACACTTATCTTGGTAATACCCTCGCGCATAAGGCTGAATGGCGGGAACTGATATTTATGCTGAGCCTCGAAATCAAGTTGTGATTTATAATGTCGCTTGCCGTCCTGATCTATCTGATTCACATTCACAACCATTGACGGCTCGGGAATATCACTTACATCTGAAACCGGAATACTCTCGGACTCGACTTTATCCGGCATGTCATCTACGGTCATTTCGGCAGCTTTTGCCGTTGCCGCCACCTCTGCTACAGTTTCTTCATACTGACTGACTGCCTCAGAATCCTTTGATTCAGTCTCATCTTCAAGAATGTAAGTGTCAGAAAAAGACATTTGTGCCTCATTTTCAGGCACATCGCTTACATCTTTCATATTCGTGACAGGGAGAGTCACACACTCTCCTGCCCTTATGTCATCTATATGTTCCTCCTGCTCGTCTCTCATCAAGGCTTCTTCTTTAGCAAGACGCGCAGCCCGTTCTTCGGCAGCTATTCTTCTGCGTTCCGCACGTTCCTGATATTTTCTCCGTATCCATGCCACCAGGTCATTAAGACAAATGACAACGAACAAGGCAACCATGAAAAAACACAGAATATATGATCCGTATCCAAGGAAACTGTTTATAAACTCATATACATAATGGGCATGATATCCCCCCCAGTTCACGTACGTATTTGTTATGACGCTTGAGATTCCGACAATAAGCGAGATCGTTATCAGGGCAACAAAACACTTGATAGTAAAGTTTACGCTTTTAAACCGGGGACGACCAATAAGCAACTTCATGCACATCGCCCCGAGCCAAACGATAATAACGAATGACCCTACACCAAAACTTCTGTTAATCAGAAATTCCGCCAACCTGGCACCACCTTCACCTCCGTGATTGGCTATACGGGCAGCACCGCCAATCGGTGCATTATTGATAACTGACTGGTCTTTTATACACGCAGTGAAATATGACAGGAAAGAAATCAAAAGATACACGGCAAGACATCCAAGAAAAATACCTGTTATCTGCCGTAAAGCAGGAGAAGACAAAAAAGTCTTTACCTTGTCAACTATAGTAGTTTCCTTTTTTTTATCCTGAGTTTTATTTTTACCTTTCTTTTTGGAACTTCGACGACTGGAGTTTTCCGTATTTTTCCGGTCTTGTTGCTCGGAAGCCCCAGATGTGATTACCGGCGGCTCTTCATTAGTATCAATATGTGGAGTGTAGCTTTGGTAGTTATTCATTTACGAGAGGATGCAATTTGCGCTTCCAATTACAAAATTAATTAAAATTCTGCAATAAAGACCCCTCTTTACCAATTTTTAAATAACTTCTTACCTTTGGACATCTAAGAAACTGTTTAAACACATCATATAAATAATTTCGAATTAAATTTAAACAGTTTCTAAGAGTGTGTTTACTTTTAACTTAGGTTGGCATAAAGATGGATTTTTGAGGGATTTCAGCGAGTTGAGAAAGGAGCAATTTCCACATTGCGACTGCCGAAACTTGGCTGAAAGCACCAAAAAGACACTTTATGATGACTTAAAGAATTTCAAGAAACGCATTTAGCTTTAATTCGTGTTAAAAGTAAACACACTCTAAGGGATGTGAGTCTGCTTCACTAATACTGTCTGAAACTAAAGGAACAACCGATAACGAATCTGGTGCGGATATGATTGAATCTCCGACACAAACGGTATCCTTATGCTGAATATCTGCCTTTTCCACCTTTCTGAATTTTGGTTCTCTGGTTCCTTTCACAGTCGGAATCCATGGAATTTCAACGCCATCGGTGTAATTCTGCTCAAGATCTCTTTTCCCAGGCACAACGATAACAGGCATTCCGATTTCAACAAGTTCCACGAGTTCAAGAATATTCTCGTTTTTCACCCTTATGCAGCCGTGACTTGCCCTCGCTCCGATGCTCCATGGCGCGCACGTGCCATGAATTCCGATCTGCGAAGTGCCAGGTATGCGAAGTCGTATGAACCGAGGTCCGAACTGTCCTTTTTTCTTGGAAGTGACTCCATCGTCATCAGTAAACAGCCAGTCTGTACTGTCGTATATTCCTTCAACGGAAAAGAGTCCTTCAGGAGTTCTTGAGTCCCCTTTTTCATGTTTTGTGCCGAAATTTTTCGCACAAGCCATGCCATATGATTTCTTCTCGACACCGAATTTATCAAACAATATAACTTTCATGCGGCTTTTGTCGACTGCAATAAATCCGCTGTGCCGGTTATTCAGCAGCTTTTTCACATATGAAGTGGATTTATGAATCATGTCAGGTAATATTCCGGCATCGTACTGTTCCCATTTTCCTGAATTTTTCATAAATTCCATCAGGTCTTCGGGCTTCTCGCTATTGACAGTCGAGACTACAGGCTCAATATCCACTATCGAATCCATAGCGACAGACGCAGAGTCGAGAGAACCGGCAAAGACAGCTTCAGACTCAGTGTCCAATTCAGCCTGCACTTTGTCTCGCATACATGACACACTCATCAGCCATGCTGAAAGCCCCAATATGCTATAAACTCCTGCTTTCGACATAAAATTCTTATATATTGTGTAAGATTCATAACTTGCGGATGCAAAATTAGTTATTAAATCCGACTTTACACAATCTCTATGATGAAATGTTGTATGATTAGCGGAATATAAGGATTTTTTGCTAAATTTGCAGATTGATGGGCAAATCTAAAACCATAGGAATAGCCATACTCGCGATAATCTGGATATGGCTTGTCTGGATGTTATTGGCGGCTACAGGTGTCAATCTCAAGAACCTGCTGATAGTCGTGATGACAGGAATTATCATATTTGTGCCGTTATATAAAAAGTATTTTGGCAGACAATGAATTTACTCAGTCATATCAATAGTCCGAAAGAACTGCGTAACCTCCGGGCTGACCAGCTTCCGCAACTTTGCTCCGAGATACGGGAATACATGATTGATAATCTTTCTCACAACCCCGGACATTTCGGTTCAAGCATGGGTGCGGTGGAGATTATTGTGGCTCTTCATTACGTTTTCGACACCCCGCGTGACCGTCTTGTGTGGGATGTCGGACATCAGGCTTATGCACACAAGCTGCTGACAGGAAGGCGAGATCTTTTCCCGAATCAAAGGACCGCGGGAGGAATCAGCGGCTTCCCATTTCCAGCTGAAAGCAAATATGACACTTTTGTATGCGGACATGCGGGAAATTCTATTTCCGCAGCCCTCGGAATGGCAATTGCCGACATGAACATTCCGGGGGAGGAAGACCGAAAGACAATAGCGATTGTCGGAGATGCCTCGATAAGCAACGGTCTGGCGTTTGAAGGCATCAACAATGTTTCCAACAATCCCAACAATCTTCTTATCATACTTAACGACAATGACATGTCGATAGACAGTCCGGTAGGCGCGATGCACAGATACCTCTCGGATATGACCACCTCGGCATCTTACAACCGTATCAGGCTCAGAATATACAATCTATTTAAAAAATGGGGACTTGTAAATGATAAAAGGAAAGGATTGCTGCTGCGTTTCAACAATGCGGTGAAATCACTTATCTCCACACAGCAGAATATTTTCGAAGGACTCAACATACGGTATTTCGGGCCTTTTGACGGGAATGATGTTACAAAGGTCGTTAAAGTACTCTCTGATATCAAAGATATGAAGGGTCCGAGGATACTGCATCTCAGAACTGTAAAAGGGAAAGGATACAAAGCTGCGGAAGAGAATCCTCAGGCATGGCATGCACCAGGCAATTTCGATCCCGAGACAGGTGAGAAAATCAGATCTACCTCCTCTTCCACCCCCCTGTGGCAGGAGGTTTTCGGAGAAACTCTTGTCAGGCTGGCGGAAAATAACAATAAAATAGTCGGAATAACTGCTGCCATGTTGTCCGGGACATCCATGAGCAAAATGATGGAGCGTTTTCCCGAAAGAACATTCGATGTCGGCATTTCCGAAGGACATGCCGTAACGTTCGCAGGAGGTCTTGCGGCTGCCGGAATGAAACCATATGTCGCTATTTATTCCTCATTTCTTCAACGCGGTTTCGACAACATAATCCATGATGTGGCGATACAAGGATTACCAGTAGTCTTGTGCATAGACCGTGCAGGCGTTGTAGGAGAAGACGGTGTCACTCATCATGGACTCTTTGATCTGGCATATCTCAAGATAATTCCCGGCATGTGTATTGCGTCTCCTATGGACATCAAATCTTTGAAGGCTTTGATGAAAACAGCGGAAAAGATGTCTGCTCCTATTGCAATCCGTTATCCGAGAGGCAAGGCAAAGGGCGAGAATTCCGATGAAAACGCGATCCCTTTGGCTATAGGAAAAGGAAGACAGATACATGCCGGTGACTCACCAAAGGTAGCTATCCTGACAATCGGTCCTTCCGGCTTCGAGGCATTGGAAGCAGCCAAGGAACTTGAAACCATGAATATGCAAGTTGATGTTTACGACATGATATGGGTTAAACCGATTGATTCCGTCATTCTTGAGAAAGTCGCAAGAAATTATGATGCAGTTGTAACTGTAGAAGATGGAACTGTAAAGGGGGGATTCGGCTCTACCGTCGCTGATTGGTTCAATGATAACGGATATTGCATTCACGTAGAGAAATCCGGGATTCCCGATGAATGGATTACCCATGCTAAAGTCGAGCAGTTGCATTCCCGCTGTGGCATAGATGCATCCGGAATTGTTGAGACTGTAAGGAAAGTATATGCCGGTTTGTCCGTTAAATAATTTTGTCCGTTAAATAATAAAGATTGGTCTGATGAAAATTGTAATAGCAGGTGCCGGTGAAGTGGGAACACATCTTGCCAAGATGCTCTCCAACGAGGATCAGGATATCATTCTTCTTGACAACGATCAGGCTCGTCTTGACGTTATAGATTCCAACTATAACCTGATGACATGGAATGGATCCACATCTTCATTCAGCAGTCTGAGAGATGTCGGCGTATCCAATGCAGATCTGTATATCGCTGTAACTCCATATGAAACCCGCAATATAACCAGCTGTGCGATCGCAAAAAGACTCGGAGCAAAGAAAACTGTTGCAAGAATCGACAACAGCGAATTCCTTAACCCTGACAACGGTGCGATCCTTAAGGATGTAGGAGCTGATTTTCTTATATATCCCGAGAACATCGCAGCACAGGAAATAGCAGTGGCACTATATCATAATTGGGCAAGATATTGGGGTGAACTTCATAATGGAGGCTTATTGCTGATCGGAGTCAAATTGCACGGAGATTCACCACTGTTAGATTGCAAACTAAGGGATCTGCCGGTAAAGACACATGATTTTCATGTCGCTGCAATCAAGAGGAACAATGAGACGATTATTCCAAACGGTAACGATGAAATCAGACGTGACGATATCGTTTATTTCATAACGACTCCTCCATTTATACAGGAAGTGAGGGAAATCTGCGGCAAAAAGAAACGCATTATAAAAAAAGCACTTATCGTGGGAGGAAGCAGAATAGCGCAACGTTTCGCAAAACTCTACAATGAAGAATTTCATATAAAGATCATTGATAACGACCGTGAGAATTGCGAAAATATGGCAACAATTCTGCCCAATTGCGAGATAGTCTACGGAGATGCTCTTGACATAGAGGTATTAAGGGAAAACAACATTTATCAGTATGACGCGTTTCTGGCTTTGACAGACTCCTCGGAGACCAATATACTATCGTGTCTTACGGCAAAAGAATTCGGAGTGCCGAAAACAATTGCAGATGTAGAAAACCTCCAGTTCCTCAGTCAGGCTGAAAATCTTAATATCGGCACAACAATCAATAAAAAACTTTTTGCATCAAGCCATATATTCAAGATTCTACTTGATGCTGATGAAAGCAACTCTAAATTCCTTGCTCTCGCCGATGCGGAGGTCGCGGAAATATATGTGAAACATAATGCCAAGATCACAAAATCTCCGGTTAAAGACCTTAAGTTGCCGTTTGGCATGACTTTGGCGGCTTTGGTAAGAGAGAACGAGATTCAGCTGATTAATGGTAACACTCATATTCAAGAAGGTGATTTTGTGGTGGTATTCTGTCTTTCGGGTACAATCCATAAGATCGAAAAGTGGTTTAACTGATATTTTATGTTATCCTACAAGAAACACCGATATTATATCAATATGCCGATGCTCTTGAGAGTAATCGGTTATCTTCTTGTCATAGAATCCCTGTTCATGCTGATTCCGTGCATCATCGCTCTTATTTACGGTGAGGATTCATTTATGGATTTTCTAATATGCGCCGGCATATCCGGTGCTTGCGGAGGCGGAATGATGATGCTTAAGCCCAAAACAAAAGAAATGGGGAAAAGAGAGGCTATTTTGCTTACAGGAATGACATGGGTCATATTGTCGTTGTTCGGAATGCTTCCTTTTCTTTCCGTAGGCACTCATCTCTCGGTTTCAGACGCTTTTTTTGAAACAATGAGTGGTTTCACAACAACAGGAGCCTCTGTTTTGAATACACTGATCGGTATTCCCAAATCCATTCTTGCCTGGAGATGTGTGGTACAGTGGGTAGGTGGGCTTGGAATCATTCTTTTTACGCTGGCAGTTGTGCCAATGCTTAATTATTCGGGAGGCATGCAGCTTTTCAATGCAGAGGTTACAGGCATAACCCACGATAAACTGCGTCCCAGAGTCAGCTATACGGCTAAAGGATTATGGGGAGTGTATATACTTCTTACCATTCTGCTTATAGTGTTCCTCTCGTTCTCAAAAATGAGTTTTTTCGATGCCTTCTGTCATGGTCTTTCAACAATATCGACCGGAGGATTCTCCACATCTGACATGAGCATAGCACAATGGAATTCAATATATCTCAAAATTGTGATGTGTGTGTTTATGTTTCTTGGCGGTGTGAATTTTTCCTTACTGTTCAATCTATTGACAGGCAAAGGCGGAAATCCTTTCAAAAATACGGCTTTCAAATGTTATGTAGTAATTATATTGGTCTGTTATATCGGATTTGTAATTAACATACTCATTGAAGGTCTTGCCGAAAACTGGGAGTATCTTACCATTGATCCTCTGTTCCAGACAATATCCATCCTTTCGTCCACAGGTATAACAGAACCCAATTTTCACGACTGGGGTTCAATATCGATTGCCCTGCTGTTGGTGATGATAGTTATGGGGTCATGTGCGGGAAGCACTTCGGGCGGAGCGAAAGTTGACCGGTTTGTAGTTCTTTTCAAATTCCTTAAAAACGAGTTTTATAAAATGATGCATCCCTCCACCGTTACAACTGTGACAATCAACGGCAAGGGAACATCAGGCTCCGTCGTGCAAAAAACTCTGGCATTCCTTTTTCTTTACGTGATGGTAATATGTATAGGAGGCCTTGCAATGAGCCTTATGGGACTCCCCCTGTCGGATTCATTCTTCTGCGCTTTATCCGCCATCTCAAATACCGGACTCGGCACCGAGGTTACAGGCCTTTCGGAAAACTACGCGCTTATACCGGATGCAGCCAAATGGCTTCTGTCACTTATAATGCTTATCGGGCGTCTTGAGATATTTACCATCCTTCTGCTTTTCACCCCCACATTCTGGAAGAGATAGAATACGCTGGCAAGGGAGATACTGCCCTTTCTTGCCAGTCATGTCTGCGTAGTGCACTGCATGACGCAGGCAGACATGATAACACGCAAGGCAAGAAGTACAATTGTCACCCCATTTCGGTTTTGATCCGACAATCGATATATTTCCGACAGGACACGCTGTCGAACAGGCTCCACAGCCCGTGCAATCATCTGTAGAGTGCCATTTGGATGGTTTTATTCCCCATTTTTTGAAAAGAGGATAAACTATTCGTGTTTTCAAGGTTGGGAAAGAACCTACAGTAACCTTTTCCTCCCATTCGGCATTGAGTATTCTGGAAGCTATTCTTCTTACTTCCATACGAGCCTTGTCAATCTTGTCTATTCTCAGAGAATCAGAATCAACGTCAAAGCCAGGCAAGAGAACATAGGTATTGGGCATTATCACACTCCAGCATCCACGAAGCTCAATATTCACAGATTTAAGCAATTTCCTGAACATACGGTGGGCATCTCCTGTTTCATCCCCGCATGTCGCAACCATCCATACAGGTATGTCATTATCGTGTATGAAAGTGACTATATCCTTAGACAAGCATTGCACAAAATCGCACATAACCGGGGGGACGCCCCAGGAATAAACGGGAAAAACAAAACCAATGCTATCCGCCGTCTCAGCGGTTATACTTCCGCCCGGATTTAATCCGCATATATCCAAAGCCCGGTCTCCTGTATGAACAGCAATGTGTTCCGCAACATATCTGGAATTTCCTGTTCCTGAGAAATAAAATATCATTATAACGTAAAAATCTTAAAAATCAGTTCTGTAAGAAGTGCATACTCATTCTGGAAAGAATTCACGCCCTTGCTCTTGACATCAAACTCACGGAGAGCGTGCACTGCATTGACTGCCCGTAATGGATTGTAATTTCGCATTCCGGTTTTGATTTCGTTCAGTTGATTCTGGAATCGTATTCCCAATGCTGCCTTTAAAGCAGGTTCTGATTTATCAGTAAGATAATGTGCTATAACCAGCTTGCTGAAAAAATTGAACAACGTCGATGTTGTCATTATTGTAGGATTGGTCTTGGGATTCGATTCAAAATATTTTATAATCCTTATAGCCTTGGGATAATTCTTATTGGCAACAGCCGATACAAGTTCGAAATTATTGAAATCTTTTGATATTCCTATGTTCCTTTCAATATCTTCAGCAGTTATCCTCTGTCCTGCCCCTCCCTTTATCTGGATAAGCTTGTTGACTTCTCCAAATAGTTTTGTAAGCGGACCTCCTATATATTCACAAAGCATTTCCATCGCCTTGTCATCAACCATACACTTATACGATGCGCAATAGTCACGGAGATGAGAAGCGAGCTGATAGTCTTTCACACGCTCGCTTTTGAATATCACAGCACCTGACTTAGCCGCATTCTTCATCAATGACGATGTAGCATTAAGATTGTCACCTTTGAATGCAACAACAAACACAGTTGATGCATTGGGGTGACCGACATAGGGAGCGAGTCTCTCCAAGGATTGCTTTGCCTGCTGTTTTGACTGAGCCTCCTTCAATATCACTACCCTTCGCGGTGCCATGACAGGCAGCTGCTGACCTGCCGCTACTACTGTTTCCATGTCGGCATCCACACCATAGTATACATTCAGATTGAAATCCTTATCTTCTTCAGTTATTGCCTTTGACTCGATAGCATCCACTATCCTGTCGATATAATAATCTTCTTCACCCATAAGAAGATACACAGGAGCGAACACACCCTTGTTAATCGATGTCAATATATCTCTAAAAGTGGGATTTGCCATTATTTTTTGATAATTTTTTTTGCCATAAATATAAAACAAGAATCAAGAGGATGCCGCTTGACATGGCAAACCAAGGAAAACCACTTTCTGACACTCCGAAATTTTCTATGTCGGCAGACACACAGCCCCTTGCCATTAACCATGCCGTTATGACTACCATACTGTTGTTTAAGGCATGAGCGATGACCGACGTCCATATTGAGCCGCTCCACAGATAGAAATAGCCGAATATCGCACCTAAAAGAAGTCTCGGGAAGAATCCGAAAAACTGAAAATGCATCGCACTGAATATGAAAGCGGAAATCCATACGGCTGCATGTCCCGAGATTGCCTTGCATAACTGCCGTTGTATGCCGGCTCGGAAAAACAGTTCTTCTGCAAATCCTGTCAGACAACCTACGATTGCAATTCCAGATACAAGCCCCGGGATTGTAGTAGTGGAAAGAATCGCATCCGTAAAATGTCTGCTACTGTTCTCCCACCCACGCAGCTTCTCTTCCAGTTCGTGAAGAGATTCCGGGAATACAATTGAATCATTCCAGAATATAAGCTGATTCAAAAAGCACATGCCGATAAAATAACAAACAGCAACGAGTAAAACATTACTCCATCCCGGACTTACATTCAGCGAAAGAACCTTAATTGTGTTTTGAGATTCAACACGTGCTGTAATGAGAGGTGTACCTATGAAAACAAACAGATTCTGCACCGCCGATGTCACAAGTACTTTTGCACGTTCATCGATATCAAGCGTACCGACAATCCCGGCGACAAACGAAACGAATAGAAAAGACAACAGAAATACCGCCACAAAAATGCAGAAGTATATAAACAAAGGAGAATCAGACCCTTTACGCGTATTTATTCCTCCATTCAACGACATCAGTCAAATTTCTTACGGGTAAAAATGAAATCTCTTCCAAGATACTTCTCCCTGACTATCGGATTATTGGCAAGCTCCTCGCTGGATCCCTGAAAAAGGACTTTCCCTTCGAAGAGCAGATACGCCCTGTCTGTTATTCCAAGTATTGAATCTGCCTTATGGTCAGTGATAAGAATGCCGATATTTCTTTCCTTGAGATGATATACAACTTCCTGTATGTCCTCGACTGCGATAGGGTCCACTGCGGCAAACGGCTCATCAAGCATTATGAACTTCGGATTAATCGCAAGGCATCTTGCAATTTCCGTCCGGCGGCGCTCGCCTCCGGAAAGATTGTTGCCAAGATTGTGTCTGACCTTCTCAAGCGAGAACTCTTTGATGAGAGATTCAAGTTTTTCTTTCTGATACTCCTTGGATGTGTCGGTCATCTCAAGAATGGCACGAATATTGTTTTCAACGGAAAGTGTCCGGAACACAGATGCTTCCTGAGGCAGATATCCGATACCGAACTGAGCACGTTTATACACAGGAAACTCGGTAATGTCATGGTTGTCGAGAAACACCTTCCCTTCATTGGGTTTGATAAGACCTACGGTCATATAGAACGTAGTGGTCTTGCCTGCTCCATTGGGACCGAGAAGACCTACAATCTCACCTTGCGTGACATCTATCGAGACCTTGTTGGCAACTGTGCGTTTACCATATTTCTTCACAAGATTCTCAGTTCTCAGAACTCCCTTTTCACAAACACCCGGAAGTTTGCCCTCAAGCTCAAGTTCCTCTTCGGATGTAAGTCTTTCAGGAGCCTCTTCTTCCTTGTTTTTGAACCGGTTTCTGTCAAATATCGCTTTAAATTTCATTTCTTGGTTTTAGCAGAGAACGTATATAATCCGTAAGCAGTTTTATAGCCACATTATTATGCCCGCCTTGCGGAACAATCAGATCCGCATACCGTTTGGAAGGCTCTATATACAGTTCATGCATTGGTTTTAGTGTTTCCTCGTATCTGTCAATGACCATTTTGGGAGTTCTGCCACGCTCGATGCAATCGCGATGGATTACCCTTATGAGACGTTCATCAGCATCAGCGTCTACAAACACCTTGACATCCATCATATCGCGCAATTCCTTGTCAGTAAGTACCAGAATCCCTTCGACCACAACAACATCACGCGGTTCGACATGAATAGTTTCCCTTAGTCTCGAACAAGTTATAAAATCATAAGTCGGCATTTCAATGGCTTTCCCCTCTTTCAATTCTCTGACATGATTTGCGAGCAATGACCACTCTATGGATGCCGGTTCGTCATAATTCATTTTGAGGCGTTCTTCAAGCGGGATATGAGCATTGTCTTTATAATAACAATCCTGAGGTATCACAGCGACTTCATCTTTTGGCAGACTCTCTATGATTTTTCTCACCACCGTTGTTTTACCGGAGCCGGTGCCTCCTGCTATACCTATGATCAACATAACTGGGATATGTTTATTCTATTTTAGGCAAAATTACTAAAATCCGATTTCCTCTCCAAATTTTTTTACTAACTTTGTCCGCGATTTCCATTACACCGACGTTATTGTTATTGGAAAGAATATAAATACAACTTGATTCATGGTCGTATCATCTATTAAATCTTTCGGACGCTATTGCACCTTTATGACGCAAGTGTTCCGCATACCAGAAAAATGGCGGGAGTTTTTCAAACAGCTCGTCTTTGAAATCAACAAGCTTGGTGTCGATTCGATTCCACTTGTGATAATAATATCCATTTTCATCGGTGCGGTGATATGCATCCAGATGACAATAAACATTGTGTCACCGATGATTCCTTCTTATTCCACCGGATTGGCGACTCGGGAGATACTCCTTCTGGAATTCTCCTGCACCATGATGTCGTTGATTCTTGCAGGCAAGGTAGGCAGCAACATCTCCTCCGAAATCGGAACCATGCGTGTCACAGAGCAGATCGATGCTATGGAAATAATGGGTCTTAATGCTGCAAGCTATATCGTGCTCCCCAAAATAGTCGGATTCGTTCTGTTTGTTCCGGTGCTGTGCATACTGTCAATGTTCATGGGTCTGCTCGGCGGTGCCCTTGTGGCTCAGTTCACCGACATGATATCAATGGAGAATTATGTTTTCGGAATACAGTCATTCTTCAACGAATGGTATATTTGGTACGCGATAATAAAAACGCTTTTCTTTGCGTTTATCATCACGTCTGTAGCGGCATATTATGGTTTTTATGTCAAAGGTGGGTCACTGGAAGTGGGACAGGCAAGCACGCGTGCTGTTGTTTCAAGTTCCATCCTTATTCTCCTTGCAGATGTCGTACTAACTAAACTCCTTTTACAATGATTGAAGCAAAAAACGTGTCAAAATGGTTTGACGGACAACGGATACTATATGATATAAACGCGACTTTTGATACCGGCAAGACTAATCTAATAATCGGTCAGAGCGGTTCCGGTAAAACAGTTTTCATGAAATGTCTTATCGGACTTCTTACACCGGAAGAGGGTGAGATCCTTTATGACGGCAGGCGCTTCAGGGATCTTGACACAGAACAGAAACGTCAGTTGCGCACTGAGATAGGAATGCTTTTTCAGGGTTCCGCACTCTTTGACAACGAGACTGTACTCGGAAATGTCATGTTCCCTCTTAAGCTCTTCAGCCCTCTTTCCAGAGAGGAACAACTCGAACGCGCTCATTTCTGTATCAAGAGAGTGGGACTTGAGAACGCTGACGACAAGTATCCGTCTGAGATATCCGGAGGAATGCAGAAACGTGTGGCTATCGCACGCGCTATAGCACTTAATCCCAAATATCTTTTTTGCGATGAACCCAACTCTGGACTTGATCCGAGAACCTCAATTCTTATTGACGAACTGCTGAGCGACATCACGCATGAGTACGGAATGACTACAATCATAAACACTCATGACATGAACTCAGTGCTTGGAATCGGAGAGCACATAGTGTTCATCAACAAGGGGCATTGCGACTGGACAGGTAACGACAAGACAATCTTCAGAAGTAAAAGCGAGTCTCTGAACGATTTTGTTTTTGCCTCGAAACTTTTTCAGGAAGTTAAAAACTATCTTGAACGTGAATACGAAGACAAGTCAAGTTCCTTGTAACCGAATTTTCTGTTGAAGATTTCAACAAACCGGTGTTTTACCTCCTCCATTGAAGCCGGACTGCCACATTCTCTTGCTATTGATGTGACGCCTTTGTCTACAAAACCACAAGGATTTATCGCTGAAAACGCCGACAAGTCTGTGTTGACATTCAGAGCCAGTCCGTGCATTGTGACAAATCGTGTACACTTGACTCCCATCGCGCATATCTTGCGTTCTTCAGGAGTGTTTTTCCCTATCCATATACCTATGGCATTATCTATTTTTTCCCCATAAATGTCGAAATCAGAGAGCAATTCCATAATGCAGTCTTCAAGCATGTCCATGTAACCCTTTATTCCGATGCCATGTGATTCAAGGTCTATCAACGGATATGCGATCATCTGACCGGGACCATGATACGTAATGTCTCCTCCCCTTTCAATCCTGATACATTCAGCTCCCATCTTTGCAAGACGCTTCTCATCCGCAAGAAGATTCGCTGCATTGCCATGGAAACCCAATGTATATACAGGAGAATGCTCCCCTATCAACATAAACTCCTCCACAGGCTTCTCCTTACTCTTCTTTAAAGCAAGCAACCCGTTGAATATCTGCTTCTGGACTTCCCAGATTTCCCTATAATCACATGTTTTGAAATCAACGACACGAAGCCTCATCTTGTTATATTTACAGGTTTAAGATCCAAGAGAACATTATCTATGAATGGCTGCAACTTAAGAGTTCCGCTTCTATGGTCAAGAAAACCTGGCTTCTGAACCTCATTCAACAGGTACAACCGGTTGTAGGCATCTGAAAATTTCTCATAATCACCATCTTCATACAGTTTTATCAGATCAAGTGCCATAAGTCCTCTTTCGCCGAGATTGGAAAACTCCACGAGCCATGGCGCAATCTCAGTCACCAGCGCGACATTACCGCCGTCGGTAAACATAATATCTGAACAATCCCTTACTTTTTCAAATTCTTTCTTAAGTTTTGCAAACTGTTCCTCGGAATAATCGTCATATCTGAATGTCTCGACATTCCAGGACTCATTGCGACGGTAATTCTTTGGAGGATCACAGGAATGTATGGCAAATGTAGCATATGCATCCGGAGCACCGGGCATAATTTCCGAAAATGAACGTGTCCAGTTATCGACAGGATTGTATGCAGTCGTATTCCACGCATAATCAGCCACACCGTAAATCGCACCCTTTGATGCCTCGCCATTCTCCATGGGGTTCGTCTCGATTCCCGCCATTGCTGTTCCATCAAGAGTCGTATCAAGTCCATATACAGGTCCCATCAACAGATTATGCCTGCAATAATCTGTCACGGGAAAATTCCACCAGACCAATGCCGGACGGTTGATTCGGGAATTTACGAATTCCATGGATGCCGGTTCAATGTCACCACATACCACTTTCCCGGTCCAGAACACATCTACCGCCGGATCAAGTTCTCTGCCATAGACAGCGAGCTGACCGCTGTCGGAAGGATTCGCCCATCCCTGATTATAATCTGTAGGACACACAATCAGATTTCCAACACCATCTTTCTTTTTTACAAAATCGTTGGCTATGCTGTTGAGTAATGCTGTTTGTTTATGAGAGTCGGTACCTTCACCTTTAATATCGTCAAAAAATATGGCGAATTGTCTGACACCAAGATCATACATTGATGAAAACTTGTTTATAAGACTGTCATAATCAGATTTATCCCATCTTATGTCACCTCCCGGGTGAATTGCCCATACGAAATCTATATGGTTTTTTCTGGCTCTCTCTGCAAGTTCCTTTATTTTTCTTCCTTCTTCAGGAGGATACGGTTTCCTCCAGTCCGGGGTGCGGTGGTAAGGATCATCCTTAGGTCCATATACGTAGCTGTTCATTTTATATCTACCCATAAAGTCAAGTATTGACAGACGCGTCTCATGACTCCAGGGATTGCCGTAAAAACCCTCAACGACACCGCGATATTTCAGTGCAGGATAATCATTAATCTCAACCATCGGAAGATTATCATCAGATACCCCCTTCGCAATCTGTGACAGAGTGTTGATTCCGTAAAACAGACCGTCTTTGTCATATGCATCGATTGCAACTTTTTCCGGACCGATTGAAAGATGATAGGCGCCATTTTTCTCAGGCAAACCAAACCTGCCGGCAATCTCCTTACCGCAAGATACCTCTACCGGAATGCCTCCCGGAGTTGTTTTTATTGATTTGAAACAATCCGCGAACTCCGGTGGAACCTGCGACAGATCGAATCCTCCGGACATGTTGAGATAGCCGTTATATGGTCTTGATACATTTACAGGAACCGGATTAACGTTTATTCCTTCATGGTCTATCACATGACCGGGAACCGGTCTCAGATCCGGCAACGATTTCTTCTTTGCGGCATACGCGTCTTCTGAACCGGCTGCGACAACGCCAGCTGCAAAAAATAATATTATGGCGGTTTTATTCATGACTTTTTTTCGTTAAGTAGTTTACAAACTTCCGTTTATTACAGACATCAGTTAATGAAGATGCTTCTCCGCATGATAACTCGAACGCACCATGGGAGCACTCTCGATATGGCGGAAGCCTTTTTCCTTGCCGATTCTGCCGTATTCCGTAAATTTGTCAGGATGTATATATTCCTGAAGAGGGAAATTATCTTTTGTAGGCTGAAGATACTGACCTATGGTCATGATGCTGCAACCTACACGTATAAGATCATCCATTGTATCAAGTATCTCCTCTTCTTTCTCACCGAGTCCGAGCATAATGCCGGACTTTGTTTTTACACCTTTTGAGGCAAGATAAGCGAGCACCTTCAACGAGCCGTCATACGTGGCAAACGTGCGGACATCGGGAGTGAGACGCCTGACAGTCTCCATATTGTGTGAAATTATATCCGGATGTTCGGCAATCACCATATCAAGCAACTCCTCCCGCCCCTTGAAATCAGGAATAAGAACCTCCATCGTCACGCCAGGGCACTTCTCTTTCAGTCTCCTGATCATTTTAGCCCAATGCGTAGCACCGCAATCAGGGAGGTCGTCACGATCAACTGATGTTAGCACCACATGCTTAAGTCCTAAACTTTTAACAGAATCCACAATATCGTCAATTTCCTTCTCATCAAGTGGAAGCGGGCGTCCGGTCGGGACATTGCAGAATCTGCAATTACGGGTGCATATATTGCCGCAGATCATAAAAGTTGCAGTTCCCGCACCCCAACATTCTCCCCGGTTGGGACACATCCCGCTTGAACAGATTGTGTGCAGATGCTTTTCATTCAGCAACCCGACAACCTGACTTGTTTTAAAACCTCTCGGCAATTTTATTTTAAGCCAATCCGGTTTTCTGCGGAAATCGGCGTGGCTCCTATTCTCTTCGGTATTTGTATTTTTCACGGCTGTTCCTATTCATAAATTTATGCAAATGTAATGATTTTATCGCTATATTTTATTATTTTTGTAAAAAATTAAATGAGGCATGAAATCTAAAAAAATACTCTTAAGCGCGACATTGATAGCCGCAACTTCAATCCAATGTTTCTCCTGGGGTCAGAAAGGTCATGACACCGTATGCTTTATAGCCGAGAACCATCTTACCCCTGTCGCAAAGGCAACCGCAGAAAAACTGCTTGGAGGCAAATCCATCGTATATTACGCCAATTGGCTTGACAATGCTTCACACACTCCGGAATACAGTTATTCCAAAACATGGCATTACAAGAATATAGACGCTAATGAAACGTTCGAAAACGCACAGCTGCATGAATCCGGCGATGTAGTAAGAGCCATTCGCGAACAGGCATACATACTGAACAATCCGGATTCTTCCGATGAGCAAAAGTCTCTTGCTCTTAAAATGCTTGTGCATCTCGTAGGCGACATACATCAGCCCATGCACATGGGACACCGTAGTGATCTCGGCGGCAACAGATGGATGGTGAAATATTTCAACTCACCCAAGAACCTGCATTCGATATGGGACAGCAGTCTGCCTGAATCGGCTCACAAATGGAGCTATACGGAATGGCAGCAACAGATAGACAGGGCTACACCAGAAAAAGAAGCCGAAATAATTGCAGACGGTTCTCCGGAAAAATGGGGAAAAGAATGTTATCAGATTGCTGCGGAAGTATACAATACAACTCCCGAGGATTCAAAACTCAGCTATGACTATATCGCAAAATGGACTCCAGTCATAGAAGAACAGTTTCTTCGTGGCGGTCTTCGTCTGGCGGATCTGCTTAACTCAATTTTTGACCCGCACTATGCAGGAGCAAACAATATAATAAAAAAGAACTGAATCAAAATAAAATATAACAGTTAATTGAAATTTCCTCAGTTGAACATTCCCTTTTCTCCTCTTAAAATTAAAGAACAGGACGGAATTGTAAAAGTATATGATCCTTTGCGCGATAAACTGGTGGCTCTTACTCCGGAAGAATACGTACGCCAGCAGTTCACCGCATGGTTGCACAGTGCTTTCAATTATCCGCAATCTCTGATGGCAAATGAAATTGGCATCACAGTCAACGGAATGAAAAAACGGTGCGATTCGGTGGTCTTCAACAAAGACGGCACGCCATTGCTCATTGTTGAATACAAAGCGCCGGATGTCAGGATAACACAAGACACTTTCGATCAGATTGTAAGGTATAATATGGTGCTTAAAGCGCAGTATCTGATTGTCTCCAACGGACTGAGCCATTACTGCTGCGTAATCGACTACTCAAGCAACACATATCACTTTATACCGGCAATTCCGGATTATAGAGATTTAAACAGCGCATTCAGTGCCAATTGAATATTGAATAGTTTTGTCAGAAATTAGTTATAATTACCTTGATCTCCTTAATCCGCAGCAACGTGCCGCCGTGGAATATAAGGATGGACCGTCACTTGTCATAGCTGGTGCCGGTTCCGGCAAAACCCGCGTCCTCACATACAAGATAGTGAATCTGCTCGACAACGGGTTTGAGCCATATCGAATCATGGCGTTGACTTTCACCAACAAAGCTGCGAGAGAAATGAAAGAACGCATCTCCGCACTTGTGGGTCAGAAGATTTCATCAAGATTATGGATGGGAACCTTTCACTCCATATTCTTACGTCTGTTGCGCGGAAATGCAGAATTAATCGGCTTCAAACCAGGATTTACAATCTATGACACCACCGATTCCAGATCGCTGATAAAAATGATTGTCAAGGAATTATTGCTTGACGACAAAATTTACAAGCCTGCGATTGTTGCATCTGCAATTTCAAATGCCAAAAATGCGATGGTCACACCTGAGCAGTATCTGGGCACAAAAGAGTATTATGATGCCGACAAACGGGCTAAACGACCCATGATCGGACAGATTTACAAAATATATCGGGACAGATGTCATCGTGCCAACGCGATGGATTTCGATGACATACTCTTCTACATGAATGAACTTCTTCGTGATCATCCCGATGTGCGCAGACACTATCAGGAGTTTTTCAAGTATATTCTTGTAGATGAGTATCAGGACACCAACTTCGCCCAGCATCTGATTGTGTCTCAACTTACCGGAGATGACATGAAGCTTTGTGTTGTCGGAGACGACGCGCAAAGCATCTACTCTTTCAGGGGAGCGAACATAGGAAACATAATCAACCTCGAAAAGCGTTATCCGGGTCTACGTATTTTCAAACTTGAACGCAATTACCGTTCGACACAGAATATTGTAAACGCGGCCGGCAGTCTTATCTCCAAGAACACCAATCAATTGAAAAAGGAAGTTTACAGCGAGAACGAGGTTGGCGCACCTGTGGAGGTCATAAGAACATATTCGGATATCGAAGAGGCATATATGGTCTCTAACCTTATTTCCGGCTCTAAACTGACTTGTCACGATTCTCTTGACGATTACGCGATTCTTTACCGCACCAACGCCCAAAGCCGTGTTCTGGAAGAAGCCTTGCGCAAAAGAAATATCAACTACCGAATCTATGGAGGTCTTTCATTTTACCAACGTAAGGAAATCAAGGATGTCATAGCCTATTTCAGGATTGCCATAAACCCTGACGATGACGAGGCTCTCAGACGGATAATCAACTATCCTGCAAGAGGAATCGGAGAGACCACAATGAAAAAGATCCAGGCATGTGCCTCCGAACATGCTTCGAGTCTGTGGGGGATAATATCGGACATAACAAAATATGATGTCGGTATAAATGGAGGTACTCAAAAGAAACTTGCCGCTTTTGCGGATCTTATAAGATTATTCATTGCTGACAATGAAAAATCCAACGCATTCGAACTTGGACAACTTATATATAACCGCACCGGCATACTGACAGCTCTTGCGCATGACAGAACGCCGGAAAGCATCAGCAAGCACGAAAACCTTACAGAGCTTCTTTCCGGTCTTAAGGATTTTGTTGATTCAAGGCTGGAGGAGGAAACGGATGCCGACATCTCGATGAGAGCGTTTTTGTCGGATGTGATGCTGGCAACAGATCAGGATCAGAATGATGACAATGAGGAGCCCCGGGTCACGCTTATGACAGTACACGCCGCGAAAGGGCTTGAATTCAAACACATATACGTAGTCGGCGTGGAAGAAGACCTTTTCCCTTCTTCCATGAGCATGGACTCTCTCGCACAGATCGAGGAAGAACGCAGATTGCTCTATGTCGCAATCACGCGTGCCAAGGAAACGTGTGTGATACTTTTTGCCGGCTCTCGCTTCAGAAACGGTCAGACAACCCTCACGCGACCTTCGCGCTTCCTTTCAGAAATAGACCCCAGATATCTTAAGCTCGTTTCATCCGTAAATATTGACCAAGGAGCATCTGAAAAGTTCATCAATCCCGCTGCCAATTATAAAACATACAATACAGCAAGAAGAACCAATCCTGCTGATTCTTTCCGTTCCGGAAGATTCTCGGATTACGGATCTCCTTCGTCACGCCCGGATTATGGCAAAACCGCTGTCAACAGCCTGCATAGAATGGACACGACTGGGGTCGGAGATGCCATAAAACCGATGCATACTCCCGATGAGCTTGCAATCGGAATGCGAATACGCCATCCTAAACTCGGCGAGGGTGAAATCACCATGATGGGCAATGTGCAGGGAGAACCGAGCGTTACTGTTGACTTCGGCGTCACAGGTATCAAGAAACTCCTCTTGAAATTTGCCAAATTCGAGATTATCGGTTAAATGTCTCTTCTAAATAAAATTTTCATTATGCATTCAGATATAGACACACCTTATTACATAGTATACGAAGACCGTATTCGCCGTAACATGGAAATCCTCAGCCATGTTGCTGAAGAAGGCGGAGTCAAGATAATAATGGCATTCAAGGCAAATGCTCTCTGGAAAACATTTCCCATAATTACAGACTATTTCCAAGCCTCCACCGCAAGTTCTTTGAATGAAATGAAACTGTCGCTTGAGTTTCTGGGCAATGAAGTCCATACATATTGCCCTGTCTATACCGACAAATCATTCCCTGAGTTTCTAAAGGGAAGCTCGCATATCACATTCAATTCGCTCTCCCAGTTCAATAAGTTTTATCCGATGTTGAAAGAATACAATAATTCTCATCCGGATAAACAGGTTTCAGCAGGTCTGCGCGTTAATCCACACTGCAGTGTGATTGAGACAGACATATATAACCCATGTATGCCGGGTTCTCGATTCGGAGAGAAACCGGAGAATCTTGCAGACGGATTACCGGATGGAATCGAGGGACTGCATTTCCACGCGTTATGTGAGTCATCAAGCTATGACCTTGAAAAAGTTCTCGAAGCATTCAAGACTGAATACGGACATCTCTTGCCTGGCATAAAATGGCTAAACATGGGTGGCGGACATCTTATGACACGTATGGATTACGACATAAAGCATCTCATATCCATATTAAATAAGCTTCATGAAGAATATCCTTCACTTCAGCTTATCATGGAGCCGGGAAGCGCGTTCACCTGGCAGACAGGTGATCTGGTTACAAGGGTACTTGACGTTGTTGAAGACGCAGGCATCAAAACAGCAATAATAGACGCTTCTTTTGCATGCCATATGCCTGACTGCCTTGAAATGCCGTATAGACCTAACATTCTTGAGGCCCTTCCCGACGATGCCGCAGAAGGACATGTATACAGACTCGGTGGTAATTCTTGTCTAAGCGGAGATTTTACGGGAGACTGGAAATTTGCAGAGCCATTGAAAGCCGGAGACACGCTGACACTACTTGACATGAACCACTACACTACCGTAAAAACGAACATGTTCAACGGCATTCAGCATCCTTCTATATGGCTATCCCCTATCAAAGGCTCTCCCGTGCTCCTCAGGGAATACACTTATGATGATTATAAAACAAGAATGGACTGATACAATGAGAAAATATATCGCCTTCATAATAATTTTGTGTGGCTTTGTTCATAACGGATGTCTCGCCGGCGAGACGCTTCCTTCTTCAATGCGCAATTACATGATCGCTTGCAAGACTATGAACGAGGCATTGGCGAATCAAGACAAGTCTCTCATGGAATCGGCGCTCGAGATGCTCGACAATCTTGAAGTATCGGCAATTCCCGATGAATATATACGTATCACACCGACTGATGACCGCATATCTCCCAAGATATATTTTCTTCCTGAATATGCCGACAGGCTGTTGTTGAATGATTTTATAATCGCCGGACTTGACGAGGCTTCTCTATTACGCGAGTCTTCTCTATCAGATCCGGAGATATATGTATCGCATCACGGCGTAAAGGCAAAAGGGAACGTGACAGCCGAGCTAAGATGCGAGGGGCATGTTACGCTGTTTTTATCATCTGATGGTGTGCAGCCGCCCGTGGCAGTATTAAGAGATAGAGATTCAGGCAAAGAATATAAAGACTTTTCTACATCAGGCAACTCATCCTGGATAGAGTGGGATATGGAAAATCCCGGCTGGATTGAACTTTCAATATCCAACATAAGTGATACTGACGTTACATATGTAATAGCGTTGAACTGAAATGGCAAGATTCGCACTGTCACTGATATTGAGCCTTTTGTGGTGGTCTCTCGGCAACGCCTCTGTGTATCAGACAATGGGGCGAGCCCGGAATCTGGCGAGCCAAAACAGATATACAGATGCCGTAAGGGCCCTTGACAGTGTGATTAATTCACCGCACTCCCGGACATCATTATTGTTTGAAGCATATGATTCAAGAGCCAGATGCCATAAAAAATCAGGCAATTATTCAGCGGCACTTGCCGACTATGATGCCGCTCTCGGAATAGATGCCTCAGAATTGAACCGCGCAATAGTCTCTCTCAATAAGACCGACCTTCTTATACAGACCGGACAATATTCCGAAGCGGAAAAGATTCTCAATGACCTGCCTTGTCACAACCAAGATACGAAGAACAGGAGAATAACCAATCTGGCTTCCGTGTACACCCGGACCGAACGTTTTCAACAGGCTGAAAATCTTTACAAGACCGCAATATCGGAATTTTCCGACTCTACCGACAAGGCGATAATATGTCAGAATCTCGGTGTTCTGTATATGCAACAAGGGAAATGGGCTGAAGCATCCGGGCAGTTAAGCATAGCCGATTCATTATACGGCAGACTGACTGCTGAAAAATTCATCTCCCTTTCCAACCTTGCCTTGTCTGAGGCATTCAGCCACAATTGCGAATTGGCAATCATGCATATCGACACTGCTCTTTCAGGACTTGCCCGCATTGTGAACTTATCTCATCCGGATCTTATTATTATGCGAAGAAAGAAAGCGGAGATACTTCTCGCATGCGGTAACACAGAAAAAGCAAAAGAAGAATTCAGAGAATATTTCAATCTCAACAGACAGAACATAATATCAGCCTTTGAGGGAATGTCTGTGCAGAACCGACTTGATTTCTGGAAAAAAGAAAAACCTCTTTTATCACTCGCATTCGGGCTTGAGAACAGTTATCCTGAATTATTGTTTGATGTGGCGCTGTTCAGACGTGGCATATCGATGCCGGCAAAAGGTGCGAAGTTCAAAAGTATTCTTAACTATAATGGCAGGGATATAAGGAATCGTTTAAGTAAAAAGGATGCTGCCGTTGATTTTGTGGTATATCCGAAACGAGACAGTTCCGGAAAACTTGAAAGCCACATGGGAGCCATAGTGGCGACAAAAAAGAATATAAGGTTCGTTCCGTTAGGTCTTGTTTCAGAGATTGAAAATCACATAGTAAACGGCATAAGACTTAAGACTGCGATCTCTTGTGGACGCGCTGATCACATCGATGCCGTGTATTCCGATTCATCCCTTACTCAAAAGATCTGGATGCCCGTGCTCGGGTGGCTTGACAACATCGACCGTCTGTTTTTCGTTCCTGACGGAATTTTCAATCTTCTTGCCATCGAACATCTGCCCGGTCTTCCTGCTGATATACGCATCCACCGTCTGACGAATCTTGTCAATCTGTTGTCAGAAAAAAGAAGTTCCACACCTCGTGGTTTTCTGCTTGCCGGCGGCTTTGATTTTGACGGTCTTCCTGATTCTGCCATAGAAAATATCTTGCCAAACCACAATGCCGCTGATTTTCTCAGGGATAATATCCGCGAGATATCATTTTCAACATTGCCCGGAATGAAGGCTGAGGTAGATACAATATTCCGGTTCATGCCGCATGCAGAACATACTTATCAGTTGTCTGAGGAGTATTTAAAACATAATTGCGGCAAATATGGCGGCATGCACATATCAACACACGGATATACATTGCATCTGGATGATGACAAAGGAAACTATATACTTTCCGACTCTATCTCGGCAGACAGATCGCTGCTCGCTTCCGGGCTCGCTCTGTCAGGTGCCAATAACGCCCACAGACACTCCGATAGAGAAGACGGTCTCCTATCCGCAAGAGAACTCTGCGATATGGACATGCGAAACATCGGTTTTGTTGTCCTGTCTGCCTGCCAGACAGCCGACGGCAAAGTCAGTGACGAAGGTCCCGCCGGACTCGTGAGAGGATTCAAGATTGCCGGAGCAGGAACAATTATAGCGACTTTGTGGGAAGTCAACGATGAGGCTGCAATGAGGTTCATGACAATGTTTTATAAACTCACAGCTCTCGGAAAATCAAAATCCGAAGCCTTTCGTCTTGCTCAGGATTATCTACGAGGATACTGCATTGAAGAACCTGAGATAATTGAAGAATATGATCCGGCAATCCAATCCTCCCGGACAATAGAGACCGGAAACACGGTTGTGTCATACCCTTTCGCCAGTCAGTCGATGTGGGCACCATTTATTTTAATAGACAATACAGATATTTGAACATGAACAGATTTTTATCATTACTCATTCTGGCTGCCGCCTTACCAGCATTCGCACAGTCTAACTCTCTCCACAATCTATCGGCAAATCAAGAATTCAAGGTTCTTGTATATGAGAATACCGATTCCACTCTTCTCACTTTCGGGAAAAGCATAAACAACAGAGGATTACTCGGAGATTCATGGAAAGTGATCAAGGGTGCATACCGCTCAACCGCACTTGGCACTGTGTCATCGGTGTCGGCAGACCTGCTGTCAGCAGGTATCGGTCTGGTTGCCGAAGCTCTTAGAGATAAGAAAGGAGACTGGATGCAACAGGTATCCGCAGATTGCAAATATACAAGGAAACTTCCCATGCAACAACAGATCACAGACTTCTATGCCTCTACATCCACCCGAGGTGCAATGGATCTTGATAGCATTGTTTTTGATGGTTTCGGTTGCCAGCAGTTCCTGAATTTCAATAATCCCGAAACCGGCAAGCCTGAAAAATTTCTTGTCTTCGATCTTAAATGCACCTTAAGGAAAGACGAACAAGGGAAAAACAGAATGCTGCATCACAGCAAATTCGAGGTGGAGGTAGATCATCTTTTTTTCAATCCATACCTCTGCAATCTCCCTAATGATTCGCTTAACACTGCAAACATAGAGTTAAGAACACCATTCAGCTTTGCATCGAGAAAGAATCTGAAATTTAATGTAAACGCGCGGATTTCATCATCATGGATGAATGAGGCTATTCAGGTTGTGAACGATCAATTGTTAGGAGAGTTCAACATTGTCACTACAATTCCTGATTCTCTCGCTCTTGAAAACGGAGACTGGAATCATGGATATTTCGTATATATACGCCCCACTTCCGATAACATAAAACAATATAATCTGGACAGCAGTCAGATTGAGAAAATGTCCGGGAGGGCTCGCTATATAACAGTAACCGGAGAGTCTTTTCTTGTTCCAAGAAGCTTCATCGGCTATGATGACTCCAAAAAAACAAGAAGGATATGGGGAACCGGACAATATAAGGTTAACATGGCAATAAGCGAAAGCTGTGACATAAACTATGAATATTATCTTGAGCCTGATGACAAATTTTCGCAGGCATCCCATGGTTTTAGACAACCGGATTTGTCCAAACGCAAATGGAACCGTTACTGGACAGAGGAATGGAACCGGATAAAACGTCGCAAAGGGAAAAAGAATGTTTTCCAATCAATCTGGAATGACATGAAATTGACTTATGGAAATAACAGATGGGTGTATACAATTCTTGATCCTGTTGCCACTGTCATTCTGAGTAATGAGAATGCCGCCCTGTCAAAATGGACAGACAACTGGATGAGGCTTGGCAATGCTGCATCATCGGCAAATTCAGTTTCAACAAGCCAGCAGAACGCATCTCAGACACAAAAGCAGCAAAATCCTCAGAAAGGTAAATAAACTTTTTGAATCTTTACGTGTCTTATAGATAAACAAGCATTCTTGGTTTACATGGTTATAACAAAAATCAATGATGAATGCTTGCTTGTAAACAATAATAATTATAAAGCTATGAGACGAATAATTACAACAATCATCCTCTCTCTGTTCCTGATGTCCGGAACCGGTGTCGCATTCGCTGACAAGCATCACAAACACCATGACAAGGACAGGTATGAATACAGGTATGACCGTAAGCATTCCTCAAAACATCATAAACATCATTATGACGACGATGATGATTATTACAAGCATTTGAAAAAAGCAAGAAAAGCTGAGAAAAAATATTGGAAAGAACGTCGTAAAATCGAGCATAAATACCATAAAGACTATGATCGCCAGTTACGCAAGATGGTTGCCTATGCAGCTCGCGGAGGTCGCGATGTGAAGGTATGGCGAGTCAGTGACGACACGTATGTGGTCAAATATCTCAGAGGAGGACGCTATTACACACAAAGGCTCTATCCATACAGCGGAAGATACGGTTCAAGAGGGGTTGTAAACGTGAATTGGAATCCGCTTTCATCATGGACACTGCTCCCCTCGATAAACATCAACATTCCGCTTGATTGAGGGAAGACAGATGCCAGCCGTCTGAATCCTCTACAAGATACAATGCGTGGTCAACAAACAAAGTCGATGGAATTTCGGAGACAAATTCTTCCAGCCTGAAACCGTTTACCATAACATTGAATTTGCCTTGAGCGTTTGCATTGACCGACTGAAAGTCGTTATTATTGATATCTACAGACAAGACCGGAAAAGAGAATACTTGTATATTCCCATTCCGGTCTTTTTTATATAATCTTCTTGTGAGTATTTTCAATTCTCTCATCTCTCTCTGACAGGAGCCAGCTCTTGAGCCGGAATAGCCTTTATCTCGTTTATTTCCTTTAATCGTACAGTCTTGTTCAATGCTGGTTTTGACCGAGATGGCAACGACAGTATACCTTCATTTTTTTCGAGTCCTGCAGGTCCGGCATCCTTTTTTGTTTTCAAACTGTCTTTTGCAGCTCCGGATTTCTCACGTTTGTGAAAACCAGAATATCTGCGTTGTGAATGTATCCGATAATACTCTGTGCTGTCGATAGGAGTTCGTTTCAGAGAAATACTGTCGATCCACATCGGCAAGGATGACACATCATTTGCACGGACATAGCCATATACTCTCCTGACCTGAAGTGCACTGTCGGTCTGCAACATGACCTCCCCTTTTGACATGCCGTTCTGTGACTGATACGAATACGAGGATGTGCCGTTATCATAGTCTACTCCTAAAAGTATATTTCCGGAAGACAACCCTTTCAATCGCATTTTCCACGTTATCCGGTCTCCCTTCTGAATGTCTTCCGAAGGCAATGAGAATGACAGACCGTCTGAAGACCCATTTGCCGAAACTATCATATGTCTTGAATATGGCCACAGATCTGTAGAGACAATATCTGTGTCTTCCATACCCGTGACTGCACGTTGCCTTGCAGCAAGCTCCACATCTACCTTGCCATATAAATCACGATATTCGTCAATATTTCGACCGTACCAGGTCATTGTCGAGTCAAAATCAGCCTTAGTGAGTCCATGCCTTTCAAGTGCCCATTGAACGGCACTGTCTCTGACACTGTCGTTATAGTAGCCGGAATTATGTTGCTGCATATATACCTCGGCGACTTCAATATCGGCAATAAGACGCACCATTTCGTCATCTGAAAGCACTCCTTTCGGACGCTTGTCACAGCTGCTCAACAGCATCAGTGATACTGATATATACAAAAAGAGGGCACCTTTTGTCATTTGGCTTCAGATTCTGTTTTCGCCGAATCTCCACCTATCGCCTTGAAAGCAACAGATGCATCCTTCGAATAGAATAATATCAACAATGCAACACCGATGCAGATGGAGGAATCGGCAATATTGAATATATAGGCAAAAAACTCATAATAACTGCCCCCTACCACCGGCATCCACTCCGGCCAATAGAAATCAAAGAACGGGAAATAAAGCATATCCACAACTTTCCCTTCGAACCATCCGGCATACCCTCCGTCGGCAGGGAATATTTCCGCTACTTGCGGCGGCATGGGATTATTAAATATTTTCCCATAAAATACGCAATCAAAAATATTACCCGCAGCTCCTGCTGCAATCAATGCAACGGCTACTATGAAACCTTTTCTGATTCCTTTGATATCCTTGACCTTAATTATGAACCATACGAACAGAGCGACAGCGATTATACGCCCGAATGTAAGAACAAGCTTATTCCATAATTCAAGTCCGAAAGCCATTCCGTTATTTTCTATAAACTTGATATGAAACCATCTGAATATCTCATAATCTTCTCCAATATAGAAATTCGTCTTTATCCATATCTTCAGTGTCTGGTCTGCGATTATTACCACGAAGGCAATAATAAGTGCAAGCCATCCGGCAGAAATGCCGGATGACTTGCTTATTTTGTCTAACGGTTTTCTTATCTCCTGATCTGTCATTTTCTATCTACTTTGGCGAGTATTTTCTCACCGTCAATATCAAGCTCCACAACATTTTCTCCGGCAATATCCGGTGATGTCAATATGTCATCCGCAAGAACCTGTGCCGAAATATAGTCCTTGAACGCCTCAAGCGCGGCTTTTACGGCAGGAGTTTCCGATAACTCTACAGTCACTTTGTCTGTTATCTCGAAATCGGATGATTTACGTATGTTCTGGATGCGGTTGATAAGTTCACGTGCCATACCTTCATTACGCAACTCCGGTGTGAGAGTAACATCAAGAGCGACTGTCACATTCCCCTCGTTTGTCACAAGCCAGCCTGGCACATCCTCCGGAATAACCTCCACATCCTCAAGTGTGACAACAGGATGCTCCGGAAGCCCACAGAAGATGAACGAACCATTTTTTTCCAGATCTGCGATATCTTTCTGACTCATCTCGGTAATCGCCTTACCAAGTGCCTTCATAATCTTGCCGTATTTCGGACCGAGTTTCTTGAAATCCGCCTTGACTCTTTTAACAAGACCACTCTCCTCGTTGTCGACAATCTTCAGCTCTTTTACATTCACCTCATCAAGCACTATACCCTTGATTCCTTCAACAGCTTCTCTTTGCGAGGCATCTGTAACAGGAATCAAAAGTGTCTGAAGAGGCTGACGGACTTTCAGATTCACTTTTCTTCTCAATGCGAGCACATTGGAAGTAATAACCTGAGCCAGACTCATTCTCTCTTCAAGAGCCTTGTCTATAGCGGTAGTGTCAGCTTCAGGGAAGTCAGACAGATGCACCGATGCATATCCACCGTTTTCCAGCGATGGAGCCATAAGATCCGCATACAGACGGTCAGCATAAAACGGAGCATACGGAGCCATCAGCTGCGCCACAGTCTTAAGACAAGCATATAGCGTCTGATACGCAGACAATTTATCATTGTCCATCTCTCCTGCCCAGAAACGCTTGCGGTTAAGGCGCACATACCAGTTGGAAAGATTGTCATTTACAAATGTGTCTATGGCTCGTGCCGCACGCGTAGGCTCGTAATCATCGAGAGCTGTCTCCACTTCGACAACAAGACTGTTGAGCAAAGAAAGAATCCACCTGTCAATTTCAGGTCGTTCAGAGAGCTTTACCTGTGGCTCTGTGCCTGTAAATCCATCCACATTCGCATAGAGTGCAAAGAATTTGTAGGTATTGTATAGTGTGGAGAAAAGCTTGCGGCTTACTTCTGCCACTCCTTCTTCGTCATACTTGAGATTATCCCATGGCTGCGAATTTGAAATCATGTACCATCTTACCGGGTCGCTTCCGAATTTCTCGATATTTCCAAAAGGATCTATAGCATTTCCGAGTCGCTTTGACATCTTGTTTCCGTTTTTGTCAAGCACAAGACCGTTGGAGATAACAGCCTTGTATGCGACCGAGTCGAAAACCATTCCGGCAATCGCATGCAATGTGAAGAACCAGCCACGAGTCTGATCCACGCCTTCTGCAATAAAATCTGCAGGATAAACTTCGTGCGAATCGAGCAACTCTTTGTTTTCAAAAGGATAATGAATCTGAGCGTAAGGCATCGCACCAGAATCAAACCACACATCAATCAGGTCTGTCTCGCGCTTCATTGGCTTACCGCTTTCAGAGACAAGAACTATATCATCTACATATGGCCGGTGAATATCTATTTTATCGTAGTTGTCACCTGTGTATTCTCCAGGTTTGAATCCTTTTGCAGTAAATGGATTTTCAGTCATAAACCCGGCTGCCACAGAGCGGTCTATTAATTCGCATAATTCCTCATATGAACCGATACAGACCTCTTCTTTACCATCATCGGTTCTCCAGATCGGAAGAGGTGTGCCCCAATAGCGAGAACGTGAAAGATTCCAGTCTTGCACATTTTCAAGCCATTTGCCAAAACGTCCTGTGCCTGTTGACGCAGGCTTCCATTTAATCGTCTCGTTGAGTTCTATCAAACGCTCCCGTGCCTGCGGAGTCCGGATAAACCAGCTGTCGAGTGGATAATAGATCACAGGTTTGTCAGTGCGCCAGCAATGAGGATAATTGTGAACGTGTTTCTCCGTTCTGAAAGCTTCTCCTGCCTGCTTCATCTCCATGCAGAGACGCACATTGAGATCCTCTTCCTTGGCAGCGGCGGTCTCGTCATATTTTCCATTCTGCGTGAAACGCGGATCATAGGCATTCTTCACATACTCTCCGGCATGACTTCCATATTCACCCGCATCTACACATTTCTCAACGAATTCAGGCGCGAGATCCTCTATAAGATAGAATTTACCCTGAAGATCTACCATGGGACGCGTCTCGCCGCGCCGGTTTATCATGAACAAAGGGGGGATATTCGCAGCTTTTGCCACTTTGGCGTCATCAGCACCGAATGTCGGAGCTATATGAACGATACCGGTACCATCGTCTGTGGTGACATAATCTCCACCAATGACACGGAACGCACATTCTGCCATCTCCACAAAGCGGTCGTTGCCGACTGTGAAAACGTTACCGGGATTAGCCTCGGCAAATTCCGTTACGTATGTCGCGCTATATTCATTGAGTTTCTCGACAGGCTTGACCCATGGCATAAGCTGCTGATAATGCATGCCTATGAGATCTTCACCGGAGAATCTGCCTACAATACGGTATGGCAAAACTTTGTCACCTTGTTTATATTCCTCAAGTGAAAGTGTCTCCCCTTCTTTCTTGAAATAAGAGCCTACAAGATCGGAAGCCATCACAACTGTGATTTTTTCAGCTGTATATGGGTTGTAGGTTCTTATGGCAACATACTCGAATTTGGGTCCGACACATAAAGCCGTGTTGGAAGGAAGTGTCCACGGAGTTGTTGTCCACGCAAGAAAACACGGATGCCCCCATCCCGCCATTTCGGGTTTGGGATCCTTGATCGTAAAAAGGGCTGTTGCAGTGAGATCCTTGACATCACGATAGCAACCCGGCTGATTCAGTTCATGCGAGCTGAGTCCAGTGCCGGCACCTGGAGAATATGGCTGGATTGTATAACCTTTGTAAAGATAGCCCTTGTTATAAAGCTCTTTGAGCAACCACCATACAGACTCAATATATCTGTTGTCGTAGGTGATATATGGATTGTCCAGATCGACCCAATATCCCATCTTATGGGTAAGATCAGTCCACTCTTTCGTATATTTCATAACCTCCCTGCGACAGGCGGCATTATATTCATCTACAGATATTTTAGTGCCGATATCTTCCTTTGTGATTCCAAGTGTTTTTTCAACACCAAGTTCCACCGGAAGTCCATGAGTATCCCATCCGGCTTTACGCTTCACATGGAAGCCTTTCATTGTCTTATAGCGGCAAATTATGTCTTTAATAGTACGCGCCATGACGTGATGGATGCCGGGCATACCATTGGCGGAAGGGGGACCCTCAAAAAACACGAATGTAGGACAACCCTCGCGCTCTTTCATACTCGTTTCGAAGAGCGAATTGGCATCCCAGAGCTTCAACATCTCTTTGTTGATGTCGGAAAGATTGAGCTGTTTGCTGTATTCCTTAAAATTCTTTGCCATCTATTGTGCAATGTTATATTGTTATTATGCTGATATATGATTCAGATCTTCGCGCCCTTTGCGCCTTTGGCACCTTTTACACCGCCGCCAAGAGAAAATATATTATGGTCATATGTGAATGTCTTGCGGTCAATTGCACGTTTGCGCTTTAAGGCAAGTTGTACGAGACGATCCATAAGTTGGGTAAATGAAATGCCGCTGGCTTCCCATAGATAAAAAGACAACGACCCCGGAATTGTGTTGATTTCATTTACATAAATACTGTTGTCTTTTTCATCTACCATAACATCTACCCTGCTTACTCCATGACAGGAAAGCACGCGGAATGTCTCACCTGCCATGCGGCGTATTTTCTCACTTACTGCTTCAGGCAGATCAGCAGGGATCCGCTTCTCGCTTGCCTGCATACCCGCTGTAGTTTTGGATCCGCCCATATATTTGTCTTCGTAAGAAAGAAAATCTCCAGTCTTTATCGGTTCCTCGCAAACTGAAGATTCGTGCTCATCGGCATCACCAAGTACAGAACAGTTGATCTCCTTAAGCTGCTCGATCATATGTTCAACAATAATGCGTTGTGAGAATTTCTCCGCATTATCTACTTTTTCTATAAGCTCTTCCCTGTTTGATGCCTTGCCGATACCCACGCTTGACCCCAGATTTGCCGGCTTTACGATTACGGGATAACCGAGTTTGCTCTCAACTTTGGAAATTATATCATCTTTTGACGAAAGCCACTGACGGTCGGTAAACCACACATAATCCACTACCGGCACGCCACATTCGCGAAGAATCATCTTCATTGTTATCTTGTCCATACCGTTGGCACTTGAGAGAGTATTGCATCCGGCAAACGGTATGCCGATTGTCTCAAGCAAACCCTCGAAAATACCATCCTCGCCGTTTGTTCCGTGTAGCACTGGAATAACCACATGCAATTCAGCAACAACCGGATTACGCTTAGAGAACATGCCCGTATTAACCTTATAGAGGTTATAATCTCCGTATTCAGGGCGCATGAACACTTCCTCAGCATCTTCAATAACTTTCTTCATATCCCGATAATTACGGATGTCAAGAAGATTATCACCCGTATACCAGCGTCCTTGTTTGGATATATATATCGGAATTATGTTATATTTTTCTTTATCAAAGGCATTGATTGCCTGAAGGGCGGAGATTACCGAAATCTCATGCTCAACGGAGCGACCGCCGAAAAAAACTGCTACATTCGTTTTCATAATGCAAATTTACTAATTTTTTCTTATTTGGGCAAACTTGGTGATTTTCAGAGGGGTTTGGAGAGGTGTGGGTACTAATCGTGTACTTTTGTGGAAGTTGACGGAAAGCCGAGTAAATTGAATTTTAGATTATTGGCTTGCGTTAAGGATTTTTAACCGTCGCGATTTGCCTGTTTTTACCTATGCCTACACCGGAAAGTACACCTCTCGCAGCCTCATAATCGGGGTCACTATGAAGTAGCCGTAACTCCAATTCGTGATTTTGCACACAAAAGTACTCATAATTTTTGATACTTAATAATGTCAGATGACTGAATCTGAAATATACTTCGCTATCCTGCGCTGGACTTCGCTGCGATGCTGGACATTATCCAGTTCCGGGATTGCACGCTCCTTTCTTTTTATCATAGCCTGATAGTTGTCCTTGACAGGACGATTCCGGATTTTTATATTGCCTCACTACGATGCTGGACATCGAATATCCGTGTCGCCGAAAGATGTGCAACCGGGGACGGTTGTCCGCATCTTACGACTGAACACGGTCATTCCATGTCCCAGCAGGTAATTCAATCCACGGGGATAAAGACCGTCATTTGCCCTGCGCCTGCGCTGCTCTCCGGCTTGAACTAATGCCGGACATTATCCTGTTCCGGGATTGCATTGTCATTTCTTTTTACTTACAGTCATTTTCTTGTTTCCCCAGATTTTTCATTATGATGCCGTTCAGTAAAGTCCGGCATTTTTGATTTCAATGTTATCATGTGGCTTTCCTGAATATCGGGGAGGCCATTTTCATCTGAAGCGTACCTGAGCCTTGTGGGTCAGTTGGAATTGCTTGCCAAAATAAACGTGTGTCAAAGGGACATTCGCGTCGATCCGGAAAAATCTCCACTCTGCGAGTAGTATTTTTCCGCCTTGCCGTGAACATCCCTTCTTTTGTGCCACACGCCTTTCAGGTGTCAAGCAACTCAAACAACCACACTGTCTTTGGACGCATGAGGTTAAAAAAAAGCCCCCACCGATATGAAAGCCACAGAACAACATATAAATAGGTCAAGGCAAGCTCGCCTATCCTCCTATCATTACCGCATAAGCAAGGCGGTTGCAAAGGTGGCGAAAGTGATACTGATTGTCATCGGAGCAATCGTTGGTCTGACTATCGTCTGGCTTATTAAAAGAATATTCCGAGGCATCGGGTGGATAATCTCAATCCTCTCCGCATTAGGGATAATCTATTGGATAATGAATACACTCTAAAACATTTACGACTATGGCAAGCAACACGATGAAAGGAACACAATCGTTCCAAGACACAATCAAGGCTTATCTTGAAACTATGGCGGAGAATGACGCTCTGTTCGCAGTCAAGTACGCCAATCCATCAAAGTCAGTATCCGACTGCTGTACTTTTATCATTAACCAAGTGCAGAAAAGCGGTTGCAACGGCTTCGCAGACGATGAAATCTTCGGAATGGCAGTCCATTACTATGAAGAAAATGAGATAGAGGTCGGCAAGCCTATCAACTGCCAAGTGGTAGTGAACCATACGGTAGAACTCACCGAGGAAGAAAAGGAACAGGCACGGCAGGACGCCATCAACAGACTCCGTGATGAGGAAATGGCTAAAATGCGCAGACCCACGCAATCCAAGAAGGTGAGTGAAAAGAAAAACCAAGTTGAACAACCCAGTCTATTCGACTTCTAATCATTACGGCTATGAAACCCAAGACAGCATTACAAAAGCAAGTGGCAGCACTATCCGCCACACTGCGCCCCATAACCGCGACACAAGAGAAATGGGCATACCGCCACTGCATTGAGCATTTCGCCTATCGCACAAATAGCGGAACAATGACATGCTCAGACTGCGGACACGTTTGGAAGGGTGAGAAAGGCAACCTTTGCGACACTCTCGCAGGTTGCAAATGCCCTCACTGCTGCACTGAACTGAAAGTGAAGGACACCCGCAAACGCACCCATAAGGAAACCGCATATTTCAGTGTCATAACAGTACACAAGGGTTTTCAAGTAATCCGTGTGTCGCAGATAACGAGCGAAAGCCGTAAGGGAGAGGCAAGGAAACTCTATTGTCACGAGGTCGTGCAAAGGTGGATTTCTCCGGATGGCAAAGTTACCGACATGGCTCTGCTCCGTGGATTTACTTTCCATTACTGCGACTGCTGGTCATATTGGAGCGAAATGGAGATACGCCCGCACAACCCACTGTATGATGATGTTGTCGTATGGAGTGATGTCTATCCGAGAATTAAGGTAATACCCCAACTCAAACGCAACGGCTTCAAGGGCGATTTTTACGGAATATCCCCCGTCAGACTTTTCAAGGCTTTGCTTGCCGACCCAAGAATGGAGACGCTGATGAAAGCCGGAGGGATTGAGGAAATGAAATACTTTATTGCCAATCCCGACAATGCGGATGAATTTTGGGCATCGTACCTTATCTCCAAACGCCACCGCTACCATATCAACAACATCGGAATGTGGTGCGACTATCTGCGGATGCTGAAGAACATCGGCAAAGACCTCCGCAATCCCAAGAACATCTGCCCCGAAGATTTCATAGAGGCGCACGACGGATTGAGCCGAATGATAGAATACAGACGCAGACGGGAGCGTGAGGAAGCCGAGCGCAGAAGAACCGAGGAAAGACTGCTCCGGGAGAAAGAGAACGAAGAACAGTTCAAGGCTCTAAAATCCAAGTTCTTCGGTCTGGTAATCTCCGACAATGAAATATCGGTGAAGGTGCTTGAGAGCATAGAGGAATACTGCCAGGAGGGTAACACACAGCACATCTGCGTATTCTCATCTTCCTACTACCTTAAAAAGAACACGCTGGTATTGTCGGCAAGGATTGGCGATACCATAATAGAGACGGTAGAGGTTGACTTGCAGACCCTCAAAGTTGTGCAGTGCCACGGCAAATATAACAAGGACACCGAGTACCACGACCGCATCATCGAGCTTGTGAACTCAAACGCCCGACTTATCAAGGAGAGAATGACAGCCTAATGTTTAATCAGACCTGCGTCAGCAATGGCGCAGGTCATAAAACCCACCTATTATGAACGTAATAATTGAAAGTCTGATATTCGATTTTGACAATAAGGTGCGTGAAACAGTCCTTGAACTGATAAACCGCATAGTGCTTACAAAAGACGAAAAGGAATTGCGGGAAACTATTTCGGCATATGCTCTTAGTAGCGACCTTGATAGATACTTCGTCTATGGCTTTGGCAAACTCCACTTTTGGGTAAAACAACGCAAAGTCAGCGACCCTGAACAGACTTTTGAACAACGTATGATATTTGTAAAATTCTAAAACTTGAAGATATGGCAACGAAACTTACCGCCAACGGAGTAAGCACGACCACCACTCCCGGCACTGAACAATACGAGGTGTTCTACACCGGATATGGTACAAGACGAAAAAAACACTGCCAATACGACTATCGCCACACCGATGGGGAGGTAGTGTTTCACTGAGTGTGTCTGAGGCGAGTTCACTCAAGCCTGTAGACCTC
>ERZ777305.318-NODE-318-length-81181-cov-14.015901_pt1 | contig 81181 bp, 71 predicted proteins | sample MGYA00374965_ERZ777305 | MGnify/ENA primary metagenome ERZ777305 (study PRJEB29328, sample SAMD00013331) | mouse gut metagenome | study: EMG produced TPA metagenomics assembly of the Metagenome analysis of fecal microbiota from mouse which was promoted...
TGTTCAAATCCGGGAGAATCCTCTGCAATAACTCTTTGCACAGTTCCGGATTCTGCATGACCTTGCCAAACAGGAAATCATTGGATATGCTTAATTCTTCCCATGTTGTCTGCTTTGTTTCCATGTCTCCCATTTTATCCACCTGCTTTCTTCCAAACAAATCACTGCCGGAAAATGTGTATTTTTCTAAATCCCTATTATCTATTTCTATTATACACAGACTTCCGGCAAATTACAATAAGTGGAGAACCTGTCTCTTGGAATTTTTGCTCTTAATCTTTTAAAATAACCAGCTTATTCTGGTAACACTCCACAGACACGCTGCAGCCAATCTCAAAGCCCCACTGCTCCACCCAGTTCCCCTGCAGGATAATCTGCGGCACATTTTTCCCACTCCTTGTTGTAAATGAGTATGCTTTCATCCTCCGGGTAGCCACAGTATAACCCAAAACCTCCTCTGCCACCATACAGTTATTTAACTGAAATCTTTCCATGACCTGGAACATTCTTGACAGCATGGTTTCTTTTCCAAATCTGCACGTTTCCGTGAAATCAGGACTTTTCAGGCCGTTCATGCTATTCTGAACTTCCTGAAACAAGACCTGTCTGTTCTGACGGATAAATCCTGACAACATCCACAGATTATTCATTCCATATAAAGTATCCAAGACTGAATAAAATTCTGCTTTTGTCAGGCTATGGGTGGAATAATAATCGGAAAAATCTTTATCCTTTGCCATCATCAGGAACCTTATTTTTTCCACAAACTCCCTCTGCTCCAGCTCCGATTTTAAATTTTCATATTCTGCCGCAATATACCGGTTCAAATTGTTTTTCATCACCTTTTCATCCTTCTTTCTGGTTAAATTTATTTATGATAACACAAGCTCCAAATCCATGGTCTTAATACCCAGTTCCCGAAACATAAAAACAGACGGCGCACCGTCTGGTGGTGTGCCGCCATAGCCCTGTAGAAACTGAATCAGCTCATCTGATAGCTTCAATTTAATGGAATCAATGTTCCGGTACTGGTCGATTGTAATCTCTGAAATCAAAAGATGTAACAGACGTTTCCGAATGGTACGGTCAATGTCGCTGGACAAAATCCTGCTGAAATTTTTTAATATCTCCCGGATGGTTTCTTTGGGAATTTCTTTTTTCCCTTCTTCCAGAATCACCATGGATGTTTCCGTCTGTTTTTCTCGAAGTTCACATAGCTGCCGGTTTAATTCCTCCCTGCGTGTTAAAAATTCCTCCCTGGAAATCTCGCTGTCTTCGTAAAGTTCATGGTTTCTCTGTTGGCGAACCTTGATTTTTTCTAGGCTCTTTTCCTGGACTCCCCGTTCCTTTATGGCGTTTTCCTTTAAGATTCTATGCTCCCGGTTAACTCTGCCCACAACCTCTTTAAAGAATTTCTCGTCGCTTAACAGTTTATCCAGTTGATTGTACACAAACGTGTTCGCTTTTTCTACCCGGACCATATTGCTGTGGCATACGGTGGTTCCTTTATTTTTCCAGTTCCCACAGGCGTAATAGGTAAGCTTCTGTTTGCTGCCGTCTTTGTTTCGGTTCGTTGTCCTGGAAATCACCATGCCTGCGCCACATTGAGGGCATTTTAGGATACCTGTCAGCGGATATTCCCCGTCGTAGATTCTGGCTGGCTTTCCATTCTTCTGCGAAATCATAAACTGAACCTGTTCCCATAACTCCTCTGATATGATTGCTTCATGTTTTCCGTCTGCAACAATAGGATTGGGATTGATATTGTTCCTTCGTTTTTCATTCCAGTCTCTCCTTACGTCATAACGCACCTTCCCAATATATACCGGATTTGTGAGAATTGATTTTATCTGTGCCACTGAAAAAGCGTTATCCAACTTAGTTCGATAGCCTTCCCTGTTAATCCGTCCCACAATAGCCTTGTATCCCTTTCCGGAAGCATAGAGCTGGAACATAAGGCGCACTGCCTCCGCCTCTCGTTCCACCACCTCCAGTCTTGACTTTCTTCTTCCATGGTTTTCCGTACCCTCCATTGTCACCCAGCAATATCCAAATGGTGGAATCCCACCGCACCATTCCCCGGACATGGCTTTTGCTCTCATGCCCATTTTAACATTCTGGGCAATGGTATTTCGTTCAAATTCGCCAACCAACGCCATCATCTGAAACTGCATTTTCCCGGCTGGCGTGCTGGACTCAAAAGGTTCTGAATAAGATTGGTAGCCAATTCCATATTTCTCTAACGTTTCTACAATTTTAATGGCATCTGATAATTTCCGGCTAATTCGGTTTATCTTCCAGCTCATGACCAGATGGAACTTCTTTTTAGAGGCGTCCTCCAAAAGCTGCTGCATGGCCGGTCGGTGGCGAATATCCTTTCCACTGATTCCGGCGTCTTCATAAACCATTGCCACTTCATAATTCTTCTGCTGGCAATATTCACGGATTAAACGCTGCTGTTCCTCAAGAGAATACCCTTCCTCTGCCTGTTCCTGTGTTGATACACGACAATAAATTGCTACTTTTTTTATCATTGTGTCAGACATTTGTTGTCCCTGCCTTTCTATCTTATATTTCAAATCTATAATATATATTCTATCTATCCTTCCAGACCAGGAGCCTGAAACTCCCAGTCTGTATTTTTCTTATGTAATTACGATTCCTTCTCTTTTAAATAGAACTCAACAATAAGCTGTGACAGGATTGACATAAGCGTTTCCAGCCATTCCTCTTGTTTTAACTCATTCATCTTCCAGATTCCTCCAATATACAGGCATGATTTTTTTAAGCGGGACAATAAAGACGGTAAGGACGGTTTTTTATCAAAAAAAATTTTATATATTAAGTAATGCTCTTTTTTATCAATAGACTTCTCTACCTTTTTTCTCTTTTTTATCGTCCTTACTGTCCTTATCGTCTTATTCTGTATTCTCTCTGCTGATTTTTACAAAACGTTTTCCGTTGTTTTTCCCTATCTCCACGGAAATCCCAACATTGTGCAGTCCGGTCTCCAGTTCTTTTAATCTCCTTGATAAGTGGTTCGCCTGTTTGATTTTATTGCTGGCATACACTCCTTTTTCATAGAGCATTTCAGACAATTCTGCGCTTAGTTCGCTCATTGCTCCTTCAAAATTCCCGGATTCCTCCAGATAATCCATGACTGCCCCGGCAACCTCATCTTCTTCCAAAAGCTCCTCGTTCAGACGAGTACGGTTTTTCTGATATGCCTCTAAAAATTTCTCCTGTCCATACCCCATAGCCTCTGCTACGGCACACCCCCATTTTAAAAAATCAAGAAGTCGGTCGTCTATATTTACTTCTATCAAAGGCTCAATTTCCATAGCTCTGGAAAGACACTCAAACATTCTATAAAGGATACAAGGCTTATCCGCTTCAAATTCTTCCATGACGTCTTTTTTGCTCCTGCGTTTTTCTGATGATATGGCTTTCATATTCAGAAATACACAGCGGTCAAGGAAATCGGAACGGTCGGAAAGCAGATGGATTCCATTCATATACACAACAGACTTTATATTAATCTCGCACAATTCGCTGTCTGAATACTTCTTTCTCTTAACCGCTGTTGCCCCCGTCACTACCTGGCAGAAAATATTTGCCTGACTTTTTGTAATGGAATCCATGTTGTCCAGACAGACAATATCCTGTGATTCCAGAAGAAGCAGAAAGTCCTCCTCATTTTTCGGCATGACCGTTACATTGTTGCTGGATATATCCAGACAGCGTTTATCCATTTCCATGGAAGTGGTCTTTGAGGAGCCTTTGCCGCCTTTGTAGATAACGATAGGCTGCTCAATCCCTGTTATGAGCCTGACAACCAATATAACGTTATGGAGAATTCGGTCTGACTTACTGGCAAAATGGTAATATTTACTCATCAGTTTCCTAAACGATTCCCCTTTTTGCGGCATAGGCTGTGGGCGTAAGGTTTTTCTTGTTATCAACCTGACCGGCGGCTCATTGCAGTATTTCGTTCCCGACTCGTCAACACAAAGCACTGCGGAATCTTCGTTCGCCAGGTTATAATACAGGCGGCCCTCATGGAAAGCAAACCGATTGTATACCGGATATTCCTTTCCCTGGCAGTGCGCTTTTGCCACAAGAGTTTCCATGACTGCCTGAATCATATCATTCCGACTGCCCCGGTTGTAGGTCTGATAATACAAATTCCTCAGCCACATCTGGTAATATTCCGATTTAAGCGGATAATTCACAAAACTGCCCTTGTTTGGAATCTGGATAAAAGCCTCCCCTTCTGTGCTTCGGAACGGAATATGACCCTGCTCCTCTATCAGTCTTAAAAGAACATCCACCGGGCTTTCTTTTTCTGCTGACGGAAGATTCTCTGTCTTTGCTTTTTTCACTGACGGCATAGGCTTCTCACCCTCCAGCATACGCCAGAGGGTTTCCCAGTTTTCTTCCTTACAGCTATCATGGTGACAGCCAGCCGCAATCCCACCATCATCAAACTGTATGACATAAGCCCCATTGTCCTTGGAATGTTCCTGATTCCATGGGCAGGACTCCAAAACATAGCACATGCCATTCTCTACCTGCTTTTCCCTTGCGACGAGAATCTCATGGGATTCCAGCCATAAACGCAAATCAAACTCCATCTTGCTCCCTGATATGCTTCTGGCAGGCTCACGTTTCTCATTTCTATTCACTGTTTTCTTTTTATTCCCTTTCTCCACACACTGCGCCGCAATCTGCTGTAACAGCTCAATCGCTACCGGCACTCGTTTCTTTGGTGCATACAGGATTTTGGAACGCCTGTGTGGACGTTCTTCTGTGGAGTCTCCCTTGCAGGAAACTGTACCATAAAGCTTTGTAATTCTGGCCGCATTATAGGTTGTTGTATCGACCTTTACCTGCTCTGTAGAAAACCTTGAATCCAATGCGCCAAGAAAGCCCTTTGCCAGACTTGTCATTTCCGGTGTATTGGGAAGTTCCACAGGATATAAAAGATGAAAGCCGTTTCCGCTTAATGCGGTTACAGGCTCCGGGAATCCACAGTCTGTTAAATAACCCTGAATTTTCCTTCCCAATTCCTCAGACAGCTTTAACTCCTGCTCTGTGCTGGAGATTCCGGCCGGACGTTCCGGGTCTAAGTCAATGAGAATCCATCTACGGCAGCGGATTTCCTTGTCGCTGGTTGTATTCTTCGCATAATTCTTTAGATGGTTCTTGCCTCTGGCCTCGATTCCTTCGCTTAAAGCGTTCATTGTGATGTAAATATTGTACTGCCCGTCATAACGCTGGATATGCTCAATCAGCTTATCTACATCATTGTAATAGCCTGAAAGAGTCCCTTGTTTGGTGTTTAATATTCTAACTTCTGTAAATACTCCTGACTCTATCAGGGTTTCAAATGTTTTTCTCACTTCGCTGTGAAGTATATTAGAATCTTTCATTATTTTCCTCCTGTTATTTTTTGTAGCTTTATTTTACAGCCTCCAAAGGCATAATACTCTACCCAAAAATCACTTTTTTATAGAAAAAAGGGGAAGGTTTGACTAACACGTTCTTTATTGTTCTTTATTCCATGTCATTTAACATTTAATTCTCATCTCAGAACAATACATTATAGCACCATTAACAATTTATCCATTTTTAAGGAGGAAGATTGAAGATGAACAATCCAAATGTAAAATTTATAAGTAAGGAAAAACTTCTTAACAGCCCAGAAATTTACCATAAAGTTAATAGTAGCAAAACTGCAGATGAAGGCTGCAATAATAAATGGAAACAAAGTTTATTCCAGTTGTTTTTTGAAATCACAAAAAAAGATAATGACAATTTATCCTTTTTACAGCCCCCTGGAAAATTCCGCTATCAATGCCCACCATATTTTTGTAACATTTTTATCTTAACTGCCAATTATTATACTTCAGATAAAATTACCTATAATAAAATCAGAAACGTTTTAAAATATTATGACTCTTCATCGATTCAGGATGTGGAGTTTTTTTTCGCCCAGATTATTCATGCCGGAATTTCTGACCTTCCATCGGCACAGCAAATGCGCATACTCCAGATTCGCAGTATTCTTTTAAAGCTATGTACACTTAGCACAAGAAGCAATTTGCCATACATAATGAAAATGAAGCATATCGATTTTAAAAAATTAGCAAAAGAATTATTTCTATATATCTTAGATGAGAACAAAGAATCCATTGACTTTGACAATCTCAAGGTTTTTAAAAGTATAGATGATTTTGATACCAAATTAAATTTATGGTAATATTTTAAATCAACAAAAAAAGAATATGTGTTGATTGACCGCCAATCACCACATATTCTTTTTTGCCCCTACTTTCTCCGTGTTCTGCCGCTCTGCTTCGCACACTTTGACGCTGTATAGATGGAAATTCCCAGTCCAACGCCTGCTGTCACGGATTCAATAATAACGGTGGATGCTATGGTACTTCCCACAGCCGCTAAAAATCCTAAAATCATGCTTCGACTCCTTTCCGGTAAATCAATATGATTCCATAGTCATTGTTTGTAAGATACAGGGCTTCTACCCAGTCTGTGCCGCCGACCGTGACCGTATCAAGATATTCATACATAGATTCCTGGATATAATGCTTCTCCAGTATCTGTCGGTAGGCTTTCTTTGCGGCTTCATCCAGTTTCGGGATAACAGCGCAGAAGCCGCCCATACCGCCCTGCACATCTCTGTCCGCTCCATAATTGCTGTCCAGTATGGCAACCTGTGAAGCAAGGTATTCCAGTATCTTTTCCGGCAGATACGTTTGCAGAACCGGATAAGTTTCCCAGTAGTCCTGTTCCGTTCCAATATAATAATAATCCTTCTCCCTGTTCGATTCCTCTGGCATTGGCCTGAACCGGTTATTTTTGTCTTCTATATCTGATTCATTCACAAATCCATAGCCCATACAGAAATAACCTCCGTCGCCTTCTTCCTTCCCTGCGGCATAGAAAATCATTCCGTCTGATTCAAAAGGCAACCGGAATGACCTTACTTCCACAGTCCCCAAACGCATTGCTAATTCCTCATAGTTAGAGGGTGACAATATCTTTTCCATGCCCTTCCACTCTCCCGGTTCCAGGTCGTCCATGTCCCATAATTCTGTGGCTTTTCTCCATTCTTCCTTATGCTTCATCTTCTCCTGACTCCCAACATACCTTAAAAATGTTTCCCAGTCTTTAAATCTTATACCCGTCATATAATCCCTCCTAATTATGCCGTTCCTTTGGTTGATAAAGAATATAAATCCTCTGGCCGTTTACTTTCGCATAGGCTATGTACCAGTCGGCTTTCTTCCGGCAGCCACTTTTTACCTCTATAGTTCCCATATTCTCATCCAGCCACATCCGGCCTGGATACATACCAACGGCCTCCTCTATGCCATAATAATCATCTTCTATCTTATTCAGGCACAAAACCAAAAAGCCCTTTTTTCCAAGTTTCCCTGAATGGACAATGCGGAACATTCTGTGAATAACCTCTTTGGGAATTTCCCGTTTTCCTAAGCAGGAATTAATCTGCTTTAGCAGGTACAACTGGCTGATGTTCCTGATTCTCACCGTTTTTATCTGTTCCACCTGGAGCCTCCTCTTTTGCTTCTTTTTTCACTTCCTCAAATTGATATGGCCTTAATTTCCATTGTCCCGGATAATACCTACCAGCCATTAACGGATGTGTTGCCCTTAATCTTGTGTATTTTCCAGCTTCATCCACCAAATCCATGCTGCAGTCCTTGTAATCCTTTAAAAGTTCTTTTAAATAACGTTTTTCCTCTGACACAAATTTATTTCCGGTGAATGTATTTCCAAAGCCGATAAGGATTGTGTCAAATTTACGCTTTAACACATCCCGAAGATATGCCCGGTTTTCCCTGTTATTAGCAATCTCGGAGGGTTTCAGTTTCTTGCACAGGTCTGCATACAGGTTGCATATAGTAATCGTTGTGTAACCCATGGGCAGCAGATTATTTAAAATAAATGTGGTTGTGGTATCCAACACTTTTATATCCGTACTGGCCGGATTCAAGCCGATTACCAGAATTTTTTTCTGCTCTTTCTCTCCCTGAATCTGAAAAGTAAGCTCAAACCGCTTTTTTCTTGCTTTGTCGAAAATAGTTTTTCGTTCCATTACAAACTTATCTATTACGTTTTTCTCCATCTGACTGCTCCTTTGCATAAAAAATAAGGGTAATCAACTGTTACGCTGATTGCCCTTATTCCATTGTGTGGTTCTGTTGTCATGCGATTACATGCTCTAATGCCACCAGTACGCCTACTGTTATGACACATGCACTGATAAAGATTCCTGCCTGCATATATATCACCCCTTTCTAAAATGATTTCAGGGTAATAATATGTATTTCAAAATGTCATTAAGCCTTCACCCAAACATGCTGTTTCACATTTCCGTTTTTATCTTTTTTGCAAATTCCATTAGTCGGTTTTGCACTTTCCGAATTTGTTACAGCCGTTTTCCCACAATTTTTACATTTCCAACGCATGACCTTCACCTCCTTTCCAAATATTTATTTCTCTGTACTGACATACATATAAATTCTTTTATCCGAATTTCTTAACCATATATACAATGCCGGAAATTGCTGCCACCACCCAAAACAGTTCCCATAAAAATCCAATCACATAAGATAACAGCCATACAAGAACCACTATTCCGACGACTGCCGCAAGAATCAACAGTATCTTCTTCATGATTTCTCCTTTTGTCCGCAAGTTTATTTTTTGAACAGCTTTCCAAGCCCTTTTATCATATCCATTCCGCTTTTCGGGTTTAAGATTTTATCCTTCTGCTTTTCCAGATATTGAACTGCTTCGGCTGTATCCTCCTGGACTAACCCAAGTTTCGGCAATAGCTCCTCCATACCCTTTCTGACCTCCTCAATTTTTTCCAGAGATGAAGTGTCCGCTTTTTTCATTGCCTTTAACAGTCTGTCTTTTCCGGCCTGCTTGCGGTCTACTTTTTTCAGCAGTCCTGTCGTACAGAATTTTTTGTCAAAATCAGATAAGTACCCGTTTATCTTGTCTAAATACTTCTGCTTTAATTCCGACTGGAACTGTTCTTCAAACTCCGCTTTCTTTTCTAACAAATCAGCCTCATAGTCAAGCAACGACTCTGATGTAGGCGGCACAATTTCTCTAAAGAAAGACTGTATTTCCTGTAACTCTTTACGAGCAAAATCAGCAAAGTCTCTGGTAGAACAGACAACGCCATCCACTGTCCGGTACTGCAGGTCGAAGTCTTCTAACCTTTGATTGATATATTTCATACAATCCAGTTCGTCTGTAACAGGCAGACTTAAAGTCCCGCAATATTCAATCAGCTTCTCCTTTGCTTTTACGGAATTTTCTTCGGTTTCTCCCTGAATATCTTTTACATATCGGAGTGCCTGACGGTCTTTGGAATCCTGCAGGGCAACGCCATAATAATCTGCCAGTGTTCCCAGTTCTCCGCTTTCATCTCCAAATACGGAAAGCATATTTTCAAACAGTTCCAGATTGTATGGATTCAGTGCCAGAATTTCCTGATAGATTTGATTTACTTTCTCTTTTGGAACTGCGCCGCTTTTTATGTTGTTTAAAAGTCTTTGTGCTGTCGCTATATCATTTTCAGACGGAATACCCCAAAGCGTTTCCTGCCTTGCATCTGAAATAAATTTTATCAATACATGATGCAGAGCAAATGCCGCTTCAAAAACGCCCTTCTCAATAACTGTCCTTGTTTTCGTGTCTGCGAATATCTGTTTCAGTTCTGAATTTGCCACCATTTTGCTGACGGAATTTGCTCCGGCGTTCCATATACTGTGTCCTATACCTTCTGCAATGTTCATCATTCCCAGTTCTGCCTGATGTGCATAGTTGTCTACAACCGTACCGCCAAAACTGCCGCCTTCCCATCTGGCACGATTATTTTTCCGCTCCTGACGATATTGTTTCTGTGCCTCCAGGTCTTCATTTACAGAAATGATTTTATCACAGACAGAATCCGAAGCCTCATAAAAGGGATTCAGATATCCATGTTCATTTGCATACTGATAAATCGTGTCATAGTCCCAATCATAACGTTCAATACTGATAAGCTCTTTCTTGATTTCATCAATCACAGGACAGATACTCTTTTGAAAGTCAGAAGAAGATTTCCGCAGAATATCATCGCAATTCGTATAGCTGTCATAAAGAGCAGAAAACTGTGAAACAGCTTCTTTTGCCAGATTGCTGTATTTTCTCCGAAGAACCGTATATAGATTTCTCTCTTTCGGAATATTGACAGCCCCAACAGAACATGAATATTCCACGGAATGACTTTCCTTTTCCAACAACTCATTCATTAACATACTCAAATCTCCTTTATCTTTTTCCTGTAAACCTCTTACTTTATATTGAGCATATATATACCCCATATATAAATATACCATACAACTCTCAATCTTACAATTAAATTCTGGATAAAATATAATAAAAACCGGAGGTGCCGCCATGCCCAAGAAAGAAAATCCTTTACGCCAGCTTCCTGTCAGTTCAGATGGTTACGGCGATATAAAAATTCACTTAGCTGAAATATTAGAAGAAAAAAACATTTCTCTCAATCAGTTATCCTTTCGCACAGAAATGCAGAGAACACAATTAAGAAATTACAGAGATAACAAGATACAACGTCTGGATATTGATATTCTGAAACGCCTGTGTTATGTATTGGAGTGTAATCTGACTGATTTGATAGAATATATCCCGCCAGAAGAAACACAGACTCTGCAATAAAACCTACGTTGTAAGAACTTTATTGTCACGAACAGTAAAACCCCATGGAAACACACACTCCCATGGGGTTAAAATATAACTCTTATTCTCTTTTATTTCCAAGAACATCCGTTCCTTTTCGCCTTTACTTATGATATGGTTCCCCGTTGACAATCCGATACCCCCTGTATATCTGCTCACACAAAATAACCCTCATCAACTGATGCGGAAATGTCATATCAGAAAAACTCAGTTTTAAATCAGCCCGTCTGCTTACGGATTCGTGAAGGCCAAGGGAGCCGCCAATGACAAACTGGATGTGGCTTCTTCCGGATACGGCAGCCTGCCTTAGAACATCTGCAAATTCCTCCGAGGACATTTTTTTGCCCTGAATTTCCAGCGTAACGACAAAGGCTTCCTCCTTTATACGGGAAAGAAGCCTGTCACCTTCTTTTTTCTTGATTTGTTCCGTAAGCGCACGTCCTGCCCCGTCCGGGGTCATCTCGTCAGCAATTTCAAGCACTTCCGTTTTACAATACCGGGAAAGCCGTTTTAAGTATTCCTCCACGGCATCCCGGTAAAATTTTTCCTTTATTTTGCCTACGCAAAGAATGGATATTTTCATCATGACTGAGACTCTTCAAAAATATCTTCATAAATTTCATCCACAAAGCTGTCCAGAAAAGCTTCATCCAGATTCATAAACTGTCTTTGAATCATTTCTTTCATCAAAGTGGTTCTTTTAAAATATTTTTCTTCTTCGGATATATCGGAATCATGGTTTTCCGCCAACTTTTCATCAAGCTTTTCAGCGCTTAAATTCTCAAGACTCCATTTTTCTATCGTATTTTTTAAGGAATTTTCCGATTCCGCTTTTTTGGCAAAGAGGCGGTAGGATTTCATGGAGGTTACTCCCATTACGATAAAGAGGAGAAACAGCGCGCTCATAATGCCGTAAGTCATGTATTTGGACGTTCCGCTCAGATGAATGGGCAGAACCCCTGCAATACCCAGAACAACGGCAAGCATCCCCAGTATCCCCACAAGGAGGAGCGTGTATGCGGATGATTTATTGTCCTCCGCTTTAGTGGCACTGTTTTCATACGGCGTACTTTTGACGGGTTTTGCCTTCTCCACGTCATCTTCTTCAGCGGTTTCTTCCTCCAGTTTTTTTATGGCATTCTCTTTCCATTTTTGCTGGTAATATATACCAATCAGTTTTTCTGCCTTTGGGATATCCTTTTGGGCGACAAGAAGCTCATACACATTATCTTTGCCGTCAAAAGAAACCGCAACTTTGTCAATCTGACTGTATTGCAGAAATTCAGCCAGATTTTCTATTTCTTCTTTTTCACCGAAAATCAATTTCTCCCTTTCCGGCTCGTTATCTGTGATTAACTCGCAGCCGCAGTCGCTGCAAACGGTAATCCCTTCCCTGTACTCATTTTTACATTTCGGACAATATGGCATATACGATACCTCCCAAAAAGAAAAACCTTCTCTATTCTTTGTAATCCAGACAGGCGCGGCTGCAGGTAACGCTCCTGACAAATTTTCCTGCTTCCACATGCGCAGGGTGCGTCTGATATGCCTGCAACGCTTCCTCTGATTCATAGGTGCCAATTAAGGCAATGTCACGGTTGCTGGAAGCCATTTCATTCATCACCACCCGGATGGAGACCGTCCCCGGTACCAGTTCCCGAATCGGCTCCAGCAATGCCTTCATTTTTTCACCGGCGGCCTGCTTTTCTTCTGCCGTCATTTCCGGATTAAAATCCCACAATACAATATGTTTTACCATTCCTGCTCCTTTAGTCACCTATTTATTTTGCAGATAATCGTCAATACCCTTTGCGCCTGCTTTTCCTGCCCCCATTGCAAGAATTACGGTTGCGGCGCCTGTTACGGCATCTCCTCCTGCATAAACTCCTTCTTTAGTTGTCTTGCCGTTTTCCTCCTCGGCTACGATACACTGCCATTTGTTTGTTTCAAGTCCTTTTGTGGTAGAAGAAATCAGTGGATTGGGAGACGTCCCGAGTGACATGATGACCGTGTCCACCTCAATGACAAATTCTGAGTCCGGCACCTCCACCGGTCTTCTTCTTCCCGATTCATCGGGCGCGCCAAGTTCCATCCTGATGCACTTCATGCCGGTTACCCAGCCCTTTTCATCTTCCAGAATTGCAACGGGATTGGTCAGCAAATCAAAGATAATGCCTTCCTCTTTTGCATGGTGCACTTCTTCCACACGGGCGGGCAGTTCCTCTTCACTCCTGCGGTAAACGATATGTACCTCGGCTCCCAGCCTGAGCGCTGTCCTTGCCGCATCCATCGCCACGTTGCCGCCGCCTACGACTGCAACTTTTTTGCCCCGCATAATCGGTGTGTTAGCCTCCTCATCAAACGCTTTCATCAAGTTACTTCTGGTGAGGTATTCATTCGCGGAAAATACGCCGTTTGCATTTTCACCGGGAATGCCCATGAACTTGGGCAGTCCTGCCCCTGAGCCGATAAATACGGCGTCAAAGCCTTCTTCGCTCAAAAGTTCATCAATGGTAACGGATTTACCCACAACCACATTGGTTTCTATTTTAACGCCAAGAGACTTTACATTTTCAATTTCCTTTGCCACAACATCCTGTTTCGGCAGACGGAATTCGGGAATGCCGTATACCAGCACTCCGCCCGGCTCATGAAGCGCTTCAAAAATAGTCACTTCATAACCCATTTTAGCCAAATCGCCTGCACAGGTAAGTCCTGCCGGACCGGAACCGATAACAGCCACTTTCTTGCCGTTCTTTTCCTTTGCCCCTTCCGGCTTGATGCCGTTTTCCCTTGCCCAGTCAGCTACAAAGCGTTCCAGCTTGCCGATGGAAACCGGTTCCCCTTTGATGCCGCGGATACATTTGCCCTCACACTGGCTCTCCTGCGGGCAAACCCTGCCGCAGACGGCGGGAAGGGCGGATGCCTCGCTGATTACCTGATATGCGCTTTCCACATCCCCGGTTTTCACATGTCCTATAAATCCCGGAATGTCTATGGCAACCGGACAGCCCTTGATACACTGTGCATTTTTACAGCCAATGCAGCGTGCAGCCTCCTTCATTGCCTCTTCCTTATCATAACCCAAACAAACTTCTTCAAAATTTGTGGCACGCACTCCGGGCTCCTGTTCGCGTACCGGTACTTTTTTTAATATATCCATCTTTCTTGTCCTCCGTTTTCTTCTTGTCTACCGGCAGTTACCACAACCGCCATGATGGGTATTTCCTTCCTTTGCCTTTAAGAAAGCACGGCCTTCCGCCGTTTTATATATCTGCTGTCTTTGCATAGCCTCGTCAAAATTAACCTGATGGCCGTCAAATTCAGGTCCGTCTACACAGGCAAATTTCACCTTGCCGCCCACGCTGACACGGCAGGCCCCGCACATGCCGGTACCATCCACCATAATAGGGTTTAAACTTACAATCGTCGGTATATTTAACTCTTTTGTCATAAGACAGACAAACTTCATCATTATCATAGGACCGATTGCGACACAAGTGTCATAGTGTTTTCCCTCTGCAACCAAGTCTTTGATTGTCTGTGTTACCATACCGCTTCTTCCGTAAGAGCCGTCATCGGTGGTTACATAAAGATTGCCTGCAACCGCTTCCATTTCCTTTTCCAGAATCAATAAATCTTTTGTCTTTGCCCCGACAATCACATCTGCATCTATGCCATGCTCATGCAGCCATTTTACCTGCGGATAAACCGGAGCGGTTCCAACGCCTCCCGCAACAAAAAGCATCTTTTTCTCTTTTAATGCTTCCAAATCCTCTGAAACAAATTCCGAAGGGCATCCCAGCGGCCCTACAAAGTCACGGAAGCTGTCGCCGGCTTTCAAGGAAGCCATATCCTGCGTGGAGGCGCCTACAATCTGGAAAACAATGGTGATGGTCCCTTTTTCCCTGTTATAATCGCAGATGGTTAAGGGAATCCTCTCCCCGTCTTCATCCATCCTGGCAATAATAAATTGTCCCGGCTGACAGGACTTTGCAATCCTTGCCGCTTCCACTTCCATCAGAAAAATATTTGTTGTCAGTTCTTCTGCTTTTACAATTTTGTACATTTTATCCTCATTTCTGCGCAAATCAGCGCGAACTTTTATTTACACCGTCATTGCAGGGCTTCCAAAATATATTCATTGGATTCCCCCACGGACAGCTTATAATACTCCGGTGCATAAATATTCACCGCGTATGTGGTTCCTGTCCTGTTTGGTACACCGGAGGAATCTTCGTATATCTCAGCAATAATATAAAAGTCCCCCTGCATGGGAATGGACAAGGCATACTGGAATTCATATAAGTATCTGCCGTTTAAATCTCCAGTGGTTGTGCCTGATGCATCCCATATTTTTCCTGCGGCAATCATTTGGTCTATCAACCCGCTTACTGCCATTTCCACCGTGAATTCTGTATTTAATGTCAATTCATACTGCCTTGTTGTGCAGTCACCGAATACGCCTTCTTTACTGTAAGCAATAAATTTAAAAGTACTTTTTCCGAGCGGCATGGGTATCTTTCCGGTATAGACAGTTGACTGAACCGTCGGAATGCTTCCGTCTGTCGTATAATAGACGGTACAGTCCATGGGAATCTGTACCCTTATCATGGTCGGAATTGCATACTCACCGCTGTAGGTTTCCACCTCCGGCGCCGGAGGCTTTAAAACATCAATGTGATATGTTTTGGCAACCACTTCGCTTTGAATCCCATATTGATTGACAAACATGGTGGTAATGGTGTAGCTGCCTGTTTCGAGAAAAATCGGCGTCGTATAAACCATACTGTTTTCATTAGGAATCGTTCCGTCCAATGTATAATAAATGGTTCCCTGCATACTGGAAGTCAGCTTCAGGGGAATTACCTCGGCATAAGTTCCTTCTTTATAACTGAATTCCGGAGCCGTTGCCATATAACTCTGATACATGGTGCGTATGGTTTCACTTTCGGTATTCAAAAGAAGCGTATTAATGGAAGCGTAATCCTCTAATCTTTTGTATGCGCTGATAATTTTATTGTATGCCGCCTCCTCTTCCGCCTCACTGGCATAAGACATTTTCAGGACAGCATAAAGACAATTAATATTTTCCTCTTCCATGCCCAGTTGTTCATAAAGGTCTGCAAGCATAAAACGAAGCGGCATATTCCCTTCATCAAGTTCAATGGCCCTGAGATAATATGAAATGGCTTTTGAGGAATCTCCCGCCGCAATACAGGCATTTGCACGCATAACCTGATAACTGACGGAATTGTGCCGATGCGTCCGGACAATTATAACGCTTACTGCTGCAACTACGATGGCGGCAGCCGCTATACAGGCGGCAATGAGAAAACGTCCACGCCGTTTTGTACCGTCCGGCCTTTTCTCTTTTGTATTGTCAGGAACTTCTTCCAGAACATCCTCCACAATTCCCGAAAGTGTCTCATGCATACTGTATTCAATTTCAGGTTCATAGTCCGGAACAATATGTATTTCTTCTCCGCATTTTTCGCAGTAAAGATGTCCATCTTTCAATTCCGTCCCACATTTCGGACAATTCATACGGACTCCTAACCTTCCTGTATTTGTATGGATTCTACACAGTTATGCATAAGCATTGCTATTGTCATGGGGCCCACCCCGCCGGGAACCGGCGTAATGGCGCTGCAAATGGGCGCTACATCCTCATAATCCACATCCCCGCAGAGTTTTTTGTTTTCCATGCGGTGGATGCCGACATCAATCACAACGGCGCCTTCTTTAATATATTCTCTTGTAAACATTTTGGGCTTTCCAACGGCTGCAATCAGGATATCAGCCCTCTTTGTGACAGATTTCAAATCTTTGGTTTTGGAGTGCGCTACGGTAACGGTGCCGTTTTCCCGCAAAAGCAGCATCGCCATCGGTTTTCCGACAATGTTGCTCCTGCCGACAACTACACACTCTTTTCCTGCTATTTCAACGCCGCTCCTCTTTAACAGTTGGATAATGCCTGCCGGGGTACAGGACACAAAGCCCGGCTCTCCGATGCAAAGAGCTCCTACACTTGCCGGATGAAATCCATCCACGTCTTTTAGGGGATGAATGCTCCTAATAACTTTGTCTTCCTCAATGTGCTTCGGAAGCGGAAGCTGTACAAGTATACCGTTTACATCCGTCCTTTTGTTTAGTTCAGCAATCAGTTCCAAGAGTTCTGTTTCGGAAGTCGATTCCGGAAGTTCATACGCAAGGGAACGAATTCCGATATATTCACATGCCTTTTTTTTGTTTCCCACATAGACTGTGGAGGCGGCATCTTCCCCTACCTGAATCACTGCCAATGTCACTTCCCTGCCGGCATTTTTAAGAGCCTGTACTTTTCCTTTTAATTCTTCTTTTATCTGCGCGGAAATCGCCTTTCCGTCAATCACCTGTGTCATAGGTAATTCCTCCTCCATCCTGTCAAAACAGGCCCGTTATCGTTCCGTTTTCATCAACATCTATTTTATGTGCTGCCGGATTCCTGGACAATCCCGGCATGGTTACAATCGTTCCCGTCAGCACTACCACAAAACCGGCTCCGGCAGAAACATACACTTCCCTGATTCCCATATCAAACCCTTCCGGCCTTCCCAGTTTTTCAGGGTCATCCGAAAGAGAATACTGGTTTTTGGCCATACAGACAGGCAGTTTTCCAAATCCCAGAGCTTCCAGTTTTTGCAGCTGCTTTTCTGCGGCTGCAGAATAACTCACGCTGCCTGCACCGTAAATTTTTTTCGCCACCGTTTCTATTTTCTCTTTTAAGGAAACGTTATCCTCATACAAAACCTTAAAATGGCTTTCCTTTTTGTCTACTGTCTCCAATACCTTCTCTGCAAGGGCAAGTCCCCCTTCTCCGCCTTTTTCCCAGACTTCGGAAAGGGCAAATTCACATCCGCGCTCTTCGCAGAATTTTTTCACAAAAGCAATTTCCGCCTCCGTATCCGTCACAAAAGAATTTAGGGTTACCACAATGGGAACACCAAACAATTGCAGATTTTCTATATGTTTTTCCAGATTCACAATGCCTTTTTTCAGCGCCTCTAAGTTTTCCGCATTTAAATCGGCCTTTGCCACACCGCCGTTGTATTTTAATGCCCGGATGGTTGCCACCAGCACAACCGCATCCGGATGAAGACCTGCAATCCGGCACTTAATGTCAAAGAACTTTTCCGCGCCAAGGTCTGCGCCAAAACCGGCTTCCGTTATCACGTAATCCGCCATTTTAAGGGCTGCTTTTGTCGCCCTGACGGAATTACACCCGTGGGCAATATTGGCAAAGGGACCGCCGTGGACTAAAGCAGGCGTATGTTCCAATGTCTGTATAAGATTGGGTTTCATGGCGTCTTTGAGCAGAGCTGCCATGGCTCCTACGGCATTCAGCTGTCCTGCCGTGACGGGATTGCCGTCACAGTCATAGGCAACCAATATCCTTGCAAGTCTTTCTTTCAAATCTTTCATGTCCGTGGCAAGGCACAGCACAGCCATAATCTCCGATGCCACTGTAATGACAAAATGGTCTTCCCTTGTATAACCGTCCATTTTGTTGCCAAGGCCTACCACAATATTCCTAAGTACCCGGTCGTTCATATCCATGCATCTTTTCCAGATAACCTGTCTGGTATCAATGCGCAGTTCATTGCCCTGCTGGATATGATTATCCAGAAGAGCCGCCAAAAGATTGTTTGCGGCGGTGATGGCGTGGAAATCCCCGGTAAAATGCAGGTTTAAATCTTCCATGGGCACCACCTGCGCATAGCCTCCGCCGGCCGCTCCCCCTTTAATGCCAAAGCACGGTCCTAAAGAAGGCTCCCGCAGTGCAATCACGGCATTTTTATGCAGTTTTCCAAAGGCCTCCCCCAAACCTACGCTGGTGGTGGTTTTTCCTTCCCCCGCAGGCGTCGGATTAATCGCCGTCACAAGAATCAGTTTCCCGTCGGGATTTTGTGCAATCCTGTTTAAATAGGCATCCGTAATTTTTGCCTTATATTTTCCGTAGAGTTCCAGCTCGTCTTCCATGATGCCCGCACGTCCTGCCACCTCCACGATAGGCTCCATAACAGCATCCTGTGCAATTTGAATGTCTGATTTCATTAACTTACATCTCCTCCAGTAACTGTTCAAATTCTTCCATACTCATAATTACTTTTCTGGGTTTGGTACCTTCTTCCTCACCAACGACGCCGTATTCGTTTAACTGGTCCATAATACGCGCCGCACGGTTAAATCCTATTTTAAATACCCTCTGCAGCATACCAATGGAGGCTTTGTCCTTGTCAATGATAAATTTACCTGCATCGGCAAAATATTCGTCCACCTGACTGCCCTCGCCGCCCGAACCGGCACTGCTTCCCGCATTGCTGCCTAAGTTTTGGATTTTCTCCTCTATTTCTTCAGCATAAACATTGCCAAGTGTCTGGTTTTTCAAAAAATCCACTACATCGGAAACTTCTCCGTCGGAGACAAACGCGCCCTGTACCCGGGCAGGTTTTGCATATCCCTGTGGATAAAAAAGCATGTCTCCCTTGCCCAGAAGTTTCTCTGCCCCGTTCATATCCAGAATCGTCCGGGAATCCACACCGCTGGAAACACTGAATGCCACACGGCTGGGCATATTTGCTTTAATCAGACCTGTAATGACATCCACGGAAGGACGCTGTGTTGCAATAATCAAATGGATGCCCGCTGCCCTGGCAAGCTGTGCCAGACGGCAGATGGACTCTTCCACTTCCCCCGGCGCTACCATCATCAAATCTGCAAGTTCATCCACAATAATAACAATCTGGGGAAGTTTGGACAGGTTTTCTCCCTTTTCCGTCAGACTTTCCACTTTCTGGTTATATCCCTTTAAGTCCCTTACATTGTAATCCGCAAACTTCCGGTAACGGTCCTCCATTTCGGAAACACCCCAGTGAAGCGCCGCCGCTGCCTTTTTGGGGTCGGTCACCACCGGGATAAGCAGATGCGGAATGCCGTTATATACACTGAGCTCCACAACCTTCGGGTCAACCATGATAATCTTTACATCATCAGGGTGTGCTTTATATAGCAGGCTCATTATCAATGTGTTGATGCACACGGATTTCCCGGAGCCGGTAGCGCCTGCAATCAGCATATGGGGCATCTTTGCAATGTCCGTCACTACCACCTTCCCGGCAATATCCTTGCCGACTGCAAATGCCAGATTGGAAGGAAACTCCTTAAACTCTTTTGTTTCCAGTAAGTCGCGAAGGGCAACTGCCGTATTTTCCTTGTTGGGCACTTCAATGCCAATAGCTGCCTTTCCCGGAATCGGCGCCTCAATACGGATATCCGTTGCGGCAAGGTTCAATTTGATGTCATCGGCAAGCCCGACAATTTTGCTTACTTTGACACCCTGCTCCGGCTGTAACTCATATCTTGTCACTGCCGGTCCCTGACTGATTTCCGTAACCGTAACCTTTACACCGAACGTACCCAGCGTTTTTTCCAGTCTGGCCGCTGTCTCTTTCAGCTCCCTCTCTGAATTGCCGCCGCCGCCCTTTCCTCTCTGCAGACGGGAAAGCGGCGGAAATATGTATTTCTTCGGAAGCCTTTTCTCTGTTTTATGGATATCATCCAAAGCCGGTTCTTCTTTTGGCTCCTTTGCTTCTTTTGCCAAAGCGGAGGCCGGTTTACCCACAGGAAGACTGTTTGCGGTAGTCCGCCTTTCCTGTCGTTTCGGCTCTTCATATCGAAAAGCAGTATCCGGTTCCTCCTCCGGCATACTCCACGCCTCTATTTCCTCCTCCGGCCGGCTATCCTCATCCTGAATGACAGTTCCGTGAATTTTGATTCTGTCATAAGAATCTGCGGACACTGCCGGTTCTTCCACTTTATAGTTATCGTTCACGGTAATTTCATGGATATCGTCCCGGCTCTTTTTTTCGGGAGTGTGGGCAATCACGGTATCCACCATAACTCCGGATACTTTCCTGTCCATGCGGAGAATTTTTTCGTTTTCTTTTTCCTCTGCCTTAAGCCGTTTTTCTTCCTCCCGCTGTGCCCTCAGTTCTTCCCGCTTTTGCCGCTCTTCTTCCAAATCAGCCTGACGGGCCTTTGCATTCTCCCGCCTTCTTCTGGCATCTTCCCTGGAAAGCTCTGCAACTCTTCTTCCGCCGTTTTTCATACTGTCAACCAGGGAGCGTTCCGTCAAAAGAACAATACTGATTAAGGAGATAATCAAAACCACCAGTACAGTGCCAAAAGTGTCCAGAAAATGATGCAGGTAAAAAGCAATGCTGCCTGCTATGACTCCGCCGCCTTTTCTGGCAGTGCTGTCATAATGGTAAATTTCCCCAATCTGAAAACTCTCCATCTCCAATACGCTGCCTGAGAGCATTTCACAGACAATGCCTGCCATCAGAAACAGCATACAGCCTGCAACAATTTTTCGGATGGCAGCCGGACTTCCTGCATTGGCAGACCAAAAAGCTGCCGCAATAAAAACCGCAACGGACACAATATATGCCAACACGCCAAAAAGACCAAACAGCACACTGCTGATGGCGTTTCCTACCGTCCCTATAATGCCAAAATTACATAAAAACAAAAAGACTGCAACTGCAAATAACAGAATCAGCGCCACTTCATGAAAAATTGCGCTCTCCTGCTCCGTATATTGTCTGCTGCTATTCGTCCTTTGCCCTGACCGGCTTTTACCCCTGCCGGCAGAGGAAGATTTTTTGCCTTTGTTAGACGCCATAATACCAAAAACTCCATTTCCTACGGCTGAAATTCAACGATATTTCCATTAAATGTTGTGACAACCTTAGATATTATATCATTTTTCCTCTGTCTTGTCACCATGTATACAATTTTGTTTTTCCTTTCATAAATATCCGGCAATCCATACACCTAAACAAGTAATCAAAAATCCGGGGCGGCAGAGACTAACGCCGCCCCGGACTCAAAAATTTATTTCTCTTCCTTTTTAATCCGGATATGAACATCATCCAACTGCTTCTGCTCCACTTCTGCCGGGGCATTCATCATGACATCCATTGCACTCTTGTTCATCGGGAACGGAATCACTTCTTTGATGCTGTCTTCTCCGGCAATCAGCATTACCATACGGTCTACTCCGGGCGCAATTCCCGCATGTGGCGGCGCACCGTAACAGAACGCATTGTACATGGCCGGAAATTTTGCTTTTACAGCCTCCTCACCCAGTCCTATCAGTTCAAATGCCTTAACCATAATCCGGGGGTCATGGTTTCTCACTGCACCGGAGGACAATTCCACCCCATTACATATCAAATCATACTGATATGCAAGAATTTCCGTGGGCTCCTGGCTGTTCAGGGCATCCATGCCGCCCTGGGGCATGGAAAACGGATTGTGGCAGAACTCCAGCTCACCGGACTCCTCTCCTATTTCATACATGGGAAAATCCACTATCCAGCAGAATTTATAGCATTCCTTTTCCATATGGGCTTCACAGTTTGCACCCAGCATGTTTCTGAGAACGCCTGCTGTTTTCTGTGCTTTTAACTTTTTACCGCAGGTAAGCCCCACAAAATCCCCTGCTTTTAAACCAAGGGCTTCCACTACCTTATCTTTGATATCTACAACAAATTTGCTGATACCGCCTACCAGCTCCATATTCTCATCCAGCCTGAACCAATAAGCCTTATTGCCGCTCTGTACCTCCACATCATTGCAAATCTTGTCAATGACTTTGCGGGTTGCCTGAAACCGGTCTACAACAACTGCTTTTACGGTATTGCCCTCAAAAGGCGCAAATCCACAGTCCGCCAGGCATTCCGTAGCGTCCCGGACAATTAAGTCAATGCGCAAATCCGGCTTGTCCGAACCGTATTTTTCCATGGCCTCCAGATAAGGAATCCTCTGAAAAGGAGATGTGGAGGCAGTTTTGTACACTCCGTATTTTTCAAATACAGGGGGAAGCACCTGCTCTATAACAGAAAATACATCTTCCTGAGTTGCAAACGCCATCTCCATGTCAAGCTGATAAAATTCTCCCGGAGAGCGGTCTGCGCGGGCGTCCTCATCCCTGAAGCAGGGCGCTATCTGGAAATAACGGTCAAAGCCCGACGCCATTAAAATCTGTTTAAACTGCTGCGGCGCCTGGGGCAGGGCATAAAATTTTCCGGGATGGATTCTGGAGGGCACAAGATAATCCCTGGCGCCTTCCGGGGAGGAGCAGGTAAGAATCGGTGTTGTAATTTCCAGAAAATCCAGTTCTGTCATTCTCTGCCTTAACTCTGCCACAATTTTGCTTCTCAAAACAATCCTGCTCTTAACCCTGGGATTTCTCAAATCCAGATACCGGTATTTTAACCGCAGATTCTCATCTGCCTCAGTGGAACGGTTAATCTCAAAGGGCAGGGCGTTGTAGCTGCAGCTGCCCAGCACACTGACCTTCTCCGGCACAACTTCAATATCGCCTGTGGCAAGCTCTGCATTTTTGCTGGAGCGTTCTCTTACAACCCCTTCAATACAAAGAGTGGACTCATTGTTGATTGCAGCTACTGTCTGCATCATTTCTTCCGTCTCGATAACAATCTGGGTCACTCCGTAAAAATCCCGGAGAATCAAAAAACCAAGGTTTTTGGATACCTTTCTAAGATTGTCATACCAGCCTACTAAAGTTACTTTTTCTCCAATATTTTCGACGCGAAGCTCATTACAGGAATGTGTTCTCGACTGTACCATATTGTTACTTCCTCTTTTCCTATTTTTTTCTTTTTAAATAATATACCACATCCATTCTCAGGGTACAAATATCTTCGGAAATATTCTTTATGAACCTTATGTCTGCCGGTATTCACAAAAAAAAGCTGTCCACAAAAATTGTGAACAGCCATTCTCTCTGCCACTTCTATTATATTATACCATTCATTCTCCTTCAACAAAATTCTCACTTTTTTTACCAACCTGTTTTTCCTTTGCACTTATCAATTGATGCAGTTTCGCCATGGCGGATTTGATACCGCCGACTTCATTGATAATTCCTTCATTCACCGTTTCCTGTCCCACCAGGATGGTTCCCACGTCTTTTGTAAGCACGCCCGTTTCCATCATAAGTTCTTCCAGACGCTGCTTTTTAATACGGCAATGGGAACATACAAAACCTGTTATCCTGTTTTGTATCTGCTTAAAATAGTCAAAGGTCTGGGGCACGCCGATAACCATCCCATTCATCCTGACAGGATGAATTACCATGGTGCCTGTTGGCACAATATAGGAATAATCCGTGCTGACAGCGATAGGCACTCCTATGGAATGACTTCCTCCCAGCACCAGGGATACCGTCGGCTTGGATAATGATGAAAGCATTTCCGCTATGGCAAGCCCGGCTTCCACGTCACCGCCCATCGTATTTAAGAGCACCAGAACGCCCTGTATATCTTCACTGTCCTCAATAGCGGCAAGTTGTGGGAGAATATGCTCATATTTGGTTGTTTTTGCCGAACTGTTTAAATTATCATGCCCCTCCACCTCACCGATAATGGTTATCAGATGAATATTTTGCTTCTCTTTATTTTTGTTTAATGTCACCTGTCCGGTTTGTTCGATTCGTTCGTCCCTATGTTTTTCCTCTTCCCTTTTGCTGTCTTCTTTTTTATCATTCTTCATAATGCTTCCTCCTGTCAAAAATAAGGAACCGCACTGCGGTTCCTTACTATTTTGCACCAAACTTTTCATTATCATGCAAAACCATGACAGGCAGTTAAAATTGCCTTGGTTTTTAAATATCAAAATCATCTTCATCCGACACTTCTATGTCATATTTCATCTGCCTTGTCCCGACTCTCTTTTGATACCCCATCGTTCTTTTCTCATGCTTTTTCGGCAAGGGAAGCGGATTTTCTATGTAATTGATTTTCTTTTCCTGCGGCTTTTCCAACGGTTTTTCCACCGTATGTTCCACAGTCTCCGTTAGCGCCTCCTTTTGCGGAGATACCGGAACTTCTTTTCGGTCAGCAGCATCTTTTTGCCTAACCAGTGACTGCAGTCCTGCACCCATCAGCACAAGCACCCACACCCACAGCAAATATTCACACCCCATTCCCCTGGCATAAAAATTACCGGCCTGCAAAATTCCGACACTGAAAACAAGCACAAACCATGGCAGCTGCATTTCCTCCCTGCGTTTTACAAAGAACGCCGGGATTCCTGCCAGAAGAAGAAAGGCAGTCAAAACAAGCATTATATCGGTAAGCATGGTTCTCTGTCCCGATAAGGCCGAAAAAAGAGAACTTATGCTGAATCCTTTATATGAAAACAATGTACACCATGTTTCAAATACCAGACCGGGGGAAGTTTTATTTTGAATGGCATCCAGTACAAAACAAAACAGGCATAATAACACAAATCCCGCCAGGGCTGTCAGCCGTTGCAAAACAATTCCATATTTTGCCCTGTGGCTTTCCTCTGCGGTTTTTTCGTCATGATGTAAAAAAAGACTGCATACAAGGGGAATAAACAGTGTAATCCCGGATACATCCAAATAAGTCAGAAAACCAATGCATCCTCCTATCACAAAGGCATTTATCCAGGAATACCATGGAAAAACGGTTTGTTTTTCCTGCCTGCGGATAAAACACCCTATCATAAGCAAAACACTGCCGTATAGCAAAAGATACAGCATCTTTGGGGATAACGTCAATCCCTGTTTCATCATTTCAGGAAGAAACATCATGCCAAACAGCATGGCAAGCGATGCTGTTTTTCCCACAAGACTCCTGACAGCAAAATACAGGACTACAGCTCCCGCCATTTGCAGAAAAATCTGCAACATGATTCCGGCGGCGAAATGATTTCCGACAAGGAAAAAAATTCCCCTTAGCAAAAGTACATAGATATACTGGGCACCGTGTGCTATGGGAGTGATGACACCGTTTCCCACTTTAGCCGTTTCAAAATAAGCAGCCTCTTCACTGCCGCTTTGCAGGAAATAAATGCGAAGGAATAATCCAAGTCCCCAGAACAAAAGCGCGATAAAAATTTCCCATGCAGTTTTGTTTACAGCTTCTTTTTTTTCCCCTAAAACCGCCGTTTTCCCTTTGGCATTCACAAGACACCTCAATCCTGCGGACAAAACCGATAACAGTAAAAAGGGAATGCAGACAATGGCAAGCCGCACATACAAATTTTCAATAGGCATGTTTTCCAGCAGGGAAGACATCGCACGCAGGAAAAACACACATGTCGAAAATGCATAGAGCGCCCATAAACAATAGCTAAACCAGTTTTTCTTGAAGTTCATGTCCCGGCTCCTTTATCCTTCCAGTGCCTGCCTTAAATCCTCAATAATGTCATCAGCATGTTCCAGACCAACGGAGAAACGAATCAAGTCAGGAGCAACACCTGCCTCCACTAACTGTTCGTCGGTCATTTGTCTGTGCGTATGGCTTGCCGGATGCAGAACACATGTTCTGGCATCCGCAACATGTGTTACGATGGCGGCCAGCTTCAGTTTATCCATCATGGAGGCAGCAGCTTCCCTTCCGCCCTTTAATCCAAAACTGATTACACCACAGGTACCGTTCGGCATATACTTTTGTGCAAGTTCATAATATTTATTTCCCTTTAATCCGGGATAATTTACCCATGCCACCTTAGGATGTTCTGAGAGATATTGTGCAACTGCCAAAGCATTTGCACAGTGCCGTTCCATTCTGAGAGGCAGTGTTTCCAGTCCGACATTCAGCAGAAATGCATTCTGCGGAGCCTGAATGGACCCTAAATCCCGCATCAGCTGTACAGTCGCTTTGGTAATATAAGCCGCCTTTCCAAACTTCTCTGTATATGTCACGCCATGGTAAGATTCATCAGGAGTGCAAAGTCCGGGATATTTATCCGGGTATGCGGACCAGTCAAAATTACCCGAATCCACAATGGCACCGCCTACAGCCATGGCATGGCCATCCATATATTTGGTGGTGGAATGTGTCACAATATCGGCTCCCCACACAAACGGATTGCAGTTTATGGGGGTGGCAAACGTGTTATCCACAATCAGAGGCACCTGATGGCTGTGTGCCAGGCGGGCAAACTTTTCGATATCCAGTACCACCAGTGCAGGGTTGGCAATGGTTTCTGCCATTACGCATCTGGTATTGCTTTTGAATGCCTTTTCCAGTTCTTCTTCGGGAGCGTCCGGGTCAACCACCGTACATTCTATTCCCATCTTTTTCATGGTCACCGTAATCAGGTTGAAAGTACCGCCGTAAACGGTGGACGACAAGACTACATGGTCACCTGCCTCGCAGATATTAAAAATGGCATAATAATTGGCCGCCTGCCCCGAACTGGTCAACATGGCGGCAACGCCGCCCTCAAGCCGGCATATCTTCTCAGCCACAAAATCATTGGTGGGATTTTGCAGTCTTGTATAAAAGTATCCGCTCTCTTCCAAATCAAACAGTCTGCCCATCTGTTCGGATGTTTCATACTTAAATGTGGTTGACTGGTAAATAGGAAGGATTCTTGGCTCACCGTTTCCGGGCTGCCAGCCTGACTGGATACAAATCGTTTCCTTTTTCATGGTATGTAGTCCCGTTCCTTTCTCTCTATGTGTTTATTTATTCATCCCAGTTATGGTATACAGCCTGCACATCGTCATCTGCATCCAGCAAATCCAGTGTGCGCTGTAAGTTTTTAATGGCAGTTTCATCCGAAAGTTCCACATAATTCTGCGGAATCATGGTTACTTCGGCGCTGAGCATGGGAATTCCCGCCTCCTCCAGCGCTTTTCGCACTTCTTCAAAAGCATCCGGCTCCGTAATTACTTCATAGCTGTCCTCTTCTTCCGAAAAATCCTCCGCCCCGGCATCCAGTGCCTGCATCATCAGTTCATCCGCATCTGCCTCATACTCATCCTTGTCAATGATTATCTGCCCCTTTTTATCAAACATAAAGGACACGCATCCGGGAGTGCCCACATTTCCCTGTCCCTTGGTGAATGCGCTTCTCACATTTGCGGCCGTACGGTTCTTATTGTCAGTCAATGCGTCCACAATAATGGCAATGCCGTTGGGTCCGTATCCTTCATAGGTAACATACTCATAATTCACGTTTCCGGCATCCCCTGCCGCTTTCTTTATCCCCCGGTCAATCGTGTCATTCGGCATGTTATTGGCTTTTGCCTTGGAAATCACCTGTGCAAGCTTAAAGTTGTTTGCCGGGTCCGGACCGCCTTCTTTTACCGCAACGGCAATTTCCCTACCAATTATGGTAAAGATTTTACCTTTTGCAGCATCATTCTTTTCCTTTTTATGTTTAATATTTGCAAATTTAGAATGTCCTGACATATGTATTCTCCTTTAATCCTCTTTTTGTTTATTACAATACAGTCTAAAATATATCATTTATGGCCTTCTTCGTCAAGGCTGGTTTCCGTTATGTATCCAGTTCCAGGCTTATCATTAAAGCTCTGTTTACCTTCTGCATAATCTGGGTATCCAAATGGCATACTTTGTCCTTTAGTCTCTTTTTGTCTATGGTTCTGAGCTGCTCCAGCAAAACAACGGAATCTTTATCCATATCATAGCTTTCTGTGGAAAGTTCGATGTGGGTTGGCAGTTTTGCCTTGTTCATTTTGGAGGTGATGGCAGCACAGATGACAGTCGGGCTGTGCTTGTTTCCCACATCATTCTGTATAATCAGTACCGGTCTGATGCCGCCCTGTTCAGAGCCTATCACCGGTCTTAAATCTGCATAGTATACGTCTCCTCTTTTCATAACACGCATCCCTTCTTCTAATCTGGTAGTAGTATTGCCAGTTTATCTGAAGGTATTCAAATTTTATCCGCCAATATACACTCTGGGAATCCGCTTACCCAAATCACACACCAATTCGTAATGGAAACGTCCTGAAACCTCCCCCAGTTCATTGGCGGAAATTTCTTCTTTACCGTCCCGGCCAATCAAGGTTACCCGGTCTCCTTCCGCCACATCTTCAATATCCGTTACATCCACCATAAACTGGTCCATGCATACACGGCCCAGGATAGGCGCCTTCTTTCCCCGGATTAACACCCAGCCTTTATTGGAAAGACTTCTTGGATAACCGTCCCCGTACCCCAAAGGAATTGTGGCAACACGGGTAGGCTTTGCGGTTACATATGTCCCCCCATAACTGATGGGATAGCCTTCCGGCAGCCATTTGACATAAATCACCGTACTGTAGAGGGAAAGCGCCGGTTTTAACGGAATAATATTCTCTGCCACCTCTTTAGACGGCAATATGCCGTATAACGTGATGCCGGCCCTTACCACATCCATATTTGCTTCCGGCATCTCCAGAATGCCTGCGCTGTTGGAGCAGTCTTTAATCAGCCCGGTAAGATGCAAATCCTTCTCTATCCTGTCTGTAAAAGCCTGAAACTGTGCCAGCTGTTTTTTTGCGCTGGTTTTATCCTTCTCGTCTGCCTTGGCAAAATGGGTGAAAATCCCTTCCAGTTCCAGTTCTTTTGTGTCTGCCAGCTGTTTTACAAAGGCAAATCCTTCGTCATCCGGCATTATGCCGATTCTTCCCATCCCGGTGTCAACTTTAATATGTACTTTGGCTTTCTTGTGAAGCGCCGCGGCTTTCTGGGCAAGCTGCGTAATCGTATCCGCCCGAAAAACCGTCGGCCGGATATCCAGCGCAATCATTCTCTCATAGCTGTATGGAAAAGTATATCCTAAAACAAGAATCGGCAGTGTGATTCCGTTTTCCCTCAGTTCAAATGCTTCCTCCGCGGTTGCAACGGCAAAACCGTACATAAAATCCAATTTTTCCAGAGCCTTTGCCACCGGCACACTGCCATGTCCGTAAGCATCTGTTTTAATGACGCCTATCATGCGCGTCCCGGCTTTCACATGTGCTTTCATGCTTTGCATGTTTTCCACAATGGCATCCAAATCTACCTGGACATACCCTCTTGCAAATCTTTCCATATCCATGTTGATAACTCCCATTCCTTGTCAGAAAAGCGAATGTTTTCTTACAATAATTTCAGTCCTTTTGCAATTTCAGATGCCGTAAGGCCCGCGTTCCCCGTCTGTCCTGCCGCTGCGTCACCGGCACATGCATGCAGGAAAACGCCGTTTTCCGCTGCCATGCGGGGCGGCATCCCCTGTGCCAGCAGAGCGGCAATGATTCCTGTGAGCACATCACCGCTTCCGGCAGTAGCCATTTTGGAATTGCCTGCCGTGTTTAAAAACATGCCCCCGTCCGCTTCACATACATATGTGCGCGCACTTTTCCCTGCAACGATGCAGCCTGTTTGTTTCGCAGCCTCCCTTACGCATCCCGGTTCGTCCGCCACAACCTTTGCCGTCTGCATCCCCAGGAGTCTGGCAAGTTCCCCCATGTGGGGCGTAAGGATAACATTGCTTTCCGTCTCTTCATTGCGCTGTTTCAAAAGCTTTTGTATTTCTTCATCCATAGCAAGTATATTCAGGGCATCCGCATCCATTACCAACGGTTTGCTTTTTTGTGCAGTAACCAGCCTTACAAACCGCCTTGCGCTTTCACATACTGACAAACCCGGACCTATAGCGGCTGTCTGCGCCCATTCCAGATTATCCAGAAATTCTTTTTCTTCTTCCGGCATCAGCCCCTCTGAACTTTCATATGTCTGTACCAGCGCTTCCGGCAGCTTCTTCTGTACTGTTTCACGTATCTTTTTAGGAATAACCAGTTTTACCATACCGGCGCCGGCTTTATAAGCGCTATAGCCTGCCAAAAGAGCCGCCCCCGCCATTTTTTCACTTCCGGCTATCAACAATATTTTTCCAAACGTACCTTTATTGCCATCCGGCTTTCTTTTGGGAAAAGCGTCCCCTGCCCCGTCCAGCCTTGTATACATGCCCGGCGGCGTACCGCAGATGCTTTTACGGGTAATGCCTATGTCGGCCAGTCTGATTTTTCCGGCATACAGACAGCCCGGGTACAGGTATAAGCCGCGTTTCCTAAAAGCCAGCGTCACGGTTTCCTCTGCTTTCACGGCAGTACCCAGAACAGCCCCGGTATCTGCGTCAATCCCGGAAGGCATATCGATGGAAATCCGGTACGCCTTCCGGGCGTTAATAGCTTCTATTGCTTCCTTATATGCTCCTGTCACTTCGCGGGAAAGCCCTGTTCCAAACAGGGCGTCCACAATGATATCATAAGTATTGTCCGGAATCTCATTTAAAGGACGGACACCGTACTTTTCCAGTATGGAAAGCTGAACCTTCGTTTCTTTGCCTGCTTTTTGGGTGTTGCCGATAAGCACCGTATCCACATCTGTTCCCAAATCAGCCAGAAGCCTTGCCACACATAGGCCGTCTCCGCCATTATTGCCCGTGCCGCATACGCAGAGCACCCGTCCCTTCCCCTTTTGCACGTTTAGGTAAAACAGGGCTTCCCGTATGCAGCGCACGGTCTCCAGGGCAGCCCTTTCCATCAGCACCAGCGCCGGAATGCCAATATGCTCTATGGTATAATTATCATATGCCCGCATCTCTTTTCCTGTTACCAGATATTCCATCCTTCTTTTTCCTTTCTCACTATTTCCCGGATTTTTGAGGATGCTTTTTTTCAGGATTGTATTTCATGTCGAAAACATCAATCACGTCGGCCCCGAATATGGCGTGCATGTAGGAATATAAATCATAATTCTGCTGTTCTTTTTCCTGTTTGCGGATGATTTTCTTTTTCAATTCTATCCTGATGCGGGTAATCCACTCCCCGATTTCGTCAATTTCTATCGTATTTTCTTTTAATTTTTCATAACAGGCATCCATCGTTGCAAGCATTAAATCGTAATTGGCCTGTTCAATCTCCCTGGGCAAATCCATAAGTTCATCCTTATAGGCGTCCAGTTTGTCGTTGCACTCATTGATGAGACGCTTGTTGTCCTCAATTTTTTTCTCCAGCGAGGCATTCGGGTTCTGCCCCAGTTCATCCACCATCGGAACAATTTCTTCCATAAGTTTCTTTTTAAGCTGTCTGATTTCTTTTGATTCCGTATTGTATTTGCCTTGTCTTTTCAGCAGTTCATTCAGCCTGTCTTCCAGTTTCAATATTGCCAATGTCGTGTCCGCAGTGTTAAAAAGTCTGTGCCACTTATTGTCCAGCGTCAGTATCGGAATCTTCTTGTCCGTCAGCGCCGGCACATATACTTCTTCCTTTCGCCCCATACTTTTCCTTCTTTCTTTTATCCCTGCTCTTTCTTGCTTTGACTGTAACGTTCCAGATTGTAAGATAATTTCATCAGACTGTCTGACAGATGTACACTTTCCACCAGAATCCCCTCCGGAACACGCAAATCCACATGTGCAAAGTTCCAAATCGCTTTAATTCCGTTTGCGGCCAGCGCTTCCGCGACCTCCACCGCACTGTTTTTGGGAATCGTCAGTACCGCAATGTCGATGTTGTTTTCCCTCACAAACTGTTCCACCATTTCCATTGGCTGTACTGCAATCTCCCGCACTTTCTTTCCGTGCAGAGCCGGGTTTTTGTCAAATATGCCCTTTAATATAAACCCCCGTCTTTCAAAGTTCATATAATTGCCAAGCGCCTGCCCCAGATTGCCTGCGCCTATGATAATCAGGTGGTGTGTTTTATCAAGTCCTAAAATCCTGCTGATTTCACTGTAAAGAAACTCTACATTATATCCATAGCCCTGCTGTCCGAAACCGCCGAAATTATTAAAATCCTGCCTGATTTGGGAAGCCGTTACTCCCATCAGGCCTGAAAGTTCCTGGGAGGAAATTCTTTCTACGCCTTCATCTTTCAGTTCTCCCAAATATCTGAAATAACGGGGCAGACGTCCGATTACAGCCTGGGATATTCCCTTTTCTTCCACCTTACTACCTCCTAAAGAACCGCCCTATTTTCTTTTTTATTGTCGATTTTATTATAGTAAAATGTTAAAAAAATGTCAATTGACATTGCAAAGTTTCACCTGTAAACTAAATCTGATTACAATTTTCACAAAGGAGTTATCCACATGATACTTTCCTGTCAAAATATTCAAAAAGCGTTTTTGGAAAACACGGTACTTTCCAATGTATCTTTTCACATAGAAGACCACGAAAAAGCCGCCGTTGTCGGTATAAACGGCGCCGGCAAAACCACACTTCTGCGCATTATTGTCGGAGAGTTGGCTCCCGACGCCGGACAGGCAGTGCTTGCAAAGGGGAAAACCATAGGTTACCTTGCCCAGAATGCCGGGTTAAACAGCGAAAATACCATCTATGAAGAACTGCTCACCGTAAAACAGAATCTGATTCTCATTGAAAAACAGATGCGCGATACGGAAAAGTCCATGAAGACCGCTGACGGGACAGACCTTAATGCCCTGATGGAAAAATACGCTGCCCTGACCCACCGTTTTGAATCGGAAAACGGCTATGCCTACAAAAGCGAATTAACCGGAGTGTTAAAAGGACTGGGATTTTCAGAATCTGAATTTTCAAAACCTATATCCACTCTTTCCGGCGGTCAGAAAACCCGGGTGGCTTTGGGAAAGCTTTTACTTCTTGCTCCCGATTTGATAATTCTGGATGAGCCCACGAACCATCTGGACTTAAATTCCATTGCATGGCTGGAAACCTACCTCATTAATTACAAAGGCGCTGTGCTCATCGTATCGCACGACCGCTTCTTCCTCGACAGGATTGCCGGAAAAATCATTGAACTCGACCAATGCAAATCCACGGTTTTTTCCGGTAATTATTCCGATTATGCAAAAAAGAAAGAGCAGCTGCGGATTGCCGAATGGCATGCCTATATGAACCAGCAGCGGGAAATCAGGCATCAGGAAGAAGTTATTGAAAAACTCCGCTCCTTTAACCGGGAAAAATCCATCAAAAGGGCGGAAAGCCGTGAAAAAATGCTGAATAAAATAGATGTGATTGAAAAACCCACCGAAACCCGGGCGGATATGCACCTTACCCTAAAGCCGCGCATTACCAGCGGAAATGACGTCCTGATGGCAGACGGACTGTCTAAATCTTTTGACGGACAGATGCTTTTTTCCGATATCCATTTTGAAATCAAGCGCGGGGAGCATGTTGCCGTCATCGGAGATAACGGTACGGGAAAAACCACCCTGCTCAAAATCATAAACAGCCTTATCCCGGCAGATGCCGGCAGTTTCCGCTTAGGCTCCAATGTGGAAATCGGTTATTATGACCAGGAACATCATGTCCTTCATTCCGATAAAACATTATTTGATGAGATTTCCGACGAATTTCCTTATCTTAACAACACAGAAATCCGCAATGTACTGGCAGCATTTCTTTTTACGGGGGAAGATGTCTTCAAACGCATCTGTGATTTGAGCGGTGGGGAAAAAGGACGTGTCAGTCTGGCAAAGCTGATGCTTGGAAACGCCAATCTTCTGATTTTGGATGAACCTACCAACCATCTAGACATTCTTTCAAAAGAAATTCTGGAAAATGCACTGAATGGCTATGAAGGCACGGTCCTCTATGTATCCCACGACCGTTACTTTATCAACCGTACGGCATCCCGTATTTTAGAGTTAACCGGGCAGACCTTTGTCAACTATATCGGCAATTACGACTATTATCTGGAAAAAAAGGAAACCATGACTGCTCCTTTACCTTCTTCCCCTATAAAAACTGCCGCTGTTTCCACGGATTCCCTGAGCAAAACCGATTGGAAACAAAAAAAGGAAGAACAGGCAAGACAGCGCAAAAAAGAAAACGATTTGAAAAAATGCGAGGAAGAAATCGAAAAGCTGGAGCAAAAAAGGGCAGGACTGGACGAAGAGATGAGCCGTCCCGATATCGCCACCAATGTGGCAAAGCTTCAGGAAATTTCCAAAGCACAACAGGAAATAGATGACATCCTTATGACGCTGTATGAAACATGGGAAACCCTCGCACAGGAATAACAGCAAAAAGAGTCCGGCACGCCGGACTCTTTTTTTATGTGTTTTTTAAGGCTGCCATAAGTTACATTGCTTCAAAAGTTTCTCTGATTGCCTTGATAAATCCTTCACTGCTTAAAACAGTGACATCCTTTAAGGAGGTGATAAGCGCAAGGTCTTTCGTCATCTTTCCGCTTTCAATGGTGGAAAGCGTAGCCTTTTCCAGTTTATCCGCAAATACCGTCAATTCCTTGTTTTCATCCAATTCTCCGCGCTTTCTCAGCGCGCCGGTCCATGCAAAAATGGTTGCCACGGAATTAGTTGAAGTTTCTTCCCCTTTCAGATGCTTGTAATAATGCCTTTGCACGGTTCCGTGCGCTGCCTCATACTCGTAAACGCCGCTTGGTGAAACCAGAACGGAAGTCATCATGGCAAGTGAGCCGAATGCGGAAGAAACCATGTCAGACATAACATCACCGTCATAATTTTTACATGCCCAGATAAAACCGCCCTCCGCTTTCATGACACGGGCTACTGCGTCATCAATTAAGGTATAGAAATAAGTGATTCCCGATTCATCAAATTGGGCTTTATATTCTTTATCATAAATATCCTGAAAAATATCCTTAAAATTGTGGTCATACTTTTTGGAGATGGTATCCTTTGTAGCAAACCATAAATCCTGTTTCGTATCCAAGGCATAGCCAAAACATGCCCTTGCAAAACTTTCTATGGACTTGTCCGTATTGTGAACCCCCTGCAGAATACCTGCCCCTGTAAATTCATGAATCAGTTCCCTGGTTTCTTTCCCGTCGGCAGACGTAAAAACCAGTTCCGCCCTGCCGGGACCTTCCACCTTGATTTCCGTGTTCTTATAGACATCACCGTATGCATGGCGGGCAAGCGTAATCGGCTTTTTCCAGTTTTTCACGCAAGGTTCAATGCCTTTTACTACGATAGGCGTCCTGAAAACCGTACCGTCCAGCATGGCGCGGATGGTGCCGTTTGGACTTTTCCACATTTCTTTCAGGTTGTATTCCGTCATTCTCGCCGCATTGGGGGTTATGGTGGCACACTTTACCGCAACCCCGTATTTTAAAGTCGCATTGGCGGAATCAACGGTTACCTGGTCATTTGTTTCATTGCGGTATGTAAGACCCAGGTCATAATACTCTGTTTTCAAATCCACAAAAGGAAGCAGCAGCTCCTTCTTAATCATTTCCCAGAGTATTCTGGTCATTTCATCTCCGTCCATTTCCACCAAAGGTGTTGTCATCTGAATTTTGCTCATGATTCCCTCTTTCCAACAGTCTCCTGTTTATTCTTTATTTTTACAGCTTTTTTTACTTTCATAGGCCTCATGCAGACCGTTCTGCACCATATTTTCATAGGCGTTTATCATGTGCATGTGCGCCAGTCTTTCAGCGCTGTCAGCATCTTTGGCTTTAATCGCCTCCATAATCTTTTCATGCTCTTCATTGGATGCCATGCCGCGTCCGGCATCAGCCAGCGTTTTTCTCCTGACCCTCAGAACATACTCATGAAAATCCCTTAACTGATGTTCCAGCATTTTAGAACTGCAGGCTTCATACATAATTTCATGGAAACGGTTGTCAAGTTCCGCCAGTTGTTCCATATGTCCTTTTCCCGCATGGAACCGGGCAAGGTATACGTTTTCTTCCATTTCCTCCAGCTGTTCTTTCGTGATATGTTCCGTTGCCCATCTGGCACACAAACCTTCCAGAAGGGATCGAATCATGTAAATGTCTTTTACGTCCTTTTCCGTTATACCTGTCACATAAGCGCCCTTATTGGGAATAATCTGAATCAGTCCTTCCAGTTCCAGTTGTCTGAAAGCTTCCCGTACCGGTGTACGGCTGACACCCAGTTCTTCTCCGATTGTCACTTCTTTAAGCTCTTCATGCTCCTCATACTTACCGTTTAAGATATCCTCCCTCAGCTTATGGAAAACTCGGCCGCGGAGGGAAAACTTATCCGTTACCTCCTGCTTCACATCATAATTGTTCACAATCATTCCTCCGACCGGACAAACTTTTGTCCCGCTTCCTATTCTACCGTACAATTCAGTTTTTTGCACGCTTTTTGTATGGTATTTGTCAATTCTTCGTCCGTAAGCACCGTGACACGCCCTCCGGCATACTCTTCATCCACCCAGGCCTTGACTTCTTTTACCAGTTCGCTGTTTTTATCCACCATCTTATCACCTTTCAGCTGATAATATGTGTTCATCCAATGAGCAATCCCGGCAAGGCCTGAAGTATTGGAAACTGCACAAAGCACCGGTCTGTTTAAAAACTTTTCCGTGTCAAATATATTATATATTTCTTCGTTTTTCAATAAGCCGTCCGCATGAATGCCTGCCCTGGTTACATTAAAGTTCTTTCCGACAAAAGGGGTTCTTTCCGGAATATGATACCCAATTTCTTTTTCATAGTACTCCGCAAGCTGTGTGATAACGGTGGTGTCCATACCGTTTAAACTGCCGCGCAGCTGGGCATATTCAAATACCATTGCTTCCAAAGGAGTATTGCCGGTTCTCTCCCCGATACCAAAAAGGGAAGTATTGACCCCACAGCAGCCATACAGCCATGCCGTCGTCGAGTTGGAAACTGCCTTATAAAAATCATTGTGTCCGTGCCACTCGATATTTTCGGGGCTGACGCCTCCATGGGTATGTATGGCATAAATAATTCCCTGCACACTCCGGGGAATTACCGCACCGGGATAGTTTACCCCATATCCCATGGTATCGCAGGCACGAACCTTGATGGGAATCCGGTACTGCTCCTGCAATTTCATAAGTTCCAGACAAAACGGTACCACATAACCGTAAATGTCTGCCCTCGTAATATCTTCCAGATGACAACGGGGGCTGATGCCCTCCTCCAGACAGTCCCTGATGACACTCAGGTAATGCTCCATGGCTTGTCTTCTTGTCATTTTTAATTTCAGAAAAATATGATAATCCGAGCAGCTTACCAGTATGCCGGTTTCCTTCATGCCGATTTCCTTCACCAGCTTAAAGTCTTCCTTACTGGCGCGAATCCAGCTGGTAACTTCCGGAAACTGATACCCTCGTTCCATGCACTTATATACAGCGTCCCTGTCCTTCTTGCTGTAAAGGAAAAATTCGCAGGCCCGAATCATGCCATTGGGACCGCCCAGTTTGTGCAGATAATCATATATGGTTACAATCTGTTCCGTAGTATAAGGCGCTCTGGACTGTTGCCCGTCCCGGAAAGTCGTATCCGTAATCCAGATATCCTTCGGCATATTATGCGGTACAATCCTGTCATTGAAAGGAATCTTTGGAATTTCCGAATAAGGAAACATGTTCCGGAATACATTCGGCTTTTCCACGTCATCCAATATGTACATATGCTCTTCTATTGTCAGCAGATTATTCCGGTCATTCATGCTGATTGGCCGGTTTTGAAATGTATCGTTCCCCATCCTCACGTCTCCTCCATATCATAAGTTCACATCTCGTATAATTGTATACAATCATACGAAGTCTGTCAATACCTTTTCCAATATCTGCCGGTCCTTGTACGGACGCATGGCGGGGGACATATTTGATTCCATAAAGGACCCTGTAAAAACACTGGACAATGCCTTGTATCCAAGGCATGAGATGTCGTCCTTTGACATCTTATGTACCACTGTGTTTTTACCGGAGTGAGAACGTGTCCTGTTGGAACAAATATGTCCCCCGCCATGCGTCCGTACAAGGATCGGCAGATATTATTATTTTCCTACCCTTCCATCATACGTGCCACATTTATCATACCCCAGCCCTGCTGATACCATGGCTCTTTTAAATCATCGGCGGAAAACAGGAGTTTCCGCTTTGCGGTCTCATTGTCGTATTCGGGATGTTTTTGCAAAAGCAGCGCCAGCGCCCCGGAGATAATCGGCGTTGCCATGGAAGTACCGCTTTTGGAAATATAGGCATTTCCGTATTTGCCCCTGTTTTTCCTAAAATCCTTATTGCAGGAGATAATTTCCGTTCCGGGAGCCACAATATCGGGTTTACGGATGGTATCAAATCTGGCTCCCCTTGATGAGTAGGAAGCGCACCGGTTCTTTTTTTCCGTAAAATAATTTCCGTCATGGCATCCCACGGTTATCAGATAAGGACTTCTGCCGATTGAAGAAAGGGAATCAAGGGCAGGTCCGTTGTTGCCGGCGGCACATACGACTATCAGTCCTTTTTCCCAGGCACTTTCCAGTTGTTCCTTCAGGATTTCTTCCTTTTTTTCATTCATCAGATGGCCGACACCCACGGATACATTCAAAATGCGAATTCCCCATTCATCCTTTTTTTGCAGCACCCATGCGATTCCTTCCAGCATGGCGTCTATTGCCCCGTCACCTCTTTCATCTAATACTTTTCCCACCACAAGGCCTGCCCCGGGTGCAATACCCCTGTATCTTCCCTCGGACAAATAACCGTCTCCGCAGGCAATTCCACAGACATGGGTTCCATGCCCGCTGTCATCATAAGGTAATTCTATTCCTTTTGTAAAATCCCGAAAGCCTAAAATTTTATTCTCTAAATCCGGATGCAATGCCACCCCCGTGTCCAGCACTGCAATGGTAATGCCTTTACCTCCTCCGGCCTGTACAATCTTTCCACAACCGATTTGTTCCCTTACCCTGTGCATAAAAAAGAAAACTCCGGCTTTTTTCTTATCATATGCCGAAGTTTTCTCTTTGTGATTTTCTTTATTTGTTTACCGTTACAGGAAATTCCGCATAAACTTTTGGCTGTTCCACTACCCCGCAGAAAGCAAAGGATGATAGGTAATTGATGGAAAAAGTAACCTCGTCACCTTCTCTAGTATAGGACACATTCTCCAGCTGTCCGTTCCTGTCTGTTGTTAAAATTCTCAACTCTCCTCCTGCAACAGATGATGGCAGCGTTACGGTTATATGAAGATTACGATTTCCTGTCTTAGTGACAGGTACTCCTGTTTTCTCATCAATCAGGCTGATATCCACGCAAAGAATGCCTTCCGGAAGCTTTTCATCATAAACTGCCTGATATCCTCTGTTTATGGCGCCATAAGCTTCCTCACTATCGGATATGCGTAAATAATAAGAACCATTGTTGTCATCCAATACTGCTTCCACATTTCCGGTAAGGCGTGCGCTGTCATTGCTCACAGAAATCATCCCTGTGGGGTATTCCCTTTTGTTGCCCATTATCGGAATATTTTCCCTGCCCGTTACCTGATAACTCTTTCCGTCAATGGTGATATACTCGGGAATGTAAGCATTCAGCCATTCTTCCTCTGTATAAGTCGTAGCTATACAGGTTACAATGCCTTTGTCCCTGGAACTGATATACGCCACCACGCCCTTAAAGCCGTACACATCCGGGGAAAGCACAGTCCCGCTTAATTCATCCGCTTTGATTCCTTTATCCACTATGGCGAACAGAGTATCCCCCAGCAGCAATCCCCTCGCCTGCTCGTTGGACAACCTTTCTGCCGTAACTTCATAGCAGGGCGCCGGAAGTGTTTCCGCATTGTCAAACACAACTATCTTTCCGGAAACGCTCATGGAAATATCTGAAAAGTCAAAACAGTTCAGCCCTATATGCTCTACATTTGCCCATACATGTGCCGTTTCCAATGGACAGTCTTTGAATGCCCTGTCCCTTATGACTCTTACATTCACGCCGCCTGTCACATGCTTTAATTCCTTACAGCCGTAAAAAGCATCTTCGCCTATTTCAATCACGGATTCCGGTATATAAACGGATTCAATCGACACGTTGCCTGCAAAAGCCTCGGGCGCAATCCGCTTTACGGATTCAGGCAGACTGATATTGCCTCCGTCTCCCCGGTACGCCAGCAGAATACCATTTCCCACAATCAGGTATTCCTCCTCTCCCGTGCCTGCAAGCCAGCTTTTCAGCCACATGCTTTCCGCAAAAGCCTTGGGAGCAATGGAAACAACCGAAGACGGAATGGAAACTTCCCTCAAATAAGCACAATGATAAAAAGCCCCATATCCTATGTCCGTAACGCCCTGAGGAATGTCAGCCCTGGAAAGATTGCTTCTGGCAAAAGCAAATTCCCCAATCTCTGTTATTTCATCAGGTATCTGATAATCAGAAACCTGATTATTTTTATAAAAAGCCTGGTCCGCTATAATGCTGTCAAAAGCAACCGTATACTTGGGAACTACGGTATCCCTTGAAAGCGCCGGATTTTCCAGACTCGCTGCTCCACCGAAAACACTCTCACCCGTTTCCTTGGAACCGCCATATACAATTTGATTGGAATTATCTATAAAAACAACTGCATTGTTGCCTACAACATGGGTACTGCCCAATACATTTCCTTCCGTACCTGTCCCCTGGCTTCCCGTTCCTTCAAAAGAGCCTGAATCGGGAATGACAATCGGAAAAACAATTCCATTCTGGCCCGTATCCTCATATTCCGCCTGATTCTGCCGGTTCCGAATCCTCCAGTCGGCATAGTACTTGGCGGCATAGCTTTCCTCCTCAGCCAGAATCTTCAGGTTTTTACAGCCGTCAAATGCCGTATCATGAATATCATTTACCCCGGAATGAATATTTACATTTTCCAGATTCACACACCCGGAAAAAGATTTGATACCGATACCGGAAACAGAGTAAGGAATGGTAATTCCCGTAAGTGATACCGCATTGGAAAATGCATAATCCGGTATCCTTTTCAGTCCGTTTCCCAAAGAAATGGTCTTTACCGACTCACAATTCCAGAATGCATATTCCGCAACATCCGTAACGGTAGCCGGCATGGTATAGGACTCTCCTGTTCTCCCGGGAAAAATAAGATATAACTTTGTTTTTCCATAGTCGTACAGGCAGCCGTCCTCCACCTTAAACTCCTTGTTTTCCTTCGGCACTGTAATATCTTTCAACATCTTACAATCTGAAAAGGGGTTAATCCCCAGCCTGTTTACATTTTTTCCAAATGTAATTTTTTCCAGGGCAGTACAATTATTGAAAGCACCGTCCCCCAACACCTTAACGGAATCCGGAAGTTTCACTTCCCGTAAACCGCTGCATCCGGAAAAAGCCCTGTATGCAATTGTTTCCACATTGTTTCCTTTAAACTGCAAGGTGGTCATGGTGGTATTGCCGGCAAATGCTTCCGCCCCAATTTCCGTTACGGAAGCAGGCACAGACACGGTTTGAGCCGTGCCTGTGTACTTTACCAATATGGTGCCGTTTAATTGAAATTCTGAATCACTTGAAACCGACGGTGTATCTGCTACTACCCGCTTGGCCGGTATCTGCGTCAGCGCAAAGAGTATTGCCAAAACCAATACGCTTGCAGAAATCATAAGCGCTTTTTTCATTTTCACCCTCATGCCTTTCCTGCCTGAATCCTTTTTCGTAAGAACAACTGTTTATGCTTTTACGGGAATCTTTTTTACGGTTTTATCCCGTTTTACAAACAAGAGAACTGCCATGCATGTGAGACCGATTACCACAAACCACTTCGGATGGATGTCACCTGTCTTAGGGGAACTGTCAATTACACCTGATGATTCCAGATTGTCGGTTTTCACATAGATAACATACGGTGAAAAATGCTCTGCCGTAAAAGTCACGCAGGCAACGCCATCAATCGTGGTAAATTTAGGCGTCAATTTATCCAGCTTATCATTGACTACACCTGCCACCTTGTTGTTACCGGCATATGTAATCAAAGAATCCGGTAATGGCAAAGTAATATTGATGGACAGTCCGCTTGTATCTGTAATTTTTGTTTTACCTGTAGCGTCATACAAGGAAATATCCATGGCAAAATATTTAATATTGTCCAAATCTCCGTATTCTGCCATTAATGCCCTTACAACAGCTTCAGAAGCCGCTGCATCTTCCGAAACCTTAATTACGAAGTTATCGGAAGAACCTTTGATGGTAGCCGAAACCACTCCGGTATTGGAAAGTCCGTTTTTATCGATGACAATCGTGGTTCCCTGGTTATTACCGCTGGTTGTGGAACCCGAGCCTGAGCCTGAGCCTGAACCCGAACCGGAGCCCGAGCCTGAGCCCGAACCTCCGGGCTTGTTGGTAAAGTTCGCTGTTACCGTGGCATTTGCCGCCGGCATTACCATGGTTGTCGCTGCAACAGAATCACTTGCAAATTTAACGGCAGAATTGTCCGTCGTCCATTTACTGAACTGCTGCGTGCTGGCAGGCGCGTTTGCAACAATGATAACCGTGGCTCCGGCTACATAACTTCCCGAACCACTGCCGTTTTTAACTGTCAGTGTATAAAGGGTTCCGTTGTTGCCGTTGCCGCCGCTTACTGAACCGTTGCCGTTGTTGGTTCCATTATTTCCGTTGCCGCCATTGCCGCCGTTGTTGCCATTGTCTCCGCTACCGCCGTTGCCGCCGCTTCCATTGGTATTCTTTTCATACTGCGCGTAGGTATCCGTGTCCTGCGTAATATTGGTGATGGCAGGCCTCCAGCCCGTAAAGGTATAGCCTTCCCTGGTAGGAGACTGAATTGCAATGGCATCTTCACCCTTTGCTACTTTCTGGGTTGACAATACATTGTCATTGTAATCAATGAAACGAACCGTAAACTTGGTATCCTCGGAATCAATCTTCGTATACTGTGCCACAATGTCCATATCCCTGCTGACAGAAGTAAAATCAGCCGGCAGCCATCCTGTAAAGATATAGCCTTCCCTGACAGGGTCTTCCGGCGCTTTTGCCGCCGTCCTGATTTGCACCTGCTGCGTATCGATTATCTTGCTGTCATAATCCCAGAAAGTAACCGTAAACATTGTAGTGTCCGGCTTATCCGTGGTACGGATATTGTCATATTCATTCGCATAAATTTCAGCAGCGCTTCCCGGTGTACAGAAAAACTCTATGGTATTATACGGTTTATCCGGAATTGTACTGGGATTAGCCGGGGTATTGAATGCACTTGGGTCTATATAAGTTACACTGTTTGGAATATCCACATACCGTACATTACTGTTGCCGAATACTTCCTTACTGATGGAACGACAGGTATTTGGCAGTGTCACGGAATACAAACTGGTGGTATTATAAAACACCTTTTCGGGAATGGCCGATATTGTAGTGGAAGACAAATCTATGGACCCGACTTCTTCACAATCCATAAATGCCTCCGGGGCAATACTGGTCACTCCTGCCGTTTCCGTGTTGCTCACGGAACCCGGTGTACTGAGTCTGCCCCTGCTTTCCAGACATTCTATAATGACATCTTTCTTTCCGCTGTTAAGCTGATAGATAATGGCATTGTCCGTCACAAAATTCGGTCCGCCCGAAAAACTTACGTCCTCTAACAGCGGGCAATCCTTAAACGGCCTTAATCCTAATGAAGACACCGTGGAAGACAGAGTTACATTCTTCAGGTTTACATTATTACAGAATGCATAGTCACCGATGCTCCCGCCGCCTCCGGACATATTGATGGTGGTAAGCATGGATTCCGAACCGGTTCCGTCACCGCCGCTTACCGTGGCAGGCGCCATATACTCATATGCAAATGCATAATCATCAATCTTTTCCGCTCCGCCGGTAATATTTATCTGGCTTAAAGAGCTGCACCCGCTGAAAGTATATGGTTCAAACTCCGTAATATCAGCCAAGGTAATTTCCTGAATCATTTTATCGGTACTCTGTCCGGTCACTTTTTCAACCGTATATTTACCGTTCCCATCTTCCTTTCCGGTCACACCCGAGAACAGTCCGGTTGCTATTGCCTTCACTCCGGAAGGAACCGAAACCCTCAATGCCGCATTGATAATCTGTCTCTGATTATCGGTATAATTAGGATTACTGTTATTATTTTTCAGGTATTCTTCGTACTGTGCCACAGCTTCCTTTGCAGCTGTCTTGTATGCCTCAGTCATATAAGGCCAGTTGCTTCCATAATTAGTGGAATTTTTAAGTTCCGAGTAGGTAGGATAATCTACCAGCGTAGCGGTTCCCTTTCCGGTTTCCGGATTAATCACATTCCTGATTTCCAGATTGGTAGGCCATCCGCTGTAATAGGTTATATAAGTAGGTGACTGGTCTCCTACATTTATCGTACTCGAATCCTGCATTGCATAACTGAACGGCATGATATCGCTTCCAACTGCTCCCGTAAAGGAAAGCTTGGGTGAAACCGTAAAATCTGAATGCCCTGATACCGCGAATCCCGGATTCGGACAATTCACACCTGTACAGGTGCCGCCAATATTGAAGTTAGCCTGCTGTGTTGCAAATGCTCCCGAGCCAATACTCTTAATGGTAGAGGCATCTGAAAAAATAACCGCCTCCAGATTGTGGCATCCCCTAAACGCATTATCGTTAATCGCCGTAACGGTTGCCGGAATAATAATTTTCCTGAGGAAACAATTGCCGGAAAAACTTCTGGAATCAATTGTTGAAATGCCGTACGGACCGATTGCCGAAGGAATTTCCACTACACTTACTTCCCCTGTCAGGTTAAAACCAATCAGATTATTGTTGGAATCCACCTGATAGGTGATTTCAGCCAGCCCATCCTTTTTGATGATTTCATAGCAGTCCCTGTCCGCATATTTAAAAGGAATTGCATTAGCCTTGGTAAAATCGTGTGTCTTGGAATTATCCTCCGCCTCAAAGTAAAATTCACTGCTTGCTCCGGCAAGGAATTTATCCACCGTATATCCGGTATCGTCACCGTCCGCCACAAATTCGGTGCTTGCGGACAGTGCAGTAATATGCTTTAACGATGTACAGCCCACAAAATTGTTCAAATGCACAGTACCCAATGTACAGCTTGTGGGAAGCGTAATATCCGTGATACGGGTACATCCGTTAAATACGGAAACACCCAGTTCCTGCAAATTGGTCGTTTTATTTTCACCGTCTACAACACCGCCGTTTAAGTTGACATTGAGGAGACTGGTACAGTTTTCAAATGCATGGTCATAAATCTTGGTGGTAAATACCGGGAGGTTAAATTCCGTAAGGCTGGTGCAGTTCTGGAATGTATAATCCGAAATATATTGCAATTCACAGCCGAGATTCATGTTAAAGGTTCTCAGGTTGCCGCAGTTGGCAAAGGCATATTTTCCAATCTCATTTACCCTGTCACCCTTAAATGTAACGGAGCCGGTATATCCACAGCCATAAAAGGCATAATTTCCTATGCCCACCATGTTTTCGCCTATTTCAATATTGTTAATACTGCGATTGGCAAACACGCCTCTTGCAGGGTCATTGTTCAGTGTAGTACCCGCGATAACATTAGGGTTTCCTCCCTGGTCGGGCGAAACGCCTTCTGCTATAATCCATTCCTGAATCAGCCCTCCCGTGGAAGGATTGGTATTTGTATTCGGTATCAGGGACTGGTTGCCGATATAACGCACAGGGATGTCCCTTATCCACTGATTGCTGGCATTCTCCCCTGCACGCTGGTAATTCCCCGCATCATCCTTATAATAGAAATCTTCTATGTCCGTATTTTCCCACTTCTGACGTTCTACATAATAACAGGGAGCAAACACAGCCGGCGTAATGGTTACATTGCCGGAAACATCTTCTTCCCTTTTTTCTTCGGAAACCATGTAATAAAGCGGCTTATGACTTCTGCTTACCGCAACATACGCACTGTCATCACCAACGTTTTCACGAAACAGCGTGTACGCCCTTACCCTGTCAGGAACCTTAAAAGGGTCTCCTATATTTCCGGCAGGGTTAAACCTCAAAATCACCGCCGTCATACCGGCTCCGTCGTTCATAAATGCAAATATAAAGGTGTTGCCGTTTTCGTCGTAATGTGTGTAAATCTGCTGATAATCTTTGGCAACAACGGGAATCCGGGAGGTATTGGTTGCCGCAATCTGCTCATCCCATATGTATTTCTTATCCACTCCCGCCGCACTTGCTTTTGGAACCGGAATTGCCGCAACCAGAAGTGCCGTGATTAAGCATACAGCGCCTATCGTTTTCCGCACCCTCCTGCGCATTCTGAGATTCTTTTTCTTTGTTTTTTTCATTGTCATGATGCATCTCCTTTATCTGGGAAGCTTTCATGCTTCTACTGAATTTTCTTTGCCACAACCACAAACCTGCCCCCGCTTGTATAATAGTCACAGGTCGACAATGTCAGCAGTTCATCCCCATACTCTGCCGTCACGCCGGTTTCATACAAGGACATTTCTTCCATTTCACGCATATAAGAATTAAATTCAATTTCAGAATTGGCATTAATAAACTGATAATATTTAAAAACTATTTCGCTTTCTTCATATATCTTAGAACGGAACACAAACATGATTTCATATGTTCCCTTTTCGTATATGGTATCAAACTGTATCAGCTTATGTTTCTCATAGAAATCTTTTGAGCTGTATTTGTTAAGCTGGCCAAACATTCTGCCGCTTCTCATGTGGTGTCCATATACAATCAGGTTGGTGCTCCTCGGCAGTATACTGCAATCCTTATCAAGGAAAATACTGCCGTTCCTGTCTTCTTCCTGGTCAAAATTATGATTTAAATAATATTCATTGTTAGCAGTCTGCAAAACAGGGTAATCTATATATGTATCGTCAATTTTAACCCATCCGATTAGTCTTTTGTTCAAACTATATAGAATTTTATATTCTTCCAGTATGTCCGGAACTTCTATTTCTTCCGTATCATAATGAATAACCGGCGTTTCAGGGCCGCTATCGGTAGATTCCGCCCCTTTGAGGTTCTGCTGCTTTTCCGCATAGGCATCCAGTCTGCTAATCTGATAGGAATAAATTCCCAGATAAGTAAAGCAGGCGGCTGCGGTACAGACGCACGCTGCCATTATCCATTTGCGGATGCGCTCTCTTTTCTTGATTTCCAAAAGGATGGATTTCTGCATATCTTCATCGTAATCTTCCAATTTGGTTTTTTTCTTTACATTCGTATTCTTTTTTCCTTTGACAGTCGGTTTCTTTTCTTTTTTTATTTTTTTAGGCGGGAGTATATTTTCTTCTATGGTATAATTTTCCATTTCCTCAAGAAAATCCTGTCCCAGAATAGTACGAAACCGGTACTTGCCTTCCCTTAAATCCTTTATCAGACTGTCCACATCTTCCCTGTTGTCCAGATGATATCTTTGCTTAATCTGCTCTATGTACGCAGCATCCTTCACAGCTGCATCATAATCAGCCGCCGTCCGGAACTGCCGCCCTGCAACTTCGCGTCCTTCTGTCTGCATTCCTATGCCTCCGCACATCGTGGGCACACCCGCGATACTGCCCCTCAAACTTTCCATTATCTATTTTACTATATCTTGAAATTAATTCAAGTCTTTTTCCCATGTATTGTATTTTGGGCTGCCACCAAAAATATCCAATTTTTTTTAAATGATAGAAGAAACATTGACATGCCTTTATACATAAGATAAACCATAATAAAACCTGGAGGCACTTAAAATGAGTGATTTAACTGCTAGTAACTGTGGATGCTCCAACAACTGCTGCAACGGCATGAGCGGTTTTGGAAACAGCTGCAACTGGATTTGGATTATCCTGTTATTCTCCTGCTGTGGCAATGGTAATGGTTTGTTCTCAAACAACGGATGCGGATGCAATTCCGGTTGTGACAACAACAATGGCTGCTGCGAATGGCTTATCTGGATTCTCCTTATTTCCTGTTTCTGCGGAAATAACAATTGCTGCTGCTAACCACAAAGTTTCATACACATCTAAATATGCGGGGCAGGCTCTGTTAAGAGCCTGTTCCACGCATACTTAACGACATGTTTTCATATGTTTTAAAAAGTACGAATCAGATTAGTGAGGTAACTGCATGAGCGGGGAAGAATCAAAAAAACCTGATAAAATACAAGCTTTTGATACTTTGTTTACCAATAATCACATTCAAATGTACAAGATTCTTCTGCCCTACTTTGAACCTCCCATGCAGAAACATATTGCCATATATATCAAATATATGGAGCTGCAGCATACACTTTCCTATTTCAGGCTGCATCCTTATGCTGTCATGCCAAAGGAAGAACATGCGGAAACCGTACAGATTTGCCGGGAAATCCTTCCGTTTTGTTCTTCTTCAGAAAAAGAATCCATGGAGAAAATCATAGAAATGTTTTCCAACCTGAAAAATGCACAGGAAATGATGGAAACCGTTAACATGATGAAAGAAATTTTCCCGGAAGGCTTTTCTTTTGGGGACGGGGATGGTCCTTCCCCCGATATTATGCAAATGTTCCAAATGTTTGGAAAATAAACATTTTGTCCCTGTTCCCCAAACCACAAAATGAGAAAGGATTGTAATTATGGAACAAAAACCCGAATGGATGAATGACCCCCTTGTGAAAGATATAGATGAGAAAAAACTGAACTTTTTAAGTGACCTGGTATTTGGCGGCAGGGGAAAAAGTCAGAAAGAAATGATGCCTTATATGATGATGCGGATGAAGCAGGCCAAAGCTGATAATATATCTTTTTCTTCCTCCGAAATTGCCGCCGTGGTGGCAGCGATTAAAAACCACAGCACACCGGAGGAACTGGCACAAATTGATAATATTATGAAGAAAGCGCCGACATTGTAACAGTCGGCGCCTTTTTAACCTGTCAAGGTTTCACCACAAGATTGACAATTCTGCCCGGAACATATATTTCTTTTATGACAGTGCCGGACAACTTATCTCCCAACGCTTCTTTTGCCATGGAAAGCACTTTATCTTTTTCCTCATCCTTGGCAATTTTTATCGTCGTCTTTGTTTTGCCATTCATCTGAACAGCCACTTCTATGGATGCTTCCACCGTTTTTTCTTCTTCATAATCCGGCCATGCAGCCTGATACACCTTTCCTGCAAAACCTGTAAGCTGCCAGAGTTCTTCCGTAACATGGGGCGCCACGGGATTCAACAGTGTGAGAAGCACTTTAAACTCCCCTTTCGTCACCGACCCCTTTTTGTAGAACTCGTTAATCAGCGCCATCATGGCGGCAATCGCCGTATTATATTTCAGATTTTCAAAATCGGAGCCGACTTTCTTGATAGTCTGATGCATCCTGGTTTCCATGTCGGAAGAATAACCTTCCTCCTCTGTCAGGATATCCTGCAGCTTCCAGACCCTCTCCAGAAATCTCCTGCACCCCTTTACACCATCCTCAGACCAGGAAGCGCTTAAATCAAAGGCGCCGATAAACATTTCATAAGTTCTCAGGGTATCCGCGCCGTATTCCCGGATAATATCATCGGGATTCACCACATTGCCCCGGGATTTGCTCATCTTTTCCCCGTTTGAGCCCAGAATCATGCCGTGTGAAGTTCTCTTCTGGTACGGCTCCTTGCAGGGAACAACCCCCTCGTCATACAAAAACCTGTGCCAGAATCGGGAATACAGAAGGTGCAGGGTGGTATGCTCCATGCCTCCGTTGTACCAGTCAACGGGAAGCCAGTACTTTAACGCTTCCGGGCTTGCCAGCGCATTATCATTCTTTGGGTCCGTATAGCGGAGGAAATACCAGGAAGAACCTGCCCACTGGGGCATGGTGTCCGTTTCCCTTTTAGCCGGACCGCCGCATTTCGGGCAGGTGGTTTTCACCCAGTCCGTCATATGCGCAAGGGGGGATTCCCCGTTGTCCGTAGGCATATAACTCTCCACTTCGGGAAGTTCCAGTGGCAGTTCGCTTTCGGGAAGCGCCACATAACCGCACTTTTCACACTCCACTACCGGAATGGGCTCTCCCCAGTAACGCTGGCGGGAAAATACCCAATCCCTCAGTTTATAATTGGTCTTCTCATGACCGATTCCTTTATCAGTTAAAAACGCAATGATTTTCTGTTTCGCTTCCGCAACGGAAAGCCCGTTTAAAAAGTCTGAATTGACAAGGGTTCCCGTCGCCACATCCGTATAAACGGCCTCCTGCACATCCACAGGGCTTCCTGCCACCACCTCGATAATCGGCATATGGAACTTCTTTGCAAACTCCCAGTCCCTCTCATCATGCGCAGGCACCGCCATAATGGCGCCGGTTCCGTAGGTCATCAGTACATAATCGGAAATCCAGATGGGAATTTCCTTGCCGTTAACGGGATTTACGGCCGTCAGGCCGTTAAGCATCACGCCGGTTTTATCCTTTGCAATCTCCGTACGCTCAAAATCGGATTTCCTTGCAGCCATCTCGCGGTAAGCTGCCACTTCTTCAAAGTTTTTGATATCCTCTTTGTATTTGTCTATAAAGGGATGCTCCGGACTCATTACCATGTAGGTGACGCCGAAAAGCGTATCCGCCCTGGTGGTGTAAATCGTCAGTTTATCCTCTTTGTCTTTTAAAATGAAATCCACTTCCGCACCGGTGGACTTGCCAATCCAGTTCTTCTGTGACACTTTTACACGTTCAATATAATCTACGCCGTCAAGCCCGTCTAACAGTTTATCCGCATAATCCGTAATCTTTAACATCCACTGGCTCTTTACTTTGCGGACAACCTCGGAACCGCAGCGCTCACAGACACCATTTACCACCTCTTCATTGGCAAGGCCTACCTTGCAGGAAGTACACCAGTTGATTGGCATCTTTGTCTTGTATGCCAGGCCTGCATTGAAAAGTTTCAAAAATATCCACTGGGTCCACTTATAATATGCCACATCCGTAGTGTTGACTTCCCTCTCCCAGTCAAAGGAATATCCCAGCGAATGCAGCTGGTTCTTAAACCGCTCCACATTGTTTTTCGTGACAATCTTCGGATGGACATGGTTCTTTATGGCATAATTTTCCGTAGGAAGCCCGAAAGCATCCCAGCCCATGGGATAAAGCACATTATAGCCCTGCATCCTTCTTTTTCTCGCCACAATATCAAGCGCCGTATAAGGACGCGGATGCCCTACATGAAGCCCCTGTCCGGACGGATACGGAAATTCAACCAATGCATAATATTTCGGCTTGGAATAATCATCTGAAGTTGCAAACGCCTTCTCATCATCCCATATTTTCTGCCATTTTGTTTCTACTTCTCTGTGATTGTACGGTGCCGCCATTTTTCTTCCCTTCCTTTTTAAAATAACAAGCCCATTGTAGCTATTTCAGCTCTTCTTGTCAATCCTTTTTCGTTCAGGGTTTCCGTATTTTACGCCCGGCAGGCGGGTATTGGGGTCCATACAGGCAAATTATAACCACAAAGCTTCGCTTAAAACTTTTTGTGTTCTGACGTCTTCCAGGCATACCATCTTTACCAACAGCCACGCCCGCTCTTCTTCTGTCATTTCAGTAATCCTTTGTGCCTGGCTGGAATCTTGTATATTTTTAATAATCCCACCCAGACATTCCTCTTTGTATCCGGCAGAGTGCATGGTTTCCTGCCATGCCTGCCGCTTCTTTTCAAGCATTTCAAGCAATGACGCTTTCGCTGTTTTCCCATCCATAATCATTTTGATTTCGTCGAGGGAAAAACCCAATGCTTTTAATTCCAACAGCGCATTTAACTGTTGCACTTGCTTGGGCGAATAATAACGATACCCGTTGACAGTATCTACTTTCACCGGTTTAATAATGCCTTTCTTTTCATATATCCGTATAGCTTTTCTGGAAATCCCAAAAAAATCTGCAATTTCTCCAATCATCATAAGGTCATTTTTCATTTATCTCTCCTATTCTTCCAATGTATCATTTATCCTTTTTATACAAACTGAATTTGCTTTCAGGTTGTTTAAACAGGTTATAAGCATAAACATCCCCGATAAAACGGAACCCCTGACTTGAAAGCAATAAACCACATCCGAAAATACCATTGCTCCATTAAAAATAAATCTGTAGCCAGTAAAAAGAATCATAAGATATCCCCCCATTCCAAATAAACGCATACCCACATCGCTTATAGCCCTTCTCACGTGCATTTTCAAATTGATTTTCATTAATCTCCTGCTATGTTCAGCACAGTTTTTCATCATCAACTCCTTGGCATCATATAACAGGATTGCGTCCGCGTCTGTAAGTAACGGCTTTATTGCGGAAGTATTCTCAGCCATCGCGTTTTGAGATTGCTCTTTTAATTTGGGAATGAATTTAAGCACTATCTTATAATTAATAACCAATTGCGGAATCGCAAACATCCAAGTTATTCCTAAAAAAAGTAAACTGCTCTTCAGCATCAAAAAGCAGGACAACATCGTATTTAAAACAGCGACTACCAGATGGGGGATATTCAACGGACCATTCATCATTGTAAAAGCCGCCTGTATATCACTGTTTAATCTTGTAATCCATTCACCGCTAAAACGACTGTCTATCCGCCAAAGCGGCAGACTTACTATTTTTTCAAACATCTTTTTTTGGAGCCATATTTCTACTTTTGCGGAAAATGCTGCATATTTTGCCCAGATTATTCCGTTATAGACAAACAGCATTGCGCATAGCAAACCGCATACTATGCATATTTTCAAAAGTGCGCCGGAATTATCCGTTTCCAGACAACTGAAAATGGATTTCATTAAATTTGCCGACAGCCAGGTCCTAAATGCATCAAACGGTGACCGAAGTAAAAGTAAAAATATGTATTTACGCCATAGTCCCATTTTTTTGACCAATTTACTAAGATTACCCACGAACCATCTTTCCTCCCTCCATACGATAGATTGTATAACTATCATCTAAAGTCTCTTGATGATGGGTCACATGTATCACTGTCCTGCCATCCGTCAATTTACATAAGGCATCCAAAACGGAATGTCCTGTATCCTGGTCCAGAGCCGAGACCGGCTCATCCAGCAAAATGACTGGAGCATCCTTGCATAGCGCTCTGGCTATCTGGATTCTCTGCGCCTGCCCGCCTGAGACCTGATTTCCCCGTTCTCCCACATTTGTATCCAGCCCATTCGGAAGATTCTCAATCCATTTCGTGAGACTTGCATTTTGGCAGGCTGCCCATACAATTTCATCTGAAATAGTATGACCGCAAGTAATATTATCCCTTATGGACATAGGAAAAAGGCTGTTATTCTGCATGACAAGCGCTACCTGCTTTCTGATTTTCTCAGGGCTGTGCTCACCTGCTATGACAGCCGTTCCACTATCAGGCTTATAAAGACCGGCAAGAATTTTCAATATAGTGCTCTTGCCGCATCCACTGTCCCCGACTATTCCAATGTGCTCACCGGGCCTTGCTCTAAGCGACAGGTTTTTTATAATTACATGATTCTCGTATGAAAATGAAATATTTTCTAAATAAACTGCGTATTGATACATATTTTTCCCTCCAATCTGTCCACAGATGCACTAAATCGCCTAAATGCAGCATAGATACCCGGCATATTCTGCAAGAATCCGGAAATATTCCCCGATAGATTGATAAATATATAAAAAATCCCCATGCTTATATTTCCACTTATCACCATATACCCTCCAAATCCAAGCAATAACAAAAGGGGGATAAAGGAAAGTACACCTGAAAGGGACATAAGTCTGGCAGAAATCCGTTCTTTCTTAATATTTGAATTTCCCCATTCAGAAAGATTTTCCTTCATGGCGCCCTTAATCAGTTCATATGCGCCATATATTTGAATAATCGGAAACAATTCCAAAATCATGTCTGCCATCCCATTGATTTTTTTTCTGCTGTTTTTGCATTGCTGTGTATAATCTTTGATAATCTTACTCGAAAAAGAACAATAATATATCAGCGGAATCACCGGTAATACAGAAAGCATAGCCAATTTGAAATTCAGACAGAGCAGGAAAATAACAGTGACGGCAAACGTACCCAGCTGCTTCACCAATGGAAAAAGATTTTCACTCAAATAATCAGAAATATCTTTTAACTCATTTTGCATTGCGGACTGCGCTTCTCCAACATTAAGCTTTGAGAGCGTTTGAATGTCACTTTGTAAATAATATCCGGCATATCCCATCCGCATTTCATGCGCAAAAATTTCACAAGTATAGGAGGAAAGATACAATGATAAATACTCGCATATTACGTGTATAAAAACTATAAATATGCCGATAGCAAAAAGTATACCCATTTCATTTTCCAGAAAAGAAAGGGCTGTATTTTCAACAGAATCCAACAACTGCGCTAAAAATTTATTCCAGCACAGATTGGAAATGACAGATAGGAACGTAAACAGAAACGCTGCCATAAAAAGGATTTTGTGTAATTTAATAAGCTTCCATATCATTTTCATAAAAGTTCTCCTGCTGCTTTTGGGGATATTGTCATAAATTTATAAAATTTACCTCACATAAAGCGTAAGCTATACCCCAGGGGCAAGGTCAAGCAGGAAAAGCAAGTTTATACAAAAAATCAGGGCAGCCTGCGCCGCCCTGATTTTACTTTTTTATGCTTCTTCATTTCCGGTCAGTTTATCCGCCCTTGCAGCCACTTCCTTTTCCTGCACATCGGAAGGCGCCTGCTCGTAGCGTGCAAATTCATATGCATATTCGCCCCTGCCGCCTGTCATGGAACGTAAGTCCGTACAGTACCCGCAAAGTGCGCTCATGGGAATATCCGCTTCTATCACCTGCTTGCCGCCGGGAAGCGGGTTCATGCCAAGCACCCTGCCCCTGCGCTTGTTTAAATCGCCCATGATATCTCCTGTATAAGCATCCGGCACGGTGACCTTTAAGGAAGCAATCGGCTCTAACAGGATAGGTCCCGCTTCCATAAAGCCTTTCTTGAACGCCTGGATGGTTGCCATCTTAAATGCCATTTCCGAGGAGTCTACCGGATGATAGGAACCGTCATACAATACAGCTTTCACGCCTACAACCGGATACGCCGCCATGGGACCTTTCAGAACCGAATCCTGCAAGCCCTTTTCCACTGCGGGGAAGAAGTTCTTGGGAACAGCGCCTCCCACAACTTCCTGCGCAAACTCATAAGGCGTCTCCAAATCGCCGGAAGGTGAAAATCTCATTTTAACATGCCCGTACTGCCCATGTCCGCCGGACTGTTTTTTGTATTTGTATTCCACATCGGAATTTTTCTTGATGGTTTCCTTATATGCAATTTTAGGCTTTGCAAGCTCCACATCCACCTTGTACTCGTTTAACAGCCTGCTTACCACGATTTCCAGATGCTGCTCTCCCATTCCGTAAAGCAGGGTCTGCCTGTTTTCAGCATCGTTCACCACTTTAAGGGTGGTGTCTTCATGCGTCATTTTCTGCAATGCCTGGGAAATCTTATCCACATCGCCCTTATTTTTAGGTTTATAACGCATATATGTATACGGTGTTGAAATCTCCCATTTGCCGAATTTAATGGTAGTGGCCTTGGTGGAAAGGCTGTTTCCGGTTCTGGCTGCTGTCAGCTTCGCCAGCGCCCCCAAATCCCCTGCATGAAGTTCCGGCACTTCCATGGGTTTATTGCCTTGCAGCACATACAGCTTTCCGATTTTTTCTTCTATGTCACGGTCCACATTGTAAATCACATCATCCGTTTTCAATACGCCGGAATTCACCTTAATAAGAGAGTATTTGCCAATGAACGGGTCAACAATGGTTTTCCAGATATAGGCTGACTTTGCCTTGGAAAAATCATAGTCCGCATTGTAAATTTCATTTGTCTTCATGTTGATGCCTGCCACCTGCCTGTTTTCAGGACTGGGCATATATTTTACAATGTCATCCAGCAAAGTATAAACACCCTGGCAGAGCACATTGGAGCCCATGCTAATGGGTACGATACTGCCGTCGCAGACATTGGTGCGCAGAGCCGCACGGATTTCCGCTTCAGAGAAAGTCTCCCCGCCAAAATAACGCTCCATCATCTCTTCACTGGTTTCTGCCACTGCTTCCATCAATGTATCCCTGCAAATCTGGAGGTTTGCTTTGTTATATTCAGGAATGTCACAGGAAACAACTTCTTTTCCCTGCCATCTGTTCCCTGTCTCTGCTATGACATTGACATAACCGACAAACTTTTCATTCTCACGGATGGGCAGATTAAACGGCGCTATCTTCTTGCCATACCTTTCCGTCATATCCTCCACTACCTGCCTGAAGGACGCATTATCCACATCCATATTGGTGACATACACAAAACGGGGCAGTTTATATTTGTCGCAGAGTTCCCATGCCTTCTCCGTGCCGACTTCCACGCCTGATTTTCCGTTTACCACAATAATGGCTGCGCCTGCCGCACTGACTGCCTCCTCTACTTCCCCCACAAAGTCAAAGTATCCCGGTGTATCCAGAATATTGATTTTACAATCGCCCCACTCTATGGGAATCACAGAAGTTGAAATGGAAAATCCCCTCTTTTGCTCCTCTTTGCTGTAATCACTCAAGGTATTGCCATCGTTTACCTTACCCATACGGGAAGTAATGCCGGAGAGATACCCCATTGCTTCAGCCAGACTGGTTTTGCCTGAACCTCCGTGCCCAAGTAAAACCACATTGCGAATCTTGTCGGTTGTGTATACTTTCATAATCTGCTACATCCTTTCTCGGTATTTTCGGAAACACCATGGGTATATTTTACTAAATTTTTCACTACATTACAAGTTATATCCTGCAATTTGCACAGAAAATTCTAAGAGAGCGGAGAAAAATTTTGCATTGCGGCATCCCCGGCGTGCATTTGATTCCATAAAGGACCGTGTAAAAACGCTGGTACTTAGAGGTTGTCTTATAACCTCTTACGTACCACTGCGTTTTTACCCGAGCGAAAGCGCGTCCTGTTGGAACAAATGCACGCCGGGGATGCCGCAATGCAAAATGCGGAAACTATGGGAAACTATTTTTTTATATTTGTTGACTTTCGCGCTTTAAAGTGTTAGAATGTCAACAAGCAAAAGGAGGTACATGAAATGATAGTTGTAATGAAACCGGGCGCTGCCGAGGAAAATATCAGGGCAGTTGTAACTTATATCGAGCAAAACGGATTAACCGCTCATTTATCCAAGGGTGAGGAGGTCACCATCATCGGCATGGTGGGGGACAAATCTCGTCTTTCCACGGAAAACCTTGCCATCTATAAAGATGTAGACCGCATTTTACCCGTTACGGAAAGCTATAAACTTTCCAACAAGAAATTTCATCCTGATTCCTCTGTCGTAAAAGTAGGCAATACCGTTATTGGTCCTGACAACCTTACCATCATGGCGGGACCCTGTGCAGTGGAGACCAGAGAACAGCTTTTTGCCATTGCCCATGCCGTCAAAAAAGCCGGGGCCACCATACTGCGCGGCGGCGCATACAAGCCCCGCACATCCCCTTACTCTTTTCAGGGGTTGGAAGAAGAAGGCCTTCGTTATATGCAGGAAGCCAAAGCAGAAACAGGCCTTTCCACTATCTGCGAGGTTGTAAGCATGGAAGCCATAGAAGCTGCGGTAAAATATGTGGATATGATTCAAATCGGTGCACGGAATATGCAGAATTTTATCCTGCTGAGGGAAGCAGGCCGTTCCGGTCTGCCCGTTCTTTTAAAGAGGGGCCTTTCCGCCACCATAGACGAATGGCTGAATGCTGCCGAATACATTATGTCCGAGGGAAATCCCAATGTCGTGCTGTGTGAACGGGGCATCCGCACCTTTGAAACGGCAACCCGCAACACACTTGACTTGAGCGCCGTTCCTGTATTAAGGGAAAAAACGCACCTTCCCGTTATTGTAGACCCGTCCCATTCCACAGGCGCATACAAATATGTGCCGTCCATGGCAAAAGCAGCCGTCGCAAGCGGCGCTGACGGTTTAATGATTGAAGTACACAATGACCCTGCACACGCTCTTTCAGACGGACCGCAGTCACTTACCTTTGAAAAATTTGAAAGCCTGACAAAAGAGCTTGCACCCTTCTGCACCGTAGTGGGAAGAACATTTTTATAAGGAGTACAGTATGTCCGGTCTAACCTGCGGCTTTATCGGTCTGGGACTGATTGGCGGTTCTATCGCGAAAGCTTTAAAGACAGCCGATTCTTCCATAAAAATAATTGCATATGATATCAATCGGGAAACTCTTGCACTCGCCCGTGCCGACGGGATTGCCGACGTGACCGTTTCTTGTATTGACGAAACATTTTCTTCCTGCGGCTACATTTTTTTGTGCGCGCCGGTTTCCTGCAACGACGAAAACCTGGCTGCCGTAAAAAAAGTGGTATCTCCTTCCTGCATTCTGACAGATGTAGGAAGCGTGAAAACCACTACGCACAAGTATGTTGCCGCGGCAGGTCTTTCCCGCCAGTTTATCGGCGGACATCCCATGGCGGGCAGCGAACGGATTGGTTATCAGAACGCCAAAGCGCTTCTCTTGCAGAATGCCTATTACATCCTGACGCCTTCCGTTGAAACCGACACCGGTAAATTGCATGATTTCGAGAATTTAGTCCGTAAAATGGGCGCTATACCTTTGGTACTATCTTATGAACAGCATGATTTTGTCACCGCCGGGGTCAGCCATCTGCCCCACGTCATAGCTTCCTGTCTGGTGAACCTTGTGAAGGAATCCGACTCGGAAGACGGTATTATGAAGCTAATTGCTGCCGGGGGATTTAAGGATATCACCCGTATTGCCTCCTCTTCCCCTGTTATGTGGCAGCAAATCTGCCTGACAAACGGCGATAATATTTCCCATCTGCTCTCGGTATACATTGACATTCTTACAAGAACAAAGAATGCGCTTGACTGTCGTGATGCGGATGCGCTTTACAAACTGTTTGATTCGGCACGTACTTACCGGGAGTCCTTTATCAACGCTTCCAGCGGTCCCATTAAACGAATCTATGACATGACGGTGGATATTGCCGACAAACCGGGGGCTCTTGCCTTTGTTGTTTCTCTTTTGGCAAAGGGCGGCATCAGCATTAAAAACATAGGCATTGTCCACAACAGGGAAGCTGCAGAGGGAGCCATGCGGATTGAATTTTATGAAGAAAACGCCATGATACAGGCAAAAAACCTTCTTGGGAAAGAAGGCCTTATAGTAAAATAAGGACGCCTAGGCGTCCTTATCCTTATTATTCTTCTCTATTTTCTTACGCCGGACTTTTTCTGCAAGCTGCAAACCCCATCCGGCTAAAAATGTGCCTGTCATGCCTCCGGCAGTATCCAGAATCACATCTGCCGCGCTTGTCCATCTATACACCAATATGCCCATCATGGCGTATTCCATAAAATGAGCGGCTTTTCTCAGCGGATGTTCAAAATAACCCGCTATTTACTGGTTATCTTCTACCATCTGGTAAACCTCGATTCTTGCAGCATCCATTTCCGGCATTCCCACAAAAATCGCGCCATAAGAAATTGTATTTTCCTTTTTCTCGATTCTTACAATCTCCAATATGGCATGCAAAACCTCTTTGGTCCAGATTGTCAGATAAGATTCATAGATTGCACCGATGGTCAGCGCCTTGTCACAAGTAAAACCAACCCCTGATTTGGACACGTCCAGCACATCGATACCTACCTCTTCGCTTCCCCCTCCATCCAGGCGTTTCACCACAATTCTGGATTGAAGCTGTGTTCTCTTCGCTTTTCTTCTCTCCTCCATAAGTCCACCTTTCCCCGGATAATTAACATCCGCTATGCTTCTCTTTTCCTATGATGTTTATACCCTTAGACAGTATACCAAAAAAGGAATAAATGTAAATGTTGCGTTTTCATAAGTATGTGAAACGACCTTTTATTGAATAAACATCGCATCCCCAAAAGAAAAGAACCGATATTTTTCGGATATGGCTTCCCTGTAAGCATCCAAAACATGTTCCCTGCCTGCCAGCGCGCTCACCAGCATAACAAGGGTGGATTCCGGAAGATGGAAATTGGTAATCAGGGCATCCAGCACTTTAAAACGGTAGCCGGGATAGATAAAGATTTCCGTACTGCCGCTGCCTTCCCGCACCAGTCCGTCCTCTCCTGCGGCGCTCTCCACCGTCCTGCAGCTTGTGGTTCCCACACAGATAATTCTTTTTCCGTTTTTCTTTGCCGCATTTATTTTTTCAGCTGCTTCTTTTGTTATCTGATAAAACTCCTCATGCATATGATGCTCCAGAATATTATCTGCTTTGACCGGACGGAACGTGCCAAGCCCTACATGGAGGGTCACATAGGCAATCTCCACGCCTTTTGCTTCTATCTCTCCCAGCAGTTCTTCCGTAAAGTGCAGTCCTGCCGTAGGCGCTGCCGCACTTCCCTCATATCTGGCATACACTGTCTGATAACGGTTTTTATCCTGTAATTTATGGGTTATGTATGGCGGAAGGGGCATTTCTCCCAGCCTGTCCAAAATTTCCTCAAAGATACCCTCATAGGTAAAATGAATCAGTCTGTTCCCTTCCTCCACGGTTTCCAGCACTCTGGCATGTAAAAATCCGTCCCCAAATACAAGCAAAGTCCCCGGCTTGCATTTTTTACCGGGCTTTACCAGCGTTTCCCAGATATCATTGTCCTTTCTTTTTAGCAACAGTACCTCAACCGCCGCTCCCGTATCCGCTTTCCGTCCCAGAAGCCTTGCCGGGATTACTTTGGTGTTATTTAAAACCAGACAGTCCCCGGGATGCAGATACTGCAATATGTCCTTAAAAACATGATGCTTTGTTTTTCCGCTTTCTTTATCCAGCACAAGAAGCCTGGAGGACGAACGGTCCTCCAGGGGGTCCTGCGCAATCAGCTCCTTGGGCAAATCAAAATAGAAATCGGATTTCTTCCATTCCGTCATGACAAACATGCCCCTTCAATAAATGCCTTGTAGCCGCGGTATGCTTCATAAATATCTGCTTTGCTGGTGGCTTCCCACGGCGCATGCATATTCAGCACCGCCACACCGCTGTCAATTACATTCATGCCGTACAAAGCCAGAATGTAAGCGATGGTACCACCGCCTCCCACATCCACTTTTCCCAATTCAGCCGTCTGGAACTGTACGCCTTTTTTGTCAAAAATCCCACGGATATGCGCCATATACTCCGCATTGGCATCATTGGAGCCCGATTTTCCCCTCGCACCCGTAAATTTGTTAAATACCATGCCCCTGCCGAGAAACGCACTGTTCTTCTTTTCAAAATACGTTGCAAAAGAAGGGTCGAACCCGGCGCTCACATCGGAAGAAAGCATACAGGAACGGGCAAGGCACCTCCTTACATTTAATTCACTGTATTCACCGCAAAGGGCCATCAGTTCTGCAAGGCTGTTTTCAAAGAATTTTGACTGCATTCCTGTTGCCCCTACGGAACCGACTTCCTCTTTATCCACCAAAATACAGCATACGGTCCTGTCTGTCTTTTTTGTATCCAGCATGGCTTTGAGGGAGGTAAAGGCGCATACCCTGTCATCCTGCCCGTACGCTAAAATCATGCTTCTGTCAAAGCCGGCTTCCCTTGCCTTTCCCGCAGGAACAATCTCAAGCTCGGCGGAAATGAAATCTTCCTCTTCCACGCCATAGGTATGCTTTAATATATCAAGCACGCCTGCCTTAACGGCTTCTTTTGCTTTCTCTTTCTTTTCGTCTTTCTCCTCTTCAGCTTTCTTTTTCCCGAACAAGAGCGGTTTGTTGCCAACAATAAGGTCAAGGGCTTCTCCTTCGATAACCTTAGACGCTTTTTTCTCCAACTGTTCAGCTGCCAGATGGATTAACAAATCCGAAATGAAAAATACAGGGTCATCGTCTTCCTCGCCGACATTGATTTCCACCGTTGTGCCGTCTTTCTTGACGATAACACCATGGAGGGCGAGGGGAAGGGTCACCCACTGGTATTTCTTGACGCCGCCGTAGTAATGGGTGTCAAGATAGGCAAAATCCGCATCTTCATATAACGGGTTCTGCTTTACATCGATTCTGGGAGAATCGATGTGGGCTCCCAGAATATTCATACCCTCTGCCAGCGGCTTTTCTCCCAACTGGTAAATGGCAATGGATTTGTTCATCCATACGGAATAGACTTTGTCACCGGCAGACAGTTCCACGCCTTCCTTTACTGCTTTTTCCAGCTCCGTATAGCCTTCTTTTTCCAGAATATTCACGATGGTGTCGATGCATTCCCTTTCGGTCTTACCGTTATCCAGAAATTTCCTGTACTCACCGGAGATTTTCTCCAGCTCTTTTAATTGTTTTGCGTCGTAAGTTTCCCATAAATTTTTATTTTCCATGTTTTTTCCTTTCTACTGTCTAAGCTGCGCTCCAAGTTGCTCCAGTCCGTTCAATATTTTCTTCATTGCACCTGCAATATCCGCTTCTTCCAATGTCCTGTCCTTAGCCCTGAAGGATATGGAGTATGCCATGGATTTATATCCTTCTTTAATCTGATTGCCCTCATATATGTCAAACAGCCTGTAGGACTCCAAAATCTTTCCACCCCGCTGGTCAATCACGGCTTCAATCTGTCCTGCCAGCACTTCCTTAGGCACCTCCATGGAAATGTCCCTCATAACAGCAGGATACTTTGCAATGCCCTCATACTTGCGCTCAAAAGTGGCAAATGACAGAATTACGGGCATATCCAGAACTGCCACATAGGCTTTCGTCCCGATGGAATAGTTGTCACATACTTCGGGATGCACTTCTCCCATAAATCCCACCAATGCATCCTTGTAAAGGATACCAGCCTGGCGTCCGGGGTGTAAGAAAGGCTTTCCTGCATCCGGGTCATACACTGTCCTTTCAGACATGCCGATGCTCTCAAAAAATTCTTCTACGACACCTTTTAAGGTATAAAAATCTCCCTCTCCATAGAAGCCTAAGGTAAACTGCATCCTCTCGTCAGGAAGTTCTTCCAGCGGCAGTTTCCGGGGAATATAGATATTGCCAAGTTCATACAGGCGCACATCCTTATTCCTTCTGTTATAGTTGGTGGAAAGGCTGGTCAGCATACCGTTTAGGGAAAGCGTTCTCATCACGGAAAAATCTTCGCCCAAAGGATTTGCAATGGTAATGGCCTCCCTTGCCTTATCGTCTGCATCCAATAAAAGCTTATCAAATACTTTCGGACTCTCAAAGGAATAACTCATCCCCTGGGAGAAACCACAGTATTCCGCAATATCCTTTGCTTTCTGCTCCACCCTGAGTTTAAAGGAAAGCTTGCCGGTGGTTGCAGTGCTTTTCGGAAGGGTTACCGGAATTTTATCATAACCATAGAAACGCGCAACTTCTTCCGCAATATCCGCTCCCCCTGCCAAATCCTGCCGGAAAGAAGGGATTTCCAGTTCCTTTTCACCTGCCTGGTTTTCCCTAACTTCTATTTCCAGCTTTTTAAAGATGGCAAGCATCTGTTCTTCCGAAACCTGCGTGCCTAAAAGCGCATTGTACTTATCCGGTTCAAACGGCAGTATTTTAAGCGGTTTAAGCGGTTCACACACATCTACCGTCCCTGCCGCCACTTCCCCGCATCCCAGTTCTTCTATCAACTGGCAGGCGCGGTCAATGGCTGCTTTTGCATTCCGTGGGTCTAATCCTTTTTCAAATTTTCCGGAAGCGTCGGTACGCAGCCCCAGTCTCTTTGCCGATTTTCTGATATTAGGTCCGTTAAAAGTTGCTGCTTCAAACAAAACGGTTTTTACATTATCCGTAATTTTAGAGTTTTCACCGCCCATGATGCCTGCAATACCGATTTCCTTTTCCGCATCGCAAATCATCAGGATTTCGGAATCCAGCTTTCTCACCTGTCCGTCCAGCGTCTGGAACTCATCCCCATCCTTGGCACGGCGCACGATAATCTTTTTCCCGGCAATCGTATCCAAATCAAAGGCATGCATCGGCTGTCCAAATTCCTCCATCACATAATTGGTGATATCCACCAGGTTGTTGATGGGCCTGATGCCGCTTGCGGCAAGCCTCCTCTGCATCCATTCGGGTGACGGCGCAATCTTAATATTCGTACATACCCTTGCGCAGTATCTGCTGCACAAGTCCTTATCCTGCACCTCTACACTGATATAATCCTTAACATCTTCCCCGTTTTCCTTCACCTTTATTACCGGTGGCACAAAAGGCTTTTCAAAAGTCGCCGCCGCTTCCCGGGCAATCCCCAGCACACTGTAGCAATCTACACGGTTGCTGGTAATCTCATATTCAAATACGGTATCCCTCATGCCGAGGAGCGCCACCGCATCCTCTCCCGGCACTGCATCCGCCGGCAGGATATAAATACCTTCCTCCGGCGCCCCGGGATACATATCCCTGTCGGAACCCAGCTCCTCGATGGAACACATCATGCCGTTTGACGGCACGCCGCGCAGCTTTCCTGCTTTAATCTTTATGCCGCCTTCCGGAAGCGGACCGCCGTCATGGCCGCCTGCCACTCTGCCTCCGTCCAGTACTACAGGCACCTTGTCTCCTTCCTTTACATTGGAAGCGCCTGTCACTATCTGAATTTCTTCTTCTCCCACATTCACCTGACACACAATCAGTTTTTCCGCATCCGGGTGTTTTTCTATTTTTATTATTTCCCCAACCACGATTTTTTCAAGGTTTTTATCCAGCCTTTCATACCCCTCAACCTTGGTTCCAGTCAGGGTCATCCTGTCACAGTATTCCTGGTCTGTACAGGTAAGTTCCGGCACATATGCCTTAATCCATGATAATGCTGTATTCATAATATATTTCCTTTCTCCAATTAATTTAGAACTGTTTTAAGAAACGGACATCGTTTTCGTATAACAATCTCATGTCATCAATCTCATATTTGAGCAGGGCAATCCTTTCCAGACCCATTCCAAATGCAAAACCGGTATACGTTTCGGAATCTATGCCGCTCATTTCCAGTACATGGGGATGTACCATGCCGCATCCTAAAATTTCAATCCAGCCGCTTCCCTTGCAGAACCGGCATCCATTGCCGCCGCATTTAAAACAGGTGACATCCATCTCGGCGGAAGGTTCCGTAAACGGGAAATGATGCGGCCTGAATTTTACCTTGGTTTCTTCGCCGAACAACTCCCTTGCATACTCGGCAAGTGTTCCTTTCAAATCGGAAAAGGTAATATTTTTGTCCACTACCAGTCCTTCCACCTGATGGAAAGACGGGGAATGGGTGGCATCCACTTCGTCGGAGCGGAATACCCTTCCGGGTGCCAGCATACGGATGGGAAGCCTGCCTTTTTCCATTTCATGTATCTGCGTAGAAGAAGTCTGGGTGCGGAGCAGGATATCGCCGGTAATGTAAAAGGTGTCCTGCTCATCCTTTGCGGGATGGTCTGCCGGAATATTGAGCGCCTCAAAATTGTAGTAATCCTTTTCCACTTCCGGTCCTTCCACAACTTCATAACCCATGCCCACGAAAATACGTTCCACTTCCTCAAGCGCAATGGTGCAGGGATGTCTGTGTCCGATAATGTTTTTCTTTGCGGGAAGGGTCACATCAATTACCTCTGCCTTCATTTTTGCTTCCCTGACAGCCCGCTCCATCTTTTTCATGGCGGCTTCCAGCGACTTTTCGATTTCTTCTCTGGTCTCATTCACCATCTGCCCGATTTTGGGACGCTCCTCCGGAGCTACATCCTTCATGGATTTTAATACCGCCGTCAACTCACCCTTTTTTCCAAGAATATTGACACGGACTTCATTCAGCTTTTCCAACGCATCGCTGGCTGCAATCTGGGCAAGAGCCTGCTCCCTGATTTTTTCTAACTTCTCTCTCATACTTATCCTCATTTCTGCGCTGCTTTTTTGCGCATAACAGGTTTGTGCAGGCAGCGCACAGGCACAAACCCCGCGATTGAAAATTTATACTTTCAATCTTTTTCCTTTCTTTTTTGTTATAAAAAAAGTCCCTTGTCTAAACAAGGGACGAAATATATCCGTGGTACCACCCAATTTCCTGATATTATCAGGCACTCAACCGCTTAACGCGCGTACACGTCCGACCTTACTCTCCAGACAAGGGTTTCACATCGGAAGCTCAGGTGGGAAATTCACGCATCATCTGCACTTAAGGAAGCTTACAGCCGATGGCTTCCTCTCTCTGTAAGAAAATGAATTGCTACTGACACCTTCATGGCTTTTCAACTAAGCTTATTGTAATAACCTGCCTGTAAAAAGTCAAGCACCTTTCTTCTTTTTCTTTTCCTTTCTTTTCCGGTAAAGCACTTTATATGCCGGCCCGAAGTAGCGGTTGATTTCCGCTCCAATCATGATGATGTAAATACAAAAATACATCCACAGCATAATAATGATAATCAAAGAAAGGCTTCCGTATGTACTCGCACTGTTGCTTGCCTCCACATAGATGGAAAATCCCCATGAAAAAATGTTCCATATCACAGCGGAAAACATGGCTCCGGGTATCTGTGCCCTGAATTTCAGTTTCTTATTAGGTACATAGGTATAGATTGCCGTAAACAGGATAGTCAGTACCAGCCATACTGTCAGAAAGCGGAAATTCATAAAAAAGTCAAACAAGGTCCTTGTTTCCGGCACCTTTACAAAAATCATGTCAAGCAGAACATTCCCGAACACATTCAGGAAGAGGGAAAGTAACAGTACTACCAGCATCACTAAGGTGTAAAAAGAAGCCACCGTGCGGAGCAGAAAGTAGTTGCGCTTCTCTTCCACATCATTCACGGCATTCAGTCCGCGGATAAGAGCAAGCACACCCTTGCCCGCAGACCACAGGGTTGCTATGGCGGCTATGGACAACACGCCCGCCGATTTATCATATACATCGGAGATAATGCTCCTCATCAACGGGTCCAGTATATCAGGCGTAATTTCCGTGATGGCATTTGTCAGGATTTCCTCCGTCAAATGGGTAAACGGAATGATGGTACAAATCATAATAAGCATGGGCACTAACGACAAAAAAAGGAAAAATGCTGTACTTGCCGCAAAAGAACTGATATTCTTCCGGTTCATCTGTTTATTAAAATCATCCAGTATGATATATAATTTCCGTATCACGTCTATCCCACCCTGTTCATATTTGTCCGCAGTCAGCCCGATGCGGACACAATCATGCTTCCTTTATAAAAAAAGTTTAGAATCTGTTCTGCCGTATATCCGGCCGCCGCCATATTTTTTGCTCCGTTCTGCGACATGCCGGCTCCGTGTCCGAATCCCCCGCCGGACAAAGTATATCCTACCACATGTTCTCCTTTTTGAACAGGTGAGATTACAAAATAGGCGCTTGGCAAAAGCGTTTTCATATCTACCCCGCTTCCGTCCTGCCGGATGGCCTGCGTGCTCCCGTCGCACAGCACATAGCGGATATTTAATTCGGAAATCACCTTATAAGTGGCCTTTTCCCCTTCGATTATCAATTCATCCGCCACGCCGCCTGCATTTCTCGATAGCACGGCAATCCTTTCTATTTTACCCAGCTTTTCAACCGGCTCACTGACATACTCCCCGTTTTTCAGCGTAAGGATTAATTTTGCATTGGCAAAATACCGGCTTTTCAGCATTTCCAATATCCGGGAGCCGTCCAATTCCTCTACGGTATACGTCCAGCGGTACCACGGCTCATTTTTTTCAAAATCCGTATCCGGCGGGTTTGTCAGAAACTTTGCAAACACTTCCTCCTGCCGCATGTTTTCCGCCGTATAGACCGCTTCTTTTCCTTCCATCCCGTCTTTGCTTATGGACTGTGACAAAATACAGGGGATTTCCGGCGCAGTATCTGATTTCCATACATGTTCATCCGAACCAAACCCGCAGGATGTGGAATAATAATAAGTGTTTACCAGCGCACCGTCCGCATATAAAAGCTGCCCTGCCGTTTCCTTTACTGCCGTTGTCGTCGCATTCTGTTCCACAATATTATTGTAAACCTGATATCCCGTGCTGTCATCCACATGGGCGCCCACTCCCGGAAGTCCCGGCGAAAGCATATAAGAATAGGCATATGTCCTTGCACAGACAGCCTGGGCCTTTAGTGCCTCCAAAGGATATCCTGCCGGCATTTCACTGGGAACCACCGCATAAAGATATTCTTCCAGAAGCAGTTCATTTATTACAACCAATCCGTCGTCTGTCGCACAAATTTCCATGGTTCCCCGGTAAACGGGCGTTCCCTGGCTCCTGTGTACGGAAGTCAGGGTGATTTTACCGGTAAGGACTGCAGGTTCAATGTAAATCCTTCCCGCCCCTCCCGCAAAGTAGATGCTGTCCCGTGTTACGGTAATCTCTTCCCCCGCCTTATGTACCTCCTCCACCATGCTTCCTTTGCTTTCATACCGTAACAGCCAGTCCACGTCACAGAATAAGGAAACACTTGCATGAAATGCTCCTGCATAGTCACTGTTCTTTATCTGCACGCGGATGTACTCCATGGTTTCATCCCGCGTCAGGAGCACGGCACAGATTTTACCGTCCTCCAGCACATAATCGGCAAAGTTGTATCCAATCCGAAGGTCTTTTTCCGTACCAAGCCGCATTTCCCCGTAAAGCATATAAAATTTTACATGTTCGGCATACAAAAGCGGGCCCCTGTTTTCCAGTTCCACCGCATTTCCCGCACTTATCCCCACAACCTTGTCGTTGATTTTTTCTCCGTCCTTTACGAGAATCCCTGTCACAAAGCCGTCGCATACCGTCAAATCCGCTACTTGACCCACTGCACTCCTGTCTGCCTTAAATCCGCCTTCCTGCCAGTAAAAAATTCTTTCTTCTCCGTCAAAAATGCCGATATATGTATCTGTCACTTCCGTAATATAAATATTATGCAGTTCCTCCGCTATCGGTTCCAGAGGTTCTTCTTTGTCATTTCGCGATTTATTACCGCCTATGTCAAGAACCGGCAGCGCTATGCAGGCAACGGCAAACAACAGCACAATTCCCACAATACACAGAATCATCTTCATCCGCATTCTTACATCTTTGTCGTCTTCATCAAAAAAACTTCGCAATCCAATCCCCCTGTTTTTCCATGCCTGCCGCTTTTGGCGCACATATGGATATTTTTATTTGACAAAAAGAGCAGCTACCGGGCTGCTCTTTTTCCTCTGTAATATCCCAAAATGCCGGCTCTTGCCTTCTGACTCCTAGCAGCGCTAGGTGGGTGACCGCAACCATGCTTTTGCCTTCCCCTGCAATCCTCTTACGAGTGGAGGCTTGACAGCCACACGGCAATGTAGGAATCCCGTTTAAAGTAAATGTAGGTTCAAAATTAACAAGAGTTATCGTGCATTTCAGGTTACTTATATTATATGCAAAATTGCTGTATATTACAAGATGCAAATAATAGTAAAATGAAACAAATTTACTTATTTTTTGCATCGAAACAGCAACTCTTCCCATCTTTTATCCACTTCTTTCTGAAAAGCCTCAATATAATGCTCATTCCCCGGTTTGAAAAGATGCTTGAAACGTCCCTGTTTTTTTAAGAAATCCTCCACCGGAAGTTTGTTTTTCGGCTCGTAATTTAAAATCCATTTTCCATCCACGATTTCAAAAAGCGGCCAGTAACAAGTTTCCACTGCCAGACGGCAGATTTCTATGATGTCCGGTGCATCATATTTCCATCCCCTCGGACACGGCGCCAGAATGTTAAGAAAAGCAGCTCCCGGTGTATAAATGGCTTTTTCCGACTTGACATACAAATCTTTCAAATTTCCGATAAAAGTAGTCTGCGCAACATAGGGAATGTTGTGTGCCGCGATGATGGCTGCCAAATCTTTTCTTGCCTGCACTTTCCCGGCGGACACCTTTCCCGAAGGTGTGGTGGTGGTATCCGCATACATGGGGGTTGCCGAAGAACGCTGTACACCGGTGTTCATGTATGCGCCGTTATCATAACAGACATATACCATGTCATGCCCCCGCTCCATGGCGCCGGAAAGCGATTGCAACCCGATATCATAGGTTCCCCCGTCACCGCCGAAGGTGATAAACTTATACTCTTCCTTGATTTTCCCTTTTTTCTTCAATGCCTTATAAGCAGTCTCCACACCCGAAAGCGTCGCACCTGCATTTTCAAAAGCGTTATGGATATAACTGTCCTCATACGATGTATAGGGATACATAAAAGAGGACACTTCCAGACAGCCCGTAGCATTACCCACAACCGCCTTATCTCCGGGATGCAGCGCCTTTAAAACATTTCTCACTGCAATCGTGCCGCCGCAGCCTGCACACATCCTGTGTCCGGGGGCAAGCCTTTCTTCCCTTCCCTGTATCTCCTTAAAATCAAATTTACCTGTCTGCTCCATAATTGTCTCCACTCCTATTCCTAAGGCCAAGATAAGGATATTCTCCGAAAAGATTATTCCCCTGTGCCAGTTCCGCCAAGTCTTCATATAATTTCTCAATGTCAGAAACTTTTACATCCCTTCCGGACAACCCGTAAATAATATTCACGGTTTTTGCCGATGCCTGTGCGCGGTAAAGGGCTGCCGTCAGTTCAGCGCCCAATGGTCCACCCGTTGCATTATACCCTTCGCATCTGTCCATGATGGCGACTGCCTTAAGATGTTTTAACGCCTCCGCCATCTCTTCGCCGGGGAATGGCCTGAATACGCGTACCTTCAGCAGGCCTGCCCTTATTCCCTGTTCCCTCAGTCTGTCAATGGCATCTTTAATGGTACCGCACACGGAACCGATGGCTACAATGGCAAAGTCTGCATCCTCCAGCTTGTATTCCTCAAAGAAACCGTACTTCCTGCCGGAAATCTCCTCAAATTCTTTTGCCACATCCAAAATAACCTGCCTTGCATTCCTCATGGCCTGTGCCTGTGCCCGCTTTGCTTCCATGCAGTAACAGGACACCGCATAGGGACCAACCGCCATGGTTTCATCTTCCCGCAAAAGATAATGCTCTGGCTCATAAGCACCCACAAACTTCTTAACAGGCTCATCTTCAAGCAGCATGATATTTTCTACGGCGTGGCTGGTGATAAATCCATCCTGACATATCATAATCGGCAGTTTGACATCCTTATGCTCCGCAATGCGGTATGCCTGCAAAGTATTGTCATATGCTTCCTGATTGTTTTCCGCATATATCTGAATCCAGCCGGAATCCCTGGCCCCCATACTGTCGGAATGTTCCGCATTGATGTTAATCGGACCTGAGAGCGCCCTGTTTACCACTTCCATCATAATGGGCAGCCGGTTGGATGCCGCCACATACAATACCTCCCACATAAGCGCCAGTCCACAGGCTGACGTAGCCGTCAACGTTCTTGCACCTGCCGCTGAAGAGCCGATGGCAGCGCTCATGGAGCTGTGCTCGCTCTCCACAGGGATAAATTCGGTATCTATTTCGCCGTTTGCAATCATAGAGGATACAAACTGCGGTATTTCCGTGGATGGCGTGATGGGAAACGCCGGCATCACATCGGGATTAATCTGCCTGATTGCATATGCAACTGCCTCGTTGCCTGACATTCTTTCCTTGACTGCCATTTTATTTGCCCTCCTTCATGGTAATTGCACCAAACGGACATGCTTTTACGCAGATGCCGCATCCCTTGCAATGCTGATAATCAAATGCTTCCCTCCTGCCTTCTTTAACGGGAATGCAGCTGTCAGGACAATAGGGCACGCACAGCAGGCACTGCCTGCACTTATCCCAGTCAATTACGGGTGTGCTGGTCCGCCACTCTCCCGTTTCAAATAACCCGGATGTTGCAGGCTCATGAATCTGCAGCCCTTCTGTTAAATCCTGCCATACGGTATGTTCGTTTATCTTCTCCGCTTTTAATGCCATCAGCGCACCTCCCTGAATGCCATCCGAAGGGCATTCATATTTCCTTCCAGTACTTCCGGTTTCTTCTCAAATTTATGTTTCAGGGAAACCTCCATCTCCCTCATAAATACTTCTTCCTCCATAATACCCGACACCTTCACAATTGCCGCAAGCATCGGCGTATTGGGAAAATAAGCGCCGAGTGTAGCCATGCAGACCTTTCTGGCGTCAATCAAAAATACCCTGCCCCCATACCCGTTTAATAAGGGCATCACTTCTTCTATTTCCATAACAGTATTAATCAAAATGGCGCCTTCTTTCTTTAACCCCTGCGTTACATCCACAGTGTGAAGAAGGGTATCATCCACCACCACCACAAAATCCGGCTCATAAATATTGGAATGGATTCTTATGGGAAAATCACTGATTCTGTCATATGCCGTAATGGGCGCCCCCATCCTCTCCGGACCGTACTCAGGGAAGCCCTGCACATGTTTTCCTGTGCTGAAAGCCACGTCCGCAAGCAAAAGCGCTGCCGTTTTTGCGCCCTGCCCACCTCTTCCGTGCCAACGAATTTCTGTCAATGCCTTCATAATTTTACTAGTTTCCTTTCTGTCTTTTGTTTTTGTATTACGCACAAAACAGGTATGAATATCTTTGTATCGCATACATATGTATTCAACAAAAGAACACACTGTGGTTAGTATACGCCAAATGTCGAAAGATGTAAAGAATTAAATCATACAGAAAGACCCGCAAAGCTGAAAACAGCCTGCGGGCCTTTCCTCTCTAATATAAAATTATACCTCAGCTACCACTTTCTTTAACGCTTCCAGCGCCTCATCAGGGAGTTTGTCATAACCCTCTTTCTTGGTTGCAAAACCTTCTACTGCATCCACACGGTTCTGCATAGCATTCTTCAGGGCATCCACATAAGCCTTGTCGTTCATATCCGGAGTAAAGTCGCCGGTTTTGCCTGACCAGTCATACATGATTTCGATATCTTCGAAATTGCCCCACTTTTCAAATTTGGCCTTGCCTTCCACGATGGTTTCCAGAATGCCAAGGGTATCGGCAGGTTTTACCTTCTTACCCATGAAATCACCGGTATTTACAATATAACATGCCACATTCTTCTCTTCAACAAGTTTCTTAAACTTTTCATAATCATTTACCAGCGGATAGGTCCTGAACGGATTTGCATAAGGAACAATGCGGAGTGCATTCAAGTCCGTACCTGCTGCAACACGCTCTGCCGTAGAGGTCTTGGTGGCAAGCGTCGCACCCATAACGGAAGCAAGCGCTGCGCCTTTTAATTTCACTACAGGCGGAATGGTAGGGTCTTTCATAATCCAGAAAATAGCATTTACAGGCGCCTCAATCTTGTCAACACGGTTCGGGGACCATAATTTGGATTTGATGGCACGTCCGTTGCCGTTTCTGATATCTTCCGTTACAAGCTGTATCTTTCCATCCTCATCCAGGGTTGCGGAGCAGTTCTGTGCGGACAACAAATAAGTGTTGTCAGGGCATCCTGTAGGATAATCTGCTGTCTTGTCAAAATATGTGGGCTCCAGTGCAACGGATGCACAGGTATCACTGTTAATGATGAAGGCATCGTCGTGCAGAACCTTAATGGAAGGATATTTGTCATTGTGTTTTGCATGGGTCAGAGTGGACTTTCCTGAACCTGACAAACCATATACGGAAGCCACAAACTTAGAACCGTCCTCCAATGTATATTCTTTCTGTCCGCCGTGGCAGGAAGCATAGCCGTTTCTGTTCGCAAGCGCCCATGCCATGGTAAGGGTTCCTTTTTTGTGCTCGCCGAAATATCTCATGCCAAGGATAGCCGCACAGTTCTGGTCGGTATCGAAATAGCACAGGGTAAGCGGGTCGCTTAAGCAGCTGTAATCCACATCCGGTCTGTTGCCGGGTACCCACTGCGGGTCGGAGAAAATATAAATATCCGGCTCGTTGCCGTCACCGACAGGCTTGGAATTTTTGTACATCTCCACATACCTGTCTGACATATACTGAAAATTAATCATCCAGTTGTAAAGGACATTTTCTTCTCCTTCCGGAATCAGGAGATGGGCTTTTACCATAAATTCAGGGTCCAGTCCTACAAAACATTCTGCATGATACATGGTTTTCCAACGGGTTTCATATACAGCATCCATGACAACCTTGTCCAGCTTCACCTCATCCACGCCGGGTTCTCCCTTAATACGGCGTGCAGCGGCATAACGTCCGGTAACAGCGCCGTCATTAAACAGCAGAACTTTGGCATCTTTATCAAGACCCTGCTCTTCTGCTTTATAAACAGGCATATCCGTTACGATAGTGCCGGGTGAATTTTTGGCTAACTCATATGCCTCTCTCAGGGTATTTACTTTTACTACGTTGTTTCCGTAAAAAGCAGCCTCGATAATGGAACGGGTTCTCGAAAAACCAACTTTACCAGCGCCTATCTCGGAAATGGGATAATAAGCTTTTGTTGACATACTATGTCCTCCTTGTATAATATTTTCTCCTAAATATTCATGTGTATTATCTCAAAGCCCAAAATAAAAGTCAATATTGGGATGTAAATTTTACAATCATTTAACAATTTTTCATCTGCTTTTATACAGCCTTTGTCGCCTCCTTAAGCCATGCGGCTTCCCCTGAGGATAAATACGGGGAAACCTTTTCGTACACTTCTTTGTGGTAGGCGTTTAAATAATCCCGTGTCTCCTTTGTCAGAAGGGCCGCGTCAATGGCCTCCAAATCAATGGGCACATAGGTCAGTGTTTCAAAATGCATGAACTGCCCGTCCCCGTTTTTTACATCATTTCTGGCAACCATCACATTTTCGATTCTGATGCCGTGGCTTTTCTCTATATACACGCCCGGTTCATTGGTGACATCCATTCCGTCCTCCAAAACCGCTTCTGCCATTCCCTCCGCATATTTCCAACGGATATTCTGGGGACCTTCATGCACGTTCAGGATATAACCCACGCCATGTCCTGTACCGCATTTGTAGTCCATCCCCATATTCCACAGCGGCGCCCGTGCCAGTATGTCAAGGTTGCGTCCCGTACAGCCGTACAGCCACTTTGCATGGGTCAGGTTTAACATACCGGCGGCTACGGCAGTGTAATGGCATTTGATTTCATCCGAAATGGGACCGAGTACTATGGTTCTGGTGACATCCGTTGTACCTCCCAGATATTGTCCGCCGGAATCTACCAGAAGCATTCCCTCGGGGGCAAGCGATTTGCAGTTGTCAGGCGTTGCCTCATAATGCATCATGGCAGCATTTTCCTTGTACCCTGAAATGGTAGGAAATGACAAATCGAGAAATCCCGGTATCTGTCTTCTTAAGCCTTCCAGATAATCCGCTGCTGTCACCTCGGTTATCTCCATGCTTCCGATATTTTTTTTGAGCCAGTATATAAATCTGGTAACGGCTACACTGTCCTGAAGGAAAATCTTCTCCATATTAGACAGTTCCACCGGATTTTTAACAGCCTTAAGGTGTTCTGTCGGATTTTTTCCTTCCACTAAGGCCGCCCCTTCTTTCACCTTCTTATACAGACAATAGCTGCAATGCCTTTTATCAACCAGAACCTTTCTTTCTTTCCCGGTTTCCTTACTTAGGAAATCCGTAATATCCCCATAGGGACGCAGGAGGATATCATTCTTTTCAAAATATTCTTTCACCTCATCCGTCAATGCGTTTTCCTGCACAAAGAAAACATTTTTGTCCTCAGAAATATAACCATAGGATAACGCCACCGGATTACACTCCACATCACAGCCCCGGACATTGTAAAGCCACATCAAATCGTCAAGCTTTGTAAGCAGCAGGCTGTCAGCACCGCATTTTTTTACTGCGCTTCTTACTGCCAGCGTTTTCTCCTTTACATCCGCGCCCGTAATATCTTCGGGCAGCGTCCAGATTTTTCCGCAGGGAAGCGCCGGTCTTTCTTTCCAGACCGCTTCCGCCAAATCCCTTTCATAAGCCAGCCGGATTCCTTTTGCCCCAAGTTCTTTTTCCAGAACCACTCCGCCGGATGCCGTTACCACCCTGCCGTCAAAGCCAAGGACTTCCCCAGCCTTCATATGGGAAACCAGAAACTCCTGTAACGTCGGCACGCCTTCCTCCGCCATCCGGAACAAAGTAACGCCTGTTCCCTCCAGTTCCTTTGCCGCCTGGATAAAGTATCTTCCGTCAGTCCAGAGACCCGCCCCCTCCTGCCACACCAGTAATGTCCCGTTGGAGCCCGTAAAGCCGCTGAAATATTCCCTTACTTTAAAATAATCATCCACATATTCCGAATTGTGGAAATCGGCGGTTGGCATCATATAATAATCCATGCCCTGCCTTTTCATTTCCTCCCGCAGGGCTTTGAGCCTGCCGGTAATCGTTTTATTTTCCATATTCATCTCCATTCCTGCCCTCACATGCTTCTGCTGTTTTTGACATCCCTACCCTGTCGCAGCCGAGCCGTAAATACACCGCCAGTTCCTCCAACGTGCGTATACCGCCTGCCGCCTTGATTTTCACGCCAAAACCGATATGCTTTTTGAATAATGCCACATCCTCTTTTGTGGCGCCTCCCGTTCCGAAACCGGTGGAGGTTTTGATATAATCCGCTCCCGCCGCAGTAACAACACGGCACATCGCTATTTTTTCATCCTCTGTCAGATAACAGGCCTCCACGATTACTTTCAGGATACGGTCACGGCAAATCTGCTTCAGGGAAGCAATCTCTTCCCTCACTTTTTCGTACAATCCATTCTTAACATCGCTGATATTGATGACCATGTCCACCTCGTCGCAGCCATCCGCAAGGGCCTGCCTGACCTCTTCCTCCTTTGCTTCCCGTGTGCTGTAACCAAGAGGAAAACCTACTACCGTACAAATGACAAGCCTGTCCCCATACGCCTCTTTTACTCTTTTGACATAGGCGGGCGGAATACACACCGAAGCCGTGTGATACAAAACCGCCTCATCGCAAAGTTTCACGATATCCTCCCATGCCGCATACGCGTTCAACTGCGTGTGGTCCACATGGGTGAGCATTTCATTGATTGTCATAACCATCCCCCAATCTTTTTTTCATATAAACATATTATCTTTTATTTTAATACGAACAGCGAAAAAAAGCTATAAATTCATGAAAAGTTTATTAACTGTTTCTTTTTTTCTTGCCACACTTTTACTGTCCATGATATGATAAATTTATATTGGGTCTTGAAAAGATATCCTTTACATAAACTTATGACAGAAAGAGAGGTATTACATGGAGCACAATTTCTACTCGGATATTACACCTGAAATCATAAAACTGGCAAAACTTTCTGAAGAAAGCGGCATCATAGAATCTGAACTATTTACCAAATATGAAGTAAAGCGCGGCCTGCGCGATTTAAACGGAAAAGGTGTACTTGCCGGTCTAACCCATATTTCCGATGTACGTGCAAAAGAGATTGTGGATGGCGTGGAAGTACCTGCCCATGGCCGCCTCTTCTACCGCGGGTATGATGTGCAGGATTTGGTAAACGGTTTCACAAGGGAAAACCGTTTTGGTTTTGAAGAGATTACCTATCTGCTGCTTTTCAGCAAACTGCCGGACAAACAGGAACTTGCCGGGTTTCAACAGCTCCTTGGAGGATACCGTACCCTGCCAACCAGCTTTGTGCGGGATATTATCATGAAAGCGCCCAGCAAAGATATGATGAATACCCTTGCCCGGAGCGTACTGACTTTATATTCCTACGACGACAGGGCGGATGACACTTCCATTCCCAATGTGTTAAGGCAGTGTCTGCAGCTTATCAGCCTTTTTCCCATGCTTTCCATTTATGGTTACCAGGCATACAGCCACTATCATGACGGGAACAGCCTTTTTATCCATCAGCCCATACTGGAACTGTCCACCGCCGAAAATATATTACATATCCTTCGCCCTGACAGTTCTTATACCCCGCTGGAAGCCAAGATACTGGATATTGCCCTTGTGCTTCATATGGAACACGGAGGAGGTAACAACTCATCTTTCACAACACATGTGGTAACTTCTTCCCTGACTGACACTTATTCCACCATAGCTGCCGCAATAGGCTCTTTAAAGGGTCCCCGACACGGTGGGGCAAACATCAAAGTTGTCCAGATGTTTGAGGAAATGAAGAAAGTTGTAAAAGACTGGGAGGACGAGGAGGAGGTTTCCTGCTACCTGAAAAAACTTTTGCACAAGGAAGCCTTTGACCATGCAGGCTTAATCTACGGTGTGGGCCATGCCATTTATTCCAAATCCGACCCCCGTGCCGTTTCCTTTAAATCTTTTGTAGAAAAGCTTTCCGAGGAAAAAGGCCTGAAAAAGGAATTTGCCCTCTATTCCATGGTAGAACGTCTGGCGCCGCAGATAATTGCAGAGGAAAGACAGATGTATAAGGGTGTCAGCATCAATGTAGATTTCTACTCCGGCTTTGTATACCATATGCTGGGACTTCCCATGGAACTTTACACCCCCATCTTTGCCATTGCGCGTATTGTAGGATGGAGCGCACACCGTCTGGAAGAACTTGCCAATAACGGAAAAATCATTCGTCCCGCATACAAATCCGTCAGTGAGGATAAAGAATATATTTCCATAGAAAAACGATAATACACAGCAAAACAAAACGGCTTTGGGGTCACACCCAAAGCCGTTTTTTATGAAGTTACATTTGAAGGAAGTTTTTCACAACCGCTTTCATTTCATCTTTATCACAAATTCGGTCATGGATGACAGGCGCTGTCCGAATCTCTTCAATGGCGGCCGGAACCGGCACATTTGCCAGCTTTGAAAGTTCATCCACCAAAGCAAAATCATCCATTTTATCATACTTTGCGTCTATTGCATTCATAACGCTTCTGGTAAATTTAAACGGACTGGCTGTAGATGCAATCACTGTCTTCGCATCATCCTTTACCGCATCCTTATACTTGCCGTATACGGCAGCCGCCACGGCAGTATGGGTATCTATCACATAACCACAGCTTTCATACATCTTTTTGATTGCCGCCGCTGTTTCCTCCTCATTTGCATAATTTCCGTAAAAATCTTCAAGCTGTGCCTGCATTTCTTCAGTAATTTCATATTTGCCGCATCCTGCAAGCAAATCCATTAATTCTTTGTTTTTAACAGCGTCATTTCCGGCTATCCGGTAAATCAGACGCTCCAAATTGCTGGATATCAGAATATCCATGGACGGGGAAGACGTCAAAACAAACTCCCTGTTCCTGTCATAAGCTCCCGTGGCAAAGAAATCATACAACACCTTATTGTCATTAGATGCGCAGATTAACTTTCCAATGGGCAGCCCCATGTTTTTGGCATAAAACGCCGCAAGAATATTTCCGAAATTTCCGGTGGGAACCACCACGTTTATTTTTTCCCCTTCAGCAATCCTGCCCTTGGCAAACAAAGCAGCATATGCATACACATAGTATACAATCTGGGGAACCAGGCGGCCGATGTTGATGGAGTTGGCAGAAGAAAACTGGAAACCTGCCTCATCCATTTCCTTCGCAAGTTCTTTGTCACCGAACAGTTTTTTTACACCCGTCTGGGCATCATCAAAATTACCTGTAATACCCACTACATATGTATTGTCCCCTTTTTGGGTCACCATCTGTTTCTCCTGAATGGGGCTTACGCCGTTTTTGGGATAAAACACGATAATTCTGGTGCCTTTTACCCCTGCAAATCCTGCAAGCGCCGCTTTTCCCGTATCCCCGCTGGTTGCAGTAAGAATCACAATCTCATTTTTTACCTGATTTTTCTTGGCTGCGGTGGTAAGAAGATGCGGCAGAATGGATAACGCCATATCCTTAAAGGCAATCGTCGCTCCATGAAACAATTCCAGATAATAAGCGCCACCTGCTTCTGTGAGCGGTGCTATCGCCTCGTCGTCAAACTTATCGTCATAAGCATTGCGGATACAAGCTTTTAATTCTTCCTCGGTAAAATCAGTGAGAAAAAGCTTCATTACTTCATAAGCCACTTCCTGATAACTCATCCGGGAAAGCTGTGCAACAGTTTTATCCAAAACAGGGATGCAGTCCGGCACAAACAGACCGCCGTCATCCGACAATCCTTTTAATATAGCCTCGGAAGCCGTTACCGGCTCTTTATTGCCTCTTGTACTTTTATATAACACTTCTTTCATCGTAACTCCTATCCGTGCCGCAAAATCCTGCACTCATTTTCTTCCGAATAGTATAGCATAACCCTTTTTATTTCGCAATGTTTCACTGTGTAAAAAATTCATGTCCGCCGTGGGAAAACAAAAAGGTCAGATGTTCATCGAACCATTTCATCTTCTTGGAATCTGCCCGTTTCCTTGCCGCAAAATATAATGCCCCTTCTGAAATGTCTTCCCCGCACAAAACCCTGTCCACCGCTTCAATGGTCTTTTCACTGACAACAATCCTGTCGTATCTGCCGCTGTATGCCGGTGAAAACTGTGCCGTTCCGTTTTCCCTCTGGAAAACCACATCTTTCACCGTATCGGGAAACGCCTCGTGTTCGACACGGTTTAACACCACACTGGCTACCAGCATCCTTCCCTCAATGTCCTCTCCGCCCGCTTCTGCCTCCACAATGCGCAGCAGCACTTCATAATCCTCTTCCGATAAATCATAAAGGTTTTCTCTCTCTACCACTTCATAATTGATAATCCGCTGCCCCGAAGAAACCGCTTCTGCAAGGTTTAAATAGCTTGTCTCTTCTTCCGGCATCAGGGCCTGTTCCAAGTCCAGCTGAAATGCCGGAGTCGCCATAATGTGGTTTACTTTCAGTCCGGTAAGGTTCCACACTGCAAAAATTATTATCATATTAATAAGCACCAGCGCTGCCAAATACCTTTTATACATTGCCTTGTCCTCGTATAATAAGTGTATAGCCAGTAGAAATGATGGTTATGCACTTATTC
>ERZ777305.323-NODE-323-length-80534-cov-24.602704_pt1 | contig 80534 bp, 70 predicted proteins | sample MGYA00374965_ERZ777305 | MGnify/ENA primary metagenome ERZ777305 (study PRJEB29328, sample SAMD00013331) | mouse gut metagenome | study: EMG produced TPA metagenomics assembly of the Metagenome analysis of fecal microbiota from mouse which was promoted...
CCCCCTTGCGAAGAGCCGCGACTCACACGAGCCGCGGCTCTTTTTTTATATATACCTGCGGCAAATGCCCGCCTGCCGCAATTGAATGCCTGCGGGCTTCATAACCAGCCGGATTTATATACCTGCTGCTGCGCGCGTCATCTCAGCGCCGCCGCGCACGCGTGGTGGACTACACCCGGCTCTCAGCTCTGTGCATTAAAAAAGCAGCGTCACAGGCGCTGCTTAATTCTTGAAAGTAATTTTATTGTCCGCGGTATTGTTGCGTGAATATGGTATTTGAGGCGTTTCTTAAGGGGTTCTGAACGCCAGTATGGGTTGCTTCGCCAGTTTTCTATGTAATGGTTTATTCCCGACCTGACTTCGGCTATGCGATGGGTCTGTACTGAGTCAAAGCGGTAAATGGCACCGAAAACGGTGTGTACGAGGTACTGGTTTATGAAGGCGAAGTCTATTTCGTTTTTGTATGAGCCGTATATGCCCAGCCGTCTGAGGTGTTGCAGCAGGGTCACGGCGGAGCTGATGCGGTCAAAGAAGTGCGGGTTGTTGTTTGACCTGGTTACTGATGTGTTGTCCTGTCTGTACAGGTACAGCGGTTCGTTTATGTACTTCGGCTTGGATGCGCTCAGCTGCAGCGCAAGGGCTATGGCGTTGTCTTCGTAGAATACCCCTTCCGGAAACCAAAGGTCATTGCTGAAAAAGAGTTTTTTTGAATACATGGAACACCATATGGAAGTGGTGCGCAGTATGTATCTGCGTCTGAGCTCTTCAGCAGAAATATGCGGAGCATCAGACCCAAGCAGGCACACATTGTCGAGCCTGCCGGTTGCCGAGTGCCAGTTGCAGTATGCGAAACTCACGAGGTCGGTTTCTTTATCGGCTTCGTTCATACACTTTTCGAGGGTGTCGCTTCTCAGTGCATCATCGGCATCCATGAAAATTATAAAGGAGCCGCGCGCCGCGCGTATTCCTGCGTTGCGCCCGGCTCCTTGTCTTACATTTCTTGGTGAGTCTATGATTTTTATCCTGCTGTCTGAAGCGGCTCTGCGTGTGAGGATTTCAAGGCTTGAGTCGGTAGAAGCGTCATTAAAGCATATCAGCTCGAAATCGGCGAATGTCTGTCTGAGAACAGAGTCAATGGCTGTGTCGAGAAAATCTGCGGCGTTGTACACCGGCATAATGACGCTTACAGCAGGAGTTGTGTTCATTTTTTAGCGATGGCTTTCAACATTTCTTTTACAGCGGCCTCGAGCTGGGCATCTTCGCCGGCAAGCTGCTGTTCGGGAGTATTGTACACCTCGATGTCGGGGCGGAGTTCAGCGTTTTCGAGATATTTCCCCTGCATGTCGGCAGTGCCTACCTGAGGTATGCCGAATACGATAGAGGGGTCTATCTGGCTTTCCCACCATACCGCTGTCATGGTTCCGGGCACCGGTGCTCCGATGAGTTTGCCGAGTCCGAGGGTTTTGTATGTCCAGGGAAATCCGTGGGCGTTGGAGTAGTTGTCCTCGCACATGAGTACGCAAGAGGGCTTGAACCAGCGGTTGAACGGGTCGCTGCCGATGTATTGACCTCTGGGTGTGAACCGGGCGAATTCTGTGCCGCTGAGAAGTATCGCGAGGTCTTCGTGCAGCCAGCCGCCGCCGTTGTGGCGTGTGTCTATGACAATGGCGTCGCAGTTGCGGTAACGTCCCATAAGGTCCGAGAATGTTTTTCTGAAGCTTTGGCTGTCCATGCCTTTGATGTGTATGTAGCCGACTTTGCCTCCGCTCATTTTTTCAACTTTAGCGCGGTTGTTTTCAATCCAGCGGTTGTACAGCAGGTTTGACTGCTCGCCGGAGCTTATTGCCTTTACTGTCTGTTCAAAAGCTTTGCCTGAGGCGTCTTTGCCCGAGATGATTACCTTTTTGCCGGCTTTGCCTGCGAGCAGGGGCAGGTAGTTGTCAGTTGCGTTGATAGCCTGTCCGTCAATTTTTTCAATTATGGCACCGGCTTTGACTTTGGAGTCGGCTCCTGACAGCGGTCCGTTTTTGAGTACTTCTTTTACTTTTAGACCGTTGCCTTTGTAGTCGTTGTCATAGAATGCGCCGAGGGTTGCTACAGCGGGAGCGGATGACGGCGCGTAGTAGCGTGCTCCGGTGTGTGAGCCGTTGAGTTCGCCGAGCATTTCGCCGAGCATTTCAGCGAAGTCGTAGTTGTTTGTAATGTGGGGAAGGAAACGTGCGTAAGCATCGTGATAGCCCTTCCAGTCTATTCCGTGTATTTCGGGGTCGTAGAATTTGTCAAGAACCTGACGCCATGCGTGGTTGAAGATGTACTCACGTTCCTGGGCAGGGCGCCAGTTGAACTGTGCGCTGAAAGGAATGTTTTTGACCTTGGCATCCTTGAAGCTGACTTCGCTCAGACCTCCGCGAGAAGCGATATATACCTTTTCTCCGTCTTTGCCGGGGTTCATGAAGCCGCCTACTCCTTTGATGAGTATGCTTGTGGTGTTGTTTTTGAGGTCGTGCTGCCACAGGTCGTAGCCGCCTTCAAATGCAGCCATGTAGTAGAGTTTGTCACCTTTTGGCGACAGTACGGCATCGCCCATGTGCGATGAGTTTACTGTGAGTCTTGCAATTCGGTCCTGACGACCTTCGAGTTCGAATTTCAAGTCTTTCACAGCCGGTTTGTCATCCTTTTTGTCGCCGGCTTTGGTGTCTTTTTTGTCTTTTTTCTTGTCTTTGGCCTCTTTGTCGGCATTGTCTTTAGAGTCTTTTTCTGCCTTTTCTTTTTCTTCGAGCAGTTCAAGTTCCTCTTTATTCAGGCGGAAGCGATCCCATGCTTCGGGGTCGAAAAACATTATATAAGTGTCTTCCTGCGAGCCCCAGCTGCCGTGGCTGCGGTAGCCGGCGCGGTCGCTTGACCAAATCATGGCTTTGCCGTCGAGAACCCATTTGGCGTTTCCATCGGAATATCCGCTTTCGGTGAGGTTGGTGATATTGCCGCTGCCGTCGGCTTTTACGAGAGCCACATCCTTGTTGTTCCAGCCGCCGGTGCCAATGTAGTCGACAAGGAACCATTTGCTGTCGGGACTCCAGCGATATGTCACGTCGCCGTCGGTGTAGGAGTAGTTGTATTTGCCGTCGAGTACGGTGCGTATTTTCTTAGATGCGAGGTTGATGACGCGGAGAGTTGTGCGATTTTCAAGAAACGCCACTTCTTTTCCGTCAGGCGAGTAATAGGGCTGGAATGATGTTTCGGAGCCGTTTACAAGCGGGGTTTCTGTGATTTCTGTAGCGTAGGTGAAGAGTTTTTCTTCGGGGCGGGTTATTTTGCTTTCGTATATGCCCCATGTGTCGCCGCGCTCGGCAGAATACACAAGCGAGCGTCCGTCCGGGCTGAAGTCTATGTCGCGTTCCTGCTGGGGTGTGTCTGTGATGCGTTTGGTTGTGTTGTATTCTATGGATGTCACATAAACATCGCCGTGCAGTATAAATGCTACTTCTTTGCCTGAGGGTGAAACTGCTATGTCGCTGGCTCCGTTGGTTCTTGTCTGGGCAATCATCGGTTTCTCAAGGTTGTCCTTGACAATTGTAACCTTTACTTTGGATGGTTCGCCGCCTTCGGTTATGGTGTACAGTTCGCCGTCGTACGAGTAAGCCATTTTGCCGTTGTCGGCAATGCTGAGAAAGCGCACCGGGTGAGTGGTGTGGCTTGTGATTTTCGACGGTTTTGCACCGGGAGCTGCTTTGTAGATGTTGAAAGAGCCGTCCTGTTCGCTCAGGTAATAGTATGATTTCGCATCGGGAGCCCAGACAGCGTTGCGGTCTTCGCCGGGGAAATCGGTCAGTTTTTTAAACCCGGTCCTAGCATCGGCGTTCACGCTCCATATGTCGCGTGCGATAGAGGATGTGTGGTGTTTTCGCCAGGGGTCTTCGTAACCTTTTTTGTCTGTATAGAGCATTGCTCCGGTCTTCGGGTTTATGGATATGTTTTCCATTGCCAGCGACGAGAACATCTGTGGTCGCCCTCCGTTGACGCTTATGCTGTATATCTGCGGAAACTGTGCCGAGGGAAACTGGATGTCTGCCGCATCGGGCATCACAGCCGAGCGAAACAGCACTGTGCCGTTGTCGCGGAATGTCACGGGGTACTCTGCGATTGAGTTGGTTGTAAGGCGTTTCGGCGCACCTCCCTTTGCCGACATGACATAAACGTCCATGCTGCCTTCGCGGTCGGAGGCAAAAGCGATAGTGGAGCCGTCTGGACTCCATACCGGGTTTGTGTCATAAGCCGGGTTTGTAGTAAGCTGGGTTGCCGTGCCTCCGGTGGAGGGCACGGTGAAGATGTCGCCCTGATAGCAGAAAGCTATTGTTTTGCCGTCGGGCGAGATTGCCGGGTAGCGCATCCACAGTGGAGCGCCGGCATCGTTTGCCACGGCAGTGAATGTCGTGGCGGCAAGAGCAAGGGCTCCTGCCATAATCACTGATTTTTTCATTAGTTATGTGTAAGCAATAAAATTGGTTTATATTGCGAAAATACTCAATAAATGCCAAACGGAGAGGATATTTGTGTGATGAAATGATTTTTTAGGTCAAAAATATAGCCGCAGGGGGTGGTTCCTGCGGCTATGTGCGTTTCTGATTGATTCGGAGGGTTATTGCTCAATCTGATTTTTGGTTCGCGCGGGGTTGGTGGCGGAAATCTCAAGCACGGAGTTGACAGAGGAAGCAACCAGCGCAATGCCTGTTATGAGCACAACCGCCGAGTTTATGGTGCGAACATCTGTGCAGAGAATCACCACTCCGGCTATAATCATCAGAACGGGAATGAGATAGAACCACCAGGGAAGTATGAAGGGGCGACTCCACACTGCCACTACTATGATGTGGAAAATGCCGTAGAGTATGAGTATGGCTCCGAAAATATAGGCGAGGAGTCCGACAAAGAAAGCCGGGGATACGACCATCCACACTCCCAGAGCAATAGCTCCAAGGCTTGCCACTATGGTTGATGATGCCGCGGAATAGTCGGTATTGCCGCGGTTTCTTTCGCTTTTTCGCACCAGTGCCGATATGCAGCTGTACAGTCCGGGAACAATGAGCATTATTCCTACGGCGATAACAATCCAGTTAAGGACATCTACACGTTGATGCCATACAATGAGGAGAATGCCTACAAGCATTACTATAAGAGCTGTGAGCCAGTTGTTGGATTTCATAATAGTTGAATTTTATATAAACTATTACGAATTTTCGGGGGCAATTGTTCGGAACCGGCTGTAATATTGTTCGGAAACCGGTTGTCAGGACAGCATGGCTGCCACCCGGCGCACGGCTGCTATGAAGGCATCGCATTCGGCAATGGTGTTGTACACGCCGAATGATGCGCGCACTGTACCGGTAATGCCGAGTATGTGCATGAGCGGCTGGGCGCAATGGTGACCTGTACGCACCGCTATGCCGAGTTTGTCAAGTAGCATGCCTGTGTCGTAATGATGTGCGTCGCCGATGAGAAATGATATAATGGCGCTTTTGTGTGGGGCGTTTCCGAATATTCTTACTCCCGGAATGTCAAGCAGAGCCGGTGTAGTGTATCTGAGCAACTCGTCCTCATGGGCGGCGATGGATTCTATGCCTATGCTTTTAATGTATGAGATTGCTGAATTGAATGCAGCTATGCCTACAAAGTCGGGAGTGCCGGCTTCGAATTTGAACGGGAGGTCGGCGTATACGGTTTTTTCAAACGATACGGTCTTGATCATTTCTCCGCCTCCCTGGTACGGCGGCATCTCCTCGAGCAGCTGCCGCTTGCCGTACAGCACCCCGACTCCGCAGGGACCATACATTTTGTGCGAGGAGAATACATAAAAGTCGGCATCAAGAGCTTGTACATCCACGTTGAGGTGAGCTATCGCCTGTGCTCCGTCAACAATCGTTACCGCACCGGCTCTGTGGGCGCAGTCAATTATTTCCTTGACAGGATTTATTGTGCCGAGCACATTGCTGACATGGGTTACAGCGACAATTTTTGTGCGGGGCGACAGGAGGCTGCGGTAAGCGTCCATGTCGAGCTCGTCGTTGTCGGTAAGGGGTATTACTTTTATTACGAGTCCGCGTTTTTCTGCAATCAGCTGCCATGGCACAATGTCAGAGTGGTGCTCCATGGCGGAGAGTATTATTTCGTCGCCCGGTTCGAGCAGCAATCCATAGCTTGCCGCCACAAGGTTTATTGCCTCGGTTGTGCCTCGGGTGAAGATTATCTGTTCCGTAGATGGGGCGTTGATGAATTCAGCGACGACAGAGCGCGTTGATTCCATCATGGATGTGGCTTCCTGAGAGAGTGTGTGGACTCCTCTGTGAACATTTGCCTTGTGGGTGTAGTACATGGAGTCTACAGCCTCGACAACTTGTCTCGGGGTTTCGGTGGTGGCGGTATTGTCGAGGTATATCAGCTGCCTGTCGTAGATTTTCCGGTCGAGAATAGGAAAGTCCCGACGGATGCGCATTATGTCATCAGTCGTTAGGTTTTTCATTGTCATTCTCTTTTTTATGACATGAAGAACGGCATTCTCCGCAGAGAGCTTCGGCTCCGGCAAACCGCTTTTCTACAAGGTGTCTAAGCCGGTCGCGAAGACCGTCCATGCGCACTGTGTCAATGACATCTGTCATGAAAGCCTGCATCAGCATCACTTTTGCCTCGCGTTCAGGAATGCCGCGTGTGCGCATATAGAACAGAGCTTCGTTGTCAAGCTGTCCGGTAGTGGCGCCGTGCGAGCATTTCACATCGTCGTTGTATATCTCCAGCTGGGGGCGGGTGTGCATCCTCGCGTCCGGGTGGGCGAGGATGTTGCGGTTGCTCTGATAGGCTTCTGTAAAGGGAGCTCCGGGAGTTACGAGTATGCTGCCTTCGAAAGCGCCGGAGGAGTGGTCGTCAAGCACATATTTGAACAGCTGACGGCTGTTGCAGTGCGGCGCGAGGTGGCGTATTATGCTGCTGTTGTCCACATGCATGTTGTCTGAGCCGACTGCCATTCCTGCAAGGGTTGTTTCGCAGTCTGTTCCGTCAATATCAATAGAATAGTCGTTTCGGGTGGTGCCGCAAGTGAGTGTTATTCCGTTTACAAGCAGGTTGCTGTTTTTGCTCTGACGGGCAAAAAGATTGCTTGAACGTCTGGTGAGGGGCGATGATTCCTCTATGTCGTAGTAATCGAATCTGGCTCCGTGTCCGAGTGCTATTTCCACAACCTGCGATGACAGGCAGTCGGTGGCGGCAGACTGAGTGTGGTCACACACCAGCAGCTGGGCTGACGAGTTGCGTCCGAGTACAACCAGCAGACGCCTTACAGCCATTACGGGAGCCGGTGTTGCGAATATGTTGACGAGCTGCAGCGGTTTTTCAACGGTAACTCCGTCGGGTATATATATCATGACTCCGTCCTGGGCAAGGAGGGTGTTCAGCGCCACTTCGGGGCGTGCAAGCGGTGCGAGGGTGCCGTAATAAGCCTCTACAATGTGCGGAATTTGTGTTGCGGCGTTTCTTATGGATGTGAACACTACACCGTCAGACAGACGTTGTTCCAATCCTGACACAGGATGAAACGAGTCGTTGACGCACACTCCGAGAAGGGTGCTCATATTGGGCACATCGCAACGGAATGACGCTGCAATGTCGGCTGTCATATCCACGCGGTTGACATTTATGCCGAAATCAGGCGAGAACATTTCATCAAGAGATGTCTTTTCGTAGCCTTCATCGCCTTTCTCCGGCAGGGATTTGCCGCGGAGGCTTCCGTAAGCAGCCATGCGTAGCCTGTTCATTGCTTCCGGCGAATCTTTGTCAAAAGCCTCGCGGTTGCGTGTGAACAAATCGATATACTGGTCTATGCTTTTCATTTTCAATTGTCTACCTCTTCCTTAATCCAGTCATAACCGCGCTCCTCGAGTTCGAGTGCCAGTTCGGGACCTCCGGTGCGCACAATCCGCCCTTTGTACAGAACATGCACGAAATCGGGCTTTATGTAGTCCAGCAGTCGCTGATAGTGGGTGATGACGATGGTTGCGTTGTCTGAGTTTTTTAGAAGGTTGACCCCCCCTGCAACAATCCGCAGCGCGTCAATGTCAAGACCGGAGTCTGTTTCGTCAAGAATGCTCAGTCTCGGTTCGAGCATAGCCATCTGGAAAATTTCGTTGCGTTTCTTTTCTCCTCCGGAAAAGCCTTCGTTCACAGACCGGGATGCGAGTTTGTTGTCAAGTTCCACAATCTCGCGTTTCTGGCGCATCAGCTTCAGGAAGTCTGTTGCGCTTATGGGCTGTTCGTTGAAGTATTTGCGCTTGGCGTTCAGTGCGGCTCTCATGAAATTGACCATTGACACTCCGGGAATTTCCACGGGGTACTGGAACGAGAGGAAAAGCCCTTCGTGCGAGCGGTCCTCGGGAGACAGCGCCAGCAGGTCAACGCCGTGAAAGTCAACAGAGCCGCCGTTTACAGTAAACGCGGGGTTGCCTGCAAGCACTTCGCTGAAAGTGCTTTTTCCGGAGCCGTTGGGTCCCATTATGGCGTGAACTTCTCCGGGACGCACGGTAAGGTTGACTCCCTTAAGTATTTCTTTTCCTTCTACTGATGCCTTGAGGTCTTTGACCTGCAACAGAATATCTTCTTTCATTGTTCGGTTGGATTGTAAATGTTTATCCTACGCTGCCTTCAAGGGTTATTTGCAGCAGTTTCTGAGCTTCCACGGCAAATTCCATGGGTAGTTTGTTCATGACTTCCCTTGCGTATCCGTTGACAATCAGACCTACAGCTTCCTCGGTAGGAATGCCTCGCTGGTTGCAGTAAAAAATCTGGTCCTCGCTTATTTTCGATGTGGTTGCCTCGTGTTCCACGACGGCGGTGTCGTTGAGCACATCTATATATGGGAAGGTATGTGCGCCGCAAGTAGAGCTAAGTAGCAGGCTGTCGCACTGGGTGTAGTTTCTGCATCCGTCGGCATTCGGTGCAATCTTCACGAGTCCGCGGTAAGAGTTTTGGCTGTGACCGGCGGATATGCCTTTGCTCACTATGGTGCTGCGGGTGTTTTTGCCGGTATGTATCATTTTTGTGCCTGTGTCTGCCTGCTGGTAGTTGTTTGTCACAGCCACGGAATAAAATTCGCCCACACTTTCGTCGCCGGCAAGAATACAGCTGGGGTATTTCCATGTTATAGCCGAGCCTGTCTCTACCTGTGTCCAGGACAGCTTTGCCCTGTGTCCGCGGCATAGTCCGCGTTTAGTCACGAAGTTGTATATGCCTCCGCGCCCGTTTTTGTCACCGGCATACCAGTTTTGCACTGTGGAGTATTTTACCTCTGCGCGCTCTTCCACTACAATCTCCACAATAGCCGCGTGCAGCTGGTTTTCGTCGCGCATGGGTGCCGTGCATCCCTCGAGATAGCTGACGTAAGAGTCGTCATCTGCTACAATGAGGGTGCGTTCAAACTGACCTGTGCCTCCGGCGTTTATGCGGAAGTATGTCGACAGTTCCATGGGGCATCGCACTCCTTTGGGAATGTATACGAACGAGCCGTCGGAAAAGACTGCCGAATTTAGCGCGGCAAAGAAGTTGTCGCGATAGCTGACAACTCTGCCGAGATAGCGTTTCACCAAATCGGGATAATCTTTTACGGCTTCCGATATGGAGCAGAAAATCACACCCATTTCGGCAAGTTTCTCGCGGTGGGTGGTCTTTACGCTTACAGAGTCCATGACGGCATCCACTGCCATTCCGGAGAGCGCTTTCTGTTCTTCAAGAGGAATGCCGAGCTTGTTGAATGTGTCAATAAGCTGCGGGTCTACCTCGTCAAGGCTTTTGGGGGCATCGCTTTTTGCTTTAGGAGCGGCATAGTAGCTTATTGCCTGATAGTCGATTTCGGGGATGTCAAGGTGAGCCCATTTCGGCATTTCAAGTGTGAGCCAGTGGCGATACGCCTTGAGTCTGAAATCGAGCAGCCATTCAGGCTCGCCTTTCTTTGCCGATATGAAACGCACAACATCCTCGTTGAGTCCGTGTTCGAGAATTTCAGTAGGGATGTCGGTTGTGAATCCGTACTTGTATTCGCCGGAAGTGACTTTGCCTATGATGTCGTCAGTATTGTTTTCTGTATGTTTTGTTTCGTCCAAGTCTTTGTTTTTGTCCATATCCGTCCGTTTCAAGAATTAGAACAAAGTTTCGGGTGAGTTGGTTGCCATGCCCTTCAGCACGCCGAGAATCCACGGTGTCATTTCCATGACGAGTCTGAGCAGTTCTCCTCCGGCGAGTTTGCTTGATGAGAAAAGCGGGCTTTCAGGGTCTATGATTTTCCAAAGGTTCAGCATGAGGCTTATAACCATGAACCATTTGAGTATAAGAAACACTGAGCCGGCTACCCTGTCAACGGTACCGAGCATTATAGCGTGTGTGGCTTTTCTGAAAAATCCTGCAATGAGCCAGACTCCGAGCCATACGATTCCGAACAGTGCGCCGTAGCCGAGTACTTTTGCCGAGTAAATGGTCATGGATGAGGCGGCTGGGTCGTCAGCTCCTAAAAACCGGGCTGCAATCTCCGCAGCCCATTCGCCGGATGTGCGGCAAGCTATCACAGCTGCGGCTATAGCCGCCAGAGAGCCTATCTGCGCGATAGCGCCTTTGCGGTAGCCGATTACGGCTCCACCGGCAAACAGTATTATGAATATGATGTCGAGAAAACCCATTGCAGCTGCGAAGTTACAAAAAAATCGCCAAGGGGAAGCGTGTCAGAGCCGATGAATTTCGGAATTGGCGCAATGGGGATTCATGGGAACATCCACTTTGCAGAAATCCATGGTGAGGGTGTCGACCCTCAGCAGCTTTCCTGTGAGTAGTTCTCCGATTCCGGAGAGGTATTTTATGGCTTCGGCGGCCTGGATTGTGCCTATGATGCCGGCAGTGACGCCAAGCGGGCCTCTTGCCGGCGCTTGCTCGGGGTCTGTCTCGAACAGGCAGCTGTAGCATGGGGTGCCGGGCAGTACTGTCATGGTGTGTCCGAAGTAGCGCCAGATAGCTCCGTGGCTGAATGGCTTGCCGGCATGTACGCACGAGTCGTTTATAAGACGTTTTGCAACGAAGCTGTCGGTGGCATCAATAATAAAGTCATAGCCGTCGATGAAACTTGCAATGTTGCTGCCGTCAATAAATTCGGGCATTGCGATTATCTCTATTTCCGGGTTTAGCTCTCTCAGCACGGCGGCTCCATTGCAGGCTTTAAGCTCTCCGACACGGGGGGTTGAGTGAAGTATCTGACGTTGCAGATTGCTTAAATCCACGCGGTCGCCGTCGGCAAGTCCGATGCGTCCCACACCTGCTGCCGCGAGATACAGAGCTGCAGGAGAGCCGAGACCTCCGGCTCCTATTACAAGAACCGATCCGGCTGCAAGGCGTTTCTGGGCCTCTTCTCCAAAACCGGGCAGGTTCAGTTGGCGCGCATAGCGTTGGCGCTCGTCGGCAGAAAAATCATGCTGTATGTTCATAAGTTAAAGTTATCTGACCCAAAGCGACGGGTTGAGTTTAGTGCGTTCCTTTCTCAGCTCAAAGTGCAAAATCGCGCGGTTTTCTTCGTCAGGGTCTGTCAGGATTGTGCCTATGGTCTGCCCGGTTTTTACCTTGTCGCCGTTTTTTACGTTTATGCCGTCGAGGTTGGCGTATATAGTAAGGTAGTTGCCATGGCGTATCATGACAATAGTGCCGTAGCCGGGCTGGCGGAAAGTGGCGGAAACAGTGCCCTCAAATACGGCACGTGCATTTTTAGAGCCGAGTGCTTCAATGTCAATGCCAGAGTTTTCGGTTTCCACATGTTCGAGCTGCGGGTGCTTCTGTCTGCCGAATCCGCGCACAATGCGATATTTTCCTGAAACAGGAAACAGTAGTCTGCCCTTGTTTGCCTCAAACGAGCCGGTGAGCGCTCTGTCGGCTGCAGCAACAGAAGTGGCGGTGTTTGAGGAGGATGCCGGTTTGGAAGAAGAGGAGGTTGAAGACCCGGAGGATGAGGCATGGGTGTTTCCCTTGGATTTTGCAGCCGCCGCTTTTTTCTCGGCTTCTTTTTTCTGCCGCTCTATGCGGGCCTGTTCCTCGGCAATTATTTTGTCAAGCTCGCGGTCAAGGCGCCGTGCCTGTTCCTGCTTTTCTTTAAGGAGCGCTTTGAGTGAGCCGCTTTCGCTTTTGAGGTTGGCAACAACCTTGTCGGTCTCGGCTTTTGTTGATTCCAGCTCTTTTCTGGCTTTGTTGAGTTTAATCAAAGCTGCCGTGTGAGAGCGCTGCACTGTGTCAAGTTTGTTTTTGCGCTCGTTCAGCAGTGCGGCAGTGGCGTTGATGTCACCGGCTTTGCGTTTTCGCCATTTGTCAAACTGTTGCAGGTAGCGTATGCGCCTGTATGCGTCAGTGAAGGATTCGGATGAAAATATGAATGAGAGTGTGCTCATGGAAGTGTTTGAACCCTGGAGCTTGCGCAGAGAGGCAATGTAGCTTTGCCGCAGGTTTTCCATGCGTTTGTCAAGAATGGCAATGGAGTCGGATATATGCGATATGCTTGCGTTGAGGGAGTCAACACCGTTTTGAATCTGTGTTATCTGCTGTCCTTTGGAGGTGATTTCGCTGTTAAGAGAATTAAGCCGGGCAAGCTGTTTTTTTGTCTCGCGAGTATTTACGGTCAGCTTGCGGGTGGTTTCTGTAATGGCTTTTTTTGTAGCCTGCTGTTCTTTTCGCACCTTTGCCGCATCGCGTTTCTGCCGGGGCTTTGCCGCATAGCTGTCCGCGCACAACCCCATACATAATGCGATAATAACAAGTATGGTATATCTCCACATAGTCAAAATTGTCTGCTTTTTCCTTGGTTGCACTTGTCGCCGTTTATAATCCGGCTGTCTTTGCAATGTCTGACGGGTTTATTTTTTTATATGAATCTGACAGTTTTATTTCTCTTACATCGACATCCGAGTTCCACCGGGCTTTGTTCCAGTTCCAGTCTATTGTCACAGAGTATTTCTTAGATTTGACAGGTACGGAAATGCCTGTGGTTGAGGCTCTCAGCCCGAAAGGAGTCATAACCGGTCCGCCGTATGTAATCTGTACCGGGTCGTCGGCTCCCGGACGGGTAACGGTCATGGAGGTCATCAGCCCGTCTTGTTGTGCAATGTCGCAGCTTACACCCTGTGGCAGGGCTTTGTACGGAATCGCAACCGGAATTCCGGACAAGAAGTCTTGGACGGTGTTTATGTCGAACGGCATCCGAGCCATAAAGTCGCTTAGGCTCTCCGCGATGTATTGCCTGTGCATTTTGTCAATGACAAGAGCTGTGTCGTTTGTGGCGTGGAGCAGGAATACTTCCATGCCGAGAAATCTGGCGGACACTGTTATGCTTGTGTCGCGCACAAATGTTATGTTTGCGCCTGCCGATACATTCAGAGGTGCGCCTATGCGAATGTTTGCCGGCACTCTGACCCGCTGCCAGGCGGTGGGTACGGACTCGGTTTTGTGTATGTCGCGCGATGAGCGGCATGATACCGCTCCGAGGCAGAGTATTGTCAGGATGAGAAAAAGTATCGGCTGTTTACGGTTCATTTGGCGAAGTAGGTTTTATGCTTTACCTTTTTTGCTATAAGTTCGTTTTGCGGGTCCAGCTCGAGCGCTTTGCGCCATTCGGCGACAGCGCGGTCGTAGTCCTGGTTCATGAACGCTATGTCGCCGGCGTGGTCGAAAAGGTCGGCGCTGGGTTCGGGGCTGTTTGCTATCGCTGTGTCGATGACTTCAAGAGCTCTTTCGTATTCTTTTTTCTTGAACAGTACCCATGCGTAGGTGTCAAGTGAAGTAGGCTCGTCGGGACGCTCGGCAACCACTCGCAGTATCATGTCCTCGGCTTTGTCAAGGTCTCTGTCGGAGCAGGCGAGGTAGTAGGCGCAGTTGTTCAGCGCGGTCATGTTTTCGGGGTCGAGTTCAAGAGCCTTGTTGTAATATGAGAATGCGCTGTCAAGCTCCTCGCGGGCATATAGTATGTCGCCTACAGCGGTAAGGAGTTCCGATCTGATTTCATAGTCGGTGCTGTCTGCGACCTGTAGCCCTTTGGTCAGTTGGTTCATTGCGCGGTCGTAGTCTTTCATCTGGGTCAGGTTCGCGCTTGCGAGGAGGTAGAGGGTGGCGTTGTCTGGATAGAAATGCTCCGCTCTGAGAGCCGATTCGAGCGCCTTGTCAAACTTTGAGCTGCGCATGTAAAGGCTTGTTAGGGCAAGCCACTGGCGCTCGTCGGAGGGGTTTATGTCGAGAGAGTACTGAGCCTGTTCGGCTGCCGCGGGATAGTTTTCAATCGCTATGAGGTAGTCGCGGTAAAGGTTGTGTATGGCGGCTTCATGAGGGTGGATTTCAATCAGGCGGCGATACATTTTGTCGATTTTGGGGCGCTGGAGAGTGTCGTTGTACAGCCCGGCGGTGTAATCGCGAAGTATTTCAATCTTGGGCTCTACTTCGAGGCTTTCCTCTTCAAGGGCTCTGAAAATGTCGCGGTCGTAAGAAAGGCTGTCGCCGGTGGCGCGGAAAAAGGAGGCGCGCGAGTAGTAGGCGAGTCCGTTGGAGGGGTCGAGCTCCACGGCTTTGTTGTAGAACATCAGTGCCGAATCGCGGCTGTTCAACTGAAAGTATATGTCTCCGGCAAAGATGTTGTAGTCGGGGTTTGCGGGGCTTTGTCTTACGAGATTTCGCACTTCGTTCAGCATGGCCGAGGTGTCGGCATCCATGTAGTAAAGCTGTATTTTTCGGGATGTCAGCTGCATGCCGGCTCCCTGTGAGGCTTCAAGGGAGTCGTAAAGCTCAATGGCTTTCGCTATGTTAAGGCTGTCGCCGCTGCCGCCGAGAACTTCGGCATAGCGTGCGGTGAGTTCCGGGCGGGACGGGTGGTTGCGGTGCAGCCGCCCCCATATTGCTATTGCGTTAGAGTCCTGACCTATCTGGGAGGATATCGCGGCGTAAACTACGTTGTTGTAGAAGTCATCGGGGTTGTCGGTCACATATCTGCCCATGAGTTTATAGCCTTCTGCGAGCGCTGCGGAGTCTCCGCGCGAAAGTCGCACAAGGTTGTAGCCGTGCTCGAAGCCGAGATACTCGTCATCGGGGTTAAGGGCGTAGGCGTGGCGCACAAGTTCGAAATAACTGTCGGGACGGTCGTTGCCTCTTGCTTTTGCGGCTTCAAGATATACATAGTCGGCTTTTGCCTCTTGCCGGTTGGCTGAGGTGTCGGCGACTATTGCGCGAGAGCCTGAGCAAGCGAATGCCAGGCATACGCATAGTAGGGCAAGTGTGTGGGTCAGATATCTCATCGGCAGAGTGGGGGTTGGTTAGTGGGGGGCATCAGTTGGTGCCGGTGTGTCCGAAGCCTCCGTCGCCGCGTTTTGTCTCGTCGAGTTCTTTTGCCGGTTCCCATTCGACACGCGAGTGGCGTGTTATCACCATCTGGCATATACGTTCGCCGTCGGTAATGGTGTAAGGCTCGTTGGAGAGGTTTATGACAATAGCGCCTATTTCTCCGCGGTAGTCGGAGTCGACAGTGCCTGGAGTATTTACAAGCGAGATGCCTTTCTTGAGCGCGAGTCCGCTGCGGGGGCGCATCTGGCATTCGTAGCCTACGGGCAGCTGTATGCGCAGCCCTGTGGGTATAAGCGCTCTTTCAAGGGGCGCGAGAGTGACAGGTTCGTCAAGACATGCGCGCACGTCCATGCCGGCGCTGTGAGGGGTTTCATACGCGGGAAGCTCGTTGCCTGAGCGGTTTATTATTTTTACCTTTATGTTGTCCATATCAGGGCTGTATATTAGGGCAGATACGTTGTTGACGTGCCTGTAGGTTTCTATTTAAACGACAAAAGTAGCCAAAAATATCTCAATCACCGCAAAAATGTTGTAACAATGTGCTTTGTGGCAGGGTTGGGGGCATATACAAAAAAAGTGTCCGGCACAATCATGCGCCGGACACCTGTATGTGTTTCCTGGGTGTGAAATCAGAAGAGACTCCAGCTTACAGTAAGCCCTGCCATGACTATGGCGACCATAGACATGAGTTTTATGAGAATGTTGAGGCTGGGACCGGATGTGTCCTTGAACGGGTCGCCGACGGTGTCGCCTACAACTGTGGCTTTATGAACGTCGCTACCTTTGCCTCCGAAGTTGCCTTCTTCGATGTATTTTTTGGCGTTGTCCCAAGCGCCGCCGGCGTTTGCCATGAATATTGCAAGTACGAAGCCTGCGCTAAGTCCGCCGGTGAGGAGTCCGATAACGCCGGGAACTCCGAAAATCAGACCGACAGCTATAGGCACTGCAATAGCAAGAAGTGACGGGAAAACCATTTCGCGCTGAGCGCCTTTGGTGGAAATCTGTACGCAGCGGGCGTAGTCGGGTTCGGCTTCGCCGGTGAGGATGCCTTTGATTGTGCGGAACTGGCGGCGCACCTCCTCAACCATGTGGGCGGCTGCGCGCCCTACAGCGTTCATTGTCAGTCCGCAGAAAAGAAATGCCATCATTGCGCCAATGAACATGCCGGCAAGAACCATCGGGTTCATGAGGTTGACGTTGTATGCCATCATGAAGTCGGTGAATGTGGCTGACTCAAGGGGTATTCTCACAGGGGTGTCATCGGTGAGAGATGTGCCTATCTGAATGAATTCGGTGCCGATGCGGTGCAGTCCGATGCGTATTTCCTCTATGTACGAGGCGAGCAGCGCGAGCCCTGTCAGAGCGGCGGAGCCTATTGCGAATCCTTTGCCGGTGGCGGCAGTGGTGTTTCCGAGCGAGTCAAGAGCGTCGGTGCGTTTGCGCACGGCTTCACCGAGTCCGCTCATTTCGGCATTTCCTCCGGCATTGTCGGCAATGGGACCGTATGCGTCAGTGGCGAGGGTGATGCCGAGGGTGGAGAGCATGCCCACTGCTGCTATGCCGATGCCGTAAAGCCCCCATGATATGTTGGCGAAGTCAAATCCGGCGGCAAGCCAGTACGAGAGTATGATACCTGCCACAACAGCTATGACCGGCAATGCTGTGGAAACCATGCCGAGTCCTACACCAGAAATTATGACTGTTGCCGGACCGGTCTGACCGCTTTCGGCAAGTTTTTTGGTGGGTTTGTAAGACTGCGAGGTGTAGTACTCGGTAGCTCTGCCTATTATTATGCCAACAAGAAGACCTACCACTACGGCAAATGCTATGTTTACCCAATTGGGTATCTGCAGCAGGTAAAGAATGGCGAAAGAGGCTATTACTATAAGGAGTGAGCTTAGGTTGGTGCCTACGGCGAGCGAGTTGAGGAGGTTTTTGATTGAGGCGTTCTCTTTGGTCTTTACGGCAAAGATGCCTATTATGGACAGTACTATGCCGACAGCGGCTATAAGCATGGGTGCGAGAACAGCCTTGACCTGCAGGGCTATGGCTCCGTCTGTGCCGAGTGTGGTCACGGCTCCGGCTCCGGCAGCCGCGCCAAGAGCCGCGGTTGCAAGAATCGAGCCGCAATAGCTTTCGTATAGGTCGGCTCCCATTCCGGCTACGTCGCCTACATTGTCGCCTACGTTGTCGGCAATAGTGGCAGGATTGCGCGGGTCATCTTCCGGAATTCCAGCCTCGACTTTGCCTACGAGGTCGGCGCCTACGTCGGCAGCCTTGGTGTATATGCCTCCGCCGACGCGTGCAAAAAGAGCCTGCGTGGAAGCTCCCATGCCGAATGTCAGCATTGTCGTTGTTATCATGGTGAGTTTGTGGGTGCCTTCGTTGGGTTCAAGCCAGGTCAGAAGCAGATACCAGAAGGAGATGTCGAGAAGTCCGAGTCCAACCACAACAAGACCCATAACGGCTCCGCTGCGAAACGCAACTCTTAAACCCGAGTTGAGGCTTTTGCTTGCCGCGTTGGCGGTTCTTGCCGAGGCATGTGTTGCGGTTTTCATGCCGAGGTAACCGGCAAGTCCGCTGAAGAAGCCTCCGGTCAGGAATGCCACCGGCACCCAGTTGTTCTGGAGTCCGAAACCGTATGCCATGACGGCAAACAAAATTACAAGTACGAGGAATACAAGCCCTACAACTTTGTACTGCTGACGAAGATAAGACATTGCTCCCTGACGCACATAAGAGGCTATTTTGCGCATGGTGTCGGTGCCTTCACTCTCGCGCATCATACCCCGGTAAAAGTACCATGCCATGCCAAGAGCGAGCAGCGATGCGGCAGGTACAATCCAAAATAAGATACTTTCCATTGAAAACGTGATTTAAAATTTAAGGTAAAAAGACATTGTTTGCCGTGCAGGAATGCCGACGGCAAACAATCGCTCAAAGTTAATAAAAATAATGAGAGTCAGATGTCTCGGAAAATATGTTATTGGGCAGGTTTATGACATTTTGTCCATTACTGTTTCCATTTTAGCCGCAATCTGAGCGTTGCAGAGGTTTCCGATGCTGCCTTCGTGGGTGTGGGAAACGCTGCGGGTGGGTACATATTCTCCATTCTGCACCTGCATGCCTACAGTGCGGTATGCTTCTCTGAAGGGCATGCCGCCGAGGGCAAGGCGGTTTACATCCTCTACCGTGAAGAGGTAGTCGTATTTCGGGTCGTCAAGAATGTTTTCTTTTACTTTTATGTGTGACAGCATGAAGTCGCACATGTCCAGACAGCTCCGGAGCTCGCTGAATGCGGGGAAGATAATGTCTTTGAGCAGCTGAAGGTCGCGGTTGTAGCCTAGAGGCAGATTTGCCGTGAGCAGGGCTATTTCATTCGGTATCGACTGGAGGCGGTTGCATTTGCCGCGCATAATTTCAAACACGTCGGGGTTCTTTTTATGCGGCATTATGCTTGAGCCGGTGGTAAGTTCGTCCGGGAATGAAATGAAAGCGAAGTTCTGACACATCCACATGCACACATCCATTGCGAAACGCCCGAGGGTGGAGGCTACCGCGGCTATAGCCATGCCGGCTGCCCGTTCGGTCTTGCCACGGCTCATCTGTGCCGCCACTACGTTGTAGTGCATGGTTTCGAATCCGAGCAGTTCGGTTGTCATGGTACGGTTCAGTGGGAAAGATGAGCCATAACCGGCAGCTGAGCCGAGCGGGTTCTGGTTTGCAATGCTGTAGGCGGCTGCAATCATCTGCATGTCGTCTACAAGAGCTTCGGCGTAAGCCCCGAACCAGAGTCCGAAAGAAGAGGGCATGGCTATCTGAAGATGAGTGTAGCCTGGCATAAGAGCGTCTTTGTGCTTTTCGCTCAGGAGCTGAAGTCTGTCAAAAAGGTGTTTTATGCTTTGAGATGTTGTTTTCAGTTCGTCCCGAATGAATAGTTTGAGGTCAACGAGCACCTGGTCGTTTCGTGAGCGTCCGCTGTGGATTTTCTTGCCAGTGTCGCCAAGCCGCTGTGTAAGCATAAATTCCACCTGCGAATGTACATCCTCGATGCCCGGCTCTATGGTAAATTCTCCACGCTCTATGATTGCGGCAATGTCTTCAAGAGCCTCAAGCAGTGATTTGAGCTCGTCGCCTGAGAGCAGTCCGATGCTTTCAAGCATCCGTATGTGAGCCATAGACCCCATGACATCGTAGCGCGCGAGCTTCAAATCCAGTTCGCGGTCGTTTCCAACGGTAAATTCCTCTATCATTTTATCCGGCTCAAAGCCTTTGCTCCAAAGTTTCATTTCAGGTTGTTTAATATGTCTATGTAAGTTTTTAATCCGGTGTCGATTTCCGAAATTTCAATATATTCGTCTGCGGTGTGGCTTCTGGATGACTCTCCCGGACCTATTTTCAGCGAGGGAAATGAGTGCATCACAGCCATGTCGCTCATAGTAGACGAAACAAATGGTTTTAGTCCGAGGGCGGTGCATGCGCGAACCAGCTCGTGGTTGAGGTCGATAGCGTTTGCCCGCAGTCTGGTTGACCGTGGTACTGCTTCCGATTTTATTGCCGAACGTATGATTTCCACTGTTTCTTCGTTGGTATATGCGTCGGTAGTGCGCACGTCTACCACGAATTTGCATTCGTCAGGCACAACGTTGTGCTGCTTGCCCGCGTTTATAACGGTAGTAGTCACCGAGATAGGACCAAGGAGTGCCGATTGCCTTTCGAATTTTATGTTGCGCAGGGCATTGATGTCGTCTATGGCGGCGTAAAGCGCGTTGATGCCTTCGCCCCTTGCCGCGTGTCCCGACACGCCTGTCGCCGTGCAGTCGAGAACCACAAGCCCTCTTTCGCCGACAGCCGGCTGCATTGAAGTGGGTTCGCCGACTATTGCCATGTCAATTTTGATTCCGTTGGACTGTAGTTCGGGCAGCATGGCTCTCATGCCGTTCTCTCCAGTCACTTCCTCTTCGGCTGTCATTGCGAGAATGAGGTTGAAAGGCAATGGCGCGGAACGGAAGTGGCTGAACACATGGGCGAGTGATACCAGTGACGCGCCCGCGTCGTTGCTTCCGAGACCGTAAAGACGACCGTTCTCTATAGTGGGTGTGAAAGGCTCCCGGGTGTATCCGGCAGCAGGTTTCACGGTGTCGTGGTGGCTGTTGAGCAAAAGGGTTTTCCGCGCGGGGTCGTACCTGTCCGACACTGCCCAGACGTTGTTGTGGTGTCGGTGGGCGGTAATGCCCTTGCTGACAAGCCATTGTTCAAGGATGTCGGCGGTGCCGTTCTCCTGCCGTGATAGTGACGGAGTGACTATGAGCGAGGATAGTAGAGCTACTGCGGAGTCTGTCATGTCTTTATTGTGGTGCCTCTGTTGCTCAGCAGGTTGTCGGAATGCTTTATGGTTACGGATTCAACTCCGGCGGCTATCGCAGCAAAAGCGTTGTCGATTTTGGGAATCATGCCGCGGTTCACAGTGCCGTTGTCGCGGAGTTCAGAGTAGCTCTCGCGGCTGATGTCGGCAATAAGAGAGTCGGGGTTGTCTATGTCGCGGAGCACTCCGTCCTTTTCGAAGCAGTAAATCAGTTTTGCCGGAGACAGATAGCTCATGGCAACGGCAACGGATGAGGCCACAGAGTCGGCGTTACAGTTGAGCAGAGTGCCGTTGCCGTCATGGGTTATGGCGCAGAATACAGGCGTTATGCCGTTGTCAAGCAGGCTGTTTATGAACAGGTTGTTGATTTCTGTCGGGTTTATGTCGCCGACAAATCCGTAATCAATTGGAGATGCGGGTCTTTTTGTGGCTTTGATTACACCGGCATCGGCACCTGAAAGTCCGATTGCATTGCATCCGGCAGCCTGAAGAGCGGCGACGATGCGTTTGTTGACGAGTCCGGCATAAACCATCGTCACCACATCGAGGGTTTCGCGCGAGGTTACCCGGCGTCCCTCTATCATGGTGGTTTCTATGCCCAGTTTCTCGCTCAGACGGGTGGCTTCCTTGCCGCCTCCGTGAACAAGAATCTTTTTTTCCGGCATCTGGGCGAAATCTCTTACAAAGCGGCAGAGAGCGTCAGGGTTGTCAACGACATTGCCTCCGATTTTTATTATAGAAATCATGCCAGCTCCTCCAACATTCTTTTTAGTACTGTCTGAGCCGAGATTTCTCTGTTGGCGGCTTCGGGTATCACTATGCTTTTGGGCGATTCTATGACTTCGTCTGTAACAATCATATTGCGCCTTACCGGAAGGCAGTGCATGAAAAAGGCATCGTTTGTCAAAGCCATTTTTTCCGAATCGACTGTCCAGGACCAGTCGGTGCTTAGAATTTTGCCGTAATTCGGGTCGTTGAAGGCGCTCCAGTTTTTGGCATATATGAAATCGGCTCCTTCAAACGCTTTTTTCTGGTCATATTCGATAGTGGCTCCGGCGGTGAATTCGGGCGCGAGTTCGTAGCCGTGCGGATGTGTTATGACCACATCGTAGCCGGCAGCGACACTCCACTGGGCGAACGAGTTGGGCACTGCCTGAGGCAGCGCCTTGGGGTGAGGGGCCCAGGTCAGCACTACTTTCGGGCGCTGAACGGATTTGTGTTCCTCAATCGTTATTATGTCGGCAAATGCCTGCAGCGGATGTCCTGTAGCGGCTTCCATGCTGAATACCGGACGTCCGGAGTACTTTATGAACTGGTTGAGTACTTTTTCGTTGTAGTCATCGTTTTTGTCTGTAAGTCCGGCAAACGACCTCACGCCGATAATGTCGCAATAGCTTGCCATAACGGGGATTGCTTCGAGCAGGTGCTCGGCTTTGTCTCCGTCCATGATTACTCCGCGCTCTGTTTCGAGTTTCCAGGCTCCCTGGTTGACATCCAGTACAATCACATTCATGCCGAGGTTCATCGCGGCTTTCTGGGTGCTGAGACGTGTGCGCAGGCTTGAGTTGAAAAACAGCATAAGCAGGGTTTTGTCGTGACCCAGGTTCTTGAACGCGAATCGGTTGGTTTTTACTTCAAGAGCTTCCGCGACAGCTTTCTTTATATCGCCTATGTCGGCAACAGTTGTGAAATTTTTCATAAAGCGGCTTTGAATTCGTTGAGGAAATGGTCGGCAAGTTGTTTGTTCAGACACAGGGCAGGCAGCAGACGCACAGTGTGAGCACCTGCACCGCCGGTAAATATGTGGTGGTCGAAAAGCAGTTTTTTACGGAGTTCGGATGCGTTGCCTTCGATTTCAACACCAATCATGAGTCCGCGTCCGCGCACTTCTTTCAGGGCGGGTATTTTTTTGAGTTCGCCGATAAGGTAAGCACCGGTATCGGCGGCGTTTTCAATCAGTTTTTCCTCTGCCATGACATCGGCAACGGCAATGGCGGCGGCGCAGGCGAGGTGGTTGCCTCCGAAGGTTGTGCCGAGCATGCCTTTGACCGGCTTGAGTTCCGGCGAAATCAGCACTGCTCCGATAGGAAATCCGTTGCCTATGCCTTTCGCCATGGTTATTATGTCGGGGCTGATGCCGCTTGTCTGGTGGGCGAAGTAAGTGCCGGTGCGTCCTGTGCCGCTCTGTATTTCGTCAAGAATCAAGACAACTCCCTGGCTTTTGGTTATATTTCTGAGCTGGCGTAAAAAATCGTCGCCCGGTTCGTGGATTCCGGATACTCCCTGAATGCCTTCGATGATTACTGCGCAGAAATCGCCGGATGACAGCTTTTCCCTGACATCATCTATGTTGCCGAATTGTGCGAACTCGACGTTTGCCGTGCGGTTGAACGGCGACACAATGGCCGGGTTGTCGGTGGCGGCTACCGCGCCGCTTGTTCTGCCGTGAAACGCTTTAGAAAAGGCGAGTACTTTTTTCTTTCCGGTTGTAAAACTTGCAAGTTTTATTGCATTTTCGTTGGCTTCCGCTCCGGAATTGCACAGAAACAGCTGGTAGTCGGGATAGCCTGTAAGAGTTCCGAGTTTTTCGGCAAGGGTTGTCTGTAGAGAATTTTCAACAGAGTTGGAGTAGAATCCGAGTTTGCTTACCTGGTCGGAGATGGCTTTGACGTAACGGGGGTGTGCGTGTCCTATGGAAATGACCGCGTGCCCTCCGTACAGGTCAAGATACTCGGTGCCGTCGGCTGTGTAGACAAATGAACCTTTGCCGGCAACCGGCTCTATGTTGTATAATGAATAAACGTCAAAAAGAGTCATAGCTGAGAGTGTTAGAATGCGGATGGCTTGAGGTTGAGTCCGGCGCGTTCGTCAAATCCGCACATAATGTTCATGTTCTGTACTGCTTGTCCGCTTGCGCCTTTGAGGAGGTTGTCAATCGCCGTTGTGACGAGCAGGTAGTCGCCATGCTTTTCCATCCCTATAATTGCTTTGTTTGTGTTGACAGCCTGTTTGAGATCCACATCTCCGGGGGCTATGTGGGTAAACGGCTCTCCGGCATAAAAGCGGGTGTAGGTATCGCGGGCTTCCTCTATTGAAAGGTCGCTCTTGAGCCAGGATGCAGCAAAGATGCCCCTTGCGAAGTTGCCGCGCATAGGCACAAAGTTTATACTGCAGCTGAATTGCGGCTGAAGCAGAGTCAGTGTACGGTTAATTTCAGCCAGATGCTGGTGAGTGAACGCCTTGTAGACCGACATGTTGTCGCTGCGCCAGCTGAAATGGGTGGTTGCTCCAGGTTTTACTCCGGCACCGGTAGAGCCGGTTATGCCTGTTATCTGTATGTCTGACACCAGTTTGCCGGCTGCGGCAAGCGGCAGCAGCGACAGCTGCAGTGCGGTGGCGAAGCAACCGGGGTTTGCAACAAGCCTTGAGGATGCGATTCTGTGGCGGTTTACTTCCGGCAGTCCGTAGACGTACCCGTTGCTCTCATCGCGGAAATCCTGGGCGAGGTCAATAACCTTCAGGTTGGCCGGCAATGGATTTTCTTTCCAGAAAGCGGTGCTTTTTCCATGTCCTGAGCACAGAAACAGTATGTCAACAGAGTCAAGCGGGTGGTCGGCACTGAATTTCAGGTCGGTTTCTCCTATAAGTCCGCCGTGCACGTCTGTAACCGGATTGCCGGCATTACTTGACGAATGAATAAATCCGATTTCTATTTCCGGATGGTTCAGCAGCAGTCTTATGAGTTCTCCGGCGGTGTATCCTGCTCCTCCGATTATTCCGGCTTTCATTCTGCTTTGCCGTTACGTTTCTGTACGTTGTGGTATATCTTCATCTGATTGCCGAGAATCTTGGTGAAGCCTTTCACATCGTCTGCGCTCCATGCTTTGTTCACTTCGCCGTATTCACCGAAGTCTGTTTTCATGAGGTCAAACGAGGTGTCTACACCGACAAGGGTGTATGAGTACGGGCGGAGAAGTATCTCCACTGTGCCTGACACATTGCGCTGTGATGTCTCGAGCATGGCTTCCATGTCGCGCATAACCGGTTCCAGGTACTGTGCTTCATGAAGGAACATGCCGTACCATGTGCCGATCTGGTCTTTCCAGTACTGCTGCCATTTTGTAAGAGTATGCTTTTCGAGCATCTTGTGAGCGGCGATTATAAGGATAGGTCCTGCAGCCTCGAAGCCTACACGACCCTTGATGCCTATTATTGTGTCGCCTATGTGCATGTCGCGACCTATGCCGAATTCGGCGCCGGCTTTTTCCACGGCACGGATTGCCGCTATGCGGTCGGTGTATTCCTTGCCGTTTACGGCGGTGAGTTCACCTTCGGTAAAGGTTAGCTTGAGAGTTTCGGTGTCTGTTCTTGTTATCTGGCTGGGATAAGCGTTTTCCGGGAGTGTCTGTTCGGACTTGAGTGTTTCTTTGCCGCCGATGCTTGTGCCCCAGAGACCTTTGTTGATGGAGTATTCCATTTTTTTGAAATCTGCCTCGTAGCCGTGATTTTTGAGATAGTCTATCTCGTACTCTCTGGTTAGAGTCATGTCGCGGGTGGGTGTTATGATTTCGATTTCGGGAGCGAGAATCTGGAATGTAAGGTCGAAACGTACCTGGTCGTTTCCGGCGCCGGTAGAGCCGTGAGCCACAGCGTCAACGCCGATTTTCTTGGCATATTCTATAATGGCGATTGCCTGGAAAATTCGCTCGGAGGAAACGCTGATAGGGTATGTGCCGTTGCGCAGCACATTTCCGGCAATCATGTAGCGGATGCTCTTGGAGTAGTAGTCGCCGGTAACGTCAAGAGTGGCGTGGCTTGCCGCTCCGAGGCGCTTTGCCTTGTCGGCTATTATTTCGAGTTCTTCGTCAGAAAAACCTCCGGTATTTGCTATTGCGGTGTGGACTTCGTAGCCGAGGTCCTCGCTAAGATATTTTACGGCAAATGATGTGTCAAGACCTCCGCTGAACGCAAGAAGCACTTTCTTTTTGTTTTCCATATCAGTAATGTTATTTATTTTTTCAAATGAAGGAGTTTGCTGATTTTGCTTTTAATCAGCATTTTGTAAGGAGTGGCTGTGGATGGGTTGGCAACCGGTGCGGCGGGGTCGTACAACATTCCTGTGCAAAGGCACATGCGCCGGTTGTTGCGCTGGAGTATGTCAAAGTTCACACATCCCTGGCAGCCTTGCCAGAATTCTTCGTCGTCGGTGAGTTCGGAGAATGTCACGGGTCTGTAGCCCATGCGGCTGTTCAGCTTCATGACGGGCAGCGATGTGGTGATGCTGAAAATTTTGGCAAAAGGAAATCTGAGACGTGCGAGTTCAAATGTCTTTTCCTTGATGCGTCCCGCCAGCCCGAGATGGCGGTAGTCGGGGTCGACTATGAGTCCGGATGTGGCAACAAAATCACCGTGTCCCCAGCATTCTATGTAGCTGAAGCCTATGAGCTTGTCGCCGTCAAGGGCTACTACTGCCTTGCCTCCGGTTATTTTTGCAGAAATATAATCGGGCGAACGGCGTGCTATACCTGTGCCGCGCTGAAGGGCAGATTCGTAGATCAGTGTGCAGATGCGCTCGGAGTGGACTGTGTGTTCAGGCTCGGCAAACGCAACTTTAATATTATCCGCGTTCATTTTGAAGGTTTGTTTTTATTATTATAGTTGTGCAGATAAGAATCCGAATTAAATACGGCGGCAAAGTTACATAAAAAACTGGATATTCATACAAAAATAAAGAAAAAAACAGAACACCTCCCTGAAAAAACGGATTTTACCGGTTTGTCTTGCAGGGAGGTGCTGTGTTTAAATAATGTGTCAGAGAACTTTTTCGTAGAGAGCTTTGATGTCGTCAAGTGTTACTTCACGCGGATTGCCCGGCGTGCATACATCTGAAATGGCTTGTTCTGCCAGCGCAGGAATGTCGGCGGAAGATATGCCGAGTTCTGACAGGTGCTGGGGTATACCGACTTTAACCGCGAGGTCGCGAACCGCGTCAACAGCTGCCTGTGCGGCTTCTTTTTTGCTCATTCCGGAGGTGTCCACTCCCATGGCTTTTGCTATTTCGGGGTATTTGTCAAGACATGCGGGCATGTTGAATTCCATTATAGTCGGTAACAGCAGAGCGTTTGCAACGCCGTGCGGCACATCGAACAAAGAGCCCATCGGATGTGCCATGCCGTGAACCAGTCCCAGTCCGACATTTGAGAATGCCATGCCGGCAATGTACTGGGCGACAGCCATGCCGTTGCGCCCTTCGGGGTTGGAAGGTTCGTTTACAGCAACGGGGAGGTAGCGGGCTATCATTCTGACAGCTTCTATTTCAAACATGTCAGACATTTCCCATGCGCCCTTGGTGATGTAGCCTTCAATGGCATGTGTCAGCGCGTCCATGCCGGTGGCTGCGGTGAGTCCTTTTGGCAGCGAGTACATGAGCTCGGCGTCAATAATTGCAACCGCGGGGATGTCATTGGGGTCGACGCACACCATCTTTTTCTGTTTGTTCTCGTCGATTATGACGTAGTTGATAGTGGTTTCGGCTGCGGTGCCTGCTGTTGTAGGCAGTGCCACAATAGGTACGCTTTTGTTTTTTGTGGGAGCGCAACCTTCAAGCGACACAATGTCGTCAAACTCGGGGTTGTTGATTACTATGCCGATGCCTTTTGCGGTATCCATAGCCGAGCCGCCGCCTATTGCTATTATAAAGTCGGCTCCGGCTTTTTTGAAGCTTTCTATGCCTGCTTTTACATTGGACACGGTCGGGTTTGGCTTGACGTCGCTGAATATGTCATAGGATATGGCTGCTTCGTCAAGTACGTCTGTGACCATTTTGGCTACGCCGAACTGTATGAGTCCTTTGTCGGTCACTACAAGCGCCTTGACTTTGTTCAACCGCTGCACAACTTCCGGCAATACCTTTCTTGCGCCCGGTCCGAAGTACGATACTTCGTTTAGAATAAATCTGTTTATCATGATTGTCAGGTTTGGGTCTATTTTTTGTCACCCGCAAGAATCACTTCGATTGGCAGTTTGGTAAACCAGATGTCATAGCTGTAGTGGTTGTTTGCGCTTTCTTCAGTGAGAATGCCTATGCTTCCGTCGGGCATTTCTGTCATGGATGAGTATGCGCTGGGTATGGTGACCACAGTTTTTTTGATAGGCCATGTCTTGCCGCCGTCCTTGCTGACGTATATGGCAACGTTGTTGCGCCCCTTGGGGTCGCCGGGCAGTGACTGGAGCAGGAGGTCTTCGCCGTTGTGGGTGTAGCGGATAATATCACCGTTGCATCGCGGGTCGGGGAGCCCTTCTACAGGCATGGGTTCGCTCCATGTAGTGCCGTTGTCTTTTGAGAAAGAGAATTTACGGAGCGAGCCAAAGCGGTTGCGTATGCTCATTATTACTGTTCCGTCGGCAAGCTGCACGGCTTTGCTTTCATCGCCGTCGCATGTGGCGGGATTTTTTGATACATTCCATGTTTTGCCGCTGTCATCGGAGTAAATGGCGTACACTTTGAATTTCGGGTTGTTTTCTTCTCTGACAACGAGGGGAAACAGTATGCGTCCGTTGGCAAGCTGTGTGGCTCTGCCGGATGACGCGAACGCGCTGGTGCATTTGATAGGCTGTTTGCCGTTGGGGTCGGTTGTCAGAATCTGTGGGTTGATGTCGACCATCTTTCCCCAGGTCTTGCCGTTGTCTTTGCTTCGGGCAACGCTTATGTGGGCGGGCTCTTTTTGCCAGAGTCCGTTGCCGTGGCTGAAGATTGCCAGAATGTCGCCGGTTTTGCTGTCTACTACCAGTGCGGGGTCGCCGCATCCGCCAACTTCGTCATGCTGCGCTACTGTTACATAGTTGCTCCAGGTTTTTCCGCCGTCGGTGCTTCGGCGCGATACCACGTCGATTTTTGCGGGGAGGTCGCCGTTATGTTCAATTCTTTTGTCGGCTACGGTTACAAGAGAGCCGTCTTTTGCTGTGACGATTGCCGGAATGCGGTAAAACTTGGAATCAAAATCTCCGGGACGGTAAACAAGTGAACGTTCTACTCCATTGCCCCATGTTTCGGTGTGGGTCTGCTGGGCGTTCACGGCTACAGGCACAAGTGTCGCCGCAGCGATAACTGAAGAACAGATTATTCGTTTGACATCGGATTTGTTCATGTGGTTTAAGGTGTTAACAGGTTTATAAAAAATTGAATGATACAAATGTAGAAAATAATATCCAATGAAAAAATATCTTACGGCTGCTTATGGGAATATTTGTGAGGACTTTTAATTATAATTATATGTAGGTGTCCAAAATTTAAACGATAGCAAGTGAAAATAAATCCTTTATGCACTCTGCGGCTTCTTCTTTTTTCGCTCCGCACCGGAATCGCATGAAGACAAGCTCTTACTTGCTTCACAAGCGTTTGATAATAAAGACAACGGGCGAAGAACATTGAATTCCTCGCCCGTTTCTGTTCGTTGACCAGCTTTTTTAGTGACAACCGCAGGAGTCGTGACCGCAGCCGCAGTCATCGCCGCAGTCGTTGTGGTCACAGCCGCAACCACAGCCGTGAACCGGCTGCAACTCTTCGGGAGTGGCATCGCGCACAACGATGATTTTGCCTTTGAAGCGCACGTCTTTGCCTGCAAGGGGGTGGTTGAAGTCCATTTTTACATGGGTGTCTGTAACCACCTCGACAACTCCGTTTATACGGTAGCCGTCTGCTGTCATCATGGGCAGTACTGCTCCGGGGGTGATTGCTTCGTTGTCGAATTTGCCGTCAACTTCGAATATATCTTTTTCAAGAGTGACAATCTGTTCGGGGTCACGGGGACCGAACGCTTCGTCAGCCTTTACAGTGACGTCAAATTCGCCTCCGGCTTCAAGTCCGTCAATAGCGGTTTCCAAAGGACGAATCATGCCGCGTGTCACACCGAAAACTATCTTTTCGGGGTCTTCCGCGTCGGTCTGATGAACCAGAACATCGCCAGTTGGAGTCACTTCGTAGAGGTCGTAGCCCAATTCTACATATTTACCGGGTTGGATTTTTTCCATATTGATAATAATTAAAATGTTTTTGAAATGTATGATGCAAAAACCATGCCAGTAACTACATCATGTAAAAATAAGCGAGAATGCCGGCGGCTATAATTACCGCAGCTATTATTATTGCCGCCCATGTGCGCCGCCTTGAGTTTGGGGGATACACGCATCCTTGTTCGGAATTTCTGTTTTTTTCATTTGCTGCCATGATGTGTTGTGTTAATGGTTTTGTACATAAGCAACTCACAAAAATAACTCGCGGTTAATTTTTGCGGGTTTACTTAATAAAAACCATTACACCTTGTCTAATGTTTCTGCGGTCAGTGTGTCAAACAGGTTCTGACATCCGTCCTGAAGCAGATCGAGAACCAGTTCAAAGCCTTCCGCGCCCTCGTAATAGGGGTCGGGAACATGGTCGTGGCGGGTGGCAAGGGTGAAGAATTTCGCCATGGGTATGATTTTCGACTCGTCTTCCGGCGAAGGAGCCATGGCGCGCAGGTTGCGTTCGTTGGAAGCATCCATCGGAACAATGATGTCGAATTCGTCAAAGTCACACGGGTGTACCTGCCGGCATCTGTGGGTGAGTTCAAGCCCGCGGCGTCGTGCGTGGGCTCTCATTCTTGAGTCGGGAAGGTCGCCGATGTGGTAGTTGCCTGTGCCGGCGGAATCTATTACCCATTTCTCTGTGGCATTATTCTCCTCTACAATGCTTTTTAACACGCCTTCTGCTGCCGGACTTCTGCATATGTTGCCGAGGCAGACAAACAAAACTTTTATTGGGGCGTTGTGGCGCAGAGGTGGGTATTTAAGCGAATCTATAATCATGATTTGTCAAGGTCTGTTACAATAGCGGCGGCGGCTTTTTCTGCCGCGCCGTGGGTTCCGAGTTTTGAGCGTATAAGGTCGTAGCCTTCAAGCATCCGGCGCTGTCCCGGAGTGCCGGGCATAATGGCTTTCAGCTCAGCGTCTACAGAGTCGGCAGTACAGAGGTGAACAAGCATCTCGGCAATCACGCGTTTGCCGGCAATAAGGTTTGGCAAGGACACAAACGGTATGTGAAGAACCATTTTCATGAGGTTATAGCTCAGTCTGGAGCCATTTGCTCTGTAGCACACAACCTGTGGCGTGCGTGCGAGGGCGCATTCGAGAGTGGCTGTGCCTGAGGTGACCAATGCGGCGTCTGCAATAGCCATTATTGTAAATGTAGAGTCAAACACCACCGGAATGCCTGCGGCACAAGCGTAGTCTTCTGCGTACCTGCCCGGGGCTCCGGCTATTATCGGCTGGATTTCCGGGTGTCGCGATGCGACTTCTGCCATAATAGGCAGGTTGTTGCGTATTTCGCCTTTGCGGCTTCCGGGCACAAGTGCCAGAAGCGGTTTGTCGGCGGGGAGTCCGTGCTGTCGGCAAAATTCGTTTTTGTCGGGGGTACAGGTGAGTCTGGCGTCGATTTCTTCCAGACTCGGATTGCCTACATACACCGCATCGACGCCACGTTGTCTGAAATAGTCGATTTCAAACGGCAGTATGCACAGCATTTTGCGCACATAACGCCGGAGTGATTTCACCCGGTACTCTTTCCATGCCCATACTTTTGGCGAGATGTACCAGTACACCGGAATGCCGAGCCGGTAAGCGGCTTTTGCAAGCTTGAGGTTGAAACCCGGGTAGTCGACCGCAATGAAGCAGTCGGCTCCCGAATTTTTCAACGCGTTTTTTGCGGTTTTCATGTTGCCTGAGATGGTGCGCAGGTTGCGCAGCACCTCGCTGAATCCCATAAAAGCCATGCGGCTGTAGTGAATCAGCGGCTTTTTGCCGGCGGCTTCGCTCATAAGGTCTCCTCCGAGAAATGTGAACGATGCCTCTGTGTCAATTCTGCCAATAGCAGCCATCAGGTGGCTGGCATGAAGGTCGCCCGAAGGCTCTCCCGCACAAATGAAGTAATGCATTACTTAACGGTTACGCTGCCTCCTGCCGGTATGGTCACTTTGCGTTTTTTGCCGTTATAGCATACGGTGGCGGAGGTCCCTTTTTCAGACGAGAGTCTGGCTTCGGTCACTTTGCCTTCTGCCCAGTCGATGTCTACTTCAATGCCGCCGCGGGCGCGCAGACCCTTCACGCTGCCGTTGGCCCATTGCAGTGGCAGTGCGGGCAGCAGGGTGATTGTTTCGGGAGTTGACTGCAGCAGAATCTCTGCCACTCCGGCTGTGCCGCCGAAGTTGGAGTCTATCTGGAAAGGCGAGTGAGCTCCGAGCAGGTTGGGGTATGTGCCGCCGCCTCTGCGGGCGTCTTTGCCTTTGTATCCGTCGGGGCTTACATATTTTAGCAGTGTGCGGTAGGTCTGGTATGCTTTTTCTGCGTTGAGCAGTCTTGCAAAAAGGCTTATTCTCCAGCCGGTGCTCCAGCCGGTTGTTTTGTCGCCTTTGATTTCGAGAGTGCGTTCGGCAGCTTTTGCCAGAGCGGGGTCAGATGCCGGGGTGATGTGTCTGCCGGGATAAACTCCGAACAGGTGGCTCTGGTGACGGTGGGTCGGCTCGCTGTCTTCCCAGTCGTAGTACCACTCCTGAAGGTTTCCTTTTTTTCCTATCTTGTAGGGGTGCAGTTTCTTGAGGGTACGGTCAATACGGGCGCGCAGCTCTTTGTCCACGCCAAGTGTCTTAGCCGCGTCGCGAGTGTCGGCGAGGCATTGGCGCACCATGGCAAGGTCGGCTGTGCCTCCGTAAAGTGTCGCTCCGTGGTAGCCTTCGGGGGTGATGTATATGTTTTCAGGAGAGGTGCCGGGAGAGGTTATCAGCTCTCCGTCGCGCTCAATCAGCCAGTCAAGGCAGAACAGGGCTGCGCCTTTAAGGGCGGGGTACATTTCTTTCAGCTCGTTTTTGTCGCCTGTAAACAGGTAGTGGTCCCACAGGTGGGTGGCAAGCCATGCGCCTCCCATAGTCCAGTTAGCCCAGGAGGGGTGTCCTACATTGAGTCCTACGGGGTTGGTGGTAGCCCAGATGTCTGAGTTCTGACCGAGAGCCCATCCTCCGTTGTCAACGCCGTAATAGCTGCGGGCGGTAGCCTGCCCCGCGTTTTCAGATGACAGGTTTCTGATGAATGATATGAGCGGATTTGCGAGTTCGCTGAGGTTGGTCACTTCCACAGGCCAGTAGTTCTCTTCAAGATTTATATTGGTTGTGTAGTTGGAACTCCACGGCGGCAAGAGGTATTCGTTCCACAGTCCCTGCAGGTTTGCCGGAACGCCCTGAGTGCGGGAGCTTGATATGAGCAGGTATCTGCCGTATTGGAAAAACAGTTCCTCAAGGTCGGGGTTTACTGTAGCTGAATCGGTGTAAAGAAGCAACTGCTTGTCGGTGGGTAATGCCGCCAATGCGGGGTCAGTGGTTCCAAAGTCAATGCTTACTCTGTCAAACAGTTTTTTATAGTCGGCGATGTGGCGCTGTTTCAATGCGTCATAGCCTAAGGCTACGGCATTGTCGATGCGCTTGCGCGACAAGGTTTTGTAGTCTTTTCCCTCTGTTGCCGGATTTTTGTCAAATCCGTTGAAGCTGGTTGCGTTTGTAAGCACAATAAACACGTCATTGGCGTTTTGAACTTTAAGCTGTCCGGCATCAGTGGCTTTTACAGTGCCCTTGCCCGGTATCGCTTTTACTATTGTGCGGAAGCGGGTGCCACGGTCGGGGTCGTAAGAGTGCTTTTCCTTTCCACGGCTGTTGTAATATCCGGGCAGTGAGCTGTAGGCGGCATAGCCTGTCGACACTATCTCGTTGCCGGATGCTGTTGAGGAGTGAGGCAGCTGGCTGTCAAGCGAAATGATTGCGTTTATGCCAGCGGGGTCGGCGGTGTTCAGGTGCAGTACAATGACAGAGTCGGGAGCCGAGGCAAAATACTCGGTGGTTACTTTGTAGCCGTTGGCGGTGTAGCTTGCCGAGGCGAGAGAATTGTCTATGTCAAGAGCCCTGCGGTAATCTGCGGGGAGCTGCACGGGGCTGTTGAGATAGTCGATTTTCAGAGTGCCGAGCGGCTGATAGTTGTCGGTGTAATGACCCTGCACCTTGAGCTGCAGAGAGTCAGCCGCGCGGTAGTCTCCACGGTCAAGCGCCGCTCTTATTTCCGGAATAGCCTTGTAGGCGTCCGGGGTGGTAACTCCGTTTTCGGGCTCGCCTGTCCAAAGGGTTATATCGTTAAGAGACAGCTTCTCTCCGTTCTGATTGCCGTAGACAATGGCTCCGATGTTGCCGTTGCCGATAACAAACGCTTCTTCAAAGAATGTTGCAGGTCGGTTGTAATGAAGTACATTGTTTGCATGAGCAGAGCATACGCAGGCAGCCAGTCCTGCAAGAAGTAAAGGTATTTTGTTCATGGGTATGGTATGTTTGCGAAAAATAAACTGGAAAGCAAATGTCTGTTGCCCCGTCCCGCTACAAAGATAGCAAATTGTGAAGTGGAAAACCAAAAAAAATTGGAATATGGTGCAACTTGTTCGTATATTTGCGTTATATGTAATAGGAACTAAAGATTAGATGAAAGATTAGATGAATAAAATCATATATATAATAGGTGTGCTGCTTGCGGTGGCATTTACCGCAGTGGCGAGAAGTGTCGGCGATGTGCCTAATGTGCATGTCGCTGATGCCCGTAAGTATGTGTCCAACCCTGATGGTGTGTTGTCTGAAACGACTGTAGCGCGCCTTGACTCCATTATTGCAGGGGTGTGGCGCGGCAGCAGTGCTGAGGTCGTTGTGGTAGCGGTCGGGGATGTCGGTGGCGAGGATGTCAACGATTACGCAACTGAGCTGTTTGAAAAATGGGGCATCGGCAAGAAAGACAAGGACAACGGGCTTCTTATTCTGGTCAGTGAAGGCGACCGGAAGGCTGTGTTTCGTACCGGATACGGTATGGAGGGCGTTTTGCCGGATGCGCTGTGTGGCAGGATTATACGCAATGTGATGGCTCCGCATTACCGCAACGGCGATTATGACGGAGGCACGGTGGCTGCGGTCAGTGCGGTGGCGGATATTCTCAGCAAGCCGGATGCGGTGGACGAGGTGATGTCGAAATATGCGAACGACAGCAGGGCAGACCGGCTCAATGAAGGTGAAGATGAGGACCTTTTCGGGATGCTTGCCGTTTATTGGATTATTATGCTTGGCGTGGCGCTTTGCATAGTAGGGTATAATGTGTTTTCGTCGAAAAAGCTTCAGCCCGTAGAGCGCTACCGGAGGCTTGAAAAAGTGAAAATGCCGGTGCTGATGCTGGGTTGTATCGGTCTTGGTGTGCCATTTCTTGCGTATTTGTGGCTAAGCCGGTCAATGAAAAAAGTGCGCAACGGAGCGAGACCTTGTCCGAACTGCGGGCATAAAATGCACAAGCTCGATGAGGTTCACGATAATGATTACCTGACACCGGCACAGGATGTCGAAGAAAAAATAGATTCGGTAGACTACGATGTGTGGCTGTGTGACAATTGCGGAGAAAAGGATATTATACCGTTTGTCAATGATAAAAGCAGCTACCAGGTGTGTCCGAAGTGCGGGGCGAGAGCGTCTTACCTTATGAACAATCGGGTGCTGGTGCGACCGACTGTGACATCGCCCGGTCGCGGCGTGAAGATATACGGATGCAAGAACTGCGGGCAGATAAGCAATGTGGCGTATGAGTTGCCCAAGGTGCCTGTGCCGCCAGTAGTGATATTGCCCGGCGGCAGGGGTGGAGGATTCGGAGGCGGAGGCGGCTTTGGCGGCGGTAGCTTCGGAGGAGGAATGACCGGCGGCGGTGGAGCATCCGGCGGCTGGTAAATTATAGTAGTAACTAAAAGTAATTAAAAAGGTAACAAATATGACAGAACTGCTTTCCCAATATCATCTGTTGGGATTATTCATAGGCTTATGCACTTTCCTTATCATAGGACTTTTTCATCCGGTGGTAATAAAATTTCATTACCGTTTCGGCACCGGATGCTGGTGGTGGTTTCTTGTGCTGGGACTGGCGGCTGTAGCCGCATCTGTGGCTGTAGCCTCTGTGGTGTGGTCAAGTCTGCTGGGCGTTTTTGCGTTTTCCTCCTTCTGGACAATCAAAGAGATTTTTGAGCAGGAAGAGCGGGTAAAGAAAGGTTGGTTTCCGTCAAATCCCCGCCGCAACGCCCTGAGGCAACGCGATAAAGGTCAGTGAGTCAGGACTAAAAGCGCAGAACCATTTCCGCCACAATCTTGTCGGCATATTCAGGTGAAGCCTTTACATTGTGGAGGTAGAAGTTTTTCTCGTAGTCTACTCTGAAGTCAAAGTACATGTTCTTTGCCTTCATGGTTGTCAGTGTGCCTCCGACAGTTACGCGGTTGCGGGCAGGGTCTGTTAGAGTCAGGCAGTTGTTCTCGTCAGGAATGGCATCTGAGTGGTCGGTTATTCCGTCAAATCGCCCCTGAAACGAAAGCCGGTTGAATATTCCGGCTTTTACAGGCATCTGGTAGCTTGAAAAAACAGAGTAGGCGTGAGCTTTCTTGAATGCGTTGTTGACATAGTGCTTGTGCATGTACTCCCCTTCTACTATCCAGCGGGCGTGGCTCCAGCTTGCCGAAGCTCCGAGCAGGTTTGCCCGTTTGCCTGAGGGTCGTATTGATGAAGCTCCTGCAGAAAACTTCATGTTGCCGGCTGAGAGCGTGGCTTTGCCTGCTGCGGCAATGGCCTTTTCCCAGACGGCATGATCGCCTATGGTGTACGGGTTGAATGCTCCGGCTTCCAGTTTTAGCGGTAATTTTGAGAAATTATATATGAGCATTGCGCCGACAGCCCTGTAGTTGCACATCTGTTTGCCGATAAACGAGCGGTTTGCGAAATAGTACTGGTGGGGAGCTCTGAAAGGGTCTACTCCGAACGGCATTCTGAACTGACCTGCCTGAAGGCTGAGATTGGGCACAAACTCCATTTTTGCCCACGCGTCAAGAATCTTCATTTTTCCCCGGTCGCAGAGGTCGGTATTGATGAAGTATGATATTTCCTTGGTAATGCTGCCGTCTATTGAAAATCTGGCGTTGCGCACTTGAAAACGGTAATCGCCGCTTTCGGTCGCGTACTCGAACCGAGACCTGACAGTGCCGTGAAAATGCGGCATGTAACTTATGGAATCTTCCTTGTCCTGTGCGCCGGCACACAAAGCAATTGCAGCACTGGCGCAGATTGTGAGTAACTTTTTCATTGCGAGTGCGAAATTACTAAAAATATCGGTCAGTAAGACTCAGATATGAAGCAGATCTCTGAAAATGTCAAGAGCTGTAGAAATTTCTTCGGGAGTAGCGGTGCAAGAAACGTCAACATCTCCCGGTTTTCTCAAAAGAGTGAAAGCGATAGTGCCGTCGCCGGCATTTTTTTTGTCATGGCGCATATAGTCAATCAGTTGCGGGTAGTCTTTGCAGTCAAAGAGCAGTCTGCCATAAGTATTCTCTACAAGAGATGTCACATTGCGCAGCGAGTCGGATGAAAAACCTAATTTAAGATGTGACAGCACCAGGTCTACAACGAGTCCCCATGCCACAGCGTAGCCGTGAGGCACCGGTTTGCCGTTTGCCAAAGCCCATGACTCGAAAGCGTGTCCTGGGGTGTGTCCCAGATTCAGAGCCTTTCGCAGCCCTTTTTCTGTCGGGTCCTCCTCGACAATGCGTTTCTTTACCAGCACACTTTCTTTGAGGAGTTCCAGAAGTTCCTGCTCGGAAAATTCGGCAGGGCTTTTTTCTGTCAGCCGGGCGTATGCGTCGTTGCCGGAAAGAAGGGAGTGCTTGAGCATTTCGGCGTATCCGCTTAAAAATTCCGATTGGGGCAAGGTTGAGAAAAAGCGGGTAGAAATTATCACCGCCTCTGCGTTGCAAAATGCGCCAATCTCGTTTTTCAGCCCGTTGAAGTCTATTCCCGTTTTGCCACCTACGGCAGCATCCACGGCGGCGAGTAGGGTGGTTGGGATGTTGATGAAGCGTATGCCACGTTTGAAGGTGGCGGCTGCAAATCCACCCATATCGGTGACGACTCCGCCTCCGAGGTTTATGACTGCTGCCGAGCGGGTGGCGCCTCTTGTGCATAGGGAGTCCCATATTGAAGCCAGAGTGTCCAGCGTTTTATGCTCTTCCCCGGCAGGGATGACTATTTGTTCTGCCGAAGACACTGCCAAGCTGTTTTTGCTGATAATCGGCAGACACAGCCTGGCGGTATTGGAGTCGGCAATTATGAAGATACGCGAGGGGAGAGTTTTTGCAGCCCAGGAGTCTATGGCTTGGGCTATATCGTTGGTGAATATGAGTTGTTGTGACTTGGCTGATGTCATAATATCAATGAGCTTTCTGATGTCAGTTCAGGTTGCGCCGGTGGGTTGAGAGAGCGTAAATCAAAATAGGCAGATGCTCGGCGAGTGTTTCCATGTCAGGAAACACAATCGCTGCACCGGCTTCCTTGAGGGCGGCGCCGGGTATGGGTCCTGTCGTCACCCCAATAGTGAATGCACCGGCGGCATCACCTGATTCCACGCCAAGGGGGGCGTTTTCAATAACTATGGATTGAGCCGGGGTCACACCGGCTTTTTTCATGGCAATGAGAAACGGATCGGGAGCCGGCTTGCCGTTGACGGTATCTCTGCCGGTAACCATCATTTCGGGAGTGAATGCTCCCGGAAAATCATTGTCCAGCCGGTTTATTAGCGAGCTTTGACCCGATCCGGTGACAAGTACTCGTTTCATGCCGACTTTCTTGAAAAAATCAAGCATTTCGGCGGCTCCGGGCATAGGCTCCACATCCGGCAGCTCGTTGAAGTATACCGTCTTGCGGTGGTATAGCTCTTTAATCTCACACTCAGTGGCATCACGGTGAAACTCTCTGTTGAACAACAGGTTGATAGTGGACGCTCCGGTTCTGCCCTCATACATGAAAAACTCTTCACGGGTAGCCTCTATGCCAATCTCGGACACCATTCTCAGCCATGCGTCGGCATGGCGCGGCATGGAATCGTACAATGTGCCGTCCATGTCAATCAGCGCCGCTCTCGGCTCAAGTGCGATATAATTGTGTCGCGCAAGAAAAGAATCTATTTCACTATTGAACATCAGCGTTTTTTCTTAGTTTTTTTATCTGCCGGTTGTGTCAGGGGAAAGGGCGGCTCCGGCGGCCCGTCTATAGCCCCTCCCTGAATCAGAATGACAGAATCCGCGTGGGTCAGCGTGTCGGAAATCATAAACTCTGAAGCATTTGGCTTAGGACTGTCAATCATGAGCTTGGTTCTCTTGCCGTTGCGCACTCCGAACTGGAACACCTCCTTGATTTCGTGAACAAGATTCATGCGCAGGGTATCGGTGAGCTGGCGGCTGAAGGCAATGCGGTTTTCATCAAAATTGGCTTTGCCGAGACGTATCTTCATGTGGTCCGGAGTACCTTTTATGTTGATTCCGAATTTGAATGGCAGAGGCGATTTGAGCACAGCCACATGGTAGTCCAGATCCATGTCAAGAGTGTTGTGTCCGCTTACACCGATGCGGTACCGGTCTATGTCAAACACAAACGGAAACACATCAAGTTTGGTGTCCTTGATCATCAGCTCAACCTTCATGCTGTTGATTATGTTCTTGTCCTTGTGCTTGAACATCAGCCATTTTGCCATTTTGCGGAAGGTGTCGCTGTCTAAAAGCACCAGACTGTCACCCGACAGCTTCAATACAAGATTGAGCGTATTGAACTTGAGGTTCATCATGGAGTCTATTTCTGTAGACATAGCCATTTCGGCGGTTATAATGCCGTCTACCTCACGGAGCAGGGGCAGCACGGAGTCAATCTCCGGCAAAAGGTGCAGGAACTCCTTCAGTCTGAGACTCCTCACAACGGCTCCGGCAGCAAAATTGACTTCATGTTTGGTGGGAGCGCTGTAAAGGGCGGTGAAGTTAAGCGAGCCTATTGGCGTATATCCCGCAAGCTCGTTAAGGTGTATCGCTCCGTCTTTGATGCCTACGTTGCCTTTGAGCCTTTGAAGCCATATGTCGGCATACAAAACCTCCTTGGCTCGTATGTTCAGCTGGGCGTCTATGTTAGACGGAATCACCAGAGCAGGCTGGTCATACGAGTTGCTCTGGCTGTCAAGGGCAGCCTGTAGTTTGTCGTCCTCAACCCCCGAGGCTATGACAAGTTCTCCCGATTTTAGTTTTTCGGCAAAAGCCGAGCCGTTGACCGACGCCTGATAAATCTCGTTGATATTGACAGTGTCGCATGTTATGTCGAAATTGATTTTCAGCGGCGAGCCGCGCCGGGATGTCAGAGCTCTTGATATGTTTGAAATAGAGCCGTTGACAAGAAAATCGCTTGAACCGAGAGTGTATCGGGTGTTTCTGATAACAACGCTGTCGGTTGAGAATGTCATGTCGAGATTTCTCAGAGTGTTTCTGACCGGGAAATAAGGTGTTACAAGTCGGCCTCGCTTGGCTTTGATGTTGCCCGTCGCTTTCCATTTTCGCAGCAGGGCGGCGACGCTGCGGTCAACCTCAAAATCAAGATTTTCCTTTCCGCTTGCTGCCGAAATGGAGTCAAGGGTGTGTCGTCTCCTGGCAAATCGGGCTCTTGACACAGAGTCAAGCCGCGCTGTTCGGCGCACGGTGGGGTGAACCGACATCGAGGCTTTGGCATCTGTGAGCGCAACACGGTTTACCGCATCCGAATATCTGGCTCTGCCGGTGGAAACCATAAGATTCAGCAGCGGTTGCTTCGCGGCGCCGTTGAACCTCAACAGACTTGCCGTTACGGCGGCATCGCGCAATGACAGTCGTACCGAATCACTGTCGGTGCGCACATAAAGTCTTTTCGCCCGGAGCGCCATGCCTAAAGGATTGATTTTTGTTGTGTCGAGGCTGGATGCCGTGTTTCGGGCTGCAATAACAAAATTGGCGCCGGTGGCGGCAAGCGCTATGCCTTCGCCTTTGAACCTGAGCGAGTCTGACTCAAGAGATATTTTTAAAAGCGAATCCGCCCGTAAAGAGTCTGCAATGGTAATTTTTGCATCGGTTCCAAATGCCATTTTCATGCTTTTGGTGTCAAAGGCGAGCGTGGTATCGGCGGTCAAGAACGCAAAGTCATGCAGTCTTAGCTGTCCCGAAGCCTTGAGGTTGTGAAATCCCTTTGCCGAAAGGTCGCTTGCCCGCATGTTTACATAAGCGTCGCCGGACATCACCCCCTTAGCAGAGCATTGCAGCCGGTCCCATAGGGCGTCGGGGAGTGTGTTCAGATTCAGTTTTCCATGAAACTCTCCGGATATTGCCGGGTCGGAGGCGATATGCGAACATTTTGCCGAGATGGAAAAATCTATGCTGCGCCCTTTTACAGAAAACTTGTTTATGCTGATGGTCGAGGCGTCCGGGCTGCTGCCTGATATAAAAGCATTTACATCCGCAGTCAGACTGTTTATATGTATTCTGTCGAATGTCACGAATCCGTCTGGAACAGACAGGCTGATATTTATGTCAGGCAAAGTTGATGATGACAATGAATAAGGACTTGCCAGGCTTGCCGACAGATCTGCTACAATATCGGTTTCGAGCCGGGATAATTGACCGGTCATACTTTCCGGCAATAGAGCAATCACCTTGTTTACATCCACGGACGCAGCATCGGCTTTCAGCGACTTTATTGTAAAATCATTCTCGAAGTCAAGCGCGGAGGATATGCTCACGCACACATCATTGGCGCATACGGTGAGATTGCTTATTTCAAGCTGTTTGGGCGCGCGCTGATCCCAGTCGACTCTCCCGTTTATGGAAAAAGGCACGTCCGGCAACACAAATCCGCTGAACAGTTCGCCGCCGCCGTTTCCTGCCACCTCAAACGTGTATTGCGGAGCTTTCGCTCCTGTCAGGTTTGTCGATGCGAGCTTCATGCGCACATCCATTGTGTCTGACAACGAGTAATACCTTACAGGAGCGTCACCTATGAGCGAGAACCTGTTTATTGCTATGCGGGGCATTGCCGAAGGCTCGGTCTGGCTTTCGTCAGGTGGCACTATCAGATAATTTGCCACCGAGTCATTGACCATGACGATATTGGCTTCCGGCTGCTCAAGTCTCACGTCATACAGCATCACGGTGCCCCCTATCATAGCCCAGATGTTTATACCGCCCGAAAACCGCTTTACAGTGAGCAGTGTATCGGCGTTTTCAGGCAGTCGCAACCGCACACTGTCCGGTATCTGCTCAAGAGATTTGCTGACAACAGTGAGATTCTCGACATCGAGAGACACTTTCGGAAAGGTTGACCAGAACTTAAGCTCTACTTTCTCTGCTGATACATCCGCGTTGAGATAGTGCGACGAGTATCTTGACACCATGGGAGTCAGCTCCTCCGGCGACAGCATCCACACCGCAACACCGACCGCCGCCGTGACAAACAGCAGTATCGCACCGGCGGAAATCAGAAACCACTTGACGATTCTTTGCCACAGATGCGGGCGCCTGCGCTCTGTCGGGGCTGCATCAGATGTTTTTTTGTCAATATTGTTATCCAATAGTTTTTGAGTTTGTTGTTATAATCGCCACACACGCCTGAGCCGTAAGATTACAGAGACTATAATGGGTGGCGGAAGTGTTTTGTTCCTGGAAAATAAAGGAAGTTTGAGAGCGTAAAATTACAAAGAATCCTCCAAAATAGGCAATTTGCGCGTAATTATTGCTAATTTTGCATACTTTGTACTTCGCCATGCGTTCTTTATAAAGAATAATAACCGGAAATATGAAAGATTTGATTATAGATAAGGAAAGCTCGGAAAGAGCTGTGATCATTGGGCTGATTACCCCTCAGCAGAATGAGGCAAAGGCAAGGGAGTACCTTGACGAGCTGGAATTTCTGGCAGATACCGCCGGAGCTGTCACTGTGAGGAAATTTACTCAGAAAGTGAATGGAGCAGACAGCAGGACATTTGTCGGTAAAGGTAAGCTGGAGGAAATCCGCCAATATGTCGAGGACAACGAGATTGGCATGGCTATTTTTGATGATGACCTCACGGCAAAGCAGGTTGCGAATATAGAAAAAGAGCTGAAGATAAAGATTCTTGACCGCACAAGTCTCATTCTTGACATATTTGCCAGACGTGCACAGACGGCAAACGCGAAAACGCAGGTAGAGCTTGCCCAGTATCAATATCTTTTGCCCCGGTTGACACGGATGTGGACTCACCTGGAGCGCCAGCGTGGCGGCATCGGTATGCGAGGCCCCGGTGAAACGCAGATTGAAACCGACCGCCGTATAATACTTGACAAAATATCGCGGCTGAAAGCCGAACTTAAAGATATCGACCGCCAGAAGTCAATACAACGCAAAAATCGCGGCAAGCTCACCCGGGTGGCATTGGTGGGGTACACCAATGTGGGCAAATCCACCCTTATGAACCTGCTTAGCAAAAGTGATGTTTTCGCCGAGAACAAACTGTTTGCCACCCTTGACACTACTGTGCGCAAAGTGATTGTCGACAACCTTCCGTTTCTTCTGACAGACACGGTCGGATTTATACGAAAGCTGCCCACGCACCTTGTGGAATCGTTCAAATCTACCCTTGACGAGGTGCGCGACGCCGATGTGCTTGTGCATGTGGTGGATATATCGCATCCCAATTTCGAAGAGCAGATAGAGGTGGTAAACAAAACACTGTCAGATGTGTGCGGCAGTGCTGACAAGCCCATGATAATGGTGTTTAACAAAGTGGATGCCTTCTCGTTCACACCCAAGGACGAAGATGACCTGACACCCAAAACCAGGGCAAATTACTCTCTTGACGAACTTAAATCATCGTGGATGAGCAAGCTGGGTGATGACGCTGTGTTTATATCCGCAAAAAAAGGCATCAATATAGACGAACTTAAAGCCAAGATATATGAAAAGGCAAAACAGGTTCATCTCACCCGATTCCCCTACAACGACTTCCTTTTTCAGAAATATGACGAAGATTTTGACGCTACAGCCGGTTCCTCGGACGATTGAACCGTCAAAATGACATGATACTCACATATATGAGACATTTTTTTGTTTAAGTTGCGAAAAAATGTGTAACTTCGCGTCATAAGACTGGCGTTTGAAACAAGCCGGGCGCTCGCGGTGCGATAGCCTCACTTTGAATGTGCCGGTCGAGCGGCGGGCGGAGTTGCCCCCATGCAATGGTCAATACAGCGAAAAACGGGTTGATATGAAGAACCTCCTATACATTTTGTCAGCATTATGTCTCATTGTGTTTCCTTCATGCTCGGATGACGATGAGGATAAGGTGCCAGTTCTTCCTGCAGAATTTCCTACGCAGGACTATACGATACGTGCCGGTATAGCGACCACAATCAGCTTTGCCCACGGCGGCGGCAATTACGATATTGAGGTCGGCGACCAGAATGTACTCGGTAAGCCGTATATGAACATAAACGGTCACAGCGTTTATGTATTGCCTTTGTCTACAGGCAAATCAACCATGACTGTAAAAGATTTGAGAACCAAGACATCCGCAACCGTAAATATAACCGTTGTGGAAATGTACATGGAGTTCAAGATAACTGAAATTAAAGAAGGTAATGTCACCCCCGATATTCAGGTCGGTGACGAACTCCGTTTTGTAAGAGCGAGCGGCAACAAACGCAAACTTGAATTATGGCGCGGAGGCACCATGATTAAGGAAGGCAAGTTTGACATTCTCATGAACAGCATCGCTACTATGGAATTCTATTTCCCCGATCCGGACAGTGACGATGACAAGGATTTCATAACCTACCGGTATGACATGACCGGCACCCCTTCAATATTTGTGCTGTTCAACAAGGGATTTGACTTTAACTGGGAAAAAATTGTAGACTGTCGTGGCGCGGTACACCCGACTCCAATGATAATGCGCCTGACCGACAAAAATACCCGCGCAGACATTGTTTGCTCATGCGAGCTTAATGTAGACATCTGATGCACAACCGGGCATATCCCGGCTATGCACCCGGGGCGTAATGCCGTTTTAATCTTTACGGAGCATTACACCTATATATATTATATAGGCGGATTTCAGGCAGCAATTTTAGGGTAAAGAGCCTTAAGCAGTTTTGTCAACGGTATTTTCTGATTAACTTTGTGCGGAATAATATAAAACAATCCGTATATGGGAGAATTTTTTAAGGTGCTCAGACGATTTGTGCCACCATACAAAAAATGTCTGGCTCTGAATATAATATTTAACATCCTCGCTGCATTTCTGACGCTTTTTTCCTTCGCGGTCATTATGCCGATTCTGGAGATGCTGTTTGAAATACGCGAAAAGGGCTACCATTACATGCCTATGTCGGATGTGAGTGTAGGAGCTCTTGCCGATGTTATTGTCAACAACTTCTACTATATCACGCAACTGGCTATAGAATCATGGGGGGCGAGCTGGACACTTGCCGTGCTTGGTCTGCTGCTGATTGTGATGACCGGACTGAAAACCGGAGCGACTTTTCTGGCATCTTATTTCATAATACCGTTGCGCTCGGGTATTGTACGCGATATACGCAATGCGGTATACGACAAAATTGTCAGTCTGCCCATCGGATTCTTTACTTCAGAGCGCAAAGGCGATGTAATGGCGCGTATGAGCGGCGATGTCGCAGAGATTGAAAACTCCATTATGTCGTCGCTTGACATGATGTTCAAAAACCCTGTAATGATTGTGGTGTGTCTGCTTATGATGGTTTTTATAAGCTGGCAGCTTACAATCTTTGTGCTCGTGCTGTTGCCTATAGCAGGCATGGCAATGGGGCGCATAGGCAAAAGCCTGAAACGCAAAAGCCTTGCCGGTCAGCAGCAGTGGGGTAAAATAATGAGTAACATAGAGGAAACACTTGGCGGCCTCCGTATAATAAAGGCTTTCAATGCGGAGCGCAAAGTGGAAAAACGCTTCCATGAGGATACACAGACTTTCTATGAGCTGTCAAACAGAGTTGCGCGCCGTCAGGCTCTGGCTCATCCTATGAGTGAGTTTCTCGGCACAATCACAATATCGATAGTCTTGTGGTTTGGCGGCTCGCTGATTTTGAGACACAGCAGCGGCATTGATGCACCCATGTTCATATATTACATGGTGATATTCTATAGCATAATCAATCCGGCGAAAGACCTCAGCAAGGCAATGTACTCCGTGCAGAAAGGTCTTGCGTCGCTTGAAAGGGTCGATAAGATTCTTTCGGCACACAATCCTATTACAAACCCGCGTCATCCCCATAAACTGCCTGACGAATGCGGAGAAGTGCGCTATGAAAATGTGACATTCGGGTATGACCCCGGAGTGCCGGTTGTCAAAAACGCCAGCCTGACAATACGTCCCGGCGAAACTGTCGCTCTTGTGGGGCAGAGCGGTAGCGGCAAATCTACCCTCGCCGACCTGCTGCCGCGTTTCTATGACGTGAACGCAGGCTGTATAAGCATTGGGGGCGTGGATATACGCGACCTCAAGGTACATGATTTGCGTTCTCTTATGGGAAATGTCAATCAGGAGGCCATTCTGTTCAATGACACATTCTATAACAACATTACCTTCGGTGTGAAACATGCTACAATGGAACAGGTGATAGAGGCTGCCAAAGTGGCTAACGCACACGAATTCATTATGGCGAGCGAGAACGGCTACGATACAAACATAGGCGACCGCGGGTGCAAGCTCTCGGGGGGGCAGCGACAGCGCATTTCCATTGCGAGGGCAATACTGAAAAACCCGCCCATACTCATTCTTGACGAGGCGACATCTGCCCTTGACAGCGAGAGCGAGCAGCTTGTGCAGCAGGCTCTTGACCGTCTTATGAAAGATCGCACAACCCTTGTCATAGCCCACAGGCTCTCGACTATTAGAAACGCAACCCAGATATGTGTAATGCACGAAGGCGAAATTGTGGAGCGGGGCACACACGACGAACTGCTTGCCATTAACGGATACTATACCAAACTTGTGGAAATGCAGAACGTAAATTCATGAAAATAAGGTTCTTTGCATTCGGATTGTTTATGTATGGCATACTGGCGCTGTTGTCAGGCTGCCGGGGCGCCCGTCTGTCTGTCGCTGACGAGCAGATGGCGAGGGGAGAATATTACGAGGCTGCCCGTACTTACAGAAAGGTCTACAACAAACTGAAAAAACCGTCTGAAAGAACACTGAGAGGAGAAGTTGCCTACAGCCTCGGTACCGCCCATTCCAGACTTAGCCAGTCGGCAAGAGCGGCAGCGGCGTACAGAAACGCGCTGCGTTACGGGTGTTCCGACTCACTTTTGTATCGTCATCTGGCGCAGGCGCTGCATGCCGATGGCAAATATGCGGCGGCAGAGGAAGCGTACAGGCAATACCTGATGCTTGCCCCGGATGACAATGTTGCAAAAAACGGCTTGCGCGGAGCGCGGTTTGCCGGGAACGCACGAAAAAATCCTACACGCTACAAAGTGTCGAATGCAAAACTTTTTAATTCACGCAGGGCTGATTTCTCTCCGGTAATAAATGGCGACAAACTTTATTTCACCACAACAAACGAAAAGGTTTCCGGCGATTCAAAAAGCGAGGTAACCGGTATGCGGCGGGGCGACATATGGGTTGCGCAGAAGGACGAGCAGGGCAGGTGGCAACGACCGGAACCGCTTAAGGGGGAGCTGTCCACAGCAGCCGATGAAGGCGTGGCATGTTTTTCGCCCGACGGCAGAATGATGTACTATACCAGAGCTTTGCGGCGAGCCGATTCCGATACCAAAATCGAGATAATGACATCGACACGAAGCGATGCCGAGTGGAGTGAAGGCAGAAAACTTGACCTAATAGAGGATACTGTTGCCAATTACGGGCATCCGAGTGTGGACCCCTCCGGCACATACATATATTTCGCCTCTGATCGCGGAGGCTCTTTCGGCTCATACGACATATGGCGCATGAGGCTCGATTCGCCCGGCGGTGCTGTGCCGGAGAATCTCGGAGCAGCAATAAACACTTCGGGCAGGGAGCTGTTTCCCTGCGCTTTTTCCGACAGCATTTTGTTTTTTGCATCTGACGGTCATCCCGGAATGGGCGGGCTGGATATATTCAGGGCTGTGTTGCAGCCGTCGGGCAGCTGGAAAGTTGAAAATATGGGTGTGCCGCTGAACTCTTTTGCCGATGATTTCGGAATAACCTTTTTTCAGGACAGGCATGCCGGCTATTTCAGTACAAACCGAGGTGATGCGCGGGGGTATGACCATATCTACTCCTTTGAGCTTCCCGACCTTAAAATAACGATAAGCGGAACAGTGAGCGACCTGGAGGAGGAGCCTATAGCGGGCGCCCGCATCCGCATTATCGGACGAGACGGCTCCAACCGGCGCACCGTCAGCCGTGACGACGGCAGCTTTATGTTTGACCTTGAGCGGGGCGTGAGCTATGTAATGCTTGCCGGGGCGAAGGGGTATATGAACGCTCGCCAGGAATTTACAGCGGATACCGCCGAACAGGATGCGGATTACGAGGTGAATTTCATGCTCGCTTCTCTTACCGCTCCTAATGTCGTCGAAAATATTTTTTATGATTACGACAAGGCTACTCTTCGCCCGGAGTCAGCCGCAGCACTCGACTCACTTGCAGGGTTGCTGAAAGACAACCCTGCAATCACCGTGGAAATGTCATCGCACACCGACCGTGTAGGTTCGGAAGCATACAACATGCGGCTTTCAGAGCGCAGAGCCAAATCGGTGGTGGATTACCTCATCGGTGCGGGTATAAGTGCGGAACGCCTCAAATGGAAAGGTTACGGCAAGAGTGTGCCGAAAAAGGTTACAAAGCGTATTGCAAGACTGTATCCGCAGTTTGAAGAGGGGCAGACTCTTGACGAGGAGTATCTTGACACGCTCGGTGATGAGGACCGCGCAGCAGCAGACCAGATAAACCGGCGGACAGAGTTTAAAGTAGTATCAACAGATTTTGAATCACCGCTGTAATGACTGTCAATTTTCGCACACTGGTGTCGCCGCTTGATTTCCGTGGAATGATAAATCATTCCACCCCCATGCTGTCGCTTGGAAGCTGTTTTGCAGCGAATATAGGGTCGCGGCTCGAAAAAGAACTTTTTGATGTTGAGGTAAACCCCTTGGGCACACTGTACAATCCCGCAAGTATATACACGGTTATATACAAAATAGCGACTGAGGCTATGTTTGTCGCGCCGGGAGACATTGTTGAGCGTGACGGCATGCGCCACTGCTGGCTGTGCCATTCGTCGTTGTCGTCTCCGGAGCCGGAGCAGGTGTATGTTGAACGGTTGAACGATATGGCGGCGGTTTTGAGAAGAAAAATCGCAAATGTGCAGGTGGCGGTGCTTACTTTCGGCACAAGACATGTGTACAGACTGAAGTCTGACAACTCCATAGTTGCCAACTGTCACAAAATGCCTGCCTCATTTTTTGCCGAGTCGGACCTGTCTTTGCACGATTGCGAGAGTTATATCTGCCGGACAGTCGAGGCATTGCGCAGTCTGAATCCGGCAATGAAAATAATTCTTACGGTCAGCCCTGTACGCTATGTGGGAGAGGGACTGCACCGCAGCACATTGGGCAAGGCTACTCTCCTGCTTGCATGTGAGGCAGTGACACGGGCGTTTTCCGATGTGATCTATTTTCCGTCGTATGAAATAATGATGGATGACTTGCGCGATTACCGTTTCTATGCCGCAGACATGAAGCATCCGAGCGAAGTTGCCGTCGACTATATTTATGATATATTTGCAGAATCATTTTTCGACAAGGCTACGCGCGACCTTGCTGTGAAAGCGTCAAGACTGTCGGCGCGTATGGCTCACCGGAATATTTGTGCCGCAAGTGAGGCTACCGCGTCATTTCAAGCCAAGACCCTGGAAATGGCACGCCGACTGTCGGAAGAGTATCCTGAAGTATCACAACAAATAATGAAACATATCCAATTGCCATGACATATACTGTTGAAGAAATAGCCGCTATAATCAAGGTTCAGGCAGCGACCGGTGCGAAACAGGAGATATCTGTGCTGCTCACAGACAGCCGCAGTCTTACATTTCCGGAGCGGACGATGTTTTTTGCGCTTGAAACCAGAAACAACGACGGTCACCGTTACATGCGCGACTTGTATGACCGTGGGGTAAGAAATTTTGTGGCAAGATATGTGCCGGATGATATGAAGGATGTCACAGACGCCAATATTTTTGTTGTCGGCGATGTGGTCAAGTCGCTTCAGGCTATATCGAGAAACCACCGTTCGCGTTTTTCAGCGCCTGTAATAGGTATTACAGGCAGCAAGGGTAAGACAACGGTAAAGGAATGGCTGTATCAGTTGCTTGCCGATGATTTCAACATAGTGCGCAGTCCGCGCAGTTATAATTCACAGATAGGAGTGCCGCTTTCAATATGGGAGATGAATGAAGAAACCTCGCTCGGTATTTTTGAGGCAGGAATATCTCAGCCGGATGAAATGCCCGCGCTTCAGTCCATAATAAAACCAAACATCGGAATAATAACCAACATAGGGTCGGAACATGCCGACGGCTTTTCTTCGTACAGGGAGAAATGTGATGAAAAAGCTATATTGCTTCGCGATTGCGACTGTGTGATTTATTGCGGCGATGACCCTCTTATAAGCGAGGCGGTAGCGGATGCCTGCATTCCCGCAAAGGAAATAGCATGGTCAACGGTTGACAGCGACAGACCGTTGTTCATATCCACTATAACGCGTCATCGTGAGAATACGCGAATCGATTATTCTTATCTGCGTCAGGACGGTTCGGTGACAATACCTTTTACGTCTGAGGCTGATATTCAGAATGCCATTCACTGCCTTGCGGTGATGCTGTATCTGAACCGTCCCGCGGATATCACGGCAGCGCGGATGGAAACCCTGTCGCCTGTCGGCACCCGTATTCAGGTTATGGAAGGTGTCAACAACTGCCTGGTGGTGTATGACGCGTATACATCGGATTTGAACTCGCTTGCTCCGGCTTTGGACTTTATGACCCGCAGGCGCACCCGCTCGCGTGGCACAACGGTGATTATAAGCGATGTGATGCATGAGAACCTTGAGCCGTCACGTCTGTACAAAGAGGTGGCTGAGCTGCTTCAGAGCAAGGGTGTAGAGCGAGTAATCGGAATAGGGGAGGAGATAAGCCGCAACAGCAGATACTTTCCGGCAGACAGCCGCTTCTTTCCCTCTACATCCGCATTTCTTTCAGAGATGAGCGCGGGCGATTTCGAACGTGAGCTTATTCTGATAAAGGGAGCGGCGCAATTTCATTTCGAACTCATTGCTGAACTCCTTGAGGCCCGTCAGCATGAGACTGTGCTGGAGGTTAATCTGGATGCCATGGTTCACAATTTCAATACATTCAGAGCAATGCTCCGCCCGACTACGGGGCTTGTGGCAATGGTCAAGGCATCGGGTTACGGAGCCGGTTCCTATGAGCTTGCCAAGACACTGCAAAGTCAGGGCGCGGCGTATCTTGCCGTGGCTGTGCTTGACGAAGGTGTGGGGTTGCGCCAGGCGGGAATCACAATGCCTATAATGGTTCTTAATCCGAGGGTGGTGAACTACAAGACTCTTTTTGCCTACAATCTCGAACCGGAGATATACAGTTTCGAGATTTTACGCGAGATAATAGCGGAGGGTGAGAAATACGGCATGGTGGACTACCCGGTGCACATAAAACTTGATACCGGTATGCATCGTCTCGGTTTCACCGACAAAGATATTCCGGAGCTGCTTTCTTTGCTCAAGCATCAGAAAGCGGTGAAGCCACTGTCTCTGTTCAGTCATCTGGCAACGGCTGACTGCCCCGACCTGAACGAGTATACATTGCAGCAGCTCAATACATTTGATTCGTGGTGCACAACCATAGAAAAAGAGTTCAATCACAGAATCATGCGCCATATATTGAATTCGGCGGGCATAATAAGGTTTCCGGAATGGCAGTATGATATGGTGCGTCTGGGCATAGGGTTGTATGGCATACCTGTGCTGAATGACGGCAGCGAGGATTCTTTGCGTCCGGTGTCGTCTCTCCACACGGTGATAATATCCATAAAAGAGCTTCCCGCCGGTTCAAAAGTGGGTTACGGATGCAAAGGCAGTGTAGACCGGCCGTCGCGTATAGCCACATTGCCTGTCGGGTACGCAGACGGTATAGACCGACATCTTGGCAACGGCGGCATGAAGGTGTGGATAAACGGTCACCGTTGTCCTACCATAGGGAATATTTGCATGGATGCCTGTATGATTGATGTTACCGATGCCGACTGCGAGGTGGGCGACCGTGTTGAGATATTCGGCGAGAATGTGCCTGTATCGGAGCTGTCCGATGTGCTTGACACAATACCATACGAAATTCTCACCTCTGTTTCCACCCGAGTCAAACGGGTGTACTTCAGAGAGTGAGAATCAATGCGGCAACGGGTTATGCGTGTGTCAGCGCATGCGGTCGTATGACCGGAGCAGTTTCTGGTCGGCGCTTACTCCGCGATAGGCTCCGAGCAGAGCCAGTTCGGCAGCTACAAGAAGCAGACCTCCTCCGCCCCATACGGTGCGTATTGCAATATCAGGGTCAGTATCTTTATAGCCTGCTGTGAGGTAGTATATCACAATGCCGATACAAGCACCGATGATAAGAGCCGACAGCCCTATAAGCATTTTCTGAGCCGACAGGTTTTTGAAAGAGAAAAGGGCAATGACCATTGTGAGGAGAGACAGCGATACGGGTATTATCAGGCTGATTCCCTGGTTAAGACCGGTCAGCGGCTGCTCGAAAAATGCGCTTTCGCTTACAACAGTGTCGACGTTATAGCCGAACGGCACAAAAAAGAAGGCTACCATAAGACCGATGGCAATCAGCAGGTAGAGGGATTGAATTCGTTGAATCATAGTTGAAGTGATTTTAAATTTGGTTATGTTTCTACTAAGATAAACTAATAACCGTTGGAGAGTATGCTCGGTTGTCGTTTTATGCCTGAAAAAACACTTTTTGGGTAAATATTTCGGATGTGGATGTGTGTCGATAGCTCAGAATCTGACTTTCACAATGGCTGGATTTGCATCCTCCACGCCTGTCAGCTCGCTCATCGATTCGTCTAGGATCAAAAAGTAGAAACTGTCGCCGTCGCTGTATGGTATCGGCATCGTGAGCACCTCCTTGCCGTCATAGTCCATCACGAAGCCTTTGCCGCGGGTGCTGGGATCGACAGTTCTCGAAAACAGCAGTGTGCCGTCGGTGAGGTTTACGACCTGGAGATAAAGCTTGTTCTCATACATATATCCGAGCATCATCTGTTCGGCCGAGGGTATGAATCCCACTCTGATGGAATTTTTGCGGTCAGCTTCCCAGGCGTCGAGAGTGGAGTACTTTCGCGGGTCCGGGATGGCATATTTGCCGTAATTGATCACTGCGTATGGTTTGAAGTTCTTCTCACCGGAGACGATGCTGTAGATTGTGTCGTTGAGTTTATACTGTATTAAAGCTATATCTTTCCCGGTTATGATGTCGGCTCCCATGTTGACGATCGAGTTGCCGAGGTGGGCTACGATATTGTAGACTCCGCTGGGTATGGAGTCGACAAGGCGCCAGTTGCGGTCGAATATCTTCAGACCCATCTCTTCTCCCTCCTTTGCGTTTGTAAGGCCGCCCCAGTAGTTGCCGGGCAGCGGGAAGTCGCATGTTATGCTCATGGTGTCAATCGTTCCGAGATGATTGCCGTGCAGGTCGTAGCGAAGTATCTTGTCGCTGATGAGGTCAAACACTTCCCACCCGTTGCCGTCAGTGCTTGGATAGGGGCGGATGACGGAGTTGTATTCGCCGGGACCGCCTCCGCGGCGGTTGAAGGCGCCGATGCAACGGCCGCTATTTGTGTCGAAGGTGATAAGCTGACCTTTGTCCGATACAAACAGTCGGTTGCCGACAACTCCGGATATGTTGCTGTTGCCGAGCATGGTGGAGTCGGTTACTTCGGGATGGATGAGCATCTCCAGCCGTCCTTCGCCGGTGTCGGCGGCATCGACCAGTGATTCGATATTGATCACAGTCAGTTGCCGATCCGACTGATCGCTTCCGCATGAGTAAAGCGCTATGGCGAGCGCGGCTGTCGCCGAAAGGATTGTTTTTGTGTTCATGTAGTTGAAATACATATTGTGGTTTTGAAAGTTACTTGCTTGTGCCGTTGTGATACACCTGTCCGCTCTTCGGGGTGAGCAGGTCGGCGGTGAGGTAGAGGAGTGTCGACTTGCCGGCGCCGTTGCGCCCGAGCAGGCCGTAGATGCCTCCGTCGCGGAAGTTGGCCGAAAAGTTGTCCAGCACAAGCGGGCGGTGGCGGCCGTAGCTGAAGGTGATGTTTTTTATTTCGAGTATAGTGTAATAGTGGAATAGTACACTGCAAATGTGAGCATAATTTTTTAATTCACAAAAAGTATTTCACAAAAAAATGTATTTAATAATTTTGTGATAGTCAAAAAACATATAACGCGCAATGATATAACCTTGATGACTTAGGATTATTTTATCGCAAATAACCAAAATAGAATGCCACAAGAAACCAAAATGGAATACCACAAAAAAACAAAATACAGTTTGTAAGTACGCTTAAAATGACTATCTTTGCAGACGAAAACCAATAATGTCGGATATGGCATACTTACCTCGAATTGCAGACCATATATTAAAGGAGTATTTGGATGCATTTGGCGCTGTTCTTATTGAAGGACCTAAATGGTGTGGCAAAACGACTACAGCCGAACAACAAGCCAATAGCGAACTGAAACTCCAAAACCCGGACACACGGGATGGCTATCTTGCTACCGCCGCTACATGTCCCTCTCTTCTTTTGGATGGAGCGACTCCGCGCCTGATCGACGAATGGCAGGATGCGCCTACTTTATGGGATGCAGTAAGGACAGCCGTAGACGAGCGTCAGAAAGTCGGACAATTCATACTTACCGGATCAAATTCTGTAGATAAATCCAAAATACGTCATACCGGAACAGGCCGCATAGCACGGATGCGGATGTTTCCTATGAGTTTGTGGGAATCGGGTGAATCAACAGGAGAAATATCCCTTACAGAGCTTTTTAATAATCCGGACTTGGTTATTGATGGTAAAAAATCAAAACTTGACATAAAACAGCTTATATTCGCTTCATGCAGGGGCGGATGGCCTGCATCGTTATTGGGAACTACTTCTCGCGCAAAATTGTTGGTCGCCAAGAATTATCTACAAAGTGTTTGTTCAAGTGATATCTCTACGGTTGATGGCGTGGACCGGAATGAAAAGCTTGCACGTGAAATATTACGCACGTATGCCCGTAATATTTCTACGCTTGCCAAAAAGAGTAAAATGATTCAGGATGTGGCTTTGACGACAGAGAGTTGTACGGAGCCAACATTTGACAGTTATGTGTCGGCATTGGAAAAACTGTTTGTTATTCAAGATATTGATTCTTGGTCGCCTGCTGTCCGTTCTGCAACAGCAATAAGAAGAGGGAAAAAAAGAGGTTTTACAGATCCATCTATTGCCGTGGCCGCACTTGGATTATCACCCGAACTGTTGCAGATGGATTTAAAGACCTATGGATTTATTTTTGAATGTATGGTCATGAGGGATTTGCGGGCATATTCCCAATCATCATACGGATCAATTTCGTATTATCATGACAGGTATGACCTTGAAGCGGATGCTGTTCTTCATCTTGATGACGGACGCTATGCGCTCATTGAGTTCAAACTTGGAGGGGCTGAAATTGATATGGGAGCAAAACATCTTTTGGAAATTAGGGAACTTGTAAGAAAAAAGAATAAGAAGGAAACTCAAATAAAGATGAGAGAACCAGACTTGTTGTTGATTATCACCGGTGGTCCAATCGCATATACGCGTCCTGACGGCGTAAAAATAATTCCGTTGGCTTGTCTTAAAAATTGATTTTAATAGAGGGAGGATACCATCAATATTAAAATCATTTTCCAACTATCGCAAAATTTGTGACGGTCGGAAAGCGATGTGCATTTTTTACACATTGCTTATGATTGTGACCATGCATTTTGTACCGATAGCATAACCTCTTTTTCGAGTTCGGCATATTTTTCAATCCTGGATTATAGTTTATAGCGGAACTTTGCAAGCGTTTCATCTTCTACCTCATTGAATAACAGATTATTCTGCCGCGGGTATTCAAGATATTCCTGTTCCTTGCGTCGGGCTATTGTGATTTGGGCCTTCGCCGCAGACAGTCTGGAGAGGGCAGATCCGAAATCCATACTTAAATCAGTGCGCCTGTCATAATATGAGAAATATGTTCTATGACCGTATCAACATAAGTCATGTATTGGGGACGGAACCCCATTTTAAGAGTGTCGCCGTCTATTTCGGGAACCGATGCCGACACATTGTATGTGCGGTTGAAGTATCCGATTATCCTGCTTGCAAAGTTTTGATTCGCACTGTGATTTGCGGATGCGAGCATATTGTTGGATTTGAACGGTCTGAATTCATGATGTGAATAGTTGCTGTCATCCGGATAAACTCTCTCCCGATAAGATATCTCTCCGTTTACTTTGTAACTGATACGGTTGCTCTCACCGTATCTTTCAGCTTCTTTTGTAAAAATATCATACCAGCGGTCTATCTGGTCAAGGCTCTCGTAGAGTGCTTCCTGCTGCTTTTCGCAATAGAGCCTGTACTGTGCCGTTATCTTCTCCTCGTTCCGGATTTCCACTCCGAGAATACCGGAAAGCAGGTCGGCATTGCCGCCTGCATGTGTTGATGTTGTTGTCTGCATATCGTATGGTTTTAATAAGTTATCGGTTGTAGTTCTATGCGGTAGAATGTAGAGATATGGCGCTCCCGGAAGCACCATATCACCAGCATGGATTCAGAATGATTGAAAACTGTCGCTTCATAGTTCTTCTTGAACCTGTCGAAGTCGGCATCGTCACGGAAAGCTGTTCCGTTGGCGACATACCGGTAGCGTGATTCCGGGTTCTCGTTGATGCGGATATACAGTTTGCGCCATGTCTCGGTGGTGAAATCTCCATAAAGGGGTTCTGGTGCAATGTATTCCCATTTGGCAACTTTCGCCATGAATCTCACACTTCCGTTGGCGCACGGTCCGCAATGTTCCCATGCACTGAACACTCCGTCCTCCCATCCGATGAACTTCATTTCGGTGGGATCGATGCTTGTGAACGGCCCTCCGCTTACACTGAGCCATATATCAGGATCGCTGATACTTACAAACGGCACATATTGTGCAAGGCATACCAACATCTTGTCTGCCAGAAAATTCTCAAGCAACGCATATCTGTAGAAATCTCCGTCCCGGTCAACATGATGCATCCTGTCTCCGACCTTAGGTATGAGGTTTGAGCGTGAGCCTTCAATGACTTCTACGAGTATGTTAACCATATCCACATCCTGCTGTATGAGGATACGATCCCTGTCGTATGAAACATTCAACGGCAGGAGGGTTTCAAGGGTGTACTTGTTCTTTGTTACTTCTGACATACCATCTTAATTTTTTGTTATCCCAGCTTATGCAAACTCCGTCATCTATATGGTGGTATCCTTATTCCGTATCTACTTATTGAAATACAGTCGCTTCTGCAACACGGAAAAGGCAATATAAAAGAGAATTACGCCCCGGAATGAGGCATAATCCAAAAATAAATGCTAACTTTGCATCAAAGTAAAAGAGTTATTTGAAAGCGTGAGAAATATAGCGTAACCAAACACACTACCAATTTCTTATCCATTGCCCATCCTCACGCGAACTCTCAAAAATAACCTTGTAGTCAAAATATTAGCCCAAGACTACATCAAATATAGCTAAAAAATTAGCTGCCTGAAATGGAATTTTTTTACTTTTGTAGTCCTATATTTAACAAATTAATGTAAGTACCATGTCCAAACCCCTGATTTTCATCAGCAACGATGACGGTGTGTCGGCTCCCGGACTGGCGCATTTAATAAGTGCAGTCAGCGAGTATGGCGAGGTGGTGGCTGTAGCTCCTGATTCGGAGCAAAGCGGCAAAGCGTCATCCATAACCGTCAACGCTCCATTGCGTCTGACACAGCGGGAGTCCATAGCGGGAGCGAGAGTGTATTCAGTCAACGGAACCCCGGTAGATTGTGTCAAACTTGGGCTTCACAGCCTGTTTGCCGAAGGAACCAGACCGAGTATAATGCTGTCGGGAGTCAACCATGGCTCCAATTCAGGCAACTCTGTGATATATTCAGGAACAATGGGCGCCGTCATGGAGGCTTGCATGAACGGGATTGCAGCAGTAGGATTTTCATTGCTTCATCATTCGATATCGGCAGATTTTACTAATACAACGGCGTTCATAAAGGCGATTACCGAAAGGGTGCTTGAGTCAGGGCTTCCGGAAGAGGTGTGCCTGAATGTGAATATTCCGGCAAAGTGTGTGCCCAAAGGCATCAAGGTGGTGCGTGCCGCTCGAGGGTATTGGACAGAGGAGTATGCGCGGTACACAGACCCTCACGGCGAGCCTTATTATTGGCTTACAGGGCATTTTCTCAATGAGGAGCCGGACAATGATGCCACAGACGAGTATTGGCTAAGCCGTGAGTACGTCAGTGTTGTTCCTGTGCGGCCCGACCAGAGCGATGTCAGGGCTATGGAAGCTGTCAAGGATTTATTATGCCGGTAATAGAGATAGATACGCTTGACTACCCCGGAGTGGAAGTGTTTTCTTCCATGACCGAGGCGCAGCTTCGCCGGGCTGATTGCGCCGGGGGAATTTTCATCGCTGAGAGTCCCAAGGTGATAGATGTTGCTCTGGGCGCCGGTTATACTCCGGTGTCGATGCTTTGTGAACGCAGGCATATTGAGGGGGATGCTGCTGAGGTTATAGGCAAGTGCGGGGATAATCCTGTGTTTACCGGCAGCCGGGAGTTGCTCAGCAGGCTGACAGGTTATACGCTTACACGGGGTGTGCTGTGTGCGATGCGCCGCAAAGAGATGGCGAGTGTCGGAGATGTGTGCGCAGGAGCGAAGCGTATCGCGGTTGTCGATGAGGTTAGCGACACGACAAACATCGGTGCGATATTCAGGAGCGCGGCAGCACTCGGTGTTGACGCGGTTGTGCTTACCCGAAGGTCGTGTGACCCTCTGAACCGGAGGTCTATAAGGGTGTCTATGGGGTCGGTGTTTCTTGTTCCCTGGACTTGGCTTGACACCGGAGTCGAGTCATTGCGGGAGTATGGATTCAAGACAGCTGCAATGGCTTTGAGTGACAATTCGGTGAGTATAGAAGATGAGCGAGTGTGTATGGAGCCGCGTCTCGCAATAGTTCTTGGCAGCGAGGGCTATGGTCTTGACAAGGATGTGATAGACAGTTGTGACTATGTGGTCAAGATTCCGATGGCTCATGGGGTTGATTCGCTGAATGTGGCGGCGGCGTCTGCCGTAGCGTTCTGGCAGCTCAGAGTCCGCTGACGGCAGCGGTGTCTATTTCCGACAGTCTTGACGCGATGTCAGCGGCATGGTCGGTTCTGATTGAAAGACTGATTGAGCAGGTGTTGTCAAATGTCTGTCCGGTAATTTTTGCCTCTGAGTTTTTGAGGATGCGCATAATCTGGTTCATGGCTATATAGTCGAACGACACTTCGAGGTGGACCTGCTCGAACAGAGTTATTATTTCTCCGGCTTCTATGGCGAGCCTTGCAGCTTCGCGGTATGCGGCAATGAGTCCTGATGAGCCGAGTTTTATACCACCGAAGTATCTCACAACAGCAATAGCGGTGTTTGTTATAGAAGCCGACCGTATCTGTCCCAGAATAGGTTTTCCGGCAGTGCCAGACGGCTCACCGTTGTCGTTGCATTGAAACTCGTTGCAGTCGGCACCGAGCATGTATGCCCAGCAAACGTGCCTTGCATCGTGGTATTCGTTGGCGATACGCGCAACAAAGTCTTTTGCCTCGCCGGCGTTTCTGACCGGCGAGGCAAAAGCTATGAATTTGCTCATTTTCTCTCTGAAAACAGCCTGAGACGGCTGTGCGAGAGTACGGTATTCGCTGACTGTTTCTCCCACTTATATGATAAGCATTGCGTCGCCGTAGGCTCCGAAGCGGTATTTTTCATTTATAGCCTCTTCATATGCTTTCATGACGAGGTCGTATCCTCCGAACGCGGATGTCATCATGAGCATCACGGAATAGGGCAGGTGGAAGTTGGTGACGAGTGCGTCTGTGACGGTGAAGTCGTATGGAGGGAAGATGAATTTGTTGGTCCATCCGGAGTATGTCTTCATGTGACCGCCCATGCTCACCGCGCTTGCGATGCCACGCAGCACTGATGTGCCGACGGCGCATACTTTGTGGTTGTTGTCTTTCACTCCGTTTACAACATCGACGAGGGTCTGGGTCACTTCCATCTGTTCGGAGTCCATGCGGTGTTTTGTAAGGTCCTCGACATCTATTTCGCGGAAATTGCCCAGTCCGCTGTGTACTGTCAGGAAAGCCTGGTTTATGCCTTTGATTTCCATTCTTTTCAGCAGCTCACGGCTGAAGTGCATTCCGGCGGCGGGAGCCACGACAGCACCTTCACGGTCGGCGTATATTGTCTGATAGCGTTCGGCATCATCGGGTTCCGGCTCGCGTTTAATGTATTCTGGCAGCGGAGTCTGTCCGAGGCTGAACAACGTTTGTTTGAATTCATCGTGGTCTCCGTCGTAAAGGAACCGGAGAGTGCGTCCGCGAGAGGTGGTGTTGTCAATAACTTCTGCAACCATGCTTTCGTCATCGCCGAAGTATAGTTTGTTGCCTATGCGGATTTTGCGTGCCGGTTCGACGAGTACGTCCCAGAGTTTGTTTTCGGCATTCAGCTCGCGTAAAAGGAACACTTCGATTCTCGCACCGGTTTTTTCTTTGTTACCGAAAAGACGTGCCGGAAATACTTTAGTGTCATTGAACACAAATATGTCGCCGTCGACAAAGTAGTTTATGATGTCCTTGAAAACACGGTGCTCGATTTCGCCGGTGGCGCGGTTGAGTACCATCATTCTTGACTCGTCACGCTGCTCGGCGGGGTGCTGGGCAATCAGTTCCTCAGGGAGCTTGAATTTAAACTGCGAAAGTTTCATACTCTTTTATGTGGGGTTGTTTTTTTATACTTGTTTTGGCTGTGGGTTGTAGTTTTCGGGGAAGGAGATGTCGGTAATGCGTATGAGTTCAATGGCCTGTTCGACACTAAGGCAGTTGTCAATCCGCGCATCTCCGGAGCGTGTGCGGCGCAGGGCTGTGAGGTGTCCGCCGGAACCGAGTGCGGCTCCTATGTCGCGGGCAAGCGCTCTTATATATGTGCCTTTGCTGCATACTATACGGAGAGTGATAGATGTCGGGCTGAATGACAGCAATTCGATTTCGTCAATTACGAGTATTTTAGGCTTAAGCTCTACATCCGCTCCCTTGCGTGCCATGTGGTACGCGCGTTTTCCGTCTATTTTGCAGGCTGAAAACGCGGGAGGAATCTGTTCTATTTTTCCTGTAAACCGTTTCAGGACTTCTTCGACGGCGGCCTGTGTTATGTGTTCGGTAGGATATGTGGCGTCTATTTCTGTTTCCAAATCAAACGAGGGTGTTGTTGCTCCGAGAGCAACTGTCGCAACATATTCCTTGACGGCAGCCTGAAGGGTGTCGATGAGGCGTGTAGACTTGCCGGTGACTATCACCATGACTCCTGAGGCGAGAGGGTCGAGGGTGCCTGCGTGTCCGACTTTCAGTTTTTTGACTCCGAGCCGGCGCAGCAGGGCGCCGCGTATGCGTTTGACAACATCGAACGAAGTCCATCCAAGCGGCTTGTCAATATAGAGGGTTTCGCCGGTAATGAAATCCATAGGCTATATATTGGCTACCATAGAATGCACACAATGCCCATTGCAACGCAGTAGAGGGCGAACCATACGAGTTTGCCTTTCTTGACAATCTCAATCATCCACCGGCATGCCGCACACCCAACGACAAATGCGGCAATGAACCCGATTGTAAGGGGTATCGCTCCCACAGAGCCTTGTGTGGAGCTTTCTCCGGAAATAATGTCCTTGAGTCCAAGCAGAGCCTCGCCAAGAATGGGTATTATAACCATGAAGAACGAGAATCTGGCGACGGCAGCTCTATTAGCGCCCAGGGAGATGCCTGTCGCTATTGTCGAGCCGGAGCGGCTTAGTCCGGGGAGCACGGCTATCGCCTGTGCTACTCCCATGGTCAATGCGGTGCCCCATGTGATTGATTTGTCAGCTTCTTCCTGCGATATTGCGGTGCCGGAAACTTTTGTTTCCTGACGAGTGCGGCTGAAGTAGGCGAAGCTCAGCAGTGCAGCGGTGGCAATAAGGCATATGCCGACGATGGTAAGGTCTGTGCCGAAAAAGCTTTCCACTACGTCCTTAAAGCAAAGACCTACAATTGCCACAGGGATGCATGACACCAAAATCTTGCAGACGTATTTGAATCCGGAGTCAAACCTCAGTGTGAAGAATGATACACAAAGAGGCAGGAATTCCCGCCAAAGCACCACTATAGTACTCAGTACTGTGGCTACATGGAGCGCAACATCGAATTCAAGAGCTTCGGCGCCGCTGAGGTCAATTCCGAGTATTTCGCGAAAAATTTCGAGGTGCCCGCTCGAGCTTATCGGCAGGTATTCGGCAAGTCCTTGCACTATGCCCATTATAAGGGCGTCCAACCAACTCATACTGACTGATTTGATTTGTGTAGTATATCAATATTTTTTCCTTTCCACATTATTGCGACTCCCATGAATACAAATCCGAGAAATGCTATGGTCGGACCGACAACAATGCGCCGGGTGCTGAAGATGTCGGGGTTGAAGGCTTCTGCTGTAGAGGGCGCTCCTGTCATAAGAAGAAACCCTGACACAATCATTACGGCGGCAATGCCCATAAGAATGAAGTTGATGCGTTGCAACGGCAGTTGTGACGCCGGTTCTTTTATAAGCCGGTCGTCAATGTTGCCGGATGTTTTTTTATTGATGTCCACGTTTGGTTTCATATGTGTGGTAAATTATATTCAGAAGAGGTTGTCGTAGTCTAACCGCAGGTAGCGGTTTGTGGCAAACAATGCGGAGAGGGTGCAAATTATAATACCGATAATGCACACTCCGGCAAAAACCAGAGATGCTTCATCCCATTTTATAAGTCGGGTAATCTCAGGCTCTACCGATCCGGCATAAAAAAGCACTCCGCATAGTACTGCAATGGCTATGAATGCCGCGACAATTCCGTTGAGGATGTTTGAAATGATGAACGGGCGGCGTATGAACGAGGCTGTGGCTCCCACAAGTTTCATTGTGTGAATGGAAAATCTGCGGGCATATACGGTCAGTCGTACAGTGTTGTTTATCAGAACAAAAGATATCAGCAGCAGAGCGGCCGCTACAAAAGTGAGCACTATGGCGAGAGAGTTTACGGTGGCGTTTATGGAACGAACCATGTCGCCTTGCAGTTTCACATCTCCTACGCCTTCAAGTTTTCGTATCGGGGCAACTATCTTTTCAAGAGAGTCCATGTTTGAGTATTGGCTTTTGACTGCAATCTCAAACTCCGGAAAGAAGGGGTTGATGCCGAGCATTGCTGTGATGCTGTCGCCGTCCTCTGCCATTGTGCTGTTCCATCTTTCAAGGACTTCGTCGGCGGATGAGTAGCGAACTTCGGAAACATAGTGTGCGTTTTGCCAAAGGCTTTTAAGCGCGGCTGTCTGAGTGTCGGTAGCGGTTTCGTCCATAATGACGACAAAGCCTATGTGGGAGCGGATGTCGTCGCCTGCGTTTTTTGCAGCGATGCCCATAAGGGCAATTACACCAAGTATCAGCAGTACAAGGGCAACGCTCACTGTTGCTGTGAACTGAGAACCGAGTATCGGCAATGATTTTTTGTTAGTATTCTTCATGCAAGTTGCAAAATTACAACAATAAAGACCTATTGTCAAGAGTTTTCGCCTAATTAATTAAAAAAGGCGGGAACGACAGGCTCTTAATTCCGACCTTGGCGTGGGCTATTTGCCGTTGCGCGGCGTTGAAAGGTAACGGCGGTATTCCGCCGGGTCGGAAATGAGTGTTACCGCAGCATTGTACACAGGGTTCAGGTGGTTTGCAATGCGGTAGTAGGTTGATTGCTCAAACAAGTCACGCCCTATAAGGGCTTTGATGTATGTTCTGAGAGCCGGAGCGCTTGTGGCAAACATAGCCGAGTCAGGTTCAACGCCTTCTTTCTGCGCAAGTTGAACAAGGTTGTCCATCATGGCGGATGACACGGAGAAGTTTCTGACAAATGAGTCTTCCGTGGGGTAGTTGCGTTTCAGCTCGTTACGGTGCGAGTCGATGTGGTTGTTGCAGAAAAGGTGAAGTATGCCTTTGGCAAGAATGTCGCGGTAGTATGTAGTATAATATGTGGTATCAATGGGTACAAACCGGTCTGGCATTATTCCGCCACCGCCGTAAACTGGTCGGTTGAGTTTCAGTGTATGGCGCAAAAGAGATTCATCGAAGTGTATGCTGTCGGCGCTGTTGAACTCTCCAGCCATGTAGCGGTGGAGGATTTCGGCGTTGTAGTCATTTTCATCGCCTGCGGTGTACGGTTTCTGGATGCATCTCCCTGCCGGGGTATAATAGCGAGCGGTTGTGAGGCGTATCATGGAGCCGTCAGGGAAAGGGAACGGTCGCTGTACGAGTCCTTTGCCGAATGTGCGGCGACCTACCACCACGCCGCGGTCCTGGTCCTGCACCGCGCCGGAGAGGATTTCGCTTGCCGACGCGGAGAATTGGTTGACTGTGACAACGAGCCGGTCAATGTCTTTGTTTCCGGGCGATGTGTTGTAGTATCTGGCGGGTTCAGCATGAGAGCCTTCGGTGTACACAATCATTTCATCCTGGTTCAGAAACATTCCGGCGATTTCCGTTGCAGCCTGCAGGTAGCCGCCTCCGTTGTCCTCAAGGTCAAGTATGAGGTGTTTCATTCCCTGCCGTTTGAGTTTGCCTACGGCTGTTCTTATTTCGGAGGGGGTGGTTTCTCCGAAGAGTGTCACTTTGATGTATCCTGTGGAGTCGGTTGCCATGTATGCCGCCGAAACGCTGTAGGTGGGAATGTCGTCGCGGGTTATCCTGAAATCAATGGGTTCGTCAGTGCCTTTGCGCACAGCTTTTATGAGGACTTTAGAACCTTTTGCCCCGCGCAGATGTCTCATTACCTCTGCCTGCGGCATTTTCACGCCGGAAATGAGGGTGTCGTTTGCGCTTATCAGTCTGTCTCCCGCAAGAATGCCGACCTTTTCCGAAGGCCCTCCGGCAACGGTCTGAACCACCCGGATTGTGTCGTCGATTATATTGAATTGTATTCCAATGCCGCTGAAATTTCCCTGCAATGGTTCGGTAAGAGCTCTGGTGTCCTCCGCGTTTGTGTATGTTGAATGGGGGTCGAGGGTCTTAAGCATGGCAGTGATAGCTTCGGTAGCTACTTTTTCGCCATTTACCGTATCGACATAGTACTGTTCTATAATCTGCTGCACGAATGCGAGCTTGCGGGCCGGGGGCAAGTCAATTTTCTGTGCGAATATGGAGATGGCGGATGCCAGACATAGTATGGCTGACAATATTTTCTTTGTCATGTTGTTAGGAGGTTTGTTTTTTGTCAGGGGATGAAACCGGAAATGTCATGCCCGTAATATTTAAGTTCTCTGACCGCTGATGAGCTGATAGCTGCGAGCGCAGGGTCGGCGCATATAATAGCGGTGTCTATTCCGGCTATGGCTCTGTTGAGGTCGGCGAGGTTGCGTTCATATTCAAAGTCGGCAACGCTGCGCACTCCCCGCAGAATTGTTTTAGCGCCGCACGCCCGGGCTGCATCGACTGTCAGCCCGTCATAGCTTGTTACCTCTACACCGGACATTTCGGAAGTGGCGCGGGCTATTGCTTCAATGCGCTGTTTTACAGGCGTTGTTTCTTTTTTCGCAGAGTTGACCCCTACGGCAATAACAATTTTGTCAAACATCTGCAATCCGCGCTCGACAATGTTGAGATGCCCTAAGGTAAACGGGTCAAAACTGCCCGGAAAAATGGCTATATGCTGTTCAGGAGATTTCACGATCATCTTCTACAACGAGGTTGTCAATGATAAAGTTCTGTCGCTCAATCGTGTTTTTGCCCATGTAGAATCTCAGCAGCTCGCCCACGCCGTCTTCTTTGTGGAGCGCCACACGGTCAAGCCTGATGTCCGGGCCGATAAAACCACGGAATTCGTCAGGTGATATTTCTCCAAGACCTTTGAATCGTGTTATTTCGGCATTTGTGCCGAGCCGGTCTATTGCGGTGATGCGTTCCTGGTCGGAGTAGCAGTAGTAAATTTCTTCGTCTGAGCCTTTTTTCTTTGTGGCTCCGCGTTTTGCCGTTTTTTTGTTGCGTACGCGAAACAATGGTGTCTGCAATATATAGACATGCCCTTTTTTAACAAGGTCGGGGAAGAATTGCAGAAAGAAAGTCAGCAGCAGCATGCGTATGTGCATGCCGTCCACATCGGCATCGGTGGCTATTATTACTTTGTTGTAGCGCAGGTTATCAATGCTTTCCTCTATGTTCAAAGCCGCCTGCAGCAGGTTGAACTCTTCGTTTTCATACACCATTTTTTTTGTTTTGGCGTATGTGTTTTTGGGTTTGCCCCGGAGAGAGAACACAGCCTGGGTTTCAACATCGCGGATTTTGGTTATTGAGCCGGCGGCGGAGTCACCCTCGGTTATGAAAATGGAGGACGCGAGTTTCTTTTCGGGATTTCCCTTGGTGTCGGTCAGATGTACCCGGCAGTCAAGCAGTTTCCGGTTGTTGAGGCTTATTTTTTTGTTTTGCTCTCTCACTTTTTTTGTAAGACCGGACATTGCCCTGCGCTCTTTCTCGTTTGTCTCGACTTTGTGCTTTATAGCTTCTGCGGTTTCAAGGTTTTTGTGCAGATAGTCATCAAGTTCCTTTTTGACAAAGTCGCCTATGTAGCGGGCTATGGTAGGGCCGTCCGGTTCCATTTCCTTGGAGCCGAGCTTCACTTTTGTCTGTGACTCAAAAACCGGCTCCACAACCTTGATTGAAATTGCACCGACCATTCCGTTGCGCACGTCCGAGAATTCAATGTTGTTTTTGCCGATGAAATCCTTTACAGTTCTTGACACAGCTTCCTTGAACGCGCTCAGGTGGGTGCCACCCTGGCTTGTAAACTGGCTGTTAGCAAAGGAGTAGTACTCTTCTCCGTACTGGTTGGCGTGGGTGAATGCAATCTCTATGTTTTCGCCTTTAAGGTATATCGGGTCGTATATCGGCTCGTTGGTCATGTTTTCGGCAAGCAAGTCAAGCAGTCCGTTTCGGCTTGAGTAGCGTTTGCCGTTGTAAATTAGTACAAGTCCGGTGTTAAGAAACGAGTAATTTTTAATCAGAGGCATTATGAATTCATCGCGGAAACGGAAGTCTCTGAAAATGGTGTCGTCCGGAGTGAATTGAACCATTGTGCCTCCCGGTTCTTCGGTTGGAACCACCGGCTCCTCTGTTGTGATTACTCCGCGGCAGTATTGCACACGTTTTATCTGACCGTCGCGCACGCTTTGTATCATAAAGTCGCTTGACAGAGCGTTTACAGCCTTGATGCCCACGCCGTTGAGTCCTACAGACCGATGAAATGCCTTGCTGTCGAACTTGCCGCCGGTGTTCATTTTTGAGGATGCGTCTACAACGCTGTTCAAGGGTATGCCGCGTCCGTAGTCGCGGACGGTAACGGTGGTTTCGGAAACTTCTATGGAAATTTTCTTTCCGAATCCAGCCATGTGTTCGTCGATACTGTTGTCTATGACTTCTTTGAGAAGTACATATATGCCGTCATCCGGATTAGAGCCGTCGCCCAGCTTGCCTATGTACATGCCCGGACGCCGCCGGATATGCTCGGGGTATTCAAGGGTCCGGATAGAGTCGTCGCTGTAGTTTGCCAGTTCCTCATCGGAGGGTAGTGATGTGATGTCTTCCAATTCCTCAGCCATGCGCGTTTCTTTGAGTATATCTTAGAAACAGTTTAAATTTAATTCGAAATTATTTATATAGTGAATCTTGTGGCTTCCTTGAGGTCTTTTATGGTTGTTTTCACCGAGTCTCATCGGTCACATAGCCCGCTATGCTCCCTCTTAGACTCGTAAAAACACCTCATTAAATCCTCTCAATGAACCTCACAATTAAATTTAAACAGTTTCTTACAGGCAAAGGTACGAAAAAAATCCGAAAAAGGGTGACACTTAAAATAATGGCGTGATTGTCAGTGCTTTGAATGGCTGTTTTTTGCCGCTGTGGAATTTAAAACAGGAAGCGATAGATTATACTTCAAGGCAAGTACTCTCAGTATTATTACCGTTGCGGCACATGAGAGCTGCTGAACTACCGGGCTTCCGCCGCAAACCATTATAATCCAGTAGACAAGAGCGCCTGCAAGACATGCTGTGGCATAGATGTCTTTGCGAAATACCAAAGGCTCTTCGTTTATAAGGATGTCGCGAAGCACTCCGCCGAAAGCACCGGTTATAATCCCCATTACGGTGGCTATCCACATGTGGTAGCCTGCGGCAAGGCTTTTTTGTATGCCGATAACGCAGAAAAGAGCAAGTCCGATGCTGTCAAAAATGAACAGAATGCGGTCGCGGCTCACAAGAAAGCTCCGGAACACAATCACAGTGACGAGTGAAAGGGCTGTCACGGCAACATACCACCCGCTCTGCATCCAGAAAACCGGTATTCCGATAAGGAGGTCGCGCAGCGTGCCGCCCCCTATGGCGGTGACGAGTCCGACGGTGTAGGCTCCAAACCAGTCAAACCGTTTTGTTGCGGCAAGTCGAATGCCGCTTATCGCGGCGGCGACAGTGCCTATCATTTCTATTATGAACAGGAATGTAGTTGTTTCCATTGCAATTGATTGGCTCTGATGGTGTGTGCCAACGCATGCAAAATTAATAATAAATTCTGATAGCGCGCATTTTTGAGTATAATAGACACGATAAAGTTAAAAAAATGAGATATGACAGCCGTCGCATAGCTAAGATGAAAAAAAAGTGTAATTTTGTAGTTCATAATAAAACCGATGGTTATGAAACTTTTTAAAGCAAATATATTGACTGCCTGTGCTGCCTCTGCGTTTATTTTTTCAGGGTGCGGCAACGGCAACGAATGGAAAGTCAGCGGCGAAATCGAAGGCGCTGACGGGCAGACTATGGTGCTGGAGGCATCGTCAAACGGGCGTTGGTTTCCGATAGATTCCGTTAAGCTCAGTGGAGCGGGCAGCTTCCGTTTTTCACATGAAGCGGCGGGCTATCCGGACATATACCGTTTGCGTCTTGGTGATAAATCGCTTTATTTCCCGATAGACAGCATAGAGAGTGTGACTGTGGTGTCAAAGGCATCGGCGTTTGACAGCGAGTACACCCTGACCGGCAGCGAGAGCGCCGAGATGCTCATGCATGTTGACAAGCGTGTGCGCGAAGCGATATCGCGCAACGGTCTTGCATCGCTGCCTAACGATACCTTGCTCAAACGCGAGCTCGGAGGCATGATGCTTGGCGACCCTGCCGGCATAGTGGCGTACTATATTATAAATAAGCGTGTGGGCGGTGTGGCTCTCTACAATCCTGAAAACAAAAGTGACAACAAGATAATAGGAGCTGTTGCCAACGCGTTTGACCAGTATCGTCCGAATGACCCGCGAACAGAATTTCTCAAACGGCTTTTTATTACAAACCGCAGAAACAGCAGCGGCAAGGTGTCGACAATCGAGGCGCCTGAGGTGAGCCTTTTTGAAATAGAGCTGTACGACAATACGGGCAAGTTGCGCAAACTCAGTGAAGTGGCTGCCGACAACAAAGTTGTGCTGCTTAGCTTTACTGTTTATGGAGCTGAACCCTCGCCGGCTTACAATGTTGAGCTTAATAAGGTGTATGACCGCTATTCGAAAAACGGATTGGAAATATATCAGGTGGGGCTTGATGAAGATGAATACCGCTGGAAGCAGAGCGCCAGAAATCTGCCCTGGATAACAGTGTATAATTCGGCGTCAGACGGTGTCAAGAATCTCGACAACTACAATGTGGTGTCGCTCCCGACCACTTATGTGATTGTAAATGGAGAGATAGCCGGCAGAGTCCTTGACCCTGCGCAGGTTGGACAGGAAGTGGGAAAGTACATGTGATGTAAAATAAATATAGACTGATAAAGGCGCGGAGATTCTCCGCGCCTTTATCATTTTCTATGTTTCCGCTATGACGGTCAGGCGAAATAAATCAGTAGGGCGGAACTTATTGCCATATATATCACCATGCCTATTATGTCGTTGGTGATTGATATGAACGGTCCGGTGGCAAGCGCCGGGTCGATTTTCAGCTTTTCAAGAGTGAGGGGTACGAATGTGCCGAATACGGATGCGAACATAACAACCGAAAACAGCGACAGCGAAACCGCAAGGGTGGTGGTGTAGTGTCCCGCTCCGAGCTTGAAAAAGTTGTACACCAACACAAGAAGCGATATTATGCACCCGTTTATTAGTCCGACACCTAACTCTTTGAGCAGCTGGCGCCCGGAATGCCGGATGTTTAGAGAGCCGTTGGCAAGGCCCTGAACCACAATGGCAGAAGACTGTGTGCCGACATTGCCGCCTGTGCCGCCTATTAACGGAATAAACAGGGCAAGTGTGGGGTCAACGGTCAGTCCTTCCTCGAAATGTCCGAGAATCAGTGAGTTGCCGATGCCTCCGAGCATGCCTATCAGAAGCCACGGCAGGCGCGCTTTGGTCTGGGTGAATAGCTTGTCGTCGGTTTCGACATCGCTTGAAAGACCCGAAGCGAGCTGGTAGTCTCGTTCGGTAGCTTCACGCACTTTGTCCATGACGTCGTCGACGGTTATTCTGCCGACAAGGCGTCCTATTGAGTCTATGACCGGCATGGCTACAAGGTCGTATTTTTCGAAATCAAGAGCTACATCATCTACCGGGGTCTCGGCTTTCACAGCCACTGGGTCCTCGTCCATGATATGCTTCACCTTTGAAACAGACGGGTGGGTAATCAGTGTTTTGAGCGGCAAAATACCACGCAGGCGGTAGTCGTTGTCAACAACATAAACGTTGTAGATTTCGTCCATGTCTTCTGCCTGAAGCCTCATCTGTTTTATACACTCCGGCATGCTCCAGTTTTCATTGACAACAATCATCTCGGTGCCCATGAGGCCGCCGGCGGTGTCTTCGTCGTACTTAAGCAGGTCAATGATGTCTCCTGCTTGTTCTACATCGTCGATGTGAGACAAAATCTTGTCTCTGTCCTCTTCGTCAAGCTCCTGGATTATGTCTACAGCGTCGTCGGTGTCAAGGTGGTCGATAAACTGCTTGGCAATCTCCTCGGCGGGCATATTGCTCAGAAGCTTGCGCCGGTCATCCTCGTCGAGCTCCATGAGCACATCGGCGGCAGTGTCGCCGTCCAGCAGCTGGTACAGAAATTCAGCCTGGTCAATGTCCAGCTCTTTGTAAAGCTCGGCAATGTCGGCGGGGTGCAGCTCTCCGAGTTCCCGGCGCGCCGCCTCCTCATTGCGTGCGGCAATGATTTCGCTTATGTGGTCAAGATATTCCGGAGTATATTCTTTCATTTTATTGCCGGTGTTTCTGTACAATGTTGGTGAGCTCTACAAATTGCGCCACGCTGAGCTGTTCCGGTCTCATTGCCATTAAGGGGTCTTCTGGCAGAGCGATGCCCGGTGCGAACAGCCCCCGGAGCGAGTTGCGCAGGGTTTTGCGGCGCTGTCCGAACGATGTCTTGACTACTGTTTTGAACAGCTTTTCGTCACAGCCGAGGTCTGTGACATTGTTGCGGGTCATTTTTATCACACCGCTTTTTACTTTTGGCGGAGGGTTGAATACATGTTCAGGCACTGTAAACAGATACTCAACATTGTACCATGCCTGAAGCAAAACGCTCAATATTCCACGGTCTTTGCCGCCCGGAGGGGCGGCAAGGCGTTCTGCCACTTCGCGTTGCAGCATTCCGGAGCAGCACACAACCTGGTTCTTGTAGTCAAGAACATGAAAGAATATCTGTGACGATATGTTGTAGGGATAATTGCCTATGACGCAAAACTTTTGCCCGTCCGGATATATCTCGCCAAGATCTGTCTTGAGAAAATCTCCGTGCAAAATCCGTCCTTTGAGTGCCGGAAACTCATGATTGAGGTAGTTTACGCTCTCGTCGTCTACTTCGGCAACCTTGACGTCGTGTCCTTCGTCCAGCAGAAACCTGGTCAGCATACCCATGCCCGGACCTACTTCCATTACCGGCACCCCCTTGTAGCCGTCAAGGGTCGCGGCTATTTTTGCCGCAATACCGAAGTCGGTTAGAAAATGCTGTCCGAGCGTTTTTTTGGGTCTGACCTTGTTCATATCAGGTATGCGTCAAAGAGTGTTTGTACCTTCTACAAGCTGTCCCATAGCCCATACTCCACGTAGATTAAGGTCATGGTCCAAAATCATTATGTCAGCATCCTTGCCTTTGGCAAGCGAGCCTTTACGGTCGTAAACACCCATAATTTTCGCGGGGGTCTCTGATGCCATGCGCACAGCATCCTCCAGCGGAATGTCGGCCTGCTGCACCATTGTGCGGATAAGCCTGTCCATGGTGGCTATGCTACCGGCGAGAGCGGAACGGTCTGACAGCTTGCACACCCCGTCCTCAATTATGACTCTGGGGTCAAAAGCTCCGCCATCCTCGGCGCAGGCGCAGGCGAGCGCGTCGGTAATTACACAGGCGCGTTCAACACCTTTTATTTTATATACCAGACGTAGGATTGTCGCCGGAACATGGATGCCGTCGGCAACAACCTCAACAGTCATGTTGTCAATCAGATATATGCTCTCCACAGTACCTTCGTACTTGTATTCGCGACGTTTGTGGAAACCGGGCATCGCATTGTAGAAATGGGTGGCGTGGCTATAGCCGTTTTCCCATGCCGACAAAATGTCCTCAAACTCAGCCTGGGTGTGGGCAACCGAAGCAAGTATGCCCTTGCTGCTTATATATTTGCCGAATTGCATGGCGCCAGGTAGTTCAGGCGCTGCATCCCAGCGCTTTATGCAGTCCCAGCGTTCAACGATAGGAATGTATTCTTTGGGGTCGGGATTCTTTATGTATTCCGGTATCTGTCCGCCTGCCATTGCCTTGTTGAGGTAATGACCTTCGAGGTGCAGACCCAGCACAGGGCTTCCCGGCTCCTGCATCAGCTTGGTGCATGTTTCGGCGGCGCGGTCAATCATCTCCACTGAAGAGCTTGAGAGCGTGGGAAATATGCTTGTGGTGCCATGCTTCATGTGGGTTTTGATTGCATTGCGGAATGCATCTTCTGTACCCTCCATGAAGTCGCTGCCTCCACCACCGTGGCAATGAATTTCAACACCTCCGGGCACTACATACATCCCTTTGGCATCGAACAGTTCGGCTCCTATCACTGCAAGGTCGCAGTTTGTTACTTCAAGAATCTTGTCATCGCGCATCAGCACAGAGCCGTCCTTGAGCCATCCGGACGGAGTGAGAATCTTGGCGTTTATAATTTGAGTAAGCATCGGTGTGATTAAAAAGTATATGCAAAGATAAATAAAGAAAATGACACAACGCCCCCACTCAATCTATTTTTTTTTAAGTTATCTCCTATGGCAGCCGTTGTTGTGTAAATGCAGTCAGCACGGTCTTTGAATCTGTTGCACAAAACTTTGTCAGTAGTGCTTGATCTGAGTGATTTGTCTCAAAAAATGTAATAGGCTCATAAAAATAATAAAAATTTACTATCTTTGCACCTGCATATCGCCCGCGGAGTCCCGATATGGGGTAACGTGGCGGGGTGCAGACATATTAAAAGCGTTTATCCGACGCTTGTTCTTGACGGATCGAAATCTGGCAGTTTCTAAATCTGAGTCAAGGATGAGTCAACGATAGGCGCCTTCGGGTATGATTACCACGTTAGAGTATGCAGTATTGTATTCTCTAATTGTCATATCATACGGCGTGAGGCTCCGCGTTGCTCGTTCTACTCAGATGGGCACATGCCAGAGCCTCGATTCGTGGGACGAGTAACAGATACAGACTCTCACGCTTTTTTTTGTAACCTGTTGGACTGTGAGTCTTCCAACACATATCATTATCACAGTCCACCCCATGAGAAAGACAATCATCGGACTAGTATCTTTGTTGCTGATTTCGGCATCTGGCTTTAGTTATGCACAGACGACAAAAGAACAGCGAAAAGAGCGTCAGGAACTTGCCAAAGCGAGCAAGAAAGAACTTAATGAAAAGGCGAGTAAAGCTGCGCGAAAGGAAGCAAAACGCCTGTCAAAAGAAGGCTGGAGAACTGCCCCCGGATCACTCCCTCTCGAAAAACAACTTGACAAATCATACATGATGCAATATCAGTATGATTCTGACGGGTTTCCACAATTCATCATGGCCGAGGCCATGAGCACAGGCGGAAACTACGATGCTGCAAAAATGCAGGCATTGGAACTTGCAAAGCAAAACCTCGCCGGTCAAATTCAGACCGAAGTAACTGCACTGATTGAAAACACTGTCGCAAACGAGCAGTTGGATCAGGGCGATGCAGCTTCAATTACGCGTAGTGTAATGGCAAGCAAGAACCTAATTTCTCAAAGCATCGGACGTGTAGTGCCTGTAGTAGAAACATATAGGGCTGTAAATGGCAACAATAGAGAAGTGCTTATACGCATTGCATACAGTCAGGATATGGCAAAGGCTGCGGCTAAACGTGCAATCAAGAAAGAACTTGAAGAGCGCGGCGACTCTCTGCATGGCAAACTTGACGAACTCCTTGGTTGGTAAATGATGCATCGGTTCATACTCTTTTTCATATTTGTTTATACTTGTATAATGAGTTATTCTCAGAGAACAGCTAAAGTCTCTGCGACATATACTTATTACGCGCCGGAGACAATGTCCGTAGAGGAGGCTAAAAGGATTGCACTAGACCGCGCTAAAATTCAGGCAATAGCCGATGAATTTGGAACAATAGTTTCTCAAAGCACATCAACTATCGTAACCAATAAGAATGGAAGATCTGATACTCAGTTCTTTGCTCTTGGTGGGAGTGATGTAAAAGGAGAATGGATTGAAACCATCGGCAATCCCGAGTATAATATGAAATTTGAAAGTCACTTTCTGGTAGTTGAATGTTCGGTAAAAGGAATAGCTCGGGAAATCACGTCTGCTAAAATTGAATTTGTGGCAAAGACTTTGAGAAATGGAACAGAACTTCGTTTTGGAGATGTCAACTTCAGAGACGGGGATGATTTATATTTATACTTCCTTTCTCCACTCAAAGGATATCTTGCAGTATATCTTCTCGATGAACTGTCCCAAACAGTTTATTGTGTTTTGCCTTACAAGGCTCAAGCATTCTCTGCCTATCCAGTGGTGGCGGATAAAGAATATGTGATGTTTTCACGAAAGGAAGCCGAAAAATCCGAGCGCCCAATGGTTGACGAATATACATTAAGTTGTGAAAATGATAAAGAGTTTAATACTCTTTATATTCTATTTTCACCTTCTCAGATAGGCAGAAGGAATGGTTTTGATGACTCAATTGAGGATAAACCTGACAATATCTCTTTCAAGGACTTTAAGTCTTGGTTGAGCAAAACATTGTCCAAAGATAACAATATCCAATTTCAAGAAATAAATATATTAATTTCAAAGTAAGACAGTAATATGAAACAAATTCTGATCTGTTTTTTTATAACTTTGTCTATGTCTATTGATGCTTTTCCGCAAGGATACGCATCGATTGAGGAACTGTTAATGGCTCAATGCCATGAAGAATTCAAAGAGTATTTTGAAGCTGAAAGATTCTCAAAAGAGGATATGAATTCTGCTTTAAAATTAGGGACTCTTGTCCGTCAACCACAAAAATTAATTGCTTCCGCAACGCAACTGTCAAATAAGGGATATGCTATAGGAGATTATTGGCTCGGATGGTGTTATGAAGGAGGTGAGGGCATAGAAATGAATTATGATAAAGCCTTTTATTATTTTCAGAAAGCAGCCAATCACAGAAATCCGTTCCCTTATGCCTTAGAAAAGCTTGGATCGTATTATTATTCAGGGACGGGAGTGCCTCAGAATTATAACGAAGCCTATAAATGGTTCAACAAAGGTAATCAAGTAATTCGACATAAGGATTATAGAGCGGTATGTTTATATAGAATGGCTTACATCTTTCTAAATAAGGATTCAGTTAGTAAATCAGACATGGATTCAGCATTTAATCTATTTTGTCAAGTTGCTAATTTGTCAAACAAACAAAGTGGATCTGACTTTAACCATAAAGCATATGGCAGTCTAGTGCCATACATGCATAAACATGCCGCTTATCTTGCTGCAATGTTAATATTGACAGAGGGTGCTCATGGTGGAAATGAAACAGAAGGGATTAGTTGGCTTGAAAAATCAGCCGTCCTAGGAGATGATGAAGGGCAGTTTGCGTTAGGAATATATCTTCTTAGTAAGCACGAGAAGGATCCAAAAGGTATTGAGTGGATAAAAAAATCGGCTGCTCAGGGTAATAGTGATGCTTTGATATTTCTTAATGAATCCAAATAAATTATGCATATTCTTGTAGCCTTCTTTGCTATCTTCCTTTTTTTTGTGCCATCATTATATGCTATTGAATTTGATGATTATGATTCTTTGACATCTCATATAGTTAAAGCTGCAGATAATGGTGATGCAAAAGCCCGATATTATCTTGTGATAAACTATCTGGATGGTAAAAATGGTTTTAAAAAGAATGTGGCAGAGTCATATAGGTGGGCAAAGATGCTTGCAGAAAATGGCGATTCCGAGATTCAATATTTGCTTGCAACGAATAATGCATTGAAGCCATATGTTGAAAACAGAGGCAAAGATCAAATATTCTGGCTTGAGCAAGCTTCAAATGCCAAACATCCTCTTGCTATGGAGAAGTACGGAGAATATCTATATAAAAAAGAGGATTATAGTAAGGCAGTACCAATATTGATGGATGCTGTAATGGAAGGCCATAGTATTAAGTCTGTCTTTTATCTAGGATACTGTTTTAAGTTTGGACTTGGAATAAAGCAGGATTTAAAACAATCGGCTGAGCAATTTAATTTATTCATTAAATTGAGTGAAAGTTTAAACGGAATGGGAAAGGCGGAATTGATTGATTCCGAAATGGTCGTTGCTGCATATTATGAAACTTCACAAAATTACATGACAGGAGAGGGGGTAGACTCCGATTTGCAATTAGCTTTTCAAAATATCGAAAAGGCTCTCTCTAAAACTTCTTCAAATAGAGGGTCTAGAAATTACACATTACTTTGTGATTTAAAAGGCAGTATTCTTTTGCTTTTAGGGAAAAATAGTGAAGCAAAGAGAATTTGGGAGGAAATTGTTGTCATGGATCCTTCATATCCATCTGAATCAACAACTTTTTTCTGTGCTTCTATGACTGACAATGTTGATTTTTTAATTCCGTCATCAAATATCAATAATAACAAAACCTTTGCTATCGTAATTGCCAATGAGAATTATAAGAGAGTTCCAAATGTGCCATTTGCACATAATGATGGTAATATATTTAGGAAATATTTAATATCTTCATTCGGCGTTCCAGAAGAAAATATAGAATATTTTGAAGATGCATCGCTTAATGATATAAAGTATGCTCTTGCAAATGTATCTCAAAGATGCACTGCCTTCAGAGATCAAGTATCAGTTATAGTGTATTATGCCGGACATGGAGTACCTGATGACAAAACTGCAGAAGCATTTCTTTTGCCTGTTGACGGATTTGGAACGGATCCATCATCTGGATTAAATCTTGATGATTTTTATGCGTCTCTATCTGAGATGCCAGCAAAATCTATAGTAGTACTGCTGGATGCTTGTTTTAGCGGAGCAAAACGAGATGGAGGTATGCTTATGGCTACACGTGGAATTACCATCAAACCCAAAATACAAGTACCTGATGGGAAATTGATAGTCTTATCTGCGACATCAAACGATGAAACTGCATTCCCTATTGAACAGCAGAAACATGGATTATTCACCTATACATTATTGCGGAAGATTCAGGAAACTGGTGGAGATATTACATGGGGAGAACTTGCGGATTATGTTACAGCAACTGTAAAGAATCGGTCTATTGATATAAATGGTAAGCTTCAAACCCCAACGGTTTCTGTTTCATCCTCAATGAAGGATATTTGGAGAAATCTAAAACTAAGATAGATATGAGCAAGGATAATCATATTTATCCGTCAAAAGACGCTGTGTTCAAAATGTACAAGTATTTGACTACTTATGAGAATACTGTCGCGGCACACCCTGGTGAATTTGATTTGGAGTCGAAAGAGTTACAACAATTCCTTGTAAAACAAAATATTATAATCAAACCTGTTTCCAAATCTAAATTCGTCAAGGATTTGGCGCGAAATAACTATATTGTCTATATTTGTGGTGATCACAAGACAGAATATGATGATAAGGCTCATGATTTGTTAAGATACATTAGAAATGCTATCGGACACGCACTTATAACGAAAACTGCCGTTAACCGAGCATGTTTCAATATAACTGATAAAAATAAGAATCAGTCAATAACAATGCGTGGGAATATAGAAGAATCATTATTCTTCGCACTATTAGAACAACTGATAAAGACAAAGAAATAGTGGGAATACGCTCATTCTTTTTATGTATATTATGGCTTGTTGCATATGGTGTGTGTCAAGCACAATCATTAGAAGAAACTTATCGTAACTTCAAACAACAAGCATATAGCGATTATACTTCTTTTAGGGAAGAATGTAATCAGAAATATGTTGAATTTCTTAGAAATTCATGGAGTTGGTATGAGGGTAAAGCTCCATTACCTGTACCTGAAGAAGAATCGCCGGTCCCTCCGAGACCGTATAATGGGGAGAATGGCTTGCCTGACATTGACACTAAACCTGTGGAGATAACGTCTATTGACAATAATCCGCAACCTAAGCCAATAGAACCAATCCGCGAAATTCCTAACCCAAATCAGGATTATTTTACACTTTGCTTCTATGGCCAAAAATGTTGCATAAGGCTTCCGGAGTTTGCAAATCTTAGTTTACAAGATTGTCACCCGAACTCAATTGCCGCAGGATGGGAAAAGCTATGTAATGATGATATGAATAATGCTATCCGTGATTGTTTAGAAACAAGATTGCGCTATAATTTATGCGATTGGGCATACCTTATGTTCCTTAATCAACTGGCTCAACAGTATTGTAACAATCATAATGGTGCAACTTTGCTCACAGCATTTTTATATTGTCAATCGGGGTACCAAATGAGGCTCGCTGTAGATGAGTCAAAATTGATACTACTCTATGGAAGCAGGCATCAAATATTCGACAAAGGCTATTTCAATGTCAATGGGTCGAGCTTTTACCCATTAGGTGAACTCTCTAATTCTATCAGCATTTGTGGTGCCGCATTTGAGGGTGAAACACCGATGTCGTTGATTATTGATAAGGAGCAATTGCTGGGAGTAGATATGTCTTCTGAAAGGACAATAACAGCTGATAGATACACGGATATGAGCATAGGCAGTTATGTGCCGCAAAAACTTATTGAGTTTTATGACACATATCCGACATCAGCCCTTGACGGCAACCCCATGACAAGATGGGCAATGTATGCCAATACTCCCTTAGCGCAGAAAACGAAAGATAAACTGTATCCATCTCTCCGCAAATATATAGCAGAGAGGAACAAATTACAGGCTGCAGAGATGTTGCTGAACTGGGTTCAAACAGGATTTGTCTACGAATATGATGATAAGGTGTGGGGGCATGATAGGGCTTTCTTTGCAGAAGAGACCTTGTATTACCCGTATGCCGATTGCGAAGATAGGTCAATCTTATTTTCTCGTTTAATAAGGGATTTACTTGACCTTGATGTGGCCTTGATTTACTATCCCGGTCATCTTGCAACGGCTGTATGCTTTGATCAAGAAGTATCAGGAGATGCAATGATAATAGGAGTCCGTAAATTTATCGTTTGCGACCCCACATACATAGGGGCTCCAGTCGGAGCGCAAATGCCCGTCCTTGAATACGACAAAGCTCAAGCCATCGTTTTAAACAAGTGATTATGGAAGATAAAAAAGTTAATACTACTCCGATTAAAAACGACAATTCTGACGCTGAACCTACTTTATTTGAGTTTGTAAAATCCTTATTTGAAGGACAAGGTAAAGTACTATCTAATGGAGACTTCAGCATTGAAATGGAAGGTTGTACACCCCGTTTTCTCGTTGTTCATCTTTATGATAACAAAGATACGAAATCTGTGGAAATTTATATAAACCGTACCCATATGGGTGAATTTACCGACTACACTGGTCAAGGCTATAAATATAAATTCCATCAACGCTACCGAGAACATATCAGAAATGGCAGAACCGTAGCAGAGCAATATATGGAGGACACTTGCACTTTCTATAGGGATAAGATATTGCTTGAAAAAGCGTATCATTAAAATCTCAGGCCGTTTGATTTAACAGAGTTTTAGATTTGAGCATGGTGACCCGGCGAAAAATTGGCTGAGGTCACCACATTTTTGAGGCTTGAATATAGTTGAAGTATTTATGGGTCAAGCCGAAATGGCGGTGCATGGATTTAGCGGAAATTGTTAAATTTGTGGC